>ENA-OOZN01000025-OOZN01000025.1-human-gut-metagenome-genome-assembly--contig:-NODE-25-length-177906-cov-6.902986_pt1 | contig 177906 bp, 147 predicted proteins | sample MGYA00241187_ERZ501397 | MGnify/ENA primary metagenome ERZ501397 (study PRJEB25962, sample SAMEA2042921) | human gut metagenome | biome: human gut; feature: human-associated habitat; material: faeces... | reverse complement strand
AGCGAAGATCGACTTTTCTATGCTTGGGGGCAAGACGTCAAAATTGGACGCTTACAGGCATTTGTTTATTGCCTATTTGTTAAAAAACACAAATTCAAAGTTTGTCATTGAATACCTCTTTCACGAAGCTTCAACTGCCATTTCCATGCAGAAAGTAAAGTATCTTCAATACTTGTTTCTGCCTTCCAACCCAGTTCATTGTTTGCCAATTCCGGGTTTGCCCATACCTTCTCAATATCACCGGCACGCCGCCCTACTATCTGATAGTTCAGTTTTACACCGGTAGCCTTTTCGAAAGCATTAATCAGTTCCAATACGGAAAGTCCACGACCTGTACCGATATTGAATACTTCCACTTTTTCCTTCTGCTTGTTCTCCAAGATACGGCGGATAGCCACTACGTGTGCTTTGGCCAAATCGACTACATTGATGAAGTCGCGGATACAAGAACCGTCGGGAGTATCATAATCGTCACCAAACACGCTCAGTTTCTCACGGATGCCGATAGCGGTCTGGGTAAGATAAGGAATCAAGTTCTGCGGTACACCGTTAGGCAACTCTCCCAGCAATGCTGTGGGGTGTGCACCTATCGGGTTGAAGTAACGCAACAAGATGGCGTTTATCGGAGCACCGGAAGCAACCGTATCACGTACAATCTCTTCATTGATTTGCTTCGTGTTTCCATACGGAGACTCAGCTTTCTTAATAGGTGCCTTTTCCGTTACCGGAAGTTCGTCCGGCTGGCCGTAAACTGTGCAGGAAGAAGAGAATACGATACCTTCCACTCCATGCTTCGGCATCAATTCCAGCAGGTTTATCAGTGAAACCAGGTTATTACGATAGTAAAGCAATGGTTTCTGGACAGATTCACCCACAGCCTTGCTGGCCGCAAAGTGAATGATGGCTTTAATGCCTTTATATTTGGTAAACACAGCGTCAAGACCGGCATAATCCAAGCAATCCAATTCCTCGAATGCAGGGCGGATGCCCGATACCTTCTCTATGTTATCTACAACATCTGCGCTGGAGTTTGACAAATTATCAATAATAACAACTTCATAACCTGCGTTTTGAAGTTCCACCACCGTGTGAGAACCAATATAACCGGTTCCACCCGTAACTAAGATTTTCCCTTTCATATTAAATATAGATAATTTAGCTTTTAGGTTATCAATACGCCACAAATGTAAGGAAATAAATTAATAAAAACAGAAAAAGGGGGATAAATTTTAGTTTATCCCCCTTCCACTTTATTTCCGTTTTTTCTTCTTTAAATCTTCACAACCCCCGAAAAGCCCATGAATGCCATTGCCAGCAGTCCGGCAGTAATCAAAGCTATCGGAGTACCCTGCATACCTTTCGGTACACTAACCAGGCTCATTTGCTCGCGCAGGCCTGCAAACAGTGTCAGTGCCAAGCCGAAACCAAGTGCCGTGGAGAATGCATAAACCACTCCCGTCAGCAAATCATAATCTTTTTGGATAACAAGGATAGCCACACCGAGAATACAGCAGTTGGTAGTAATCAACGGCAGGAACACGCCCAAGGCCTGATACAGAGAAGGAGAAACTTTCTTCAGGATAATCTCTACCATCTGCACCAATGCGGCAATCACCAGGATAAAGGTAATAGTCTGCAAATAGCCCAAATCAAAAGCGTCGAGCACATACTTCTGAATAAGGAATGTCACGATAGTGGCGATGGTGAGCACGAATGCCACCGCTGCCGACATGCCCAATGCAGTCTCCACTTTCTTGGAAACTCCCAAGAACGGGCAAATTCCCAAGAATTGCGACAATACGATGTTGTTTACAAAGATTGCCGAGATAAATATCAATATATATTCCATAATCATTAAATTAAGAATTAAAAACTAAAAATTAAAAGCCCGGCAGCCTACCGCCGATACGTTCTCAATTTTTTCATTTTTAATTTTTCATTATTAATTCTTCTTCATACTGTTGATTAAAGCAATGAGATAGCCCAATGCGATGAATGCACCCGGAGCAAGGACAAATACCAACATGCCGTATTCTTCAGGAAGGATACTCAAGTTGAATATCTTGCCGGTTCCCAGGAACTCACGCACGGCACCCAGTAATGTCAGTGCAATGGTAAAGCCCAAGCCCATGCCCAGACCGTCGAACAAGGAAGCCACCGGATTGTTTTTGGCAGCAAATGCCTCGGCACGTCCCAATACGATACAGTTTACAACAATCAGCGGAATGAACAGGCCCAGTGTGGCGTACAATGCAGGAACGTAAGCTTGCATTATCATCTGCAACAGTGTCACAAATGATGCTATGACTACAATGAATGAAGGGATACGCACCATATCGGGAATCAGATTCTTGATGGCAGAAATCACCACATTGGAACATATCAGCACGAACATTGTAGCCAGTCCCATACCCATACCGTTAATGGCAGAGGAAGTGGTACCCAGTGTAGGACACATACCCAGCAGGAGTACAAACGTAGGATTCTCTTTGATAATCCCGTTCATCATAACTTTAAAATTATTCATATCTTCTACTCCTTTCTCATTTAGCGCTGAGTGTATCCACAGCTTCGGGAGCTGCGGAATCAGCAGGTTGTTCAACATTCTTTTGAGTAGCGCCGGTAGTGCCGTCGGCAGTTTCCTGACCGGCATAGGCAGCATAAGCCGCATTCACTGCATTCAAAAAAGCACGTGAGGTGATGGTAGACGCTGTAATGGCATCTACTTTACCACCGTCCTTGCTCACTGTCAATGCAGCTTCACCCGGATTCATGCCGGTGATGTCACCTTTATTGCCTTTCTTGAACCAGTCGGCAGCCTTGGAACCCAACCCCGGAGTTTCCACATGCGACAACAAGGAGTAGTCGATGATTTTGCCTTCAGCATCGAAACCGACCAACACTTTCAGCTCACCGCCAAAACCCATGGCAACAGCTTCCACAGCAGCTCCGATATATTCTCCGCCTTTGGTGGCAGGATATACAGAATACTGTACTCCGTTTACTTCCTGCATCTTCTTCTCGGCGATGGGGTCATTGTCGAAGCCCGGAACCACCGCACTTACGGCATCGCTCAAGGTCTTTGCATTGGCCTGCGCAATGGGCTCCTTCGTCAATTCGTTTACATAAGCCAGCAACGCTACGGAGATTGCGGTAACGCCCGTAAGTACCAGCAACATATTCTTCAAGGATGATTCTAACTTTTTCATTTCTTCTTCGCTACCTCCCCAAAGCGTTTAGGTTTAACATAGGTGTTGATGAGCGGAGTGAACGCATTCATAATCAGAATGGCAAACGACATACCCTCCGGATATGCACCGAACAGACGGATGATGACAGTCAGTAGGCCGATGCAAACACCATAAATCAGCATACCTTTGTGGCTCATCGGAGAAGTCACGTAGTCCGTAGCCATAAAGACAGCACCCATCATCAGACCACCGGACAACAACTGTACGACCGGGGATACATAAAGTTCCGGATTGACCAGATACATGATACCGGAGAACACGAATACCGTCACCAGAATAGATACCGGAATGTGCCAGGTGATGATTTTCTTCCACAACATGTAGAACAAACCAAGCAGCAGCGCCAAGGCACTCACCTCACCGAGACATCCTCCATTATTACCTATCAGAAGGTCGAAAGCTCCCGGAAGGTCGCTCAGGGACATGCCCGGAGCACCATTGATGACACCTTTCATAATAGCCAGCGGCGTAGCAGCTGTCGTGGCATCCGTATAGGCTGTCAACTGGCCTACAGCCGGCCATGTCGTCATCTGCACGGGGAATGAAAGCAACAGGAACACACGTCCTGCCAGTGCAGGGTTAAAGGGATTGCAACCCAAACCTCCGAAGGACATCTTGCCTACCCCGATGGCAAACAAGGCACCAAGGATGATAATCCAGATGGGCAGGTTGGAAGGCAGGTTAAAGGCCAGCAACACACCGGTAATGATGGCAGAACCGTCGGTAATGGTTGTGGTCTCTTTTTTCATGAGGAATTTGCCGATGGCCCATTCAAAGAACAAGCAGGCTGCTACGGAAGTGGCCGTAACAATCAGCGCACCCAGTCCGAAAAAGTAAAGCGAAACAAGGAATGCCGGAATCAATGCGATAAGCACACCGTACATATTCTTCTTCACGCTGTCACCGCCGTGAACGTGGGGCGAAAGGGATACGATTAATTTATTCATACTTCGTTATTTTTTAGCTTGACGTGCACGGATCATCGCTCCTACCTTACCCTTACCCAAGCGGATATAATCCAGCATCGGACGGTTGGAAGGACAAGTGAACTGGCATGAACCGCATTCTATACACGACATAATGTCTTCTTTCTCTACTCTTTCAAAATCTCCGTGGGCCGAAACGGTAGCCAGCAGATACGGCTCCAACCCCATCGGGCAGGCTCCCACGCACTTAGCACAACGGATACAAGGCTGTACTTCGCCGCGCTTGGCTTCCTTCTCGTTCATAATCAGAATACCGGAGCTTCCTTTGGCTGTCGGTACATCCGTATTTACCAGAGCTTTACCCATCATCGGGCCACCGCCGATAATCTTACCCGTATCTTCGGGCAGACCGCCGCAAGCTTCAATCAGCTGCTTCATCGGCGTACCGATACGTGCCAGGAAATTGGACGGCTTTGCCAACGACTTACCAGTCACGGTAATGACACGCTCAAACAGAGGTTTGTTCTTCTGTACGGCCTGGTAAACGGCAAATGCGGTACCCACATTCTGCACCACAGCTCCCGTGGAGATAGGCAGCGCACCGGCTGCAACCTGGCGACTGATGACAGCATCAATCAACTGCTTTTCACCACCCTGCGGATATTGTACCTTCAAGGGTACCACCTCGATACCTGCATAGCTGGAAGCAACCTTCGTCATCAGCTGGATGGCATCGGGCTTGTTGTTCTCAATGCCAATGAATGCCTTGTTCACCTTTACCGCTTTCATCAGAATGGATACACCTACCATAATTTCTTCCGCATGTTCCAGCATCAGCTGATGGTCGGCAGTCAGATACGGTTCGCACTCTACGGCGTTGATGATGACACACTCTGCCTTGAATGCAGGAGGAGGACACAACTTGACCTGCGTAGGAAAGCATGCACCGCCCAGACCTACGATACCTGCATCAGCGATTTTCTTCACGATTTCCTCGGAGGTCAGACTGCATTCCTTCACCAACGTTTCGGAACGGTCAATGGATTCTTCCCATTCATCCCCTTCTACGTCAATGAATATAGCAGGCTTGGCGTAACCGCTGGCATCGACAATCGTGTCAATCTTAGCGACTTTCCCGCTGACAGACGAATGAATGGCTGCTGATACAAAACCGCCGGGCTCGGCAATCTTTGTACCCACTTTCACAACATCACCTTTGGCAACGATAGGCTTGGCAGGAGCACCGATGTGCTGTCCCAGCAAGATAGCGGCCTTGGCCGGAATCTCTGCCTTGATGATAGGCTGATGTGCTGAAAGTTTATTTTCGTGTGGATGGACTCCACCAATTGAAAATGTCTTCAACATACAATTCTGTATTTTTAGTCGTTTATTTACTTTATTAATTCATACCTCAACTTGGGAAGTCTAAACCTCTGCTTTGGGAGTCTCAACCTCAGCTTTAGGAGCTGCAACCTTTACTTGGGGAGCTGCATCGTCAGCCTTCGGTTTGCGCGGCGGGAAGTTGAGGGCAATGATTGTGTTTTGCGGACAAGCTTCCTCGCACTTGCGACAGGATTTGCACTTATTGGGGTCAATGTAAGCCAGATTGTTTTCCAGCGTGATAGCCTCGAACGGACAAACCTTCACACACTTGCCGCAACCGATACATGCCACGGTACAAGCCTTGCGTGCTACGGCCCCCTTGTCCTTGTTTACACACTGTACGTAAATACGACGTGATTTCTTGCCTTGAGGACGGATTTCAATAATAGATTTCGGACAAGCCTTGGCACAAGCTCCACAAGCCGTACACTTTTCCTCATCCACTTCGGGAAGTCCGGTCTCCGGATTCATGTGGATAGCATCGAACTGGCAGGCAGCCACACAGTCGCCGCATCCCAGACAGCCATAACTACAACCCGTTTCACCACCATAGAGAGAAGCCGCAATGGCACAACTCTTAGCGCCATCGTATTGGTTCACACGAGGACGGTTGGCACAAGTTCCATTACATCTCACCACCGCAACCATAGGTTCGGCAGCAGCGGCATCCAAGCCCAGAATCTCGGCAATCTTTGTCATGACGGGCTGTCCACCCACCGGACAAAGTTTACCATCCAGCGAACCTGCCTTTACGCAAGCATCTGCAAATCCGCTACAACCGGGGTAACCACATCCACCGCAATTTGCCTGGGGAAGCACCTCTGCTACCTGGGCAATCCGCGGATCTTCATACACGGCGAATTTCTTGGAAGCCACGTAAAGAATAGCGGCCGATACCAGCGCTATAACTCCCAATGAAATCACTGCAATCAGAATTACATTCATAAATTAGTTGTTTATTAATTATTTGTTTTATTATTAGTTAGTTCATCGGTCGTACGGAGAATGAGAACTTCTTACCCATCCGCGACTTGTTCAGCCACAATATATAATAATAAGGTATAAGGAGTGCCAGCGAGCAAAGCGCGGAACGCAGCTCGTCATTCCAGATGGACATAAAGACAAATAGTGAGATTATCAGAATAAGGAAAGGAAATATAAAGGCAAACAGAACTGCCATCACTCCCATTGAAAGTTCGCCCGTCACCCATACACGGTCGCCGGGCTGGTAGGATGCGGCATCGGCATCGGCCACATCGACAAGTTTCTCTTTCGTATCCGCAGAGGTACAATGTCCCTTGACACTACACGAAGCGCATGCTGAAGTCTGGATGATTCTCACTTGGAGATGAGAACCGTTTATGTTTTCCACAATACCTTGATGTTTTATAGTATTCGCCATTTTGCAAAGTGTGCATTACAAATCGTGGCAAATTTACGCATTATTTGTGAACTGCAAACCTTTCCTATGTATTTTCTGTGTTCGTAAACATGCTTTTTCTATGTTTTTATGTTTTTTCACCTGCCACAGACTACAAAAAGACAAAAAACAGACGGTCTGTCAAGGGAAAACAGACCGTCTGACTAACTAAAACAGATAATCTGTTCACTCCGAACAGACCATTTGTTTATTTACCATTTATAATTGATACCGAAACTGAGCAGTTCTTTTACCTGGAAATAGCTGTCCCCTTCCGTCGGCTTGGCACTGTCGTCATAGCGGGCGTGCACATAGAGCTTGGTGGAAAGATAGCGGTTCAGCACAAAGTTCACCGTGTTTTCCCATTCAATACGTGTCCACTCATAACTGGTCTGGAAGTCCAAGCGGGAATCCAGCGTGATGGAAGGAATGATGGTCCATGAAAGTGTAGGCTGTATCTGCGAACCGAAGTTATGCTTCACGCATTTGCCCTCATCAAGACCGAAACTCACTTCATTCACCCCCTTATTTCCTACATAGCGCAGCATGTACGTCAGCGGAGCCATGAAAACGGACAAGCTGAATTTCTGCTTCTTCAACTTGTAGTCCATACCGATACTGCTCGACCAGTCCGCCGGAGCAAAGAAAGCCGAAACCAGCTCTTCACTGTTGGCCTTGTAGCCATTGCAGAACTGGGTCTTAAACTCAGTCGTGATGGTATAATACCACTTGGACGCAGCTTGAATACCCAGTTTACTGTACAGCCGGAGTTGGTCGGTACTTACCAGATAGTTATGAAACTCGTCGGAAGGTGCGGAGCTGAAGCCCAGCTTGGCATCGAGCAGATTTTCCCACTGCACCTTTTCACGGTCATTATAGTTGGCAAACAATTGCAGGTTGGCAAGCACGGCGTTAGTGCTCTCACCTCCCTTGTACCAGTTGTCGGAGATATAGTTCTGGGTAATCTGCAATGAACCGTTTCCACCCGTCACCCACCAGTTGGGCTTGTGGATAATCACGTCGGCTTCCTCCTTCACTCCCACCATATTCTCTTGTGCAAACAGTTTCACGACGGACGGCTTGGAAGAAACCTCCTTCTCTATATTATCCTTGAATATCTTCCCTTTCATCACCTCCTTCTCGGTCATTACAACCAGATTGGGACAATCTACATACGTGTTCAGCAGCGTACGGTCCACCAGTTTGTTGGCTCGGTCCTTTGAGGTGAAACTCAGTGTGTCGAACGGCAACATCTCGCGCGTCAGGGCAGGCACCGTATCAGGCACCTGGAAATGCCAGTCCACCTTGGAAAGGCGTCTCATGGGGGCATAATAATAGGTAAGGGGAAGGAACAACCTATAGTAGTTCGGATTGGAAGGTATATAACGCTCCGGAGTCGTGGGGTCATTCAAATAATCCAGCACTCCGATATACCTTTCATATAATATGGAAACAGTATCCAGCCTGTACCCCATACCTTCCGGTTTCAATTTCAGAATCATGTATTCTTTCATTATATCCGGCAAGGTGTCGGCTTTGGCAGTTGTTTCCTGTCCACTGTTCTTCGAGGCGGTATCCAGCGTATTCTGTGCCATCACCGACGAAGAAATCATCGTAGCAATTAACCAAAATGCAATGTGTCTATTCTTCATAATGCCCTAAAGTCTATGTTTCGAGCGCAAATTTAGCTTAAAATGTTTAGAAAACATAGAAAAGCCATAAGAAAAAGGCAAGAAGGACTTTCTTCGATGAAATCGTATTTTTTAATAATTGTTTCATCGAAACTTTCTCTACTTCCTCTTTTTTTTATAATTTTGCGCTTTTTAAGTTCTACGTGTACTGACGGGAGCAGTGCGCACCCTGAACGACAAGCCGTATAGGCTCTTGGCATTAGATTAAACAATTAATAAAATAATATAGTTGTGGGAGAAACAAAGTATATTTTCGTCACCGGTGGTGTTGCCTCTTCATTAGGTAAAGGTATCATCTCATCCTCCATCGGTAAATTGCTGCAAGCAAGAGGTTACAAGGTAACCATCCAGAAGTTTGACCCGTACATCAACATCGACCCGGGTACACTGAACCCTTATGAACACGGCGAATGCTACGTTACCGTGGATGGCCACGAAGCCGACCTCGATTTGGGCCATTACGAACGCTTCCTGGGCATCCAGACCACCAAGGCCAACAATATCACGACCGGACGCATCTACAAAAGCGTCATCGACAAAGAGCGCCGGGGTGACTATCTGGGAAAGACCATCCAGGTTATTCCCCATATTACAGACGAAATCAAGCGTAATGTAAAACTGCTGGGAAACAAATACAAATTCGACTTTGTTATTACCGAGATTGGCGGTACAGTGGGTGACATCGAGTCTCTGCCCTATCTGGAAAGCATCCGTCAGCTGAAGTGGGAACTGGGAAAAGACGCCTTGTGCGTACACCTTACTTATGTCCCCTACCTGGCAGCTGCCGGTGAGCTGAAGACCAAGCCCACCCAGCACTCCGTAAAGGAACTGCAAAGTGCCGGTATCCAACCCGATGTCCTCGTACTGCGTACGGAACACGAGTTGAGTACCACCCTGCGCAAGAAAGTGGCTCTGTTCTGCAATGTGGACGAAAATGCCGTGGTGCAGAGCATTGACGCGCCTACCATCTACGAGGTGCCCATCTTGATGCAGCGCCAGGGACTGGACGTTACCATTTTGAAGAAAATGGGACTTCCCGTCGGCGACACTCCGGGACTGGGACCGTGGCGCGCTTTCCTCGAACGCCGTCACAAAGCTGAAGAGACTGCCCCGCTGCACATCGCATTGGTGGGCAAATATGACTTGCAGGATGCCTACAAGTCCATCCGCGAGGCCCTTTCACAAGCAGGAACCTACAATGACCGCAAGGTATCGGTAGACTTCGTGAACAGTGAAAAGCTGACTGACGAGAATGTGGCAGAAGCCCTGAAAGGCATGGCAGGCGTACTTATCGGTCCGGGCTTCGGCGAACGCGGCGTTGCCGGCAAGTTCGTAGCCATCAAATATGCGCGTACACACGACATCCCCACCTTCGGTATCTGTCTGGGTATGCAGTGCATCGCCATTGAATTTGCCCGTAATGTACTGGGCTACGCCGATGCCAACTCACGTGAGATGGATGAAAAGACACCGCACAATGTTATCGACATCATGGAAGAGCAGAAGTCCATCACCAATATGGGTGGAACCATGCGTCTGGGTGCCTACGAATGTGTTCTGCAGAAAGGCAGCAAGGCATACGAGGCATACGGTACCGAGCATATCCAGGAGCGTCACCGCCACCGCTACGAATTCAACAACAGCTTCAAGGAGGCCTACGAAGCAGCAGGCATGAAGTGTGTGGGTATAAACCCCGAATCGGACTTGGTGGAAATTGTTGAGATTCCCGCATTGAAGTGGTTTGTCGGTACCCAGTTCCATCCCGAATACAGCAGTACGGTATTGCATCCGCACCCGCTGTTCGTAGCATTCGTGAAGGCCGCCATTGAAAATGAAAACGAAAAGAAATAATTTGTAATAAGTAATTTGTAATCAACAAAGAATGGATAAAAATACCATCACAGGTCTTGTTCTGATAGCGATATTGTTAGTAGGTTTCAGCTTTCTGAGCCGTCCCAGCCAGGAGCAGTTGGAAGCACAGCAACGTTACTACGACTCCATAGCCCAGGTGCAACAGCGCGAAGCCGACTTGAAAGCCAAGGCGGAAGCAGCCCTGGCCAACGAAAGCGGAGCGGAAGCAAGCGTTGACTCCACTGCCCTCTTCTTCGACGCCCGTCAAGGAACCAACTCGCAGATAACCATCCAGAACAACCTGGCAGAAATAGCCGTAGATACAAAAGGCGGACGCATAGCTTCGGCCACGCTGAAGGAATACATGGGACAAGACAAGACGACCCCCGTCACACTGTTCAGCGGCAATGACGCCTCCATGAATTTCCTCTTTTACAACAAGCAAGAGACTATCCAGACGGAAGACTATTATTTCACCGCAGTAAACCGTACGGACAGTACCGTCACCATGCGTTTGTCGGCAGACAGCAACAGCTATATCGACTTTACCTACAGCATGCACAATGACACATACTTGATAGACTTTACTATCCAGGCAGTCAATATGGAAGGCAAGCTGGCGGCTACCAACAATTATGTGGACATCGAGTGGTCTCAGCGTGCCCGTCAGATAGAGAAGGGTTACACCTACGAGAACCGTCTGGCTGAGCTGACTTACAAAATCGCCGGAGAGGGTACCGATTATCTGTCCGCCAACAAGAACGATGAAAAGGAAGTTCCGGAACGTCTGGACTGGATTGCCTTCAAGAACCAGTTCTTCTCTTCGGTATTCCTGGCAGATGCCGACTTTGAAAAGACCAAGCTGAGTTCCAAGATGGAGACTCAAGGCAGCGGCTACATCAAGGACTATTCTGCAGAGATGAGCACGAAGTTCGATCCTACCGGCAAGGAACCTACCCAGCTGTTCTTCTACTTCGGCCCCAATCACTACAAGACTCTGACCGCACTCGACAAGGGGCGTGACGAGAAGTGGGAGCTGAACCGTCTGGTCTATCTGGGCTGGCCGCTCATCCGCTGGATAAACAAATGGTTCACCATCAACATCTTCGACTGGTTGTCCAGTTGGGGGTTGAGCATGGGTATCGTACTGTTGTTCATGACGTTAATCGTAAAAGCTGTAGTATTCCCCGCAACGTGGAAAACCTACATGTCCTCTGCCAAGATGCGCGTACTGAAACCGAAAATCGACGAGATAAACAAGAAGTACCCCAAGCAGGAAGATGCCATGAAGAAGCAGCAGGAAGTGATGGGCCTCTACAGCCAGTACGGAGTCAGTCCGATGGGTGGATGTCTGCCGATGCTGATACAGTTCCCTATCTTGATGGCCTTGTTCATGTTCGTGCCGAGTGCCATTGAACTCCGCCAGCAGAGCTTCTTGTGGGCAGACGACCTTTCCACTTACGATGCGTTCATCAACTTCCCGTTCCATATCCCGTTCCTGGGAAGCCACCTCAGCTTGTTCTGCCTGCTGATGACGGTTACCAACATATTGAACACGAAGTACATGATGCAGCAACAGGATACGGGTGCCAATCCGCAGATGGCTGCCATGAAGTGGATGTCATACCTGATGCCTATCATGTTCCTCTTCATATTGAACGACTATCCTTCGGGATTGAACTATTACTACTTCATCTCTACGTTAGTCAGTGTGGTAACAACGCTCATCATGCGCAAGACAACCAATGAGGAAGCCCTTCTTGCTCAGTTGGAAGCCAACAAGAAAGACCCGAAGAAGATGAAGAAAACCGGTTTCGCCGCTCGTCTGGAAGCCATGCAGAAACAGCAGGAACAGATGATGAAAGAAAAACAGAACAAAAAGTAGTAAGACTACCGTTCAAAATATTCTTTTGCAGAAAGCCGGACAATGACATTTGCCCGGCTTTCTTATCCTTACACCAACGAAAAAATTCACAGACTCTAAATTATGCAGACTAAATACACTTACAAACAAATCTGGCTCATAGCCTACCCTATCCTAATCAGCCTCCTTATGGAGCAGATGATAGGTATGACGGACACCGCCTTCCTCGGACGTGTAGGCGAAGTCGAGTTGGGAGCATCTGCCATCGCCGGTGTCTTCTATATGGTCATCTTCATGGTTGCCTTCGGTTTCAGCATCGGGGCACAGATACTCATTGCCCGGCGCAACGGCGAACGGCAGTATAAGGAAATCGGTGACTTGTTCTATCAGGGCATCTATTTCCAAGTCGGGATGGCGACAGTCATGTTCCTGCTGTCCTATTGCTTCTCGCCGATTATCCTGAAACGCATCGTAGCCTCGGAACATATCTACGAAGCAGCCACCAGCTACCTGCACTGGCGTGTATTCGGTGCCTTCTTCTCGTTCAGCGCAGTCATGTTCCGTGCCTTTTTCTTGGGAACCACCCAGACCAAGACACTGACACTGAACTCTATCGTCATGGTGTTGAGCAATGTTGTATTCAACTATATCCTGATTTTCGGTAAATTCGGTTTTCCTGCACTCGGCATTGCCGGAGCCGCCATCGGCTCCTCATTGGCCGAGCTGGTTTCGCTGTTATTCTTCATCCTCTATACCCGTAGCCGTATCGACTGCTGCAAGTACGGGCTGGACCGTATTCCGAAGTTCCGGCTGGACGTATTGAAACGGATGCTGAACGTCTCTTTCTGGACCATGATACAGAATTTCTTCTCCCTCTCCACCTGGTTCTTGTTCTTCCTTTATGTGGAGCATCTGGGAGAGCGCTCGCTGGCAGTGACCAACATTGTCCGCAACGTGTCCGGCATACTGTTCATGGTACTCATGGCGTTTGCCTCTACCTGCGGGTCACTGGTCAGCAACCTTATCGGTGCAGGCCACTCCGATTGCGTGGCAGGCACTATCCGGCAGCACGTACGCATAGCCTACGTTTTCGTACTTCCGCTGGCATTGCTTTTCGCGCTGTTCCCCAAGCTGATTCTGGGAATTTATACCGACATACCCGACCTGCAGGACGCTGCCGTGCATTCGCTTTGGGTGATGTGCTCCACCTATCTGTTCCTGGTTCCTGCCAATGTCTATTTCCAGGCAGTTTCCGGAACCGGCAATACGCGTACTGCATTGGGCATGGAGCTGGCAACGCTGGTCATCTACACAGCCTATATCACCTACATTATTCTGATTCTGCAACTCGACGTGGCCATCTGCTGGACCTCGGAAATGGTTTATTCCAGCTTTATTCTCATTTTCTGCTGGCTATATATCAAACGTGGGAATTGGCAAGGAAGGAAAATTTAGTATCTTTGCATTGAAATAACTGAAACAAAAAGCATATATGAAACAAGTAAATCTACTACTTATGTCAGCAGCCATGACATTGGCCTCTTGCGGAGGCACAAAAGATGCCGGACAGCAGCAGGACGCAGCAACGCTCATCCAGCGGTCGGACATCAAGATTGAAGGAAAGCGTATGACACCCGAGGCACTCTGGGCGATGGGACGCATCGGCAGTGTGGCCGTATCCCCCGACGAAAAGCAAATTGCCTACACGGTATCCTATTACAGCGTGCCCCAGAACAAGAGTAACAGCGAAGTCTTCGTCATGAATGCCGACGGTAGTGACAATACCCAGATAACGCATGACGCCTGGCAAGAAGGACAGCCCACGTGGTTTAAGGACGGCAAGAAGCTTGCCTTCCTTTGCAACGAAAGCGGCAGCAGCCAGGTATGGGAAATGAATCCCGACGGCAGCGGACGCAAGCAGCTGACTCAATACGAGGGAGACATCGAAGGGTTCTCTTTCTCGCCCGACGGCAAGAAACTCCTTTTCATTGCCCAGGTAAAGACCGTGAAGAGTACGGCAGACAAACATCCGGACCTTCCTAAAGCCACCGGCATCATCGTTACCGACCTGATGTACAAGCATTGGGACGAATGGGTGACTACTGCTCCCCATCCGTTCGTTGCCGATTTCGACGGCAATGCCATCAGCAATGTCACTGATATTCTTGAGGGAGAGCCATACGAAAGCCCGATGAAGCCCTGGGGCGGTATCGAGCAGCTGGCATGGAGCCCGTCTTCTGATAAGGTGGCCTATACATGCCGTAAGAAAACCGGACTGGCGTATGCCATTTCCACCAACTCCGACATTTATATCTACGACCTTGCCTCCAAGGAAACCAAAAACATCACGGAAGAAAACAAGGGATATGATACGAATCCCCAATACTCTCCCGACGGCAAATACATCGCCTGGCAGAGCATGGAGCGTGACGGCTACGAAGCCGACTTGAACCGCTTGTTTATCATGAACCTCGAGACCGGCGAGAAACGTTTTGTAAGCAAAGCTTTCGAATCGAACGTGGACGCCTTCTTGTGGAACAAAGATTCCCGGAGCATCTACTTCATCGGTGTATGGCATGGCGAGACACAGATTTACAACATCGACCTTGTCGGAAACGACAAGCTTACCCAGCTCACCGACGGCATGCACGACTATGCTTCGCTTGCCCTTTGCGGAAACAAGATTATCGCCAAACGCCATTCCATGAGCATGGGCGACGAAATCTATGCCGTAAACAGTGCACGCAACGGCGACGCTTTTGCAGAAGCAGTGCAACTGACCACAGAGAACAAGCAGATTTACGACCAGCTGGAGATGGGTAAAGTGGAAGCCCGCTGGATGAAGACCACCGACGGCAAGCAGATGCTGACCTGGGTGATTTATCCTCCGCAGTTCGACCCTAACAAGAAGTACCCCACCCTCCTCTTCTGTGAAGGTGGTCCTCAGAGTCCCGTCAGCCAGTTCTGGAGCTACCGTTGGAATTTCCAGATTATGGCAGCAAACGATTATATCATTGTAGCTCCCAACCGTCGTGGTCTTCCGGGCTTCGGTGTAGAGTGGAACGAAGCCATCAGCGGTGATTATGGCGGCCAGTGCATGAAGGACTACTTCACTGCCATTGACGAAATGGCCAAGGAACCTTTCGTCGACAAAGACCGCCTGGGTTGCGTAGGCGCCAGCTTCGGAGGCTTCTCCGTATATTGGCTTGCCGGACACCATGACAAACGCTTCAAGGCATTCATCGCACACGACGGTATCTTCAACATGGAAATGCAATATCTGGAAACGGAAGAGAAATGGTTTGCCAACTGGGATATGGGCGGTGCTTATTGGGAAAAGAACAACGCTACGGCACAACGCACTTTTGCCAACTCCCCGCATCTCTTCGTCGACAAATGGGACACCCCTATCCTCTGCATCCACGGAGAGAAGGACTTCCGCATCCTTGCCAACCAGGCAATGGCCGCCTTCGATGCAGCCGTGATGCGTGGCGTTCCTGCCGAACTGCTTATCTATCCGGACGAAAACCACTGGGTACTGAAACCTCAGAATGGCGTGCTGTGGCAACGTACCTTCTTTGAATGGCTGGACAAATGGTTGAAGCCGGCTAAGTAAAGCCTCTCAAAAACGATAAAAACAAATAGTCCCGGATTCTTTGTCAAGAATCCGGGACTATTTGTTTTTATTGTACACCGCCCGATTCATTTTTTATGACTATAATTTGGGCAGTTCAAATAAAGTCAATACATTTGCTTTATGCACACTCCGAAGAAGTGTAAACAATATGTCCTAATATAACCCGATAAAAGATGAATGAAAATTGGCCTGAGATTGTGGAAACACTGATACCGTATTTTGAAACAAATTCGGTAGAAGGTGATTACCAGCGGGAAATAGAGAACTGCTTGAAATTTCTTGGATGGAAAAAGACCAATGGAACAATGGTATCCCAGTATACATTACCGATAGGCAATAGCAACTCCATACGCCCGGACATTGTACTTTGGCGAAAGAACGAACATGATACACAATCCCCCGTACTCCCAATTGAAATAAAACGTCCGTCTAATATACAAAATGAGAGGCAAGAAAATCAGTTGATGTCGTATATGCGCCAACTGAAACTTAATGTCGGATTATATATAGGAGAAAAGATACAGCTTTACTACGACATTCCCAACGATGGCGAGAATCCCATCTGTGTATTTACAGCAGAATTTAAGAAAGAAGATGTAAATGGTTCCATCATCTGTGACCTGCTAACTTACGACAAATTCAATCTGGAAAAAATAGAAACATTCTGTAATGAGCAATATAAAAAAATCCAAGCGCGTAATAATCTGCATAGGAGGGTGTCAGAATTCTTATCCGAAGGCAATGGGGTAAAGAATATGATTTCGTTGCTCAAAGACAAGTTTACAGCTGAAGGATTTGAGGAATCCGCCATTAATGAAGAATTTGCCAATCTTACGCTTACAGTACATTACGAAAATAAGAGCATTCTCCCTTCATTACAACTTAAAACGAGGCAAACATCTAAAAACTCACAAAACGACTATAAAGAAAGTGATTCCAAAGACCATACAAAATTCTCAGTGGATGGAATCAACTTCTATGTCAAAAGACGTTTTGTATTGGAAGTAGTCAAGCACTATATCAAAGACCATCCCAACATAAACTATGTTGAACTGGAAAAAGTCTTTCCATCCAATTTACACAGTAAAGCATTGGGTGTAATACGTACCTTGATAGAAGTCCAAGAAAAAATCAAATCTCATCCCGATTTAAAGAAACGTTACTTTCTTAAGCCTGATGAAGTTATTTTATTGGCAGACGGAACAAAAATTGTTGTCAACAACCAGTGGGGAACATTATTTCCAAGATTTCTTGAAGCAGCAAAGAAACTGTACCAAGTAACCAATGATACGGAAAGCAATACTCCAATATCCCGATTAAAGATTACTTTTGGTAATGGGAAAGTAATTCAAGAAACACAAGCAGCCGAGACTTTCCGGCAATTTGTGATGACAGTAGGTGTGGAACAAGTGCAATCTTTAAATATCAAGGTATGCAAGATTCCCTTGATATCAAACACACTTCATGAGAAATACCAGCGCGCTCAAAAACCATTAGGCAACGGACGGTTTCTTATGACCTGCAGCAATACAAAAACAAAGAAGCGTGATATCGAGCGTATTGCCAAAGCTTTGGGTATTCAGGTGACCGTGGAAATTGTATAATGGAAGACAGTAATTCAAGAGATATGTCTTGAAAAATACTTTTTCATGAAGAGTACGTATATTGCGCTCAACAGTAAGATACACCCTATCAAGAAGATATAGCCATACCGTTGGTAATAAATATATCCTACTATTATAAAAGTCTGTATTGTCATATAGACCAGAGAGACTATGACATGAGGAATCTTCAGCTCATTCGCCATAATCTGATACAGATGCTTGCGATGCGGCAGCCCGATATTCTCATGAAGTATCAGACGATGAATGATAGTCAGAACACTGTCTACCCCATAAACGGACAATAAGACAATCCAACTGAAATCACCAGTCTGGATGATGAGCCTGCCTATCAGGAAAAGAAGAATAAAGGCAATGCTCACCGAACCCACATCACCGGCAAAGCATTTGGCACGCTTGCGGAAATTGAAGAAGCAGAAGACTAGAACAGAACAGATAACGGTATAGATGAAATTCGCTTCTACAAAAGTAACCACCTCATTATTGACATAAGCCAACGCAGCAAGAATAACCAGAGAATAACCTCCCGTTATCCCATTAATCCCATCCATAAAATTGTAGGCATTGATGATGCCCGTACAGACTATCAAGGCAATGACTATCCACCACCAAGACAAGGAGAACAGCCCCCACTGATAAAACATCATAGCCATAGCAGAGAAATGAAAAAGCAGCCTTGTCATCTGTCCGGTGGATTTTATATCGTCCACGAAGCTGATGAACGTCACCAGTGTCAAGGCAAGCAGGAACCAGGGATATTCAAAGTCACTCGTCAGGAAATAGGCCAACGCTCCGAAATAGAATATAATCCCACCACCCCTTAAAGTCACTTTCGTATGAGAACTCCGCTCATTGGGCTTGTCGATGATATTGCACCTATCAGCCACCTTAAAATAAAAAAGTTCTGCCAAAAACAGCAGAACCAATATTAACAGATAATACATAACAGTATTTTCCTCTTTAATTTTTAATTATCAATTTTTAATTCTTAACTTTTAATTTGAGAACGATTTTATCGTTCTCACTATCCCCTCCTCTGCCCTCACCGGCATTCTGTCAATACCCAGGGCAGCCTTTATCTTCGCATTACTCACCACATAATTCTCTGTCAACTTGCGCAGACGCTCTTCATTCAAAGGTAAATGGAGCAGAGTCCCAAAACGGGCACAGAACTCCATCAGTCCTCTGTTTATCTTCCAGATATGCGGCTTACGCTCCAAAGCCCGACACATCAAAGCTATCAGCTCATTCGTGGACAAGGCCTCGTCATCTCCCATGTGGTAGATACCACTCGCCACCTCCTTGGTCAACAGCCCTTCCACCACATAGCAGAGATTGTCTATCGAAGTAAAAGACCTTCTGTTCTCAAAAGCCCCCAAAGGCCAGGGAACACCTTTCCTCACCACATTATAAAGAAGATTCAGATTGCCCTTATTGCCGGAACCATGAATCATGCAGGGACGCAGGATATAAACCTGCTTGTCATCATAAGGATTAGCTTTCAATTTCCCATTCTCAACCTTCAACTTGTCAAGGATGTAATTCTCGGCTGCTATCTTACTTTCCCCATAAGGCCCTACCGGAGCAGGCACCACATCTTCAGTCAGCATATCACCCACCACACTGTCTGCAGCGGCTTTCACAGAACTGAAAAATACGAACTTCTTCGCAGACGATTCCAGAAAGAAATCAAATATCTTTTGGGTCAATCCCGTATTAATATCAAAATAGGATTGGGCAGCAGACCGGTTCTTCGTGTCATGGGCTTTACCAGCCAGATGAATAATGGCATCGAATTCAGGAAGATTCCGCATCGGAAAAGAAGCTGGTTCAATATCCTTCCAGGAGAAAGTCTTTACCACCCCCTCCTTTTCAGGAGCAACAATATCCAGCCCGTAAAGGCTATGACGTTCCTTTAGGGCAACAACGAGATTGGAACCCACAAAGCCGTGGATTCCAGTGACGAGTATGTTCATTGAAATATGCTAAAAAATATACTGACCGGAAACGTGATTATTGGTTATGTATTTAATAAAATAAGTATCTCCAATGACAGAGAAGAAAATATACCACGTCGTATTAGAATTACGTTGATAAGTGATGTAATACATATCCTTACCATAACGCTCAAAAAAAGCGGGCGCTTTCTTTTTTAATTTAGAATGAATGTTCTGTTGAATATCAGCTATCAGTTCTTCTACATAAGAAATAGCAAAAGGATAAGTACCTAAATACTCCTTCTCAACAAGTATTTTTATAAGCCCATACAAATCCTCCTCTACTTCGGGAGCGAATACGACTCTCATCCAAACAAAGCCTTTATACGAGGGCAAAGCCTATCCAATAATTCTTCACCGGAAATAGCATGCCTAATGTCATCACGTCCTTCCGTAACGATATTCGGATTATTCTCATTACCCGTATATACAACTACCGGTTCACCAACATTCGGCACCATCGGTTCTTGTTCCTTATATGGCTTAATCTTCCTCATACATCCAATCTTTCCACAAAGATACCCGGAAATATCAAGTTATCCTAATCATTGACTGATAAATATCGTATGTTCATAAAGCTTCAACTAAGTCTACATATTTTTGAGTTACCACATCCTTGGAATATAATCGCTTAATCACCTCTACACCATTTTGACCCAGTAAAGCTAGTTCGCTTCTTGAGACGGAATTCAGCCAATCCACCATTTCTCCCACCTTCTTTTCCAAACTCTTCTCTGTAATCAATTTTGCACAGCCATGTTCCTGCAGGAAATTGATGATAGGCGTATCCTTTCCCGAGCAGACCAATAAAGGCCTACCACATGCCATGATTGTATAAACCTTGGAAGGGAATCCCTGCATCTCCATTTCAGGGTTCATGAAAATAAACTGGATGTCTGAATAGGCAAGAATGGACGGCATCAAACTTCTGGGCTGATAGGGCAAAATATGCACATTATCCAGCTCCAACTCACGTACTTTCTCCTCAAGAACGGGTTTCATGACTCCCTCACCGATTATAAAGTATTCAATGGAAAACCCTTTCGTCTTTTCTGCCAGACAAATTAAGGGCTCCCAATCTTGGGCATAACCAATATTCCCGGCATAAAGCAATTTCAAAGAATCTGTGGTAGGGAAAAAATGGGGATTCAGACATTCTACATTTCCACCTTGAGAATTATACAATTCTGTATCTACAAAATTAGGTATTATACAAAGCTTGGACTTATCCTTAAACCTTCCGGCTATTACATTATAAAAAACCTGGTCTATTGTCGTTACGGCCGTTGAGTTATTATAAACATACCGTTCCATCCTACGTAGCTGTTCTATAACAAGCCCGTCCTTTCGTTTCAAGATGTCAGGATATATTTCCTGCACATTATATATGGTTTTACATCCCTTGATTTTCGCCAGCCAAATGTTGATTACACCGATAGTCAAAGGAGGGGAAGGTGACAGTATGACATCTATATTTCTCTGGGACAAACCAATCAGGAAAGAGATAATATGCCAATAGACAAATCCCAGGACACGCAGAAATGTATTTCTGAATTTCTTCTGGGGTACATGAAGAACTCTGATTCCATGAAAACAGCTTTCTTTACAAATCCCCCAAACCTTCCATTTCAGAGGTTGTGCTGCCAGTTGTGATTCCACAACATTGTAATGAGGCGTAGTTGTCAATACCAATACTTCATAACCGTTTTCTTGGAATTTCAGAGCAATATCATTATAAAGATAGGCTGTCGAAACTCCATCCGGACTGAAAATCAGGCTATGTATCAAAATTTTCTTAGGCATGTCTCACCATTATTTTCTCCAAACCATCTTGTTCACCACCCCCGTATAGCTCTGAATCAACTTCACAACCTTGGCCGATACATTCTCATCCGTATAATTGGGCACCGGCAGGCCATCGTCCCCATTCCTATTCATCTCCACGGCAGTATCTACAGCCTGAAGCAAGGATTTCCCATCAATACCGGCAAGGACAAAGATACCCTTGTCAAGAGCCTCGGGACGCTCCGTACTGGTACGGATGCATACAGCAGGGAAAGGATGCCCCACAGAAGTGAAGAAACTGCTCTCCTCAGGCAGAGTACCGCTGTCACTCACAACGGCATAGGCGTTCATCTGCAGGCAGTTGTAGTCGTGGAAACCGAGAGGTTCATGCTGAATCACACGACTGTCAAGTGCAAAGCCGCTTGATTCCAGACGTTTCCTGCTACGGGGATGACAACTGTAAAGTATGGGCATGTCATATTTCTCGGCCATAGCGTTAACCGCCTTGAAAAGGGACAGGAAGTTCTTCTCCGTGTCAATGTTCTCTTCCCGATGCGCGGAAAGCAGGATGTATTTACCTTTCTGGAGATGCAATCTCTGGTGAATATCGCTGGACTCTATTTCGGACAAATTCTCATGCAGGACTTCCGCCATGGGCGAACCGGTTACGTATGTACGTTCTTTCGCCACGCCCGAAGCGTTCAGGTATCTGCGGGCATGCTCCGAATAGCAGAGGTTCACATCGGAAATGACGTCCACAATACGGCGGTTGGTCTCCTCAGGCAGGCACTCGTCAAAGCAGCGGTTGCCTGCCTCCATATGGAAGATGGGGATATGCAGACGTTTCGCGCCTATCACGCTCAGGCAGGAGTTCGTGTCTCCCAACACCAGCACAGCATCAGGTTTCACCTGCACCATCAGCTTGTAGCTGGCGTTGATAATATTCCCCATCGTGGCACCGAGGTCATCACCGACGGCATCCATATACACATCGGGGGCTTTCAGCTTCAGGTCACGGAAGAAGACACCGTTCAGGTTATAGTCGTAATTCTGGCCGGTGTGGGCCAGAAGACAGTCAAAATAACTGCGGCATTTGTTGATGACAGCCGCCAAGCGGATGATTTCCGGACGGGTGCCCACTATAATCAGAAGTTTCAGTCTGCCGTTCTCCTGAAACCTGACTTGCGAATAATCCAATTTTAGTTCCATCTGTTCCTATATTCTTTAACTCGTTTCAGACTTTTTCAAAATAAGTGTCCGGACGTGCCGGGTCGAAACACTCGTTGCACCACATGAAAGTCACCAGGTCTTCCGTTTCCGAAAGGTTGACAATGTTGTGCGTATAACCGGGAATCATCTCCACGACCTCCATCCTCCCGCCGCTTACCTCGAAGCTGACAACCTCCTCCGTACCTATCTTGCGGAGCTGTATCAGACCGTGGCCGCTCACCACCACAAACTTTTCGTTCTTGGTATGGTGCCAGTGCTGGCCTTTCGTAACGCCCGGCTTGGAGATGTTCACCGAGAACTGCCCGCGGTCGGAAGTACGGATAATCTCTGTAAAACTGCCGCGGTCGTCCACATTCATCTTCAGGGGATAGCTGAACCGTTCTTCAGGCAGGTATGAGAGGTATGTGGAATAGAGTTTCTTTGTAAAGGCATCGCTCAAATCCGGGACGGACAAGGTACCGGGCATTTGCCTGAAAGACCTTATCAGTTCCACAATGCCGCCCAAGGTAATGGTATGAACCACGGGCACTTCGCAATAATCACCGTTGCGGTGTTCCCTGCCGCTCAAGGCGGAAATAAGTTCGTCCACCACATCGTCTATGTAAACCAGATGCATCACCACCGAAGGGTCGTTCACCCGGATGGGCTGGTCATGGGCGATGTTGTTGCAGAAAGTGGCCACCGCGCTGTTATAGTTGGGGCGGCACCATTTGCCGAACACATTCGGGAAGCGGTACACCAGTACCTTTGCACCCGTTTCCCTGGAGTACTCGAACAACAGTTGCTCCCCTGCCCGCTTCGATTCACCGTAAGGGTTGTCGAGTGCGGCCTGCGTGGAAGAGGAAATCATTACCGGACAGGTATTGCCGTGCTTCTTCAATGTATCAAGCAGCGTGGAGGCGAAGCCGAAGTTCCCCTTCATAAACTCAGACGCATCCTTGGGACGGTTCACGCCTGCCAGATTGAAGACAAAGTCAGCCTGTCTGCAATAGACATCCAGTTCGGCCGGGTCACTGTCCATGTCATATTCGTAAATGGCAAGTTCCTCACCTGCAATGCCGTAATTGCGGGCTTTCCCGTCACGGATGTTGTGCAGCTGGGATACAAGGTTCCGGCCGACAAACCCTCGGGAGCCGGTCACTAAGATTTTCATAAACTAATGGGTTCTGTTTGTCACAGAAAAGAGAAGATATTCATAGTGAATGACAGAAATCATCCAAACCTATAAAACTTACTTTTGGGAAATTATATTGCTTCAATATATGAAAATGATGATCTTCCGTAACAATAAACTTGGCATTAGCCACAATTGCACAGTCCACAAACTTATTATCATCCGGATCTGATTTTATCAGATTGAAGTTATAATAAGGAGTAAAGAACAAAGTATAAGGATTATTGAGAATGACATCAATCACCAGCTTAGCTATTTCCACACCTGCCAAACGTTCTAATATTTCCTCATATTCATTAAGAATTTCATCAGAAACGCATAACTGATTCGTTCCATCCAAAAAGCAATCCCAAATCTTACGGTACCTGCTTTTGGGAGAAATGCACTGTATCAAGCTATTTGTATCTAATACAATTCTATTCATCTCTTCGGAAGTGTACGGACATCAATTTTTCTCAGTTCATCAAGTTTTTCTTGGTTTAAAACTCCCGAATCCCATAAGTCATTCAAGCGGTCATCTAACTTCTGAGAAAAATATTTGGTCAACACTTCTTTAACTTCATTCAATCGCTCCTCCGAACCATCAAAAGCAAACATCTTCAAAAGATGTTGTTGAACTGAATTTAATACTGTTGCTGCCATATTCTCAATTATTAGTTTCAATATGGCAAAGATAGTTTTTTTTTCTAAAGGAACAATACATTCCCTCTTTCTTTCCTGTTGTATTATTCAAATTAAAGACTTATTCACTCTTGATTTCCGCGCTCTTCGCCTTTTCCTCCATCCCGAGGTCTTCGCGGATGAAACGGAGTTTCAAAAGAAGCTTTTTCATGCCCTCCACATCCAGGCGGGCAGTGTTATGGCTGTGATAGTCCTCTATACGGGCAATATCCTCATTGCCTTCCGTGAAGAACTTGTCATAGTTCAAGTCACGGGTGTCGCAGGGGATGCGGTAGTAGTCGCCCATGTCGACAGCCTTTGCCATCTCTTCGCGGGTTACCAGTGTCTCATACAGTTTCTCGCCGTGGCGCGTGCCGATGGTCTTCACCTCCGTCTCACCGTATTTCGGATCAACCTGCGCGTATGTTTCCTTCAAGGCCTGCGCCAGTACATCCAAGGTGGCGGCAGGAGCTTTCTGCACGAACAAGTCACCGTTGTGCCCGTGCTCAAACGCATAGATTACCAGATCTACGGCATCGTCCAGCGTCATCATGAAGCGGGTCATGTTGGGGTCCGTTACCGTAATGGGCCTGCCGTTCTTTATCTGCTCCACCCACAAGGGAATTACAGAACCGCGGCTTGCCATCACATTGCCGTAACGGGTACAGCAGATGGTTGTACCGGCTTCCTCACCCAACGCACGGCCCTTGGCTATGGCAACCTTCTCCATCATGGCTTTGCTGATACCCATGGCATTGATGGGATAGGCGGCCTTGTCGGTAGAAAGTACCACCACATTCTTTACACCATGCGCTATGGCGGATTCCAGTACATTGTCCGTACCGATCACATTGGTCTGCACAGCCTGCAACGGAAAGAACTCGCAACTGGGAACCTGTTTCAAGGCGGCGGCGGAAAACACATAATCCACTCCCATCATGGCACCGTCCACAGACTGGCGGTCACGGACATTACCAATGTAGAATTTTACTTTGGGATTTTGCAGGTGATGACGCATGTCATCCTGCTTTTTCTCGTCACGACTAAAAATACGGATCTCCTTGATGTCGCTATCAAGGAAACGACGCAATACAGCGTTACCGAAGGAACCGGTACCGCCAGTGATTAATAAAACTTTGTCTTTGAAGATGGACATAACTATTTATTATGATTAGAAACAAAGATAATGTATGATTTTTTAACCCGAATTTGAGTACTTACCAACAAAATCTTATTAATTATAATATCTCTTCATATAACTCAATGTATTTTTCAAAACACTTGTCTTTATCAAAGCATTCTTCAGATCGCATACGACAATCAGCAGAAGATAAAGGATGCTCCATCAAATTCACAATAGCTTTTGCTAAAGCCTCTATATTACCTTGCTCTACGACTACACCTGTCTGACTATTAATCGCTTCTGGGGAACCGCCTGTGCGGTAAGTAATCACAGGTGTTCCACAAGCTAGAGACTCAATATTGACTGTCGGAAAATTATCTGCGTATGTAGGGTTGATAAGTACAGAAGCATTAGAATACAAGTTCACCAGTTCTTGGACGTTCTGAGTGCGCACAACACACCTAATTCCTTTTGGCATTTTTCTCATTTGTTCGGTTGAGAGGCCAACCATTGTGATGGAGAATTCGTCATAAGAAAGCATTTCACGAAGTTTTATTATGTCATATAGACCCTTCTTCTCATCCCAAACACTCGATACAGAAAGAATATCGAACTTTGCATTTCTGCTTTTTTTCTGAGGACAAAATGTATGAATATCTATACCATTATGAATAACCTCAAGTCGCTTTTCTTTTAGAAAAGACTCTCGAACAAAGCTGCTCAACCATTCTGAACAAGTCACTATTGTCAATGTTCTATTTGCTGTAAACAAAGATTTCTTCAGTTCATAATTTTTACGCGACCTATCCATCAAAGTATTAGGATAGTCATGAACCAAAGGACAATCATAACATCCTGTCTTCCACTTCATACAATCCTTTGTCACAAAATGAAAACAATGACCTGTAAAAGCCCAACAATCGTGGAACGTCCACACCACCTTAATGTCAGTCTTGTTAAGATATTCAAATAGCAAACGATAATTCAAGTAGTGATCATGTATGTTATGCAACTGCACAACGTCAGGATTTATCTCCTCTATCTGGCGAATCAACCTCTTGGTAGCTCCACGGGAGCAAAGTCCCTCATTATCACGAATTTTTTGCTCTCCATAGTGCATGTACATATCCAACTTGTTGCCCACCTTGATAAGATACGACAGAGAAGGATTGCTCCATCTTCCATATGCAACAAAAGATTCCCATCCATGAGCCATTGCACACAAACCTATCTGTTCCGCAATCTTTCCCGTCGAGCCCCAGTTAGCAGTAATATTTATTTGAAGTAGTTTAGGCATATTAGATTTCCATAACATTTTTCCTTGTTTGAAATTGTTCCATTACATCAGCAATCCATATAGACTCCCGTCTTCTTAATCGCGCAGTAGAGAAACGCTTGTTTACAATACATGATATAAATTCTTGAATCTCATATCTCAAACCCGCACCATCCCATTTGTAGAAAAATTTTCGATTTTTATTTTGATCTTCATACCTAAGTTCAAAATAGTCTGTTTTCCACCAAGGAGCAGGAACATAGGCATATCCCTTTGTACCAGAGATAACCAAGTTTCCTTCTGTCTTAACACCCAAACCTGCCTTGAAAGAACAAATGGCATGATCATAACGTAACACTCCTTTTGTGTAAATATCAACCCCATTTTCCATCCGGCTATATATATTGATATTTCTGCATTCTGTACCCAATAACTTTACCATTGGGAGCAAAACACTACTACCCTGCTCATACAAAGCGCCACCAGACTGATTAGGATCAAACTCTCGCCCGCTCTTATCAAGCAATTGAGAAACAGAAGCCTCAATATCCACGACTTCACCTATCACACCCGACTTAATCATTACAATAAGATGATTAAAAGCAGGACAATGTGCAGTTTTATTTGCCTCCATAAGAATAACCCCTCTTTCTTCTGCCATTTTAAATAACTCTTTGGCTTGAAAACCAAGAAGAACCATAGGGGTTTCAACAAGTACGTGTTTACCTGTAACTATTGCTTTTTTCGCATAATCGTAATGAGAATTGTGAGGTGTAGCAATATATACTGCATCTACAGATTCTAAAAAAACATCCAGGTTATTATATGCCACTATGCTCTCATTCTCCTGAGAAATCTTTGTTAAGGCATTTGGTTCAATATCGTAAGCAGCTACTACCTTAATTCCGTTCACGACAGAAGCTTCATAAGGGAATCGGCTTGCTACACGTCCACATCCTATGATGCCAACCTTAACATCAACAGTAGATTCTGCACGAAGCATAGTTGAAGAGATACCTTCCGTTCTAGGAAGATATACAACTTTCGTAAATTCATTAAGATAATCAAATAGGCCTTCCCAATCAGAACCAATTGCAAAAATATCTACGTTATATTTTTGAATATCATCAATTTTCTGACCTACATAGTCTTCGATAATTATCTTATCTGCATAACCAGTTGCTTTTACAGCTTCCACGCGTTCAAGAACATTATTTCTGACATTCAATTTACCTCTGCCTTTGTCAAAAGAATCGCTTGTTACACCAACAATCAGAAAATCACCGAGTTCTTTTGCTCTACGCAAGAGATTGATATGACCTTGATGAAGTAAATCATAAGTGCCGTATGTAATAACCGTTTTCATATAGGAATTTTGTTTGTTCTTCGCCGCAGTTTCGCTCTGCGCAGGCCTGACTGCAAGGTGAGAAATTGGCTTTTATTTATCTAACTCAATGAGAGCATTCCAGAACTGTTCCATATATTTCTTCTCACCAATAGACACGCGAAGACATGTTCCAAAATTACCAACACCAGAATATGACTTGATGAGAATCTTCTTCTCTTCCTTCATGCGTTCAACAATCTTTTCTGCATCTGTCTTAGTCTTAATGAAGATAAAGTTTCCTGCTTCACCCTTATGCTCATATCCATTTACATCCATCTGATCAATAAGATACTGACGGCCCTCCTTGAAATTGTTGATAAGCATGTTCAACACCTCTGGATTATCAATAATAGCCTCTGCAAATGCCATTGCAAATGCATTAGTATTGTGAGGAGTACAGAACTTCTGCACCATCTTCACACCTTCTGGCCAACCAGCAACATAACCAAGGCGGCAACCTGCCATTGAGAAGAGTTTAGAGAAAGTACGAGTTACGAAAACATGCTCCTGTTCAAAAGCGTATTTGATAAAGGTCTTTGGATAGAAATAATGGTAAGCTTCATCCACAAGAACAGTAATCTCATGTTTACGAGCAGCAGCAAGAATAGCTTCAAACTCCTCATCTGAATAAACATTACCCATTGGGTTATTAGGGTTCAGGAGAATAAGCATTTGAGTGTCATCAGTAAGGATATTGATGATATTATTGATGTCCATTGTAAGATCTTCGTTGTATGGGACTTTGACAAAGTCACGACCATACATCTCTGAATATATCTGGAACATGAAGTATGAAGGTACGACACCCACAATGCGACCTCCTGGAGAAGTAAACGCCTGAATGATGTAACGAATGCCTTCAGCCGAACCATTCATAAGGCTAAGGTGCTGAACATCAGTACCAAGAAAAGCAGCGAGCTTCTCTGTGAACTGAAAGGTCTCTGGATACTGACCGACGAAACGGCCATCTACCTGAGATAGGACTTTGTTTATGAATTCCTGAGGGAGACCACCGGGGTTCTCATTCAGGTCAAGACGAAGATAATCTTTGCGTGCATTCTGATCAAAAATACGATACAAGTTCTCAATTCTTGGATCCAAGTAATACATAATTTATAATTCTATATTAATGATTTACTATTAAATATCTTGCAAAGTTTTTTATACAGCCCATACTACTGAAACCGAAATATAAAAGGTATTCGAAAAAATTCTATATTAAGAAACCTCATTTTTCTAAGGGAATATAAAAACTGATAGAACGAGATTGTTTGCAATAATTCATAGCAAACTTTTTGAAGCCCATTCTAAGATGATATGTTACCGATGAAACAGATTTCGGATTTGTGTCACTAACAATGAAGTCGTACTTCTCTTTTCTACAAATCTCAAGAAATGTTTGGAATAACAGAGAAGCAACTCCTTTTCCTTTGTAGCTATCAATCACTCCCAAATAGTCATGGGATACATAATAATAAAACCCTTTCTGTCGAGATTGAGACATTAAGGCCCCTATTGATCGCAACTAATAAATACATTTTGCGCCTTCCACCATCGTATAACATTTTTTAATATCTTCTGCTATAAAAGAGGCGAAAGAAAAATGAATTCCTTGTCATTCCTTTTCAAGACAAGCATCCTTAAATATACACGAAACTATAGGGTAAAGTTCTTCTGTTATTGTCGGAAATTCGAAAATTTCAATATTCATTTATTTTTTTTTCAAAATTTGAAATGAACTCATCCACATCTTTCTTTATTTCCTTCCATCTTTCTTCTATTGAATTTAACAGATAAGATATTTCTGAAATATTGATACTATCGCAAATATTATAATATGCATTAGGATCATTAATCAAATCATACACCTCTGCAAGTTCTCCATCTTCAAAATCCTCCTTAATGGAAACTTTATAAGCAACTATATAATTCTTATCACGTACACTAAACCAAATCCGTCTATTCATCATATCAGGACATCCTGGTCCCATATACTCAGATACAACATATTCACGAGGTTTAGTCTCGCGAAGCATTGATTGTCCTTTGAAGTCCGATGGGATTGGTAATCCCATTATATCCATCAAAGTTGGAAGTACATCTTTCGACTGCTGATATGTCTTAATGACAGAACCTTTCAGTCCCGGATGTCGGATCAACATCGGAATGTGGTAACATTCATCATCAAAGCAATTGACTCGGTTATTATGTAATGGCCAATAGGTGTAAGATGAGCCATGATCAGCGACAAAAAGAATTGTAGTAGCGTTCCATAGGCCAAGTTCTTTTAATGATTTGCAGAAACGCTCTATGCAATAGTCTGTATATCGAATAGATAGAAGATAAATGAGATTACCTCTAAAGTTTGTTCCAAGTTGGTCAACATAATCCTCAAGCATTCTCATTTCTTCGTCAATAACTTCTTTATCCTGAGTATCATATGAAAAGAAAGCGATATTGTTGTGAGGTTCCTCTGCATTAAGATAAAAGTAGAACGGGGTGTCGGATTTTCTACTTTTCAAGAATCCTAATGCTGTATCATAGACAGTTCTCGCAGGGTGATTGTTCTGCCAGGTTTTCTCGCCCCAACGCTTCTGCATCAATTCACAAGGGAATAGACTTCCAACATAATTCTGCCAAAACATAAGATTGGAGGAATCCTTCGTTTTCAAGTATCGTTTGATCCCCCTATATGTTCGCTTTATTCCCGGAATGTTTCTGAAAGCGTTTGCCTTGAAATTATTCTTTTTAATCTTCTTGAACAGAGAGGAATATTTCTTTACTACATAGCCATTCAAGAATTCAGCATCAATATAAACAGACACAGTAGATGGGTCTATTGTAAACAATACATGTGATTCTGCTTCTGAAAGTAGTTTATCAATATAACTACGAGGATTCATTTTGCAAGACTCACATTCTTTTTCTAATGTATCAAGAGACTTTTCTGCATCATAACATTCACATACCTTTTTATGCATTAAAGATGCCTCTGGCTCAGAGAGCATATCTCTCATATAACGAATCCATGACTCAAACATAAGGCACAGACGTTTTTCCAACAAGCTATACTCAATATCGGACAGTTGCCTCTCCCTAGATATTTCAGAATAGTACTTATATACTCCTCCCCATTCACTTGGAAAATAGAAACTACTATTATAGCAACGATGATCAATGTTCTCGTTTTGCTTGTCACCAATAATGTAGAAAGGATAATTGAAATCGTATGTTTCATATCCTAAATCGTGGAAGGCTTTATAATGATTAATAGGAGATGTATTTGTTCTGAAGAAATAGCCATAATCATCAAGACAATTTCTACCTGTAAACAAACTACGAGTAGCAGCATCGGTATAAGGTGCATAAGAATATAATTTGGTGGTAACCAAACTCTCCGACCTCAAAGAATCCAAGAACGGCGTTGGACTCACATAAGCTCTATTTTTTCCGACATAGTTCCATGTAACAGAATCTACAAAAAAGAATATGACATTATTCTTCATCTATATTTATTCATATTAAAGAATTTAAATAAGCAAATTATCAAAGATGTTCCGTTTATTTTTCAATAGAAGAGAAAATATCTATATATTTGCTAGCAATACTCCCAAGTCTATATTGCCTACTATTCTCTAACCCCTTTTTTATCAAGTTTTCTCTTAGTTTATCATCATTTATTAGTTTTATAATAGCATCGTGTAACTGGGCTGGATCTTTGGGATTGTTTATATATAAAGCAGCATCGCCAGCAACACTCTTCATGGGTTCTTTATTTGTTGTGATTACTGGACGTCCTATAGCTTGTGCTTCAATAGTGATTACACCAAAGCCCTCATAGGAAGATGGGAAACAAACGATATCTGATCTTCGGTAAGTTTCTTTCACCTCTTCAGGAGATAAATCGTAAACATTTTCAAATTTGATATTCAAACGATTCGCAAGTTGAATTTGGCTTTCATCCATTTTGCGTACAACAAGAAGTTTACATGAAATACCTTGTAAAGCCTGAATAGTTGTTTCTAGATTTTTATGAGGTCTAACCCCATTCTGTAAAACAATAAAGTTGGATTTATCAAATGTTTTATGATAATATTCGAACCCATCTATACTTCCACTTGGAATAACAGATATCTTATCTCTAATAGAGGGTAGCTCTTTGCACAACTCTGTTTTGGTAAAGTTAGAGATGGCAACAACTCTTTTTGCTAATTTTATAGGATATAGATGAGTAAAATACAGCCCAAAACGTTTAATTGTTTTAAATTTATCACTTGTCCAAAATCCTATATCATGAACCGTAAGTACAGATTTACAGCCTAATAACGCATATACAGCATAGTGTACTTCACCCACAATATGATTAATTCCTTTTTTTGAACGATTTTTATGTACAAATAATAAATTGGAAATAATTGATTTGATATTTAAGCCAATAGCTGGTAGATAATATTGTTTGATATAAATATTCTCACTTTTTCCTATGGTTTCAACTATAGGCTTCATCACATGATTAATACTTATCCCTGGATCATATTTTGATTTGAAAAAGAAAACTATTTCCATATTCGTCTTAATATAATGGCTTGAAAAATAATACCAATTATCAAAAACCTTATTCCTTCTACAACGTATGTATTGAATCCAGCTTCATTAGTATACAAAGAAGATAAGAAAATAACACCAGTTAAAACAGCACCATCTTTTCCACTATTAAGTAATTGCTCACAGAGTTTCAATAAAAATGAAATAATCAAAAATCCAATTATAACAGCTAAGATATCAAATGTAAGATATAAGAAACCAACAGGACCAAATGCTGTTGAACTATTTGACATATTGCCTGTAACCGTATTCGAAACCCACCATACTCCCAAATCATTAACAGGTTTATCTGGCCACAAAAATCTCGGCACAAACAATTGCGCAGGAATAGTATAAAAATAATACAGAAAATCGGGATCACGAGGTATATGTAATCCAAATTTTTCTTTATATTCAATAAATGTAGCTAACTCAGGTAAGGTTGTAAATCTAGACATAACTTCATCGATGATAGATACTTCTTCACTTGTAATGATCTGATTTTGGATTAATACTCCATTATAAATACAATCGAATATGCTAGAAATAGAATTGGGAATTTCCTTGGAATATACCAAATACTCCCTATAAGGATTTACTAAACCATATGCTATAATAAGAGAAATAAAACAAATTATCCCCAACTTGAAATTGATCTTTTTTAGAGCCAAATAATTTGCAATGAAGATAATTATAAAAGTCATAACTATTGCACCTTTATAACCTGCAAGTATCTGAAAAAACAATAATAAGGAAAAGGCGAAAATAAAAAGTTTTTTTGACCTTTTGTATTTAAAATATTGCCATGCTAACAAAAATACGACACCTTTAAGTGCTGTGGCAACAAGGTATTCTATTTGATCAAATGCTCCAATTTCCTTATTATCCGCATAAATCGTGGCAAGAACGCCATAACTGCCACTATATATGGATCTAAAATTTAATATTATTGATGATAATAAAAAAAAGTACGTATAAGTTTTTTTTACAACAAGTTTATGTACAAACAACTTGGAATACTTCTTCAAGGAGTATAATATAGGATTAAATAATAACGATTTATAAGAATACCAAAGAGTTATAAATCCAGCATTCACATAAAGCATACTTTTAGCAAGGGATATATAAGTAGGATAATAACGTATTTCACCATTTGAATATTGAAATAAAACAGGAAATCCATAAGGCAACAGAAACATAAATATTGATGTCACAATAATCGGATTAATAATTGACATTCCCTTCTTTAATTGTTTACAAATTAGTAATCCAATATACAACGAGAAAATAATATTTAGTCCGATAAAGAGCTGCTCACTATTGATATATCCCCCGTAATACGCAAATAAAAAAAAAGAAATTAAAAGTAAATATATAACTACCATTAATCCTGCAAATTAGATCCATGTCTTAGAATATCTAAATCCATTGATATACCATCTTTTATTCCTCTTAAAACATAAAATAAAGAAGTATATTTAAAATGAAGCAAGTAATGAAAACAATATTTTACGATTTGAAAAATTGTAGAACTTCTGTAACTAAGTTTACTTCTCAAAATACCATTTGACAATCTTGTCGACCAAATAAGATTTCTTACTTTATAGTAAATTCTTTTATCAATAGTATTCTTGTTTTCTGGTATTTTGTGATAATGAATAGCGTCTTTTACTAATGTTGTATGAAAAAATGCTTCCTTCACCCTATTCAGAAACTCAAACTCATCTCCCCAAATAAAGTAATATTTATTAGGTAGTCCAACACATTCAATTAGTTTTCTAGACAAAAGAATAGCATTGAAAGGTCCACCGCTATGAGACAATTCATTAAATTTTGTATTTAAGAGATACGGCCAATGACATGTTCCTGTCTCCGTATACAATAAAGGAGCAACATATTGCGACCCTTGTTTTGCTACTGAAATGAGTTTTTCCAAACAGAAACGATCCGAAATGCCATCATCATCCATAATCCAAAAATAGTCATATCCGCTTTGATAAGCATATTTAATGCCATTATGAAAGCCTCCAGCTCCCCCTAAATTCTCTTGCGTAAAGAATTTGATTTGCGGATTTTCTTTAAGCCATTTTTCTGTACCATCTGTTGACCCATTATTTACAACAATAATATCAAAATTATTAAATGATTGATGCAATAATGCATTGATACACTGTTTCAATAACTCAAGTCTATTATAAGTTACAACAATACAGGCAATATTATTCATTATATACAAATATCTAAATTTAAAACTTGTTCAATTACAGGAGCCATATCAAAGTACTTGTACTGCCCAAGGCGACCTCCAAAGACAACACCTTGCTCCTTCTCAGCCAACTTGCGATACTCCTCTGCAAGAGCATTGTTGCGGTCATCATTCACAGGATAGTATGGGTCCATACCCTCTTTGTACTCTGTTGAATACTCTTCTGAAACCACGGTCTTGGGACAATCGTAAACCTCTTGACCGAAGAGTTCGAAATGCTTGTGCTCAATCACACGAGTATAAGGTTCGTTGTGGCTGGTGTAGTTTACAACAGCATTACCTTGATAGTTAGGTGTGTTCTCTACACGTGTCTTGAAGCTAACGGTACGCCAATCAAGCTTACCCAATTTATAATAGAAATACTCATCGACTGCACCTGTGTAAACGAGTTTATTGGCATAATTCCGCCAATTATCTTTCAAGGGACACAAATCACTAAAATCTAACGAATCTTTAAAGAAGTCAAAGTTAGTTTTGCACTCTACGCCTTCAAGCAGACCTTCGATGAGTTTGTTGTAGCCACCAACAGGAATACCTTGGTATCGATCATTGAAGTAGTTATTGTCGAATATCATGCGTACAGGAAGACGCTTAATGATGAATGTAGGAAGATTCTTGCAATCACGTCCCCACTGCTTCTCAGTGTATTCCTTAATGAGCTTGTAAAAGATATCCTTGCCGACAAGACAAAGTGCTTGCTCCTCTAGATTATGAGGTTCACGCCCACCAAGAGCAGCAACTGCCTCGGCCTTCTGCTCATTAATCTTTGCTTGAGCCTGGGCTGGTGTATGAACCTCTGGCCACATACGGTTGAAAGTATTCATATTGAAAGGTAAATTGTACAATTCACCCTTGTAGTTGGCCACAGGGCAGTTGGTGTAGCGGTTGAACTCTACGATAGAATTCACAAAATTCCACACCTCCTTATTGTTGGTGTGAAAGATGTGCGCACCATACTTGTGCACGTTGATACCCTCTATCTCTTCGCAGTAAATGTTACCGCCAAGGTGAGAACGTTTATCAATTACAAGCACCTTTTTATCTGCTTGTCTTGCTTTGTGTGCGAATGTGGCTCCGTAGAGGCCAGAACCAACTATGAGATAGTCGTATTTCATAGCTGATTGCATATTTTTCTATTAATGAGATCCATAATCATACTATCCTTCGCGATAATTAAAATAGTAATGTAAACGAATAAACCGACGCCAATCACAACAAATATATTATAGGGATATACTGTAAATTGTGCTATTGAGACACATATAACAAACATAACTATGGAAGCAATAAAGTAATAGAAGCATTCCTTTGTTATTAAACTAAATGGTATATATTTACGTCCCAATAGTATTAGAATTAGCGTAACACTCAATTCTGCTATAAGTGTAGAAAATGCAGCGCCATCCTCCCTAAACATAGGAATAAAAATCACATTTAATAATAAATTGACTATTGCTCCTATACTGGTACTTATTGTTACAAGATTTATCTTTCCAATAGGATACAATATTTGCATTCCTATAAGATTTGATATGCCTATAATTAACACAATTGGAGACAAAATTTGTAACGATGACGTAGCATTTGCAAACATTTCTCCACACAACAATTGAATAAGTGCCGGAGATAGAGCTATACATCCTAGGCTCAAAGGAAATGCGATTAATAATACGAATTGATATGACTTTTGTGTCAAAACTCTGAACTCATCATATTTTTTGTTCTTTACTAAGTTAGAAGCTCTGGGTAGCATGACCGTTCCTATTGCAGTTGCTAGTAACAAAAGAAGATGAGAGATTTGCGATGCAGCAGAATAATATCCAACTGATTCATTATCTGCGAGAAATCCCAGCATAGCTTTATCCAATTGTAAATATATACTAGTTGCTAAACTAAAAATAAATACAGCAAGAGCAGGTTTTATATGTCTGCTAAGATTTATATGCCGAAATTTTACAGAACTAATATCCAAATAACGCCCTAAACAGAGAAAATTAACCAAATAACTTCCCCCATAAGATACAACATAGTATATTCCATAAAGGAATAAATCATCCTTAGTCTTGACGCAAACAAACAAAAAAATTGTTGCAATTACACGCACAATTAATCCTCTAAAAGTAATATATTTAAAGTCCTCTACACCACTATAAAACCAATTACATCCTATTGCATTAAAAAATAAAATAGAGCTAAGTATCAAAAATAAGGGAAAATTCTCTTTTATTGGATCAATCCATAAGCATACTCCTCCAATGATTAGATATCCCCCAATGCATAGGAAAACACTGAGGGATAGCAGCTCTATTGTAACTCGTGTTAGTTCTTCTTTATTATCTCTCACACGTGCAATTTCTCTAATCCCATATGTAGGAATACCCATACCAACTAGTAGAGTTACATAGGCAATAATTGAATTATAAAAATTTACTTGTCCAATTCCCTCAGGCATCAATACTCTCGTGGCATACGGAAACGTAAACAATGGAAACAGTAATCCTGAAACCGTATTGATTATGCTATATATAAAATTCTTTGTTAAAGACCTGGGGTGTGAGTTCATTGCACAATTAATTGTGATTTTTTAGATTTAAAATGCCATTCGCAGTAAACATTCGATAGTATCCATCCTCTTAAAAACCTAGAGAATGATCTTTTGAGAATTTTAAAAATTAACGATTTATAATATTTATAACCATCTATTTTTCCTCAAGCGCTATAAGCACCTCATTTTGAGACATTACAAGAATGCAAAAAATAACAAATGATTGGATTTAACTTTTATTTATTGATAAAAAAGGAAATAAGCGTATCCACCAGCTTTCCTGCAAGCTTCTGTATAAGCCCACCCAAATACCGGTACATAGCTACTGCACATCTGTTCCATATTCAAGTTTATTTTTTTTAGAGATAACACACCAACATATTCTTTTCTTCTAAATAGTTACTTTATTCAACAAAAAAAAACTCAAAAACACAATATGTTTTCCCTTCTACCCTTCTCCTATCTCCTCCACCAGCGACGCATGCACAAACGTCGTCGCCACCGCCATCACCCCCTCGATGTTCACCACCACCCTCCTGTCATGGCGCACACGCACAAACACCCCTTCCACTCCTTCGAAGATGCCGCCGGTGATGCGTACCCGGGTTCCTTGGGAGAGGTTCAGTTCGGTGGGTTCAAGATAGAGCACAGCCTGGTCGTAGGTGCCAGACACGGCGATGAAGCTGCGCATCTGTGAGTCCGGGATGACGATGGGCTGGCGGGTTTCGCGGTCCATGATATAGCGGATGGGGATGTTCATGCCCGGTTCGTTCTTTATTTCGTCCATACGCTCGCGGGTGGAGCGGACGAAGACCAGGTTATGGACCGCAGGAACAAGCTTGCGCAGGCGGCGCTCTTTCCTCACGACATACTCATAGCGCATGGGTATATAGTTTTCAATGCCCGCTGCATCCAGGTATTCCTTGAAAAAAAGCTCTCGGCTATAGGTGACACGCACTGCATACCAGTGCATTTCTGCATTCTCGTTCACGAAAAAATATGATTGGGGGACACCGGAGTAGCGAAGTACCTCCCGGTCAAGTAATGTAATGCGGTTACTTTAAATAGGCTATATGCATTCATTTTATTTCAAAACCCTCCACCATCTCGGAAGGAAGGCGACGAAATAGTTATATTCAAGCTATCTTGCGATAAGCCGTTATCAACGAAACGTTTATGATGAAAGAAATGTTTTATAACACGTTCCGTTTAATGAACGCAAAGGTAACGTCAAGAAATGAAAGTACAAAATATTCTGATTGATAAAATGATAATCTTTTTTAATGCAGACATCATCACACTATATATCAAAGAATTACGCCTATTAGGTAAGATACACGCGCACGCGCGTCATTTCTTATCTTTTTAAAGAAAGGGTGTGTTACATATATAACCATAGGTTCCGGTACCTCACCCTATACATACAGACTACACACACGCTTCACTAGTTCACGGAGAGGGGCACCACAGATTACACAGATTGGCACAGAGGAGCACAGAGAAAAATTCTTCGCTACGTTCTGAGTGACGGATACTCACGGAAACAAAAGGATGATACGCACGGACATACACAAAAGTGATACGCACAGAAACTACAAAAATCCGTGCCAATCCGTGTAATACATAGTGCACAGACTTCTCTTTTTTATTAATTTTGCACCCGATTCGTTAACTTAATATAAAATTGTATTTTCAAATTGTAGTTATGAGAACAAAAAAACGCCAATTAGCGTGATGCAAATCAAAGGGAGAGATTACCAAGTGCTGTACACCAAAGAGAGCAAAGAGGTGCAAGTGGCCATCGACCTGCTTTCTATGGTAGAACACAAGTCGTTAACCGTGGAATACAAGGAGCGGAAGGCTTTCCTGACACCCTTCATCCCGCTGCTGATAAATCCCCAAAAGGAACACGGACTGAAGGGGGTAAGCCCCTTCGCCAAGCTGCTGCATCTGCTTGTAAACTTTATGGACGCGGACGGAAGCGGCAATACGCTGAACCCCGATTGCATTGAGGATGAGATATATAAGCTCTTCAATGAGCTATATCCCAAGGAGTAAAACGGACCAAGGAATTCAAATTGTAAAAAAACGGCTGTCCCACTGCGGATGGCCGTTTTTGCTTCCTAAGGAAATAAACGGCATCTTTGCGCCGCCAATAAGGCAAACTTAATACAAGTAGAATGGAAAACATTCCAGTGACCACCTACCGTGGTTTCAGCACCGTCAGCGGGGAGACAACCTTCACGCAGGACATGGCTGACATAAAAAACGGCAAGCATGCCAAGTTAATCATCAAAATCGCCAGCCTCGTGGCACAGGGAAAGGTGGAGGAAGCCAACCACGTCAAGAAGCAGCTTCCCTTCAGGACCCTCACGGCCAACTACCGGGAAAGAAGGCTCGCACCGAGCATCACCCGCTACAACCCCGTCATCACGCTCGACATCGACGACCTGGAAGAAGGACAGTTGGAGCAGACCCGGACCCTCATCAACGAAGACCCGCACACCCTGGGCAGTTTCCTCTCCCCCAAAAGGCACGGCTACAAGCTGTTCGTCTTCATGCAGACGGAATACACCCGGCGTCTGTATGACCGTCTCCGGCAGGGCGAGGTGACCTACGCCACGCTCGAGGAGATACACCTGAAGCTGTACAGCGCCGCCAAAGAGCACTACGAGGCCCTTCTCGGAGTAGAGGTGGACGGAAGCGGAAAGGACATCTCGCGAGGATACTTCATGTCCTTCGACCCGCATGCCTATATCAATGCCGCACTGCTGGAACAGATTTCCCCGTTGCCGGCACGCATCATCCCGCCTGCGAAGAAGGAGAACAGCCCAAAGAAGACGCCCGTCGAAACGGTACACCCCCTCCCCGCCTCCTCTGCCGCCACACCGCAGGACGCAAAGCCTTGGGAGAAGCTGATATTCTCCCAAGCCGTGACTGCCGTGAAGCGCACCACCAGGTTCCGGGCAGGCAACCGCGACAACTTCCTCTTCGCCCTGGGCAACAAATGCTACAGCAAGGGCCTGGACGAGCAGACAGCCATCAGACTGGCGAAAAACGAGTTCGGGCAAGAGTATCCCGACGTGGAATCTCCCCTGCACAATGCCTACATCTATACCGACAAAACTAGCGAAGCCGCCACAAAGAAGGAAGAGAAAAAGCCCGTCATCAACCAAGTGATGAGCTTTCTGGAAGAGCACTACGGCATCCGCAGGAACCTCATCCTGGACCGCCTCGAATTCATGCCCTACACCCCGTCGGCAGATGCCGGAAAAGGTTACCGCCCCATGCGCGGAAAGGACTACAACACCATGTTCGTAGACCTGCAGATGGCCGGCATCTCCTGCTACCAGAATTTCCTCAGAGCCGTGATAGACTCCAACTACGCCAAGGAGTTCAACCCCTACACCGACTATCTGTACGCGCTTCCCCCCTGGGACGGGACGGACTACATCGCCCGGCTGGCCGACACCCTGACGACCGAGAACCGGGAGCTATGGCAGAAGGGCTTCAAACGGTGGATAGTGGGCCTGGTGGCCTGCGCACTGAGCGACGAGGACATGAACCAGCTCGTCATCATCCTCTACAGCGAGCAGGGAAAGGGAAAGAGCAGCTGGATTCGGCGCCTGCTGCCGCCCGAGTGGAAAGAGTACTTCTACAACGGCATAATAGACCCGAGCAACAAGGACGATGCCCGCCTGCTCGCCACGCGAATCATCATCAACATGGAGGAGTTCGAAGGCGTGAAGCCCGGCGAGCTGGCAGCATTGAAGCGAATCATCGCGCAGGACAACGTGACGCAGCGCAAGGCCTACGACATCGAAGCCTTCACCCTGCCCCGCCACTGCTCCTTCATCGCGAGCACCAACAACCGGCAGTGCCTGCAGGACATCGGCGGAAACCGGCGTTTCCTCCCCATCACCATCACCGGTATAGACTACCACACTCCGGTGAACCATCCCGGCATCTACGCCCAGGCCCTCGCCCTGCTGAAAGGCGGTTTCAGATACTGGTACGAGGGCGAGGAGATAGAACAGTTGAACAAGCACAACGAACGGCACCGCATGAAAGACCCCGTGGAGGAGAACCTCTTCGTCTTCTTCCGCAAACCGCTGCCCGAAGACCTGCAGGTAAAATGGCTCCCTGCCAGCGTCATACTGACCAAGCTCAGCATATTCGGGAAGGTGCAGGTGAACCCGCACACCCAGCTGGTACTGGTGCAGGCACTGGAAAAGTACGGATTCGGCACACGGACCAACGAGCAGGAGACGACCGAATATGAGGTAGTGGACATCCAGACATATCAGTAACCGGCATTCGAGGAGAAGAGAGAAGCCCCGTAACATATATTGTTGTGCATGACAACATATATTGTTACGGGGCTTTACATATATTGGCGTTTTCTTTACACGGCTTCCCTATTTCCGGCCGGCATCCTGTCAGGGTTCTCCCAGATACTTCACCAGCACTTTCACTTCCAGCGGAGTGAAGGTGCGCCGGTATTTGTTGTAGCCCACCTTCTCCAGCTCACCCTTCAGCGCCTTGTTGTGGCGTATCCATGCCGCCAGGGTATAGATGGCATTGCTGATGCAGTAAGTCGGGTTGTAGAGCATGGCAAGCTCCTCCTTCGAATAGGCGTGGATGCGGAACGGACGAAGGTCTTCCTCCTCCTCTTCCCTCTTTTCTTTTTCTGTTTTCATTCCTTATGTTATTGGTTGATTATTACACCATAAAGATACTGAATATCAGCGGTATGACCAAGCATATACAGACATAAACGGGCATCGGACGAAGAACTTTTCCTGAACAGAAAGGAAACGGGAAAGAGACGGCGTAACCCGAAGAAAGCCATGAGCAGAAAAAGCCGGAGGAGTACTTTTGCAGCACCCCTCTTCCCCCCCTAAAGGAGAAAGAGAAGAGTATTGCAATACGGGACTTTAATTTCTAATTGTTAATTTTTAATTATTTAATTGTTTATGGGAGTACCATTCAAGAAAATTGCGAGGAAAGATCCTCGAAAGGCAGATGCGGTGGCAAAGTTCTACCCGCAGCTGGTGACACTGGGCGACAATGCGACGCTGGACGACATTGCGTATGTGATGAAAGAGAAGAGTTCGCTGACACTGGGAGACATCCAAAGTGTATTGACCAATTTTGTGGAGGCCATGATAACAACCCTCTACAGCGGCCAGTCGGTGAATATCAAGAACTTCGGCGTATTCAGCCTGTCGGCGCGTACGGCAGGCGTACTGGATGTAAAGGAGTGCACCGCCAAGAACATCAAAGCGGTGAAAATCAATTTCCGGCCTTCCAGCACCGTAAGACCGGACATCGCCGCCACGCGTGCCGGGCAGAAGATTGACTTCTACGACCTGGAAGCTTTGCTGAACAAGGGAGACGGTGAAGGAGGAAGCTCCGGCGGCGGTTCCGGCTCGGGAGACGGAGGCGGTTCGGACGGAGACCAGGGTGAAAATCCGTTGGGATAAGTATGACTGATTTTACTACCGATTCGTATGTTCAACTTTTAAAACGTATATAGCATGAAAAAAAGTATCTGGGATAAAATTCTGAAAGTCGTGATTGCAGTAGCCTCCGCCATCTTAGGGGCATTGGGAGCCAATGCGATGAACGTGAGCATTTAAGTCGCCGGAAAGAAAGGACGGCAGGAAGAGGAAACCCCGAAAAAGGTTTCCTCTTTTTCTTCCCTCTCTATACAGCGCAGGATACGCCAGTCGCAGCTACGCACCCAATAGCGGAAAGCCATGTTCGGGCGAAAATGCTCCGAGAAGTCCAGCAGACGTTCCAAATCGAACTCCTCGGAGATGACACCGGCATCGCACAGACATGACTTCAAGAGAATTTATGGAATGAATACGTAAAAAGGATAATTCGGTCGGCATATGATGCCGGAATATCAGACAAATTCCTCGACCATATACATATCACTGACAAAATCGTCAACAATCTGTTCCAGGTTTTCGCAGGCTTCGTCAGGCGTTTCACCGTAGGCGCTGCACAACACATTATTCATAAAATAAGCGTAAAAACCACCGCCGGCTGCCGCCTCTACGGTATAGTCATTTCTGTTCAGTTTCATATTCGGGCCTCCTTTCTTTTTTTACGCTGCAAAAATGAGGGAAAGTTGTTACGAGAAGATGTGAAGGAGGTTACAATAGTATGTAGATTGGTTGGCTTTGATGCAGTGGAAAATAAATGGATTGAATATTAGGAGTTTTCATTTATTCAGTTTACCTTTGATTAAAAATAAAAGCAATGGGTAAAATTAAACCATATAAAGAGCAGGACTCTTCCAAACAAACGGCACAAGAACCGATGATGGCAACTTATCATCAATCAGCCATACCGATGGACGACTTTATCAACAGTATTCCCCGAGATGCTTTGGCTGAAGCCCTTCTATTTGCCTTAGAAGAGAATAAAGCAGGACACTGTATATCAAACTCCCAAATAGAGAGTATGATAAATGAACGCATGGGATGGAAATAGTCTGGTCTAAGTTGGCTTATGAGCACTTTTTAGAGATACTTATTTATGTAGAGAATAATTTTGGCATGTTGACGGCACAGAAAACACGTCAAAAGATACAAGACAAAGTAAATCTTTTAGCAAAACATCCGTATATAGGAATTATAGACAGTGATTTTTCTACTCTATTTAACAACATTACTGTCCGTCATTTAAAACTTTCCCCTAACGTGATATATTATTGATTGATGAGAATAGGATTGTCATTGCAGCAATGCTTCATTCAAAACAATCTCCGGAAACTGTACGCAAAACAATCTCAGAATTTCTGAAGCAATATAAATAGCTGTTCATCAATTCATGATGAGAGATAACTCTATAAATTTAAAACCGAGAGGACGTATCAAGATATACAATCACCCCGGATTACGCGGATTAGCACAGATAAAAGTTTCTGATTATCAGAACTCCTAAAATCATCTGTGTTAATCCGCGTAATTCGGGGTGGGTATTATTAATAGGAACGTGCAAAAATCACGCGGCAGGCAGAAGGCTTGCCGGTAACCATACACTTGCCCGGTTCCTTGTCACCCGGAACAAATGAATCGAAAGGAATACAACGGATGGTTGCTTTGGTCTCTTCCTTGATTTTCTCTTCGGTTTCGGTAGTCCCGTCCCAATGAGCCAGAATGAAGCCGCCTTCTTCAATCTTTTCCTTGAATTCCTCGTAGCTGTCCACGCTGGTGATGCGGCTGTTACGGTAATCGAGCGCTTTCTTGTAGACATTTGCCTGAATGTCCTCGAGCAAATCCTTCACGTACTCTTCGATACCCTCGCAGGAACGCGTTTCCTTCTCCAGTGTATCGCGACGCATGATTTCCATTGTATTGTTCTCCAGGTCGCGGCCACCCATCACCAGACGGACGGGAACACCCTTCACCTCATAGTCGGCAAACTTGAAGCCCGGACGTTTGTTGTCGGCATTGTCGTACTTCACGGAAATACCCATTGACTTCAGCTTGGCAACAATGCCTGCCACTTTCTCGTCAATCTTAGCCAGCATCTCCGCATTCTTGTAGATAGGTACGATGACTACTTGTATCGGAGCCAGGTGCGGAGGAAGTACCAGACCGTTGTCATCGGAATGCGTCATGATAAGCGCTCCCATCAGACGGGTGGAAACACCCCAGGAGGTAGCCCAAACATACTCCAGCTTGTTCTCCTTATTGACGAACTGTACATCGAACGCCTTGGCGAAGTTCTGTCCCAAGAAGTGGGAAGTACCGCTCTGCAAAGCCTTTCCGTCCTGCATCATCGCTTCGATGGTGTAGGTGTTGAGGGCACCGGCAAAACGCTCGTTGGCAGACTTCACGCCCTTTACCACGGGCACCGCCATGTATTTTTCGGCAAACTCGGCATATACATTCAGCATCTTTACCGCTTCTTCTTCGGCTTCCTCGCGGGTGGCATGTGCCGTGTGTCCTTCCTGCCAGAGGAATTCGGCGGTACGGAGGAACAGACGGGTACGCATTTCCCAACGGAACACGTTTGCCCACTGGTTGCACAAGATAGGCAGGTCGCGGTATGAATTGATCCAGTTCTTGTAGGTGTTCCAGATGATGGTTTCGGAAGTGGGGCGGATAATCAGCTCTTCTTCCAGTTTTGCAGCAGGGTCCACCACCACACCGCCGCCATTCGGATCGTTCTTCAAACGATAGTGCGTCACGACGGCACACTCTTTGGCAAAGCCTTCCACATGTTCCGCCTCGCGGCTGAGGAATGATTTCGGAATAAGCAAGGGGAAATAAGCGTTGACGTGTCCCGTTTCCTTGAACATATCGTCCAACTGACGTTGCATCTTCTCCCAGATAGCGTATCCGTAGGGCTTGATCACCATACAGCCGCGTACAGCCGATTGTTCTGCCAAATCGGCTTTTACCACCAACTCGTTGTACCACTGAGAATAGTTCTCACTACGTTTGGTAAGGTCTTTCAATTCTACTGCCATTCTATTTCGTTTTTTAAAGTTTTCGTTGATTTCTCTAAACAGTCGGCAAAAGTACAAATTTTAAAGGAAATTTATTTGAAAAACAAATAGTATTTTTAATAGAACCGAAAACACACTAATCTACATATTCTATTTTAATCACAATCTTCCTGCTTTTAACAAGTTCCCCCTTTCCCCGGACAGAAGGCTGGTGAATGTCCGAAGGGAAAAACAAGAAGAAACTGCCGGCATCGGCAGAGTAGTGTTTTATCCGGGAAGAGGTATAAAAAGCAACATCCTTTTTTGAATTATACGCCTGACGTACTTCGACGTCACTTGCCAGCCCCATCTTTTCATTTCCCCAGAGTACATACTGAAGGTCGACAAAACGGAGGTGACTTTCAATATTCCCTTTCTCCACCTCTTTGGGAATGTATTCGCTGACCGTAGCCCAGCATTTCCCTTCCCGAATGACATGATTGCCAATGGACAGCGCTTCCAAATCATGTTCGGCAAGAAAGCGGAATGCAGCATCCCAGACATCCTTATTCTTATGGTATTGGCAGGCAAATTCAACTGCATTGACAGATTTATGGGGAGAGACAGTCCAGCCATTGGACCAAACGGCACTTTTTATCCATTTCTTCGCATTTCCGGAAGTCCACTCCGGACTTGTCTGTGCTGATAAATACATACAAAAGAGTATTAATGAATAAATAATTGATATACGCTTCATATTTTTTATTTTATCGTGAATTGAAACTGGTCATAAGATTCCGTACGCCATGCCTTGTCCTTGGTTTGAGGAGAAAAGCCGAAAAGCGGAGAATAGGTCCTGACCTGCACCGTATGTCCGTCGGGCAGGAATTCGAGCAGACGCAGCCAGCCGTCTCCCCCGTTTCCACTCATGCCGCCACCCAACGCCTGGCAGTTGAACATCATCTGGTGCACATCGTGTCCGGCTGCATTCTTGTCGGTACGGAATCCCGTGGTATAGTCCAACCGTTCATTCGGAGTGGCATAGTGTCCGCACAGCACAAGACGGATGTTGGCAGAAGGTTGCACCAGCTTCTGCCAGATGCCTTCGCCCGTATTGGACGGGGTTATCTTATAGCCTTCTTTGGTGATGCGCTTGTTGTCGAAGCCGGTAAGATAGGAATGGGTGATGAGAATCACTGTGTGGTCTTTGAAGCGCGGGGTAGCCACCAGCTCCCTTGCCCATGACAAGACCTCATCACGTGGGGCAAATTCAACGGCAATAATCAAAATCCTCCCCCAATGCTCGTCCGTTATCTCCATTGCGGCATTTTCCAGCGTAGGCAGGCCGTTTCTATTATTGGTTGCAGCCACGATGGTCTTTTTCCATTGGCTGTTGCGCTCTATCGGGAAATATTCAGGGAAACGGGTCATCGAGTTCTCCGAACGGGTGTAGCCGTAATCATGGTTTCCGGTAGAAATGAGATAAGGGACCTTGTTGTCCAACCGCCCGAAAGCCCGCGACACAAATGTCCACTGCTCCCGGCTCGTAAGATTCCCGAAACGCGGGAAGGGAGGTAGAATACATTCATTCTGGTCTACCAAGTCGCCCGTACAAAGCACCGCCTTCACACGGAGGGAGTCTATATGATGAGCGGTCCACGCCGTCATCAGCTCAAAAACCGGCTGGTTATAGTCATACTTCACGTAGTTTTGCGGGTCGCCCAGCAGGACGATGGAAAAAGAATTAGGATTGCACAAATGCTGCTGGTTGGTATTGACTTGTGCCCGGAGCTGGAGGAATGCCAGCAGGCATCCCAAACAAAGAATGATTCTGTTTTTCATGGTTGCGTACTGAATTGATAAATACATGTCTGTTTATAAAGGTCTCCTTCACGTAATACGATGGAGGGGAAATGCGGATTGTTCGGTGTATCGGGAAAGCACTGGGTTTCAAAGCAGACGGCGCTGCGACGCGGATACACAGTGCCATGCATGCCCGTGAAGCCCGGCAAATAATTGCCGGTGTACATGATAAGCCCCGGCTCTGTGGTATAGATATCCATTCTGCGCCCACTGGACGGACTGATGCAGGTGGCGGCGAAAGAGAGCTCATGCAGCGCAGGTTTCTTCAAGACAAAACAGTGGTCATAACCGTGGCCGTTGAGCAACTGCAAGTCTTTCCGGTTGATGCGTTCGCCTATGGAATGGTAGTCGCGGAAATCAAAAGGCGTATCGCCCACTGCCCTGACTTCACCGGTATTGTTCGTATTCATGTCGATAGGCAGGTAGAAATCCGCGTTTATCCTCACCAGATGGTCTTCAATGGAAGTAGTGGGAGTTCCCATGCCCGCCAGGTTAAAATAGGCATGATTGGTGGGACAGAACAAGGTGTCGCGGTCTGTCTCCGCCTCATAATCTATACGGAACCCATTGTCGTCCGTCAAGGTATACATCATCCTTACCGTAACATTGCCCGGAAAACCGGCTTCTCCATCGGCATGGAAATGACGGAGAAGAAGTTGGTTTTCACACGGTTGCTGTGTTTCCCACACCACCGTGTGAAAACCGTTATCACCACTGTGCAGAGTATTAGAAACAGAGTTAAGCTGTAAGTGATAATCTTTTTCTCCTACACGGAAAGCGCCGTGCAATATGCGTCCGGCTACGGGGCCTATAGTAGCTCCTATATAATAGTCCTTGCTTTGCCTGCGGGCCTCTTCCAGCGTATCGAAGCCTATGACGACATTTTCAAACTTACCATGACTATCAGGAGCCATGATGGATAAGACGATGGCCCCGTAGTTCGTGACGCACATCTCCATACCGCTGCCATTGCGCAGTATATAAAGGCCGGTATCCTTTCCGTTGATTACGGACCGGAAATTATCAGGATTCAATCCCGTCAGGTTGGTCTTATCTTTCATACTTTCTAAACTTCGGGATATTCGTTGCACAACAGATGTTCGGCCGGAACATCCTCTTCTATCTGCGGGAAACGCCCCTTGGGGGTGAGGAAACGGTTGTCCCTCATGTCATCGTTCACCGTGGAGACTTCGCCTACCAGACAATGGTCGTCCTCGGCCCAGAAAGTATGGTAGAGATAAGGCTCATAACAAATGCTTTGTCCGGGAGCAAGACGCACCGTTTCTCCGGGAGCTACCCGTGTACTGACTCCGTCGATGGAAACAACAAGCGGTTCTTCAGTCAGCATTTCAGTTTCCTTGTCGGCCTTCCACAGACGCATGCAGAGGATTCCTCCACCCCGGTTGATGATGTCTTCCGTTTTCAGCCAATGGAAATGGGTGGGAGTAACTTGTCCGCAGCGGACAAACATAATCTTTTCACAATAGGGTTTGTCTTTCTTCTGCAGACTTCCATTACGGAGGGTTACCAGAGTCAGGCCGATTTTCAGGAAATCGCCCCAGCCGAAGTCGGTCAGGTCCCAGCCCATGGCTCTTTCCCGGATATCATTACATTCCAGTCCTTTGCTTTTCCAGTCGTCCGGAGTCCAGTCCGCCCATGGCGGCAGCATGAAGTGATACTTTGTCATAAATGCTTTGGCTTCGCGGATATATTGATTGATTTCACTGCGTTTCATATTTGTCTATTTTTTAAGGTGTTATACTTTTATTTCTTCAATAATTCTTTCAGCGGGATAGCCTGGAACTGAATGTCGGCTTGGCTCCCCTCATAAAAGATACCTATGGTATGCTCGTCAATGGAAGTCATGCAAGAGTACCCCGCCCCCCTACCTTCATCCAACAACATCCAATACTCCTCGGGCCAAGTTTGCCCGTCATCGAAACTCACCTTAATGGTAATGTTGTTACGGCGCTCTTTTGAATTAGGATTGGCAAAGAGTAATACATGACGTTCTTCTCCGTCTTCAATATAATCATGGCGCAGCAAGGATGCCTGGCAAGCCGGTTCAATGAGAGCTCTGCGCGACGTGGGATGTTCCGTCCACGTTTTTCCCAAATCGGCAGTGACGGCAATGGCCCGCCCATTACCTTCCTGACGTCCCCGGTTGCTGCGCTCACGCATGTTCAACATCAAGGAATGGTCTGAAAGTTCTACCACCTGACATTCGTTGGTATTGTAGTAGGCCGGTTCGCCTACGGTCCAGTTTTCGCCCTTGTCTTTACTCCACATGATTGTAGAGAACTGAAGCCCGTCTTCGTTCCGCCCCTCTACCGGAAATACCAATGTACCGTCTTCCATTGTGATGCCACGACCCGGTCCGGGAGCAAGCAGCCACCATTTTTCCTTTTTTACTTGGCGGGTAATGTTACGCGGCTCACTCCAGGTAAGTCCGTCGTCGGTACTCTTACTAATCAGGAATTGAGAACTTTGTTTGACACCATATCCCGGCTGAGAACCGTGCGCACGCCACTGGTGGTTCCATACGGTCGAGGTATCGGTAAGATTCTCTATCCATTTGCCCGTCTTGGGGTCCAAGACTCCGTGCATCCATAACCCTATGACATAGAGGTCTCCGGTGAAATCATCCGACAAGATGCAACCATCACTCACTCCATTATATTTCTGAGGTAGCCCGCCCCATTCTTTCATATCCAGAACAGTCTGCATGGGTTGCCAAGTCCGCCCTCCATCTTCACTGCGATTGATGGCAATATCAATGTCGCCCTGCAAATCGTCATCTCTTTCATTGCGTGCATCATACAAGGCCAGCAAGGTACCTTTCGTCGAAGTCACCAATCCGGGAATGCGGGAAGTGTGTACCCCGTCCTGACCCGGCTGCCGCAGGGCCACTCCTATACGGAGCGGCTTTACTGCGGGCAACTGGCGGATGCCCACCAGCCCCAGGTCTGTCTGGACACTGCTGCATGAGATTTCAATCTTGCTTGTAGCCTGCGCCGCATCATCCCTCAGTCGGAGTGTCACCCAGCATGTCAGTGTATCTTCCTCTATCTGCCGGCCTACCTTAAAACTCAATTGTTTGTTCACCGGTTTGGCACTTGCACAAACCTGCCCACAATTCTCATCCAAGAACAGCGAAGCGGAAACGACATCACCGGAACGGACAGTTCCATCCAAAGTGAAATTTATCTTTTCCAACTGATATGCCACGCCGCTGTTCCTAATCAGACGCAGACACAATACCGGATTATGCTCCTTCAATGTCAACACCGGATATACCGGTTGCCGAATCTCCACCGCTATCTTATCCGTATAATTTTGGCATGCCATGATGCCCCAAGCAGACAAGACCAGTAAAAGTATAGTCTTATATCTCATATCATCCCAATATTTATTTGTAACCTTCCGTTTGTGTTATATTCGGATTAGTATTGAGACAAGCAGGAGCAATAGGCCACAAGGTAACATTCTTCTCCCCTTCACGCCCCTTCAAGGTCTCAATAAGCTCGAATTCCTTATTAAAGCGAAGGTATGCCCACCATGCTTTTGATTCTGCGACAAACTCTTTCAGTATTTCGCTGATAATGGCATTGTCTATGGCATCCTGAGTCCTTGCCGTGTAGTAGTTGTCTACCCCATAAGCACGCTTGGCCACTACATTCAGATTCTGCAAAGCGGCATCCGTATTTCCCAAGGCATTTTCCACTTCAGCTTTCAAAAGATAGGCTTCGGCCAAACGATAGACGGGGACATCACTGTCAAAACTACGCGTATCATTGGCAAAGGAGCCTTTGAACTTCACAACCATCCTTTTAATCTGTACTTCTTCCGTCAGGAACTTATCCTCGAATACCCGTACTGAAACATCCGTACGCGTGTCACGTGCATCCTCAGCCAGGAAATCGCAATAGGCTTGCGTGGGCACAACATACTGGGCATGGGAACCGGCAGGAACCTCATCCTCGGTATATCCGGCTTCCCTCAGTCGGGTTCTGTCACCGTTAGGTGCCAGATAATAGGCGAAAAAGTTGGGGGATGTTCCCGGAGTCACATTTTCATTGACGATATAGGGCAATGTCCAGATAAGCTCAGAATTGGCTTCGTTGTTTAAATTGAAAATATCGGCAAATGCGGGAAGAAGCGCATATCCGGCTTTCAATACCGCATCAACAGAAGACTGCGCCGTACTCAGAGCCGCATTCCCTCCTCCCAGACGCTTTGCCTTCCATAAGTAATATTCAGTACGCAACATGTTGATGGCTGCCGGAGATGCCTTATGGAGAAGCTTGGAAGAAGCGGGCATCAACCTTAAAGCTTCTTCTATATCGGTTTCGACCTGAGCATATACTTCAGAGGCCGCCGTACGGCTGGGATACATGTCCTCCTGCTTTTCTGACTCAAAGCCGGAAGTCAGTAACGGACAGTCACCGAATACCCGCACCAGAGTAAAGTAACAATATGCCCGTAGGAAATAGGCATTGGCCATCACCTCATTACGTGTAGCTTCATTGGTGAAAGAGATTTCCGGAGTATGCTTCAGAATCAAATTTGCACTGTTAATGGTAGTATATATGCTACTCCAATTTGTACCTGCATCACCGCTCAGCAATACGTTTGTACCCACTCTATTAAAAAACGCATCATTTACCGCCCCACTCTCATACCAGTTTGAGCGCATCTCTCCATAGATGTTGAGCAAATCGGAAAAGGCGGAACGGAATTGGGTATATGCTCCATTTACCGCACTCGTAGCATCGCTCTCCTCTGTCCACATGGACAAGCTGGTGAACTGGCTGGGCTGTATCACATTCAGGTCTCCATGACATGATGTAAAAAACGAGACCCCACTTATAAGAAGAATGCCGGATAATATTTTTATTTTCATAATTCTTATTTTTCGTATTAAACTTCTTTTATCACAAAGTAACTTTACATCCGATAGAGAACTTACGGATAGGCGGATAGGTATTGAAACTGCCGGAATAAGTGCTTGATGCACCTACTTCGGGCGAAAGGCCTATTACTTCCGTAAAATAATGCAGATTGTTTCCGGCCAGGGTCAATACCAGCCCTTTCAGACCAATCTTTGCCAGCAATGCCTGAGGCAGAGCATATTGCAGAGAGATTTCACGGATACAGAGATAATCGGCTTTCTGGGTGAAAACATCGGAGTTGTCCCGGAAATTCTTATTCAACTCATCGGAGTCATTGCCTGAGAAACGGGCATACTTGGCCTTACTCGGGTCATCCCCCACATTCCAGCATTTCAGGATTTCGGCAGGCAGGCTGGTGTTTCCATTCATGAAATTACACATCTGGCGTTGCAGATAACCATTGGAAATGGAGTGCCCCAAAGCAAAATCAAGATAGACATTCAAAGTGAAGCCCTTGTAGGTGAAAGTATTGTTCAAACCTCCGGTGGTATGGGGAATCGTATTTCCCAGCAGGAACATATCATTGCTGTTGATGATATTGTCTCCGTTCAGGTCTTTCCACTCATAGTCTCCGATAGTCTTTTTTCCGACACCCAGTTTCTGTTTCGTGGTCCAGTCCCAACCTTTGGATGAGGTGTCATAACGGGCATTGGCAGCCTGCTCGGGAGTTGTAATGATAAAGTCTTTCTTATATCCATAGAAACGCCCCAACGGTTCACCCTCGGCAACACCTCCGAATTCTTTGGTCGTGCCATCCTGCATTTTTACAGAGTATCCTCCCTGGCGGTTCTTGTCCCGTCCGTTTTCGGGCAGTTTAAGCACCTTGTTCTTTACGTAAGTAATGGTGAATTTAGATTCCCACGTGAAATCCTTCTTGACAATGTTACGTGTTGTTATTTCAGCATCGAAACCACGGAAACGTACTTTTCCAAGATTGGTAAGGATGGAACCGTATCCCGACGTATTGGGCAATACTTTGGAAGTAATCAGGTTATCCGTAATCTTATTGAAATAGTCTATACCCAATATGATGCGGTTCTTGAACAAGCCTAAATCAAAACCTAAATCCAATTGTGTGGAAGTCTCCCATTCAAGAGCCTTGTTAGGCATGGCCGAAGAAACGGTCGCAGCACTTTGATCGTAACTGGTGGTAATGGCATACAATCCTAATGCATCGTAATAGCCGATGGAGTTGTTACCGGTCTGCCCATAACTGCCACGCCACTTCAAATTACTTATAAAACCGATATTCTGCATAAAAGGCTCATCACTCATAACCCATCCGACAGACAATCCGGGGAAGAATCCCCATTGGTTGCCTTTGGCAAAACGGGAAGAGCCGTCCTCACGGAAAGTAGCAGTCAACATATATCTTTTCAGATAATCATAGTTCAATCGGCCGAAATAACCGATATTCACATCTTCCTGCTTGGTCGACGTTGCATCGGAATAAACAGAACCTCCGTTCAATGTCGGTATCTTGTCGGAGCTGTGTCCGGTAGTGGCAGCATACACATACTTGTACAAATATTGCTGATAGGAATATCCTACCATCGCACTGATGCTGTGTTTATCGGCAAACGTTCTTGTATAGCTGGTGTAGAATTCCAGTTTCTTCCGTTGCTCATCCGTCATGTTGGTAGTCGCCTTCCGCGTTCCATTCATCGGGTTGGCACGCATGAATGTATCTCCATGGCTGTTTTGCGTAAACAAAGAAGCGGTGCCCACAGCATGCCATCCTTTCAAAACTTCCCAATCAAGAGAGCCGACTAACCCCAAACGGTTGGTACGCTGATTGTTATCATTAAAATACGAGTAGAAGCTCGGATTCGGAGACGAAGAGTTTGGACCTGGCGTCGGGGTTCCGTACCATTCATTGTCAGACACCCAATATTTACGTTGAACAGCCGGGGTCATCAGTCCACGGGAAATCACCTGATACTGACTGGCATACTCTTCGCTATTCGTCTGGCTGTAATCTATGTTGCTACTGAAAGTCAGGTTCTCTCTGATTTTGGCAGTTACATTAGTACGGGCATTGAAACGGTCGAATGCCGTGCCTACACCTACACCGGAATCTTTCATATAGCCAATACTGCCCACATAGCTCAATTTCTCCGTACCTCCTTCTATCCCCACATAATAATTTTGCCAAAGAGCATTCTTGAAACAAGTACTGGCCCAATCATTATCTTCAAAAATCAAAGTCTTACTGGGATCCAACGGATCAGCCACAGACTTCCATCCTGCCGGAATGCTCTCTCCATCCCTCAGGTAACGGGTAGAAAACTTGGAAGCATCCGTATTGCCGGAACTATAAGCATATCCGTCAAGGTATAACTTTTCCGGACTGGGTCCGGAAGCCCAACGATCGCGCATGATAGTAACAGCTTGGGTAGCATCCAGATACTCAATCATCCGCTCCACATTCTCGTTTGCAAAGGAAGCCTCAAACGTCACTCGAGGAGCACCGCTTTTTCCTTTTCTTGTCGTAATCAGGACAACTCCATTCGATGCACGCGAACCATAAATAGCAGAAGAAGCGGCATCCTTCAAGACTTCGATAGATTCGATGTCATTGGGATTGATACCCGCTGTACTGCGCTCTACGCCATCAACTAATATAAGAGGAGAATTACTCTGACTGATAGATGAACCACCACGAATCAAGAACGTAGCCTCTGCACCCGGAGTATTGTTCTCATTGTACACGCGTACACCCGCAATTTTACCCTTCAGCCCTTCTCCCACAGTATTGATAGGAGTTGCCTTCAATGTTTCTCCATCCACCTTGCTGATGGCGGATGTTACGGTACGCTTGGATTGGGTACCATAACCTACAACCACCACTTCATCCAGCCCCATGGTGGTCGGTTCCATCCGGATGTTAAGAATCTTTTGATTAGTAATCAGGATTTGCTGTTCATCATAGCCCACATAGGAAAATACAAGAGTTTCCCCCTTGCTTACTTTCAGCTGGAAAGCGCCATTCATATCCGTAATAACTCCTCGAGTCGTACCCTTCACAGCGATGGAAACTCCTGGAAGAGTTTCACCAGTATTGTCCACTACTACACCTGATAGGTTAAATTCTTGTGCCCAAAGCAAAAATGGGCAAAATAGTAGAAAAGTTATGAGGTGAAAATGAAATATTTTTCTCATCTTTGTTACGATTTTAATAATAAATTGTTTCAGTAATTTATTTAAGGGGAAACGGGAAGTGCCAATACTCGTTTCCCCTCCCTTTTCGGGGGTCAAACTTAAGTTGGCCAATGAGTTTTTTCATTGGATGTATTGTTGCAATATCTCCATAGGCAATCGTTTTTAGTTAATTAATGTATTTGAAGAATTCCGTATTTTTCAATTCGTTTCTTGTCTCCTCCAGCTCTTCTTCAGAACAAGGAGCTATCGGCAATCGACATGGTCCACAGTCTATTCCTGCCAGTTTCATGAATATCTTACCGGCTCTGACTCCTCCCCCATGCTTTATCAGCACATCAATGATTTCAACAGATTTCCATTGCATTTCACGGGCTGTTTCAAGGTCTCCCTTTTCCATGGCTTCCATCACAGCTTTGTATATACCCGGAACATAGTTGTAGGTACTGCCTACGGCAGCCTTGGCTCCAACCGACAATCCGGTAATCAGTATCTCATCAAAACCATGCAAGACTTCGAACGCCCCACCGTCCGCATGAATGCACTGCTGCATCTCCATCAGGTTGTTATGAGTAAACTTGACTCCCACCAGATTGGGAATTTGCTTCTTGCCCTCTATAAGGAACTTGTGTACCGGCAAGGAAACCCCGGTTATGGACGGCATGTTATAGTAATAAAACGGCAAGCGGGAAGCCGATGCAGCTATCGGCTTGAAAAAACCTATCAGCTCATCTACAGAACCGGGCTTGAAAAAGCAGGGTGCCATGGCTGCTATCATATCAGCTCCAATAGCCTGCGCATGGGCTGCCAGCTCGGCACACTGAACCTGCGACATGCCACCTACATGCACTATCACTTTCAGTTTTCCCTTGACTGCCTCCATCCATTTTTCCGCAACAGCCTTTCGTTCTTCTGTTGTCAGAGAAACGGATTCTCCCGTCGTGCCACAAATAAACACTCCCGTCACACATTTCTTTTGCATCAGAAACTCTGCATACGGCTCGATCACCTGCAAATTTAAGGAACCATCTTCGTGCATTGGCGTAAATGGTGCAGCGATTAATCCTGTTAAAAGTCGTTTGTTCATAAATAAAATTATATTATAATTAATGATAGGTTCAAACCTATTTTTTCTTAAAGAACAAGCTCGCCAGATAGCCTATGACAAAACATGAGATAAAGCCGGACGCCGTGTACAAAAGCAAATGGAACGTCTGGAATCTGGCAACAAACAATTGTACGATGATACTTGCGACTATACCAATGATTGCTCCTCCGGAATTGGCGCGTTTGGTAAGCATGCCCAACATGAACAGTCCTCCCATACTGCCCAATATGAGCCCGAGTATCTTGTTAAATTCGTCCCACAATGAAGCGATATTCCATGTTGCCATAAGAAAAGCAAAAGATAGACTAATGATTCCTATCACACAAGTTGCCATACGTGCCGCACGCAATTCATTGCCCCCCTCTCCCTTATGAAAGAAACGTGAATAAATGTCTACTATATAAGCTGTGGCTGCCGAATTCATACTGCCGCTCAAAGTGGACATTGCCGCTGCGAAGATGCCCGAAATAAGCAGCCCTACAATACCGACCGGCAATTGGGTAAAAATATACCACGGAAAAATGGCATCGCCGTTAGGAATACTGATACTCAGATTCTCAGGATACACTTTGTAATAGGCATAAAGCGCAGTGCCTATAAAGAAGAAAATCAGTGTGGCGGGAACAGTCAATATCGCATTGGTCCATACACTCTTCCGTGCCTCTTTCATCGAAGAGGTAGTGAGATAGCGCTGCACCATACTTTGGTCCGTCCCATAGGTGGTAAGATGGGTAAAACATGCGGCAATAATGACGGTCCACATCGTAGCATCCTTCAAGTCAAAGTTCGTCGCTCCCAAATCGAACTTACCGTTTGCCACGGCAATATCAATCGTTTCACCCAATCCGCCGGGAAGAGAACACGAGATGTATATCACTGCAAATATCGCTCCTCCCAACAGTACAATTACTTGAATGGCATCTGTCCATACAACCGCCTCTATTCCCCCTATCATTGTATATAGAATACTACAAACTCCCATAATACCGATACATAGGAATATATCCAATCCAGTCACCACATTCAAAGCAATGGAGGGCAGAAAAAGCACGACACCCATACGCCCTACCTGGAAAATAATAAAGGCCAGACTGCAAATAACCCGGATAAAGACATTGAAACGTATCTCCAGATATTCATAGGCAGTCGTTATATTCAATCTCCGGAAAAAAGGAATAAAGACATAAACAATGACGGGGGCAACAAACACAATACCGGTATTGAACAACACATAACTCCAGTTCGTGGCATATGCCTTGGAGGGTATAGCCATGAAGGTGATGGCACTCAACGCGGTTCCGAAAAGACTCAGCCCGGCAGCCCACCACGGAATACGTCCTCCACCCTTGAAATAGTCATTCGTACTTTTCTGGCGCCGTGAAAAGTAAATTCCAATTCCGGCCAATACGGCAAAATAACCGATAATCACAAGGATATTGACAAGTCCCAACCCCTTTTCCAAAGGAACAATATCCCCTTGAAGGCTGTACAGTCTATTCGTTCCGGAACTGGCATTGCTACCGAGTATAACGAAGGAACGGTTTCTTTGCAAGACTTGCATGGTGTCATAGGTACCTGGAATACATTCAGACTTGACAAGAGTCTGCGTAATTGTATGGTATTTCCATAAAGCATTCTCTTTTTTAAGATGCTGTGTATCTTCCGGCTCTTTCTGAAAAAGAAGTATATGGTTGGCTCCGCTGGCGACAGCAGCACATATTCCTTTCGGAAAATCCGAACCTAATGAACTCCATTTACCCAATTGGGGGTTATAGACATATCCATCAGTCAAGCAAGAAGACAACCCTTCTTCCGTTTCCGTCTGTCCACCCAATAAATACAGACAAGGGGAAACGCCGTTGTTCTGTACCACGAGAATTGCATCTTCCCGGACGCATCCCGGATAGCCCGGTAGTTCTTTCCATCCTCTGGACTTGCTCGACAAGTCCAGCACAAAAAAAGAATCCGATAACCTAGACGGACTTACCGACTTCCTGCCTCCAAACAAATATACCTTATTGTCCAGTAGTGCTCCTGCCGCGTTAGACAACGGAAAAGGAAGTGGCGGCCAATCTTCCGAAACATTCAGTTTGCCCTGCTGCATTGTGACAAAAAATACATCTTCGTAGCATTGGGAAGAATCACGCCCTCCAATACACAAGATACCGTCAGAGAGTGTTATGGAAGCGCCATAAGCCAACGGCTTGGACAACACATCTTCATACAAAGCGAATCCGGCATTTTCAGAAAGGCATACCGCATTTCTTCCCCATCGGCTATAATCGTCGGAAGTGCCGCCTGCCCATACAATTTGTCCGCCAAGTACTCCGGAAAAGAGCCCCAAAGTGTTGTGTTCCTCATTAAAAACACTCTCGTTACCCCACTTTATCTGCTCAGAATGAGAAGCATCTGCAGCTCTCAGGCTTTGCCCCCAAAACAAACAAAGGCATACCAATGCAACACAATTATTTACAATCCGTGTCATTTGTCATATTTTTATTGTGATTGACCCTTATTCTGTTCTCCTAACACTGCCCTATCATAAATCAGCTTCTTATAGACATAAAAGTGTTGCTCGATAGCATTTCTGTAGCCCATTTCATCCTTATTCTTGATAAAGTTCAATAAATCGATGTGAGTTACAATCTTTCCCTTTTTCTCCAGTTCTATATTTATAGCTTCCACCCGTTCCCTCAAATTGGTTTTTACAAAGTTCATAACCGGATGAATGATGCTTTGGAACTGTACAATCGTCTTATTCCCCGTTATTTCGTATAGTTTTGAATGGAAAGTATATTCGCTGAGATTGGCATATTCGTTGTTCCCCAATGCAACGCCTGCATTAACAATCTCTTCCAGTTCCATAATATCCTGCTCTTTAATATTATGAAATATGTCACTACTGATTCCTATCTCCAAGGCAACCCTGAATCCCAAAAGATCGAGAAGTGATTCCTGGCTCATAATACGGGGATCAACCACTCTCTTCATTCCCCCTAAGATGAAAGGCTCAGTTAATATCATTCCACGACGTGTACGGCTTTCAATCATTCCCATCATTTTCAGACGGCTAAGAGCTTCCCGAAGAACACTACGAGCTACCCCCAACGCTGACGACAACTCAATTTCGTTAGGGATAGAATCACCCACTTTCAAGTCCTGACTTCTGAAATAATTCAATAACTTGTCTTCCACTTGGTCTACCAAAGTAATCGACTGCCCATCAATTTTTAAGTTTTCCATATATTAAATCGTGTTATTATTAGTCCTATTAGTATTATTTGTCAGACAAATAAATGGATAATTTTTAATAAAAGCAACATATAAAGAATATATTATTACTTCTTTTATATTTATTAACTTTTAAAGTGTTGCATTTTTGTAAATTTACTATTCACGATGTAATATATGTTTCGGCTATATTACATATGCGAACAAACAATAAGAAAAACAGAAAAAGGGGAAAAACAATATAAGTGCAGCTTAAAAAATAGTTTAGAAGAATTATTAATACCTGAGAATGAATGTTCTTAAAAAAGAAAAAGACTGAATAACTAAGTATTCAGCCTTTTATAAAGAGCGGCAAGCGAGACTCGAACTCGTGACCCTCAGCTTGGGAAGCTGATGCCTTTTAATCCTGCGGATTAAAAGTGACCAACTGAGCTACAGCCGCTTATAGAAAACTTTAGTTTCGCTTTTCTTTGCTGGTTTAACTCATGGTTTAACTTGATGGTTAAACAAGAAATATTCAACAATAAATTAATAATCTCTTTGCAGCTTCAAACTGCATCACAAAGTTAGTCAATATTGCGCTGTTATGCAATGATTCTTCCTTATAGTTTTGCCTTTGACCATCAGTTTTTTATATATCTAATGATATGGTATATAATTGTAGAGTGTAGCTTTCTCTTTACTTAAAAAGTATTCATATACTGTATTTCCATTATATAATAGAGTAGCGGTATAGAAATCAGTAGTGGGTATAGAAAGCTATATCTTCTTAAAAATCTACCTGCTGAAAATCTGTTCCTATTACTTGGTATTCTCCGTAATCATGAATACAGTTGTATAACACATAGTTTTATTGTTAATAGATATTGTTCAGAACTGAAAAGCCAACTTATCCATTTGTTTATAATGGGTAGGTTGGCTTTTGCTATTTTTATTTGTTACTTATTTCTTGGTATAAGTCCAATAGATGTTTCTATTATTTTCATGCCAAGACCATTTCTGTAGCCTTAATGTGGTTGAATTAACCTCTGCAATAAAGTATTCTTCATATATTAGAATTACCTTCATAACGGGTTATTTTATGAGAATTGGCATCATAGGTAAACTTACCCGTATAAACTTCATCACTATCGCCATTTTCTGCATAAGTGAAGCTATAAATCCCGTTTGAGTTGAAAATAAAAGAACTTGTAACTAAAACATCACCGTCTTGTTCACTCATTTGTCAACTGCCCAAAAGTGCTTTGTATTCACTGTTTGTTTCTTCCTCATCATCATCATTAATAGCTATTTGGTCTAGTGGAATTTTTGTATCTTTCATCCAATATTCTACTGAATGCTATTCTTCTGGATAAACAAACAACATTCCCTCGTCCGGAGCTAAGTAGTCTCTACCCTATAATCCCTTTTTCTATAACTCCTCAGTGTCAGCTATCTCTACAGTATATGTTCTATTTCCTATATAAATTTTCTTCTTGTCCATGTTTCATAATTTAAATATATTAAATGTCATACCATCCCAATATGGTGGGTAACATGAAATACCTTCCAGTTAAAGCATCCCATATTCTTTTATAATCTCTAGGTGTATCTTGCTTATTTTTAATATTACGTCTATATTTGTACCATGGTATTTATAAAGCAAAGGAAACACCTCTTCCCATTCCGAACAGAGAAGTTAAGCTTTGCATTGCCGATGGTACTGCATAATAGTGGAAGAGTAGGTTAATGCCTAGTCTTTAAAGTGTTTCATGGAGACTATAATAGGTATGAGACACACTAATAGTAATCTTAAATTATCGGAAATATGAAAATATTGATAATTTAGGCTGAACTTGGTAATAAAAAGCCAGGTCAGCCATACGGGGTAAAACCTAAAGAGTCAATCCACGATAAAGAGTAGCTGTTTCACGCTCGCCTCTAGAGTGTAGTAGCAGTGCTATCCTTGATAGCTACAGTTATATTTGGTATCATAGCTCTTTGACATGGTTTTTAGGCAGAGAACTCACCTCTGCCTTTTTAACCTACTCTCCCTTATTATGCTTTCTATTCAATAGCGATATTTCTCGCTTTTATTCTTACTTTTGTATAAACAATTAATGGGAACAGCAATGAGATACAATGATATAGATTTTTATATTAGGAGTCATAAGTGGCTTTGTTGGCAATTTATTATATGATGCTGCGAAGTGTCATATAATAAAGCGTCAACAAAGTAAGTAATAACAAATCCTGTTCCCATTTACTATCTATTTAAGAATATTCATTTATTAGTGATATTAAGAAAATAAGTCGTATCTTTGTAATAAAGTAGTTAGCAGGAAGCCTATCTGAATATTATGTTTACATTACAAGCCCTAATTTTGAATGTGCTGGCTTGTGCACTATATGACTTCTTTGTGAAGCCGTAGCTGCACAGGCTATTTAAGCGATAATTTATCTTCCTGCTAACCACTCAATTATATTCACATATAGACAATTTTCATAGTTTAATTATGTTAAATATCAACTTTCCTTGCAGGACTTAACCACTTTTCTAAAGTCATGTATTCAAATATAGTATCTTTATATTCTCCTCTCTGATATTCACGAATTGTTTGTACCTTTCTTTCTAAAGTTGTTAAGACTTCATTAAAAAGTTCCGAATCAAACTCCCACTTCAATAGTAGTTGTTGAAGATGATAATTCACGTCTTCCAAAATAGGATGTCCCATAGCAAGCCCTTTACTTTCCTCTGGAACATCCTTGATTACTTCTTTAATTTCTTCTATTGTCATTCTTTTGCTCTATTAAATGAAGACAAACCAATAATAGGCATTAGTCCCCTGTAAATATTCTTATTCTAAAAATCGAAATTTCCATTATTCCCTAATAAGGATTTTCTTATAGTTCCATTGCCAACTATAATATCAGTACTAACTGTATTTAAAACTGGAAATGGTCTATTTGGACCTGGGTCTATTACATTATTAACCGTAGCTACCTAAGTTCTTAATTGGGGGTCTGGATGTTCAACAGTATTGTATGCAAATTCATCTGTATCTTTGTACACAGTTTTGCCATTCTATTGCACTTTCCATGCCTTATCAAATCTGCGACCTTCTGCATCTATTGTATAATTAGTAGAATTTCTTGGAATAGCTATATGCTATATATTATCGTCTTTTTGTGTATAAGAGCCTGCTACATTTTTATCTTTACTTAGAAAAATTTTACCATTAAATTCCGGATTCCCATCTGTAGCCAAATCTCGTATTCCATGATAGCCAGCATTAGGAGATAAACCTCTTCCGTTTCTACTTACAAGCTAAACCCAACTTCTAGGGTCTCCTTCCCAGGTTTTACCATTAGGTAATTTCAACCAAGTTCCATTAGCTTTAGTCACTCTTTCTATCTCGTGATACTCTGGAATATGAGAAGCTAAAGCGTCAATATCAGCCTAAGTATACCCTTTCCAATTTCCGGCTTCCTCAAACCAAGATGTAGGAGACCAATCTAGTTCGGACTAGAATCCTCCTTTCTAAAATGGTTTAGCTACTATTCCCATATTTCTACTATTAGCTATCTACTTTGAAACCTATCCAATAGCTTTCTTTCCTGCCCATTTTAAACCTTTAGTCAATAAACTACCAGCACCTAGTCCCATAGTAGCATAGTCTGTAAAAGTAAGAAATCCATTTAGATTACGCAAGCCTTCTTCTGTCTTTTTATCTTGCATATACTGATTATAAATAGCCTACGCCTTATCATAAGACTACTACCTTTCCCAATCACTTCTATTGTTCTAAACAAACTAAGGCTACTACTATCTAGGATAAGTTCTCTATATCTTCTCCTAGATAGTAGGTTTAACTACTCTAGTATTATCGGGCATTATAGTTCCTGTCTATGCTTTAATAACTCCTCCTTTCTTAAAGCTATTAAATACTTTAGTTAATGAGTCTGCATAATTAGTAGCTTCTGCATATCTTCTCTTACCTCGGTTAGAACCTGTAAGTTTGGCAGTGAACTTATTAATATCATCATTCTCATCAAAGTCATATAGTCTTTTTAAGAATTGTATCTTATCTGCTGCATACTCATCCATAGAATCATGGGCATTACCAAAGTTTATTTTCCGGGTGTTCTTCTATTATCTGAATAATATTTTCTTTAGTGAATGCAGATTTTTCTTTATTTATGCTGATGCCATGAACTTCATATCCAGTAACAGCTTCTTTTATTTCATCCACATTGCTATATACCCAAGAATCAAAAACGATTTCGGGCATATCAAGGAAAACAATACTTATGAAAAGTCCACCTAATAAGTAAGGCTCTATGTTATAAACCACAAACTTACTTTTAATATTTTCTCTATATGGATTTAAAGAAAAATCTTCTATCTCACCTTTATTGTATGCGTCAATATATTTACGCAAGGCTCGGATATACTCATTATCTAACCAATCTTGCTCTTTCCAACCCTCAAAACGAATATCGTTAAGAGATTTTCTTGCAGTATCTTTTGCTGCTGTCAACTCAATATTCAATGAATCTGCTGTCATATTATCGCATGACAACTCTTGTCCTTTTGCGCAAGAAAATAATGTGCATAAAAGTGTGATAATTCCTATTCGTTTCATACTAATGATTCTCCGTAATCATATAATCAACAATCTGCCTAAACACATCACCAGCCATTAATCCACCACTTGTAGGTAATCCTTTCTTATTAATGGTAACGATAATACTATATTTCGGATTATCGGCAGGGAAGTAACCGAAAAATTCTACGGCATATTCACCATTTGAAAGTTGAATTGTTCCCGTTGCTCCAGCTACTTTTACTTTAGCTGATTGGGCAGGCTTAGCTAATCCATCAGAAACAGAGTATTCCAATGCTTGTTTAATGGCAGTGTTACTTTTAGCTATGCTATTAAAGAAAGTCAAGTTCTGTAATAGAGTTGTGAGTATGCCATATCCCAAAGGATTATAAACAAGACTTGTGTCTTTTACTTGATAGCCGTATTTTGCAAGTGCTTCTGCAAAGGCTTTTCCGTTCTCAAATGCCTTTTTTACTATTTTATAGTTGGCAATATTGGATGCAAGTCCGAAACCTTGTTCCACTGTGATTTTCCCATATCCACCCCTATGCCAATTATGGTCGTACAATGTATCTTTACCAATGGCTAAAATGCCATTACCAACATCTACCGTATCGGATAATTTGATTGCCTTTGTTTCCAATGCTGCCAAAAGTGAAGCGGTACGCACTAATCCCGATTCTTGAAGAATGGAATCAGAACCAACAGAAGCCTTGATTTCTCCCGTCTGTACTTCCATTATAATAACTTGCCCTACCGTAGCATTAAGTTCGGATAGCTTGTTTTGCAGGATAGAATCAACACTTACTTGTAAAGTGCTGTCTATGGTAGAAACTTGTTCCGCTTTTTGCTTAGTGCAAGCTATGAATGTAGCTATGCTAATTAAAAGGATAACAGTATTTTTCATGGTAGTTTATGTAAATGGAAATATCATTCATTACTCTTATAAAAGCAATATGCCATTATTGCAATATTTATAATATTGTATAAAATAGTTAGGATAACAGCGACACTATCCCACATGCTTTCCCAATGATTAGCCATAAGTGCAAGAAATCCAGTGACAAATAGAATTGTACATGCCCCATCCATATCACGCCCATTTTTTATTCCTACTCTTATTTCAGCTATAATCGCGGAAATACAAGCTATTCCAGAGTATGTGTATATTCTATAATTACTAATTTCCACCAATGTACAAGATGACATATCAACCCATGAACATACAATATTCCAAGCAATAAGCCCGACTATAAAATAAATGATAGTCGCAATAATTAGGCATACAATAGATTTGAAAATATTCATAATTATAAAGATGTTATTTGCTATTAATCCGTTTATAAACAAGTATAACGGTTTGTCCTCTAAAAGTACCTCCTATGGTAATTCTACTTAATACACCATTCACTCTATTAGAAACGATAACCACCCCACTTTCACCAAAGCCTTTGTATTCGTAACCATCTTTAGATGTTAGAGTAACGGTTTCATTTTTATAAGTTACAGTAGCTTTAGATTCACTAATAAGATGGGCTGTAATGTTTGAAGCACTTACAGTCGTTACTTTCTCATTGTCTATAACTGCATAATCAAACTTGTATTCATCAGCATATAGATTGATACTGAATGCGATTAATGTAAATGCGAACACTAAGAATTTGAGTTTCATATTTATACTTCTATTTAATGTGAACATATAGGATTAGTCTTCCCAATGTTGTTGGGTCATGCTTACATAAAAATCACTTGGCAGGTTATTGAAAATCTTTTGCCTTTCTGTTTTAGTATAGTAAGGGAAATATATCGTTATATCATCAACTTTGGCACGAATCCAAGTTGAATGTGTCTTAGAAAAAAAAGCTGAATCATATTCTAAATTATTCTCCCAAAGCATACCCCCAAAATAAGAAAGTTTTAGATATTTCTTCGTTAAAGTTTCTTTTATCCAAGAACATGGATGTTGGTTGGCATCGAATTTTTCAAATGAAACAGTGCGACCATAATATTCATTATTAGTGCCACAGTGATTCAATATAGCGCATTCTATATATTGATGTCCAATAGGTATAAAAGCGTAAGTCTTTTCTCCATATTCATTATTGTTCCAATTAAAGAATTCACCCAGCTTTAGGCAAATGATTGGAGATAAAGAGCCTTCTTGTAAAATCAAAGCATAATCATATAACTTTTCTTTCTCTTCATGTAGGATATTGATAATAGAAGCAGAAAGAGCAATGGCACAATCAAATGCTTCTTTTCTTGAAATATTCTCCATTTTGCTTAATTGATATGCTTTCTAATTCCCCGAAGAAAGCGGATAAAAAATAAGGTGTGGGAACTATATTTGTCTTATCCTATAATCAGGCTCTCGCATTGCCCTTGGAACGGATAAAACAATAGCATCCCACACCAATAGACAATATCAAAAGCCCACATAAAAATATGAGAGCAGATATATCTACAGTGTGGTGCTATTGCTATCATCTTCGTTCCTTTTCAAATTTGCGAGATTTGATTATAGAAGATAATCTCAATAACACCTTTCGTTAAATATGTCCTTTCAGTGTCTTAACGCATTAAGACCTCTGAAATTGCTGCAAAGTTAGCGAAAGGTTTTGAATAGCTAAAGATAAAACGCTGATAAATGCAGTTCTATGTGTTCCAAAACATATCTGTAGTAAGTAATTAGATAGTATCAGCTTCTTTTCTTCGTAATAGCATAAGCAGGTACTTTTCTTGAACGGGGACTATAAGAAGATTTCTTCCCGAAAAAAGTACCCGTAGTTTCTATGGATTGAAAAATGAATCTCTATTATATATGATAAGGTACTTAGGTTTGCAGTCTAACTAAATAATCAATAAAATCAGTATCTAATCTGTATAGCTTCATAGCGGTATAAAAATTAGAAGTGGGCATATAAGACGATAATTTTTAAAACTCATACCTACTATCAGTTATAAACATTATAGCTGTTTTTCTGATATTGTAGATTAGTACGGCTGTTCGATGCTTATAAATAATTCCGAAAAATCAACATACTATAAGCTACAAGCCATATTATGCCTTTTTAAAAAGATAATTTTCTTACGCTTGCGCCAGTGCGGAATTAGCTACGTTACCGCAATCTGTTTGGCTTAGAATTATACCCTATCAGATTTATATATAACCATTATTTACAGTTTCTCTTACATTGCGGTTTTTGAAAGTTACTGTATATTAGAGAACGGGACAAAGTTCTTTATTTCTGAAAATGGTATGATAATAACAGAAATTTCAAACTTTGTCCCTTTCTAAGCAGTTAGTTAGAAGCTTAAACAGTCATAAGTATTTAACAGTTCTTCTTGTCTAAGTCCTAAATACCTTTTAGTAATGGTTACACTTGAATGATTAAATAACTCCATCAATTTAACTAAAGCCAATTCAGCATTTTCAGAGGATTCAAAAACCTTTCTGCCAAAAGTCTTTCTAAGTGAGTGGGTAGAAAAGTGGTCTATCTTTAAATTGTACTTGCTTTTCAGTCCTTTAAGTACAATGTTTATCCATTGGATAGAATAGACTTTGTTCTTACCTTTTCCCGATAAAAAACAGAACTCATTCAAGTTCTGAATATCCAAAGCTGTATAACAGTCTTTGATATGTTTCTGAAACTCCTTATTAATTCTCACTTCCCTACGTTTGCCTGTTTTCTTTTCAGTAATGGTAAACTTTGCATCATTACTCAAAAGCATTTCCCAAGTAAGTTGCAATAGGTCAGAGATGCGTAAACCAAAAAATATGCCACACCCAACAAGCAGGCTTATCCTATAGTTCTTATCTCGATATAACTTTCTCACTAAATTTGTGGCACTGTCCCACTGTAGGCAGTCACTTGTTGTATAACTGTTCTTCAAACTCATATTGTTTCAATTTTGTAGGTTTAACTATGAAAGTGAAAGTAAATTCGGAAATCATTTTGTAATAGTCTGATTCTCAAACTACTTTCACTTCTATTGAAAAGTGTAACTAAGATTGCACATAAATAAAGATTGATAAAATCAGTATCAGTAAAAAAGGATTGATAATACCAATTATTATCAGTAGTATAACTACCAATGTACCCCATAAAATCAATTTTCCATCATCTTCCATATTGTAGTATTTTTAAGTTATTAGAAAGGTCTGTTCCCATATTTGTATTCCAATATGGAATTACACACCTTATCATAGAAGGAAAATCCACCACCGGAACAGAAGTAACTTTCATAAATGGCTGCAAATTCTCCTTTAATTCTTTCTTCTTTTGATAACTGATTATCAAATTTATCCAACCAGTATTTTAAGGCTTGTATCACTTTGATGTATCGGAGGTTATTATCCACATAACCCAATCTGTTTTCCAAGTCTTTAATGTGTTGTATTATCTTATCCATAATGTTTGATTTTTAAGTAGTTAGAAAATAGAAAGGACACCTAAATGAATAGATGTCCTCTCATTAGTTAGTCAATAAACCATTTGTAATGCTCATCCCCATGCAAGGCTGCATTAATTCCAACTGCCATTTCAGTGGCATTCAAAGAGCGGTCTAAGAATGAATCAATATAGCTACTCTTATTTGCACCCGTTAATAGGTTGTAGAACTTCCACATATTCAAGTCATTTCCAAAGCTGCCAAAGTTCTCATCATTAATGTAGGCTTTTGCAACACTGTTTATTTGTGTGTCAGTTAATAACATTCTTGGCAGTCTCTTTTGGTAGCCATTAGGTAAACATTGATAAAGTCTCATTTTACCCAATATTTGTGCAAATTGGTGTTCACTCATTGAAGTATTGCCCAACTGTTGCATCAAATGCAGATGTTTGGCAGGATTGTAGTTGTTGAACAGTTCCAAGGCAGAACGGTAAAGTTCACTTGTATTGCTCACTCTTAAATCATCCTTGTAACCATCTGTAAAGATGCACATATTGCAGCATACTTGGTTCTTAAAGCCAATAGCCAATCTAAACAACTCTGGAACTTTCTTGCTGTATAAGTTCATTTGGTTATAGGCTCTAACCCCTACTATTGAAAGATTCAACTTGTTACCCTCAACCGTTTCATAGATTGTAGGAATGTCAATACTGAAAGCTGCCCTCTCATAGTAGATAGTTTTGTCTGATTCCAACAACTGATTGGCAGGTTTGTGGATAGCTTCGGGAATACGACCCTTAATAACATGAGAGACACGAATATCGGGCGTTCCAATAGTCTCACCATTGTAGTAAGAGTTTGCAGCTTCCCAAACTGTTTCAATAAATGCAACATGGTTTACTGTAAGCTCATTGTCTTTGGCAAAAACGGGAGTAATGCAGTCATTTTTCAAATGACTTAAAGAAACTTCTTGTGTGTTTGCCTCAATAAAATGTAAAGACTTGTTAGATGTTGCAGTTTCTTCAATAATGGTTGCTTCTTCTGCAAACTCACCTAAATTCATTCTCTCTCTGTTCTCTGTTGGCATGATAACTAAATTTCTCATATTGATAAAAGTTTAAATGATTAATAATTCTTTTTTATATCAATATACAGAGGGGGACTAAATGGGTTGTGGGCACGAAAGGCAGACACTCTTATATATTTAAGGTTACTGACCGAATAGGGAGGGGGATTTCTGTACTAAGTACCTTATATATCTGTTTTCTTGACTTTTAGCTAAACTGCATATAGGTGATTCTTTAATCAGGTAGTCTTTTTAATGGTATTAGGTATATGTGGCATATTATAAAGTAGGTGTTATATAACTCTTCCTAACGTGGAAATATTCAGAAAATCGGAATCGGGGAAAATGTGGGGCTGTGGTTCTGCGCCAAAAATAAAAGCCGCAAGGGTTACTTACGGCTTGACGATATATTAAATGATGTAGCCTCTTTAAATATCTTTTTCAGAATAGGCATATTGCATAGAGAGAAATATATAGGCATCCATCTGAAACTACCACTAATATTAAGCTGTCTGTAAAAAGTAACGTCCACATCCTCACCGGACATGAACGTTATCGAATGAAAAGAGCTGATTTTGCTTCTAATCAATAGGCGGTATCACTTTATGATTTTTCAGTCCTATATGCCCACTCTAAAAAAAATACCGCTTAGAACTTAAAGAAGTTAAGCTTGAATGAAGCTTTTTCTTTTGAGCCGGATAAATTGCAATCATAATATTCTTTTATTGTTTCTTGTGTCACTTTGAAATTTATGCCATTCTCCTGATATATAATCTCCAATTTCTGCTTTATCTCTTCTTTTGGCAGGTATATTCCTAACTGAAATTCCGCTTTTATCTCATCGAGGATTTTAGAAGAGAATCTTAGCTGCTGGGCTTGTGCCTTGTCGTATTCCTTAATCTTTCTATCAATAAGCGGCTTCTTATATTCGGCACTCACTATCGCATCTTTACCTATTTTATTGTAGGCAGTCAAAATGTAATCACACTCCGGCTGTTGTCTAAACAGATTTAGTAGCTGCTCTTTTTCCTCAAAAGTAATCTTACCGTTTTTAAGCCATTCTTCTAACCGGACAATCAGACATAGTAACTGCTTTCTTTGTTCAGTGGTGACTTTGGTATTATTGAGCTTTTCTATATCATCATCTCCAACACATTCAATTACATTGTTATAGGTGATATTGAAGAAACCCGTAGCAAGGTACGCCTGGTACAATCTATCTGCGGATTGGTAGTAAGCCCTTACCCGTTCCTCATTATAGAGGTTGTCTATGGAGAACGGATTTATCTCGCCTCTTTCGTCTATTAAATCCTGATATTTTAGTTTTCCCATATCTTCAAGTATCGCTTCTTGTTTAAATTCATCCGTTTCCTGCTGTTCTTTCAATAGGTTGTAATTGGTAATGAACTGCTCATTCCTATTCCTTATTTCTTCATCACTACGAACATGGATATTTGGGTTGATGGTGGTAATGTGAGTAAGTGAGTTGTAGGTGACATCATCATTCCCTTTTCTGCGGAATCTGCCTTGTATCTGAATGGCTTCCGTGAACGGGTCTATCATAGTCCATTGTGCTGTACGCAAATCGGTCAGCATAAGTATGTCCGGCTTGTATCTGCCTATACGAATATCCAAGGCAGAATAGAAACGGCAAGTGAAGAAGTTGTACTTAGCCAAAGGATAGTCAATCTGTGGGTATGCGTTTACTATTCCTCTTTTCTTTAGTTTGTTTACACTTTGTTGGGAACAGAACACTTTATAGTCTGTAACACCTAAATTGTCAATCAAATCAGCTATCCCATCCGTTACATTGAAGAATATGCAGATATGTTTGCTGTCCTTTAGGTTGTCCAGAACGATTCTTAGCCGCTTGTAATAGCTGTTGGTGACAATCAGCTCCAAGTTCTTCTTATAGTCGTAATCCGGCACAATTTTTAACAGTTGGAAACCTTGTCTCTCAAACTCTGGATGTGACATTTCCAAAGGTGTAGCGGACACAAAGGCTTTCTGTTCAAATTTGAAGAAGTCATATATCGGCTGTGAGATTTTCCTCCGGTATTCAATATCCTGCGTCAGTTTCTCGCACTCGTCAAACAAGCAGAAGTAATCTTTGTAGATATTGATGTTCAGCTCCATTGCCGCTTTTCGTATCTTATGAAAGCTCTCCGGCGTGGTTATAATCTTCTTATACGGAATATCCATCTTTAGATATTGCTTAATAGAATACGGAGTACACTTTTCATAGACCGCTTCCAAGTTGTCGTTGTCATTCAGCTTGCCAAGTATCACGGGAACATTCGGTTCGATTATGATAGAGTTCCGTTTACTGTGTATTTCACTGTGGGTAGCTCCAAGACCCGTTAAGGTCTTATCCAGAATGGTATTGGTGGGTATCATTTTGTAGCCCACACGTTTTAATGCGTCAAGCAGCCATTCTCCTTTATGTAGTATAGCTTTAACTAACTTCATAACTGTTTTATTTATAGAATTATCGTCTATTACTGAATTATTCAGGGCGGTAGGCTTTCAGAAAATTTTCACTTTATATGCCCGGACTTGAAAAAACTACCGCCATTGAATTTGATTCAACAGAAGCCCACCTCTCACGTAGGCTTCCGTTTCAGCTTGTTATGCAGCGGTTTTTAGAGTGTCACGCTGCATTTTGATAATCCAAGAAGTCAACACCTTAACGATACAAGTTTCCTTATCACCACACTTTTTTAGTTTGGCATAGGTTACTTTCTCTGCCGGTATGGTTTTTAAGGCTTCTAATACGGTGTCCAAATCGTAGTCCTCATCATCAAGCAGAGAGTTGATGGCACGGATAACATAACGTTTTGCACGCTCTGCTTCTCCAAATGTTTTACCTATTCCGCTAAGCAGTCGCTGTGCATCTTCCCAGGTTCTCCCCAATGCGATTTCCACTTTAGGCTTATGTCCCATCATCATCAAAGAAATATTCTTAGGTGTTAATCGAGTTAACAAGTAGCACTCTGACACGCTTTCAGGAACATTGTTCTCCATTGCGAAGCGTGCTACTTGCTTGGCAGCTTCAACACCCGTAGCCAAAGCAGCAACAGCCACTTCCTTTACCTTATCAAAGCTCTGGCAAAGCTGATTAGTCGTACCTACTTTCTTTGCCCAATCCTGAACGGATTCACATTCAATGATTTCCACATCAGTAAGTACTTCATCGAAGAAAATACGACAGTTAGTACCGGGTTCAGGACACAAGACGTACACATTGGGAGTGCCTTTCTGAATTTCGTTACCATTACGGTCAACAATCGGATAGTTCTCATTCCAAAAGATTTCAGGACGTACTACGTTGTACTTCACAGGAAGACAGTCTTTCTTATCAGCCAATTTCAGCAGTTCCTCTTTCTTCTTGGAAACAGGAATATTACAGTCCGTGAAACCTATGATGATTTCTTGTTGCTTACCGTTAATGTTAGCTTGCCATGTTGCAGGTGCTCCATCTTCCGAGCATCCGCAATCTTCCACCTCGTCAGGTGTAGCTACGATAGCTTGTTCTTTCATACTGTTAGTATTTGATTGTTCAACACTTGCTACTTCTGTAGCGTTAACTAACTCTGTTGCGTTTGAGGTCGCCACCATAATTTCTGTTTTCATCTTTTTGTTTTTTACGATGATTCAGAACTCTTTACTCAACTTCCCGTGAGTATTAGGGGCTTCTTCCTGCGACGTCTTTCAGGCTGTTGCCGCCTATCTAAGTGCAAACGAAATGCCATCAAGTTCAAAGGAATATCCGATTTTTCATGTCATATCCTTTGAATTGAAAATGAGAAATATAAAATTTAGCGTAGGTAAAAAGAAACTGCCACAAAGGATATGATGCGAAAAAGATGCAACTTCCTTTGTGGCAGTAATGGTAGGATAAGGCTTGTTATTCCCATCTATCGTCCCAGCAAATATCATATATATCGAATAAGCGAGGACGGGGGAATGCTCTCATGCGTTTATTTCTGCGAAATCGTTCGATGATATACGAATTAGAATCAATAATTAATGATTTTATGGTGGACTGTAGATTGTTTAATTTGTTTTTCTTATCCTGAGGTGATATGAATTTGAATTCAGTGAGGAATTCTAATAAAAACGTACATTGTTCAACCGTTATCTTGTTTTCTTGAGATGGGATAATGTTGCGAGAAATGTAAGTGTATGTGCTTGCCATTATATAGTTGAGGTATAGCTGGTCACTTTTTACCTTTTTCCCCATCATTGAGGGATATAAGTCTTCTAATTCTTCTTGTGCCTCTTCTACGTTATTTACAGCAAGGAATTTATCCAGATACTTTTCCATCATATAGTGAAACCATGCGAAACCTTTATCATCAACTGTAATAGGCTTACCTTTGCCAAAACGGATTGTTGCGGTTTTCCCTTTATTCTGTTTTAATGCAATGTATAAATTCAGCAAATCAGGACGCACGGCGATACTATACATGCGTAGGTTTTGTTCCATGTCAAACACATCTGTATCATTTATCAAATGATGAATAGTTCGTGTAAAAATAGCAGCCATGAATTTTAAGGCACAGACATGTTTTTCTTCTATTTGCCGTATAGTGCATTTATTGGCGAATGATTCAGCATATTGCTTGAATTCGGAAATGGTACGAACGAATAATAGGCGGTCAATTGGACCCTCTTTCCATTCTTTTGTTTTAAGGTCAAACGTCAATGAGGTATTACTAATATCAATCCCTGCATCTATAAAAGGTTTGAGATTTAGTCCGCATAAATCAGCGGATAAATCGAAATCGCTGTAAGCGAAACAATGTATTAGCTCTTCCTTGACTTCACGAATAATCTTATTTTTAAAGAAATAGAGTTCCATGTGATATTTATTTTAGGCAAAAATATAAAGAAAATCCCACCTGCAATTGTGCAAATGGGATTATTTTGAAATTACAGTAGGTTCTTCATTGCTTCATCCACTTGCTCATTATCGAAACTATCCAAGTATATTTGAGTGGTGGCTAAGTCTGAATGTCCCAATGCTTCACTTATCAATGCAATGTTTACCCCCGATTTCTTTAGGACGCTTGCGAATGAGTGCCGGGCGACATAGGTTGTCAAGTTGGCTTCAACTCCAAGCTGTGCGGCAAGTAGTTTTAGATTCTTATTGACCTTTCCTAATATCTTATGTATTCTATTCTGTTTTTGTAGGGCGGTCTTATGTATCTTACTGTCTAAAATCGGAAACAGATAGCCTTTACTCTCTTTCGAGTATTTTTCAATTATTAGCATGGCTTCTTGTGGTATTCCTATTTTAATCAGTTTCTTTGTTTTTTGACGAATATAGTGTAATCTGCCATTCTGAATATTCTCGTTTGTTAGATTAGCTATATCTGTGAAGTTGATTCCACCGCATAGATAACTGAACACGAATATGTCTTTACTCAACTCCATATACTGTTGCTTTCCAATAGGCTGCACCTCTGTTGTAAATTTCAGCACGTCTGTTTTGGCAATGGCTCTCTTTTGAGTAGTGGTATCGAACTTATTGATTTTATATTCGTCAAACGGATAATCGGATTTTCGGGCACACTTTGCTTTGATAGCTTTATTGTATGCGCTACGGAGAGTACGAAAAAGTAGGCTGATTGTAGTTTCCCTATTACCTTTGGAACGTAGCCACTTCTCATATTTGTTAAGCCAAGCAATATCTATTTCATTAAATGGAATATCCAATTTCCCATTAGTGTAAACTTTGAGTGAATTGAATGAGCCTTTATAGATAAGACGGTTTCCACATTTGTCCTCACGTGTGTATTGTTCTATAAGTTCCTTGTAGAACATACTGACTGTTTTTAGTTCAAACTTTGTATTCTCATTATTGAGTAAGGTGGTAGTAGTATATTCTTTTTGTTCGCTATTCAGTTCCAACATTCGTTGTTGAAGTTCTCGTTGCTTATCCAAAATAATCTTTTGGATATACTCTTTGTTAGGGCAGTTAGGCTTAGGCTTTTCTTTAACGAAGTCCCAAAGAGTAGCTTTGATGGATATACCTAAACTCTGATACTTCTTTTTGCCATCTTTACAGATGCGTAACATTAAAGGGTGCTCGCCATTTGATAGCGTCTTTGACTTGTAACATACCACTGAAATTGTAGCGTTCATACTGATTTTTGGTTTAACTCTCGGTTTAACTCACTCGGTTAAACCACGTTAGAAACCAACACCCCTTAAAAGCAAAAATCAGATAGAAATCTTGCGATAACTATCTGATTTTCAATAAGAGCGGCAAACGGGACTCGAACCCGCGACCCTCAGCTTGGGAAGCTGATGCTCTACCAACTGAGCTACTGCCGCATAAACATTTCCAAGGTCATGCCTTAAAAACGGTGGCAAAGTTAATAAATTCCTTCCTAAAAAAACAAACGTTTCGTCAAATATTTCCTATTTTTGCTCGGGAAAACAAAGATATTCTTTCAAAATACAGACTAAATACCAATGAAACGAATCATACTCATCACCGGAGGAGCACGTTCCGGCAAAAGCACCTATGCGGAAAAGCTGGCACTCGAGCTCTCTCCCACTCCCGTTTATCTTGCCACAGCACGCATTTGGGACGAAGAATTCCGCCAGAGGGTAATCCGGCATCAGGAACGCCGGGGACCGGAATGGACAAACATCGAAGAGCAGAAAGAACTCAGCCGCCACCGGCTGGAGGGACGGATCGTCCTGATAGACTGCATCACCTTATGGTGTACCAACTTTTTCTTCGACCTGCATTCAGATACCGACCGGGCACTTGCCGCAGTAAAGGCGGAGTTCGACCGCTTCACGGCACAAGACGCAACCTTCATCTTTGTAACCAATGAAATAGGTATGGGAGGAACTTCCGAGAACGAACTGCAACGAAAGTTCACGGACATGCAAGGCTGGATGAACCAATATGTAGCCGCCCGTGCCGACGAAGTGATACTGATGGTATCCGGCATCCCACTTACCGTAAAAAACACTCATTCATAAAACAACAAACAATTAAAATTCAACAGACTGATGAAAACATTTCATATCACCCGCCCGGATGAGTCAATCCGTCCCGCATTGATTGACAAAATCAACAACCTGACCAAACCCAAAGGTTCATTGGGCATTTTAGAAGAACTGGCACTCCAAATCGGACTCATACAACAGACATTATCCCCCGCCTTGAAACATCCGCAAAACATTATCTTCGCCGCCGACCACGGCATTGTAGAAGAAGGTGTCAGTCTGTCTCCAAAGGAAATCACCTGGCAGCAAATCAGCAACTTCCTTCATGGAGGGGCAGGTGTCAATTTCCTCTGCCGGCAGCACGGCTTTACCCTGAAAATAGTAGATGCAGGAGTAGACTACGACCTCCCCTACGAGAAAGGCATCATCAATATGAAAGTACGTAAAAGCACCCGGAGTTATCTGCACGAGGCAGCCATGACGGAAGAGGAAATGGAGATGTGCCTGGAACGGGGTGCCGAGGTGGTGCGCCAATGCCATGAAGAAGGCAGCAATGTCCTCAGCTTCGGTGAAATGGGTATCGGAAACACCTCTTCATCCTCCTTGTGGATGACCTGCTTTACCGGTATTCCTCTGGAACAATGTGTCGGCGCAGGTAGCGGACTCGACAGCGCGGGCATCCGCCACAAATACGAAGTGCTGAAACAGTCTATGGAGAATTACAAAGGCGACGATTCTCCCCGGGACATCATCCGCTACTTTGGTGGACTGGAAATGGTAATGGCCATAGGCGCCATGCTGCAAGCTGCCGAGCTGAGGATGATTATCCTTGTTGACGGATTCATCATGACCAACTGCCTGCTTGCCGCCGCCAGGCTCTACCCGGAAGTGACGGATTACGCCATCTTCGGACACTGCGGAGACGAGTCGGGCCACAAACTGGTACTCGACGCCCTGCATGCCCGTCCGCTGCTGAATCTGGGGCTGCGTTTGGGAGAAGGAACGGGGGCCATCTGTGCATATCCCATTGTCGACTCGGCCGTGCGGATGCTCAATGAAATGGATAACTTTGCACATGCCTCCATCACCAAATACTTTTAACATGAACAATGTCTTGGCTGCATTCATAATGCTCACCCGACTGCCCTTCTGGAAAATCAAGGAAGTACCGGCAGAGTGTTTCAAGCATGTGGTTCCCTATTGGCCGCTCGTAGGCTGGCTGACGGGAGGCGTGATGGCAGCAGTGCTGTGGCTTGCCGGACAGATTATGCCGGTGTCATTGGCATGGATTCTTGCCCTCATCGCACGCCTGCTTGTCACCGGTTGCCTGCACGAAGACGGGCTGGCGGACTTCCTCGACGGCTTTGGCGGCGGCACCACCCGCGAACGAACACTTGCCATCATGAAGGATTCCCACATCGGAAGCTACGGTGTCATCGGATTGATATGCTATTTCCTGCTGTTGCTCCAACTTCATCACCTGCCACTGGGACTTCTCTGCATCCTTGTGCTCAGCGGTGACTGCTGGTCCAAGTTCTGTGCCTCCCAGATTGTCAACTACCTGCCCTATGCCCGGAAAGAGGAAGACAGCAAAAGCAAGACCGTCTACAACCGCATGAGCTGGCACGAGTTACTGGCCGGATTTCTTTGCGGTCTGCTTCCTTTCGTACTGCTGCTGCCTATAAAGCTGTGGATTGCCACCCTCTTCCCACTGCTCACCTTCTTCCTGCTCTACCGATTGATGAAGCGGCGCCTACAAGGATATACGGGTGACTGCTGCGGGGCCACTTTCCTGCTATGCGAACTGTCCTTCTACTTGGGAAGCCTTATTCTAATTATAAATTAACAACTGAAAATTAAAGATGGAAGTAATACTCATTCGACACACTTCGGTAGATGTCCCTCCGGGCGTATGCTACGGACAGACCGATGTTCCCCTGAAACCTACGTTTGAAGCGGAAGCCGCCGTAACAGCAGAAAACCTGAAGACATACCTTCCGTTCGATCACGTCTACACCAGTCCCCTAACCCGCTGCGTGCGCCTCGCCACCTATTGCGGCTATCCCGATGCAGAACGGGACAAACGGATTATGGAAATCAATTTTGGCGACTGGGAGATGAAGCCGTTCGAGCAGAATGAGGACCCACGCCTGCAGGAATGGTATGCCGACTACATGAACGTGGCAGCTACCGGTGGAGAATCTTTTACCATGCAATACCGGCGTGTCAGCCAGTTTTTGGACGAATTAAAGAAGAAGCCCTATACACGCGTTGCCATCTTCGCACACGGAGGCGTATTAATCTGCGCACAACTCTATGCCGGAATCCTTAAAGCCGAAGAAGCCTTCGACGCATTGACGCCCTACGGCGGCATCGTCCGCATCAATCTCGACAAGGAATAGTGAACGAAATAGTAGGGCCTTCCTCCGCTTCGGTTTGCACCTTGTAGATACCTCCAAAATAATGAATAAAATGGGCATTGATTTCATGGCGAATCAAGCTCGTTTTATTCTCAAAATGTACCTTTGCAAACGGGGCGTTGACCACGTCGAAATAAAGGAGCGGTTTACTCCGGTCGCGTCTGATGCGGATAATCGCCTCATAACGGGCAGTGTCATTCTCTGACGGAGTCAGCATGCTGACAAGCAATGTATCGAACCACCTCCGGTCCGTCCTCGCAAACTGTTCCTTGAGGTCGGTCTGCAGGCTGACAGACACAGTGCTCTCCTCACGGCCGTTCACTTTATCCAGCACCTCACTGCACAACTGAATAATGTCACACTCCTCGTCCTCATACTGAATCTTGCCGGACTCCAAGCGAGACAACTCCAGAATGCTGTTGACATAATTCAGCAGACTTTCCGCATTGGTCTGAATCATCTGTCCGTACTCCCTCTTAGTCTCTTTATCCAGCTCCTCCTTTCCGGTCAGCAATTCGGCAAAGCCCACCACCACATTCAGCGGGGTACGTATATCATGGCTGATTTCCGATTTCAGACGCTCCTTCGCGATGTTGTCCGTCTCTGCCTGCAAGGCGGCTTCGGCCGTCTTCTTCTCTACGACAGCAATCTTTCCGGAGACATAGCGCGTATACAGATAGAAAAGCAGCATCAGCAGCAGACAGACGCCCAGGAGTATAAATCCTATACGGTAATTCATGTCCTGAATCTTCTGCTTCTCCAACAACAGCTCGTCAATGTGGTAAATCTCCTTCACCTGCTTCAACTGGTTGGCCGAGAAGGCATTGTTCAGCGAATCCTGCTTGCGTATGAGGTAGCGCCGGGTCTCGATGGCCCCGTCAATGTCCCCCTTGTCATATTGCGTACTCGCCTTGTAGTTTATCAAAGTGGCAAAGGTGGAGACGTAGTTGTTCAGTACCGTAGGGGTTACCTCGTCTATCAATGCGATGCTTTTGTCATACTCATCGGTCTTGGCATAATATTGAAGCTGTATCAACTGGACATTCAGCCAGAAGACGGGATCTACATGCGGCTCAAGCAGTTTCTTCACTTTCTCAATATGCTCGTGTGCCACTGTAAAGTTCTTCCGGTTCATGTAGTGCAGGATATACTTCACTTCGCAGTCAATCTCGAAATTGCTCCAGTTCTTCCGTGTCTCGGGTTCTTTGGAAATAACCGTCTGCAACGTCATGTCCATTTCATGCAAATAGGGCAGCTTCAAGCTGTCTTTACCGCCATTGCCGTATACCTGGGCAATACGCGACAGTATATCCACCTTCAGGCTGGCCTTTGTCTGGGGAGAGAAATTCCGGTAAGCCTCCAAGAAAGAGTCCAGTGCCTCATTCGGGCGGCTGGACACTCCGTAGGCACATCCCAAGCTGTTATACGCCGCTATCATCCCGTTATTGCTATGGCGGAGTTTTGATTCCTCCAACGTCTCCTTAGCCACATACACCGCTTTCTCTATCTGTCTCTTGGAAGCCAGGGCGCGGCTGATGGCAGCCTTCTGCTCCAGATAATAATCGTAAGTGCCTACCTGGGAGACAAAATCCTTCAGCACATCCACCCAATACGACAGACTGTCCGGGTCGTGTTTCTTGTCATAACATGCCGCCAAATAGTAAGCGCCCATATTCTCATAGAAAGCGTTCTTCTGCCGCCGCGCCTCCTCGTACAGACGGGTGGAAAAAGTCATGTTATAGGGAGCATACTGGTGCTTGTAGGCCATGTCACGGAGATACGTCAGCCGGACAAGGGTGGCCGGCAGGGCATCGGCAACCTTCAGGATGCTGTCCTGATACCGGACAGCCCCCGTGTCTTCTGCCAGCAGCGGACAGATATATCCGCAAAACAAAACATGGATGAGAATCAGTATTCGTTTCATTGCGCCGTTCCTCCGTGTAATGCGGGATTATACTTCAAAGGATACGTAAAACAGAAACGCGCGCCACGGGTGTACCCACTGTCCACCCACAGCTTGCCGTTCATATATTTCACAATCAGTTGGCAGATGGAAAGGCCCAGTCCGCTTCCCTGCACAAAATCATTCAGCTTTTCAAAGCGTTCAAAAATCAAGTGCTGCTTCTCCGGTGGAATGCCGCATCCGGTATCCGTCACGGAGAAAAGTGCCGTATCGGCATCGGCCATCTTCAGTTCCAGCACAATGGAGCCTTGTTCCGTAAACTTGGCGGCATTCACCAGCAGGTTTATCAAGACTTGGCGGAGACGCGCATCGTCCGTATCCAGCATCAGGACGGACAAATCCGTGTCAAAACGCATTTCAACCTCCAGCTTGCGCGAGACCATCACGGTCTCCACGACCTCATTACACAACTTCACGGCATCATGCGTGCGGATGTTGAAGGTTATGTTGTCATTCTCGAAATCCGAGAAATCCAGAATGTCATTGATAAGTTTCAGCAACTGAAAGGAATTCACCTTGATAATTTCGGAGAATTCCCGGCGCGATTCGTCATCGAACGACTCGTCCTCATCCGTCAGTACCGCCGAGAATCCGACAATGGCATTCAGCGGCGTACGTACCTCATGGCTCATGTTCGAAAGAAACATATTCTTCCGTTGTATGGCTTGCACCGCTTTCTCCTTCATCGCCTCCTGCCGCATTTGGGAATGCTTCAAACGGAATATCTTCTTCCAGCCCAGCACCAGGAGGAATATCAGAAACAGTACGGACACAATGATGCCTGCCAGATAGAAACGCATGGATACAATGCGGTCGCGTTCGTTCTGGTAGGCCAGTTGGTCGGCCTGGAAACGGGTACAGAGCCGGTCTATCTCCTTGGGATAGTTCTTCTCGAACGAAGTCTTGATATACGAAAAGACCTTGCCGTACTGTCCGTAGGCTTCTTCCTTGTTTCCCATCTTCACCAGTAAATCCGCTTTTTCGAGCAGAGCTTCCTTGTAGATGTTATGGTTTATCCGGGCATATTCGGTTTGAAGGAAATCATTGTAGGCGGTCAAGGCTGCCTCATGCTCTCCGGTGGCCACCAGATAACGGGCATCTATAATCAGAAGGTATTGCCGTATCTCCGGAATCAGTTGCGTTTCAAGCTGGCCTATCTGTACCAGACAATGGCTGGCAGCTTTCAAGTCACCCTTGAATAATTGGCAGGAAGCATTGGAGATGTGACGCATGGCCAGCTCCAGCGGAGAAAGCCGGTCTTCCGGATAGAGGTTCAGACGTGCAAGATAACGCGAGGCACTGTTTACATTCCGTATGCGCAGGTTATAATCTATCAGTTCCACCAGTAGCATACGGATATGCACATCCTCCCCGTCCATCCCATCCAGCAGTCTCAAGGACTCTTCATAAGCGGCACCGGCTTCCCGGAGCCTGCCGGTATAGCTGTACACCTCTCCCATGGCATTCAGCGCAAGGGCATTGCCGAAGGGGTAGGCAAGCGCGCGGGCTTTGGAGTACATCTGGTCGCTCTGGGCAATAGCCATACGGATTTCTCCACGGAAAAGGGAGGATTTTATAAGTATTCTTTCCAGTTCGAAATAGGTGTAATAGCGCTGGGATTCATCCAATTGGGACAAAAGGCCGTCGGCATTCAGCGAGTCACACTCCTCCCGGGTCAGATAGTCGAAACCGAGGCTGTTGTGAAAAGTGGAGATGACCTCATGGACTATACTTTCCTTTTCTTTAGTCCAAGAATCCGCTTTATCTGTTGTCGATGCAATTATTGTGCTCCCGAACCAAATAAAGAAAAGGAATATATATAGTTGCTTTATCCTCATTTATAAGACTTTGTCTGCTTTAAAAGTTACATTTTTAATGCAACGCGGTCTTGCAAAGATATTATATCTTTTTGGAACGGACAAAGAATCAGTTAAAATAACAACATTTTAAAAACAAAAGGAAGCCAAGGTCGATGTCACTATTACGGCAACTACCATCCACCACTCCACACGCCGGTTGATGCGGACAGCCACACGCATATCTTCCGTCTTCAGAGGCCGTTCATTAGAACCGATATAAGGTTTCCATACCTCCTCGCCGAAATAGTTGTGCGGACCTCCGAAACGGCAGTCCAGAATACCGGCAAGGGCGGCTTCCGGATAACCGGAATTGGGACTGGCATGCTGGCTGCCATATCTGCCCACAAAAGCAAACAAGGAAAGACGACCGGAAACCAGCACCATCAGAAAGGCTGTCAGACGAGCAGGAATATAATTGGCAACATCATCCAGACGGGCGGCGAAACAGCCGAACCGACGATAGCGCTCGTTCTTGTAGCCGACCATGGAATCCAGCGTGTTCACCATCTTATAGGCAAGCATGCCCGGAACTCCCAACAGCAGATACCAGAACAAGGGGGCAACTACCCCGTCACTCAAATTCTCTGCCAAAGTCTCCAATGCCGCGGTTCTCACCTCCTGCGCCGAGAGTGCAGACGTATCACGCCCTACGATACGTGCCACTTGCATCCTCCCTTCCTCCAAGGAACGGTCCACCGCCTTGAACACCATACGCACCTCGCGAACCAGCGTAGTGCCCGCCAAGCAATAGAATATCAGCAATATTTGCACCGTCAGAAGCATGCCCGGAGAAAAGAGTGCCGCCAAGCGGAGCAACAAAAGCGTAATGACATATACCCCCAAGACAAGAGACACCGCCACAAACGCACCTTTCAGGAAACACGAATCGCCCCGGTTCAACCGGTGCTCACAGAAAGAAATGGCTTTGCCGAAAGCCACAACCGGATGGGGCAGCCACGCCGGGTCGCCCAGCCAATGGTCGAGCAGCCAGGCAGTGAGAAGCGGCAGGTTCAAGTTGAAGGCGACACCCAAAAGTATAAGTACATCTTCTTCCATCGGTTATTCCTCCTCAAGCCATTGTCCTATTGCTTTTACAAGCCTGTCATTCTCCTCCCGGCTCTGGGCGGCTATACGGAAGAAATGCTCATTCAGTCCGTCGAAGTTGGAGGCGTCCCGAATCAAGATACCATGCTCCCCTGCCAGATAGTCTTTCAAAGCGGAAGCCCTACCCATACGGAGGCACACCAGCATGAAATGGGTTTCGGTGGCCCATACCTCCAGTCCTCCCAATGCCTCGAGCGCACTGCGCAGGCGGGCAGCCTCTTGCAAGTAAGACGCCACATCCAGCGGATTGGGAACATCATGTTCCAGCAGATGGAGCCCTGCCTCAATGGCAAGCTGGTTGACCGACCAGGGCATACGGTTGGTACGCAGACGGTGCAGCAGGTGGGGGGCGCCGGTGACATATCCCAGTCGCAGACCGGGAACGGCATAACGCTTGGTCATGGAGTGCAGCAGCAAGACGTTGGGAAACTCCGCAGCCTCGGCAGCAGAGAAAAGCGGACGCAAGGTGAAAAACTCGTAGGACTGGTCGATGACGAAACAGACCTGCGGATTATGACTGATAAGTGTTGCCAGATATTCCTTCTCCACAACCGTTCCGGTAGGGTTATTGGGATTGCACAGCCACAGCATGCGCACCTCTTCCGGCAAGCGATACCCCTCGCTCTCCGCAGGAAGCCGGTAGAGGGAAGTGACCCGATGGCCGTGCATGCGGCAGGCATCGGCATATTCACTGAAAGTGGGCTGCACAATGGCGGTGTTTGTCCCGCGGAAAGTCTGTGCGGTAAGATAGATGGCTTCGGTAGCTCCATTCGTCACGCACACTGCCTCGGCAGGAAGGTGGTGGTGGCGGGCAAGACAGGCCTCAAGCGTGTAAGGCTCCGGTTCGGGATAGTTGCCGATGCCGTCAATCCGGGTACACAGATGCGCCTTCAAGGCAGAGAGGTCTACCCTGCTGTAAACATTCGAGCTGAAGTTTGCCGTAATGGGACGGCTGTATTTATAGGAATCGTCTCCGTGTCCTTCAATCATGGTTCTTTGTCAATATTTGGTAGATAAGCGGCAGGTTGACGTGGCGGCGCACGTGCTCGGCAAGCCTATCGTATTGTTCTTCTTTGAATGTATGGTAATCGAAAGCGCCGGCATTCCCGGACAGTTTGTCTGCAAAAGGCGCAAGCAGGAAATCTATGAATTCCGGATTGTCGAGAATGCCATGAATATAAGTCCCCATGCAGGTGGAGTCCACGTAGTATCCGTCGGTAGAGCCGTTCTCCAAAAGATTCAGAGGAGAATCGGGAGCACCTTCTACAGGGGTGGTCACTCCCATATGGATTTCATAGCCCTGCATTAATGGAGAATGGAGAGTGGAAAATGGAGAATGGGGATTGCACAGACCGAACTTCACCTGACGGGTCACTTTCTCTCCCGACATGCGGGTACTGATGGGCAACAGCCCCAGTCCGGGCAGGCGTTCGATGTCCCCCTCCACATGCTTAGGGTCGAGCACCTCCTGCCCCATCATCTGATAGCCGCCGCAGATACCCATCACGGTGGCACCTTCACGGTGGGCACGGATGATGGCAGCCGCCACACCGTTACGGCGCAATTCGTAAAGGTCATCAAGCGTGCTCTTGGAGCCGGGCAGCAGGATGACGTCGGCCTTTGCCAGCTCATCCACATTGTTAGTATAGAAGAGATGTACGCGCGGGTCACGTTCCAGGACATTAAAATCGGTGAAGTTACTGAGGTGGCGCAGCAGAATGACGGCGATGTTCACCTTTCCCTTCTCGGCACGGACAGACTTTGCGGCAAGCGCCACGGAGTCTTCTTCTTCAATGTAGATATCACGGTAGTAAGGCACCACCCCGACAACGGGAATGCCGCAAAGCTCCTCCAGCATCGTAATGCCCGACTCGAAGAGACGTATATCCCCCCGGAACTTGTTGATAAGAATTCCTTTAATTCGCTCCCGCTCATGGGGACGAAGCAACATCAGCGAACCGTAGACGCTGGCAAACACACCGCCACGGTCAATGTCGCCCACAAGAATTACATCGGCTCCGGCATGCAGGGCCATCGGCAGATTGACAAGGTCGGTATCCCGCAGATTGATTTCGGAGATGCTTCCCGCGCCTTCCAGCACAACGGGATTATAGCGGGCGGCAAGGCGGTCGTAGGCAGCACAAACCTCCCGGCGCAGTTCGTCGCGTCCTTCCTTGCGGAAATAATCATAAGCATTGCGGTTGCCGATAGGACGCCCGTTAAGAACAACCTGCGAGGTATGGTCCGACTGTGGTTTCAGCAGCAGCGGATTCATGTCCGTGTGGCAAGGCACTCCGGCGGCTTCTGCTTGCACAGCCTGGGCACGGCCTATCTCCAGCCCTTCGGGAGTGGCAAATGAATTTAGCGCCATATTCTGTGCCTTGAACGGTGCGGGCTGATAGCCGTCCTGCTTGAAGATGCGGCAGAAGGCGGCAGCAATGATGCTCTTTCCCACATCACTACCCGTCCCGGCAAACATAATCGGATGAAGTTTCTCCATAAATTCCATTTTAGCGAATGCAAAGATAGTGCAAATCCGAATATCTCTCCCATTCATAAGCCATATCTTCGGAAACTATTCGTTATATTTGTAACGTTCTATTCAAAAAGATGACTACTGAACAATTCCCACCTCCTCTTGTTTAGAGAAACAAGAACCCCTAAACCGAACGAACTTATGAATAATCTATTATGCCGGAGATTCTTTCCGGCTGCTGCCTGCGTACTGCTTGCCATCGGTGGAGTGGCCGCACAAACCTCCCTTCCCCTTAGCTTCGGTGATGCCCTAAGGCAGATGCAAAACGGCAACCGCAGCCTGAAAATAGCCGACAAGGGAATTGAAGCCGCCCGTGCGGAACGTGACAAACTGAATGCCCTCTGGTACCCCTCCCTGCAAGGTGCCGGTACGTTCGTGCATCTTTCCGAAAAGATAGAGGTAAAACAGCCCCTTTCCCAGTTCACCGACCCGGCAAAGGACTTTGTGCACAACATCGTGCCGGACGACCAATTCATCAGCAGCATACTCGACCAGATAGGCTCCCATACCCTTGCCTTTCCACTGGCTCCACGCAACCTGACTTCCGTCGGCCTGACCGCCGAATGGGTCGTATTCTCCGGCGGCAAGCGCATCCGGGCCTCGAAGATAGGCAACACCATGATAGACATTGCCCGCGAAAACCGGGGACAGACCGATGCCACGCAACGCACCCTGCTGGCAGAAAGCTACTTCGGGCTGAAACTTGCGCAAGAGGTAGTACGCGTGCGGCAGGAGACTTACAACAGTCTGCAACGCCATTACCAGAATGCCCTTAAACTGGAAGCTGCCGGCATGATAGACAAGGCAGGCCGGCTCTTTGCCCAAGTGAATATGGATGAAGCTGCCCGTTCACTGGAGGCTGCCCGGAAGGAGGCCTCCGTCGTGCAAAGTGCCCTGCGCACCCTGCTCAACCTGCAAGACACATGCAGCATCCATCCTACTTCGGAGCTTTTCATCAACGACCAACTGCCCGCTAAAGAGGAGTTCCTGCAAGCCATGCGGGTGGAGAACTACACCGTGAACCAACTGCAACTGCAGTCACAGATTGCCCGCCAGCAGCTCCGCATCGACCAGAGCGGCTACCTGCCGGACATCGCCGTATTCGGCAAGCAGACCCTCTATGCCCACGGCATACAAAGCAATCTTGTCCCCCGCACCATCGTAGGTGTGGGCTTCACCTGGAACCTGTTCGACGGACTGGCGCGTGAGAAGCGCATCCGCCAGTCGAAGATAGCCCAGCAAACCCTCGCCTTGGGACAAGAAAAAGCCAAAGAAGACCTGAGCGTAGGCATCGACAAGCTCTACACCCAACTGCAAAAGGCACAAGACAACGTACGCGCCTTGAATACCACCATCGAGCTGAGCGAAGAGCTGGTGCGAATCCGCAAGAAATCCTTTGCCGAAGGCATGGCAACCAGTACCGAGGTCGTAGATGCGGAAACGATGCTGGCAACCGTCCGCGTGGCGCGTCTGGCAGCCTACTACGAATATGATGTGGCACTGATGAACCTGCTGGCTATCTGCGGAACGCCGGAACGGTTCGAGAAATATTTCGAGACAACTTATTAAAACCTACCCTTTATGAAAATCAATAATAAAAGCATCAGCATTGCATTCGTCATTATCCTGGCCGCAACGGTCATCATTTCGCTTGCCGGCATATTACTCATGAGCCGGCAGCCCCTGGTCCTGCAAGGACAAGTGGAAGCAACGGAAATACGTATCAGCGGGAAGCTGCCCGGACGTGTGGACTCCTTCCTCGTACAAGAGGGCGACTGGGTGAAGGCAGGCGATACGCTTGTCGTCATCAACAGCCCCACCATCGAAGCCAAATACCGCCAGGTGAATGCCCTGGAGCAGGTGGCCCAGGAGCAGAACAAGAAGATAGACGCCGGTACCCGCCGCCAGATTGTGGCCACCGCCCGGCAACTCTGGAACAAGACGCAGAGCGACCTTGCCCTCGCCAAGACCACTTACCAGCGCATTGTAACGCTTTATAAGGACAGTGTCGTCACCTCCCAGCGGCGTGACGAGGTGGAAGCCATGTACAAAGCCGCCCAAGCCGCCGAACGTGCCGCCTACGAGCAATACCAGATGGCCGTAGACGGAGCGCAGAGCGAGGACCGCGCCTCGGCCCGCAGCCTGGTGGAAGCGGCGCGAAGCACCGTCGATGAAGTCTCCTCCCTCCTCGTCGACTCCCGCCTGACTGCTCCCGAAGACGGCCAGATAGCTACCATCTTCCCCAAACGCGGAGAACTGGTGGCTCCCGGCACTCCCATCATGAGCCTCGTCGTGATGGACGATGCACACGTGGTACTGAATATCCGCGAGGACCTGATGCCTCAGTTCAAGATGGGAGGCACTTTCCGTGCCGATGTCCCCGCCATCGACGGCAAGGACATTGAATTCCGCATCTACTACATCAGTCCGCTGGGCAGCTTCGCCACCTGGAAATCCACCAAACAGACGGGCAGCTATGACATGCAGACGTTCGAGATACACGCACGTCCCACACAGCAGGTAGAGGGATTGAGACCGGGGATGTCCGTACTCTTAAAAATGAAGAATAAAAAATGAAAGATAAAGAATTTGGCTACGCAATGAAAGCGCTCCGCATGGTTATCCGTCGCGAATGGCACCGCATGACCTCCCGCCGTCTATACCTCGGCGTCTGCGTCGTGCTGCCTTTGTTCTGTCTGTTCTTCATGGCCACCATCTTCGGAAACGGACAGATGGAGAACATTCCCGTGGGTATCGTCGACCTGGACAACACTGCCACTTCGCGCAATATCTCCCGGCGCATCTCTGCCGCCCCCACCTTCCGTGTGACGGAGCACTTCACCGACGAAGCCGACGCCCGCCGGGCATTGCAACGGAAGGACATATACGGCTACCTCGTCATCCCGCCCCGCTTCGAACAGAAGGCGGTGACGGGAACTGACGCAACGCTCACCTATTATTACCACTATGCCCTCCTCTCGGTAGGCAGCGAGCTGATGGCGGCGTTCGAGAATACGCTTGCTCCCGTTGCACTCTCCCCCATCGTGATGCAGGCCGAAGCACTGGGAGTAAGCGGAGAACAGATACAGACCTTCCTGCTCCCCGTAGAAGCCAGTACCCATCCCCTCTACAACCCGGACATGGACTACTCCATCTACCTGAGCCAGCCTTTCTTTTTCGTACTGTTCCAGATACTCATCCTGCTCACCACCGTCTACTCCATAGGCAGCGAACTGAAATTCGGCAGCGCCGGCGAATGGCTGGAGATGGCACGAGGCAATATCCTCACTGCCGTAGCAGGGAAACTGCTGCCCTATACCCTCATCTTCTCGTCCATTGGTATCCTGGCAAACTATGTACTGTTCGGCCCGCTACATATCCCCTTCGCTGGCAGTCTGTGGCTGATGAATGCAGTGACCGTGCTCTTCATCATCGCTACCCAGGCATTGGCGGTCTTTATCTATTCTGTCTTTCCCAAGATTGCCTATATCATCAGTGTAGTATCCATGGTGGGGTCGTTGGGAGCTACCTTGTCCGGGGTCACATTTCCCGTCACAGCCATGTATGCGCCCGTGCATGCCGCCTCCTACCTCTTCCCCGTGCGGCACTTCACGGAGGCGGCGCAAGCCATGATTTACTTCGATGCAGGGTTTGCCTACTTCTGGCAGTCGGTAGCTACACTCTTCATCTTCCTATTGGCAGCACTGCTGATACTGCCATTGCTGAAATGGTGGATAAAAAAAGAGATAAGGGAAGAAGCAATCTCCGCCTCCCTCTCACCTTGCCCGCCTACCTCATTGTCAACAGCTTCCGTCATCCGACACGAGTGGCATGCCATCGCCACCAATCCCGCCATCCTGCTCGTGCTGGCAGGCGGTATCTTCCTCTACGGACTGCTCTACAACTACATGTACGCCCCCAACCTGGTGCGCAAGGCTCCCGTCGCAGTGGTAGACCTCTCCCACTCCGCCCTCAGCCGCGAATACATCCGACTGCTCGACGCCACTCCCCAGACCGCCGTCTACGGCCAGACACCCAACATCCTCGAAGCCCGCCAATGGATGAAGCAGGGCGACGTGGCAGGCATCCTTTACCTGCCTGCCGACTTCGAGGCACGTGTGGCACGGGGCGAGACTTCGGTCTTCGTACTCTATGCCGCCACGGACGCTTTCCTCAACTTCAAAGGACTGCAAGAATCCAGTGCGCGCGTCATGCTTGCCGTGAACGATGCCCACCGCATGGAGGGCACCGTATTCCTACCTCCGCAAGGACTGCTGGCAGTGGCTTCGTCCGCTCCCGTCAGCGTGTCCGGCACGGCGCTCTACAACTATACAGAGGGCTACGGTTCCTATCTGATTCCCGCCGTCCTAATTGTCATCATCTTCCAGACGATGCTGATGGTGATTGCCATGCTGACGGGCGAGGAAGCGGAAGCCCGAAGAAAAGGAATACGGCTGATGCGTGCCGACTCATTGAAGGATACATTACGGATTGTCGGAGGCAGGACCTTCGTATACTTCATGCTCTACGTGGTGTTTTCCCTATTCCTGCTGGGACTGTTGCCGCACCTGTTCAGCATCCCACACATCGGCAGCGGAGGAGACATCGTCACAATGATGATACCCTTCCTGCTGGGCACGAGTTTCCTTGCCCTGGCCGTCTCCCGCTGGTTTACAGACTCCGAAGCGCCGTTGCTGATGATAGCCTTCTTCTCTGTGGGCTATATCTTCCTTTCGGGCGTGTCCTATCCGCTGGAGCTGATGCCGTGGTATTGGCAGACAGCCCACTATCTGTTTCCGGCAGGTCCTGCCGTACTTGCTTTTGTAAAACTGAATTCAATGGGTGGAACGCTGGCCGACGTATGGCCGCAGATGCTGACGATGTGGATACAAGTATTGGTCTATGGAACTTTGGCGCTCTGCACTACACGCCACCTCTACGGAGAAGGAAAAGTGAAGGCATAAAAAAAGGCTATCTATCCCAGACAGCCAATCTTTTGTTAACCTTAAATCTAATACTATGAAAAACACATTGCAAATATACGGACTTCTCCGAATTCTCCAAAATTTCCGCCCATAACAGCCTTATTTATAACATGGTTTAATAGGAATATGCCGTTGTTAACAGATAGAGGCTGGTCAAATAAGAAATTTTCACTATCTTCATCCCCAAAATCGTAAACCAAAGAATATTCTGCCATGATTCATACCATACTCGATACAGACCTTTACAAATTCACCACCTCGTATGCCTACATCAAATTGTTTCCCTATGCCATGGGTACTTTCAGTTTTAAGGACAGAGACGACACCGCCTATACGGACACGTTTCTGAAGGAACTGCAAGAGGCGGTGGACAGCCTAACACAAACCGTACTCACTGCCGAAGAGCTGGAGTACATGACCCGCCACTGCCGTTTCCTGCCGAGGGTCTATTGGGAGTGGCTCTCCTCCTTCCGCTTCCAGCCGGAGAAGGTAAGCATCCATCTGGACGAGGACCGGCACCTGAACATTGAAATCACGGACTATCTGTACAAGGCCACCCTTTACGAAGTCCCTCTGCTTGCCATCGTATCCGAAATAAAGAACCGTTCTTTGGGAAACGTGGCCGACATGGACGGCATACTCTGCAAACTGTCCGAAAAGGTGGCACTCTCCAACCGACACCAGCTGTATTTTTCAGAGTTCGGCACCCGGAGACGCTTCTCGTTCGAAGTGCAGGACAAAGTCATAGACCGTCTGAAGGAAGCCGCCGAATACTGTACCGGGACTTCCAACTGCCACTTCGCCATGAAATACGGCATGAAGCCTATGGGGACGCATCCGCATGAATGGTTCATGTTCCACGGCGCACAGTTCGGCTACAAACACGCCAACTACATGGCCTTGGAAAACTGGGTGAACGTGTACGACGGTGACTTGGGCATCGCACTGTCCGATACCTATACCTCCGGCATTTTCTTAAGTAACCTGAGCCGCAAGCAGGCCAAACTATTCGACGGTGTACGCTGCGACTCCGGCAATGAATTCGATTTCACCGACAAGCTCGTTGCCCGCTACCGCGAACTGGGCATCGACCCTACCACTAAAACCATCGTCTTCAGCAATGCGCTCGATTTTGGCAAGGCACTCGACATCCAGGAGCATTGCAGGGGCAAAATCCGCTGCTCCTTCGGCATCGGCACCAATCTGACGAATGATACCGGATTCAAGCCCTCCAACATCGTAATGAAACTGACGCAATGCAAGATGAACGTCAACCAGGAATGGCGCGAATGCGTGAAGCTGTCCGACGATGCAGGAAAGCATATCGGCAGCGAAGCGGAAGTACGGGCATGTCTGTATGATTTAAGGCTCGGACAGCAAATAGAACCCCTATGCTGAAAACAGCTTCCCGGCGGTTAGCGATAAGTGCTTACAGTCTTTTCCTTTTGTAGGCAAACTCTTGCCATTTCTCCTCCGGCCAGTCCTGCCGCTGCATCTCCATGCGGGCCATGACGAAGAACAAGTCCGAAAGGCGGTTGATGAAGCGCAGAATATCCTCGTTCACGGGGTCTTGGCGATGGAGTGTCCACAAACGGCGTTCGGCACGGCGGGCCACGGTACGGGCAAACTGCAGTTGGGCTGATATGGGAGTGCCACCAGGCAAAAGGAAGTAGCCGTTGTCCGTCAGCAGGACGGTCATGGCATCCATCTCCTGCTCACAGCGCAGCGTGAGCTCTGCGGCAGAAAGCGGATTAGGGTTCACCACTCCCGAGGGAGTGGCCACATGGCTCATCACCACCATCAGTTCCCGCTGGACAGCATGCAGCAACTCCTGCCATCCATCTTCTGCCGCCAGCATGGAGCGCACGATACCAATCACGGCATTCAATTCATCAAGGCATCCGTTTGCCTCGATACGGATGTCATCTTTCGGCACACGCGCGCCACCATGAATACCCGTTGTTCCTTTGTCTCCAGTTTTGGTATAGACTCTTTTCATACTCTATTTGATAAGGAACTGTGCCCACTGCGGGATTTCCTCTACATATTGTTTGAAGAGGGTCCCGTTTACAGTGCGGAACAATAATCGAGGAATTTGATTTTCTATTGAATTATCGTAGACATATACCCTATCAACCAAGGATATTGCTTTGCCTATATTCAATAACGATTTATAATAACGGGAAATAATTTTGGAAATGGGAACTTCATGCCCTCCATTCAAATAGCGCTGTGTAATACGCCGTACATTTATCTCAGGATTATTTGTACAGACAAAAAAAATGCGAATAAAAAATCCTGCTTTTTTTGCTTCTTCAACAAATGCAAGTTTTTCGTCTGAGGAAAAGACTGTTTCAAATACAAAATCTTGCCTTTTCCTTAAACACTCATAACGCATTTTAGTCGCCAATTCTGCTGCCTTCAATACTGCAACGGGAGAATTCCAATCACCATATTGTTCTTGCGCTATATTATCAGGATTAATGTAAAGGCTATTTTCTGCCCATTCATTATGAAGCAGTTGCACTGTCGTAGAAGTTTTACCCGAACCATTCGGACCAGCTACTATACAAAGTGTCGGATTTTTTTCGTTCATCACATGGATATATCACTTACATTTTTAGCTCTATATGCTTTCAATTTTTCTCTCACCTCTTGCATTCTCCGCTCCAATTCTCTTTTTGCCTTGCGAGAACTTTCACGGGCCGCAACAGCCACTTGTTCCATCAAAGCATGCAGTTGTTCATCAGTAGGGTCTTCCAAAGAAGACAAGCGATAAGTATTCAGTTTCATAATCATAATATATTTAAATGAAAACAAAGATACTCCACTATTTCGAGAACACAAACGAAATTACATAAAATATCAATGCGCTATCCGGACTTTTTCATAATGAATTCAAACTTAGATTAGGACTATTTTTAATCAAGGAATGATTAAAATGCAAAAAACGGCCGGACATGCCATGCAGAAGTCTTATTATATCCTTGTAAGCAAACCCTTTCCCACTTATATAAGGGATCATCAATATGCCAGAGAAGCATCCAGCTTCTATCTTTATCATATTGAGAACTGCAACTGAAACCAAGTCTGTAGTTCACGTTAAACTGCGGTAACGATTTACCAACTTTGGATAACTGTCCTTCTAATTTATCTAACGTTTCCTGTCCCCACTTTTCATCTTGTAAACCATTACCGGTATTGTGCTGGAAGTTTTCCGGAGATCTTCCACAAATATTCACCAATACATCAAACCATTGCCCTATGCTTGGCAGAAACCACGGACTACGTTCGATCCCATCCGGCACCTTATTGCTGTTATTGTAAGTTTTCACCAGATAAAAAGCACGACAGTCGCTTACAAAAGATGCATCACCCTCATGATTTGCCAGCATTTGTAAAGTTTCAGAGTACCCGTTCATGTTATTCTTAATTCTGCTAAAATCATGCTTTGACTTCACATCAGCTATTGATATTGTATCAATATCCGCTTCGATTAAATCCATCGGTCCCCAATTCCCTTCTTTCAAACTATCCAACATCATCACATAGGCATGATTCCATCCTTTTTTATTACACCTCTCGTCTGTCATCCTTTCCGGATCGCAAGTAATTACCATTCCGATAGCATTTTCATAATCATAGATTTTCCCATCTTCTTCCAACTTCCCGTTTCCGGGATGTACTTCTATTCTTTTATCGATTTCGTTCTGAAAGACAAAATCCCCGGGATAAAGCTTTCTTTCTATACTTCCTTTACCGGGTACGGGACTAATAACCTTCAAGGTATAGCATTTTCCAGAAGTAAAACTGATGGAGCTGCCCGAATAATTTATCTTTATATTCGTATCATCTCTGCCATCGGTAGTCATATAGTTTCCGGTAACCCGTGCATTTGCTTGCGGCAGAACAATGGCACAATATTTCAAAGAATCTATCTGATATGGAGTAATACCGTTCAGACTCACATTAATAGCCGCCGAGTCTGTTCCTAAAACCCTCGATTCCCTATGGTAAACAAAGCCTGCTTTTTCTGGTGCAAAACAACCTACGTATACTTGCGGTTGCAACACAAGCAATGCAAACTGGTGTTGAAACAGCAAGTTCAGGATTATTCCGGAAGAATTGTCAATAGCAGGTACGCCGGTGGCAACCAACAAATCGCTGGCAATATGCTTTTCTGTTGTGGACTGGTCCTTCGCAGGTTGCAGTTTTTCATTCCCGGTCAGTGAAGCAATGGCTCCGTCCATACCTTTTGAGAGATCTATTGTGATATTCTTCCTATATGGATAGTAAGCGACATAACTCACTCCATCATACCAATAAAGTGTACCATTTCCCACCGGATTCCAACTGCCGCTTGACATATTGTAAACCAATTTGGCATTATCAATATTATCCATTATAGCACCGTCCTTTATGGCAAAAACACCAATCGAATCACCATCGACAAACTCCATTTTAAAATGTTCGTCCCTTACAGAGGTACGTGTAGAGGACTTTCCTGCATTGGAGAGCTCTTCAAAATCAGCGACTATAGCCCGGACTGTAAAGGGTACTCCCTCACAGCACTCCTTCATACCTCCATTGTTTGCTTCGTATTCGTCAGTGCATGCACTACACACTAAAAGGATGCCCCAAAAGACTATTCCAGTGAAAAATTTCATATATCTTTTCATATTATCTTACTTTAAACAGATTGGCATCTTTTTGCGAAGTCCAGAATTACCCCGTCAGGTCAATCAGTCTCTTGTTTTGCTTCCGTTCCAATAACTGTCTCGGTTTCAGCATTCTCTTCCCATGATACGGGACCGTTCTCCGGTATCACAGTAATTGCCTTTCGTGCTATACCTATAGTATAGCTGACGGCCCTTCCCGAAGCCCAATTATCAGTCAGAGGCAAAGACTGGTTTTCCATACTGACAGTTTGAACAACAAGAGCATTATTACTATCTTTGGCCGTATATTGATAAGAAATATTGAACTTACTTCCTGCCCCGGCAGGAAGCAGAAAGAAGGTTGCAAGCAGTTTCTTTTCTTCTATAATTGTATCCGGTACCGGAAAACTTATTATACCGGTGGTAAAGTTTTCCTTTTCATCAGCCGATGGATATGTCCACTTCCAGCCTATGTCACTATCTGCTGTAGGATTATAATAGGTAAGCAATCCACTCTTCATTCCCGTAATTGAGAAGGAAGTTACTGACTTTCCCTCCGTATTATCATTACTTTTTATATAGACATTGACCTTGGTCAGTGTATGGTGCAGTTTGAAAGTTACATTACCATTGTTTTGATTCATTACCGGAGTTGCGGCAAGAAAATCTATCTGATTATTTACAGCTATCGGAACGGTATACCCCAACACCGGAAATCCGCTTGCCGTTCCTTCATCCTGAAAAGAGAGGTAACCATTTTCCACTTCATTCACGTAAGGGGCATAAGCAAAGAAACTGATTTTATCCGTGGTGGAATTGTCCGGCCAAAACTTGACCGGACTATAAGACCATGTTCCCTCATCCTGTTGTTTTTCCACAAGCTGGTTATACATAAAATTCGGTATGGCAGTATTCTCGTTGAATTTTCCATGTGTAAAATATGCAAACACTCCCACATTCTTAAGTTCACCGGCAGTGGCAAATTTCCCGGTTCCCCTCGTCATTGTAATAACTCCAGAAAAGCCGATAGGAAGATTCTCCTGCGGAAGTCCGTTCTTACTTTCTTCCCCACTGCATGCTCCCAACAACAAAAGTAATGCAAGGAGGATGCTACACAACCGCTTCATCCCTATATCTTCTGCTTTTCCTTTCATACTCCTTCTACCTAAATGTTACTTTCCCCATTACTGGTCCATCCCGTCATATTGTCATCAACAGCAATACTGATAGCATTCATCTTGATGGTCAACACGTAAGTATGCTGTGTCCCTTTTTTAAAAGTTCCTTGCGGCAATTTGACTTCTTTATCCGTCACAGTACTTGTCAGATTACTACTATCATTCACCTTTGTCACAACATCATAACTAATCTTTAGGCTCAAATCCCCTTCCTTGGCTGTACCGTTTTGGTTATTCACAGGAATGAAATAAAGAGCTTCCTTTTCTGAGAACAAAGCTGTTGCATCGGTATTACTACTCACGTCGACAGCACTCTTCTTATACCCCCATTGGTCAATGCCTGTTCTATTCACAAACTCACTAAGGTCTTGCTCAGCCGAAAAATAGGATGCGGAAGGTGAGATGGCATTCCAAGCATCAGTACCGAAATCATAAACCGCTTTGTTGTAAAGTATTCCACTTCCCGGAGACAGTTTTAATCCTGTTACAAAGATTCTTGTTTCAGCGCCCAGATTCACGTCCGGCTTCACCTTGACATTGGCTATTTGGGTAAGCACATGGCTGAATTTAAACTGGACTGTTCCTTTGTTACCGACATTGCTCTCAGAAGTCAAGTCTTTTATGGTAGTACGGCAATCCGTTACTAAATCCACCATATCTTTCCAATTATTTGAAGTTTTTACTTCAAAGGTGATTTTAGGAGCCTCTTTATCACTTTGTGCCGATAAAATTATTTTTTGGTCTGTTCCCTCTCCCGGATTGGATTCATAAGGTGCATAAGCGAAGAAAGTTATTTTATCATCATTCGTCGGCCAAAAACGCAGAGAAGCATACCCCCAACTACCGGAAGTCCATGTAGCATGTTCATTATACATAAAATCGGGTGTTGTACTCGCTTTCTCACTATCCCATCCTTCCTTGCTTGTTTTATAGGCAAAAATACCGAAACCGGCATCCGCTTCTTTCAGCGTGGACGTAGTGGTTTCCGTTCCTCTGGTCTGTACTCCCGTATATACATCCAAACCGATTGTCCGGTCTGCATCCGGATTTATCTCCGTAACTTCATTTTGCGAGCAACCGGCTATCGTCAGCGCTGCCATTGCCATCAATAAACTTTTCGTTCCCATCTTCTATTCATTTTTTCAATTAATATTAATTATGTCCTCAAATATCTATATCACTGTTCACTTCATCCTCCCAGTCATCCACATTGGCGTCAAAACCCGAACTTCCTTCAACTTTCACATTCGGTACTTTTTTTTCGCACGTCATGTCGATGAAAATGCTCATTCTTCCACCTCCTTCTTCCAACTGGCTTATTTTCAGATCATCAAAACTTTCTTCAAATGTGGTTTTCCCGTCCACCAATTCTGCTCTCAAATGCAGGTTATGTGAAATCTCCGTATCAAAACCAAACACGCTGATAGAGGCGCTTAGTGTTCCGTCCGTCGCCGATCCGGAATTATAAACGGGATTACCGAGACAAAACTCCTGCGCCACAGTCTTTTCTGAAATCTGTCCCGAAGCGAGAAACACAGATTCTGCAATACCATCCAATTTACAAGTGGCATTACGTATATTGTTCATTCCTTTAATACGGATTTTAACTGTTATCTTTTGAGTCAGTTTTTGGGGAAGGAAACAGAGCTGGCAACCATTTTTACTACCGTCAATCTTTTTGCCCCCCCAGTTAGTCATGCCCGATGAATAGTTTCCCGACATGCCCGGAGTCACTTCAAAACTTTCCATACAATCGGCTGCAAGTTCGTCGGGACTATCCATAATGATTATCTCCGTGGAAGGGACATCCTTTGTCACCACATTTGTGGCATGTGCCTCCAACGTCCGGTAGGCATCTTCTCCCCTAAAGCCCAGGTTACCAAAATCGTCAAATGAACGGTTAAAGAGAACAACGTCATAACGTCCTTCTTTCAGATACACAGTCTTATACGTTCGGTCGCCCATCAGTACCATAATGGGACTACTGCCGTCTGTAGGATAGAATACAGTGGTGGCACCATAATCCTGTTCCTTCTCATTCAATCCCGACCGACTCCAATCGGCACTGATCATGATTTCAGTTTCAAGGGAGTAAACCTGCTCACGGTGACTACAAGCGACCAACATGAAGAAGGTGAAGTTGTAAAACACCCACAATAGCAACATGTTTCCCGATGCAAAAAGCAAGTGTTTTATTTTTATAAGTATCATTATAATTTGCTTTGTCAAGCCGTTACTTACCAAGTAACGGATAGTCTTCTCTATCCGCAATAAAAAAAGCTGTTTTGGGAGTCATATAATGATGTAAAGAAATATATTCCGTTTTTGAGGCATCAGAAATGGAGGAGCACTTTGTGTGTTTTTCAGAATACACACCGGAACAATATGTATTTTTTCGTGTGTTGTGTCGGTAAACAAATAAAATGATAAGATTTTTATAGAAAACTAAACTATTATTTGGATTTATGAGGAAGAATTCCAATCTTTGTGAATCAAACTATCCGTTACTTGGTAAGTAACACTTCCCTTACCAGAGCCATTGTCAGACGGCATTTTTCATGCAACTTTCTTTTCATTGTATCCTGCGACCGAGATTATCAGTTCTTCATTGGCCACATCCACCTTTTCATTCTCAAAAGGTTTCAGGTATGTTTCCGTCACCTTGATAGAGAAATGGCCCAATGCCTTGCTGATGATGCCGATACTCATTCCTGCATGAAAAGCCAACGTAGCCCATGTATGGCGCGCCACATATGAGCTGAGCTTCACACCTGGCAGCAACAGAGACGCTATTTTTTCCAGTTTCAGATTGAAGCCACGAAGAGCCCGAAGATAATCCATATACAGTTCTTTATCCTTTTTCACCTTCCCGGCCCGTTTCTTCTTACTCTCTTGTTTGTGTAGAATCGGAAAGAGATAGATGGAATCCGGATTCCTGTTTTTAAACTCTTTCATCAGTTCCATCGCTTCTTTGGGAATACGCACCGTCATCTGCCGTCCTGTTTTGTGGCGGCTATATACAATGCGGTTCCCTTTCACATCTTGTTTACGCAAATAAGCGAGGTCAATGAACGGCATTCCTCGGAATAGGAACATCAATAAAAAATAAGCCAGCACACACCGCAGATCCGAAGGCAATTTTCTTAAGTCTGTACACAGCAACGTATTCATCTGTTCCAGTTCCAACGCCCGTTTAGTCTGTGATTCCACTTTTGTGTACACGTCATCAAACAATTTCGGGTTATAGGGCAGCACCTTTTCACCGACCATCCGGTGATATACCGCCTTCAAGTTCCGCATATAGGTGGAAATGGTATTCAAGCTCAACCCTTTAGGCTCTCTTTTCCGCTTCCTCATTCCTTCCCGTCTCATCCATTCTTCATACTCCTTCAACCTGCCTGGCGTAAAGACCTCATCCACCGGCATCGGCATTCCTGCCCCACCGTAAAACTCCGCGATAGATTTCAACGCATACGTATAGGTATGTGCCGCCGAGCGCTTCTTATCCGCTTCCAACTGCTCAATCACCGTCTGCATATAAGATGCCAAATCCGGCATCTTCATGGGGCTCCCCATTTCTACATTCTTTTCTTTTTTACTCATAATAAATCTGATTTTCAAATCCGCACCCTACGCATATCCTAAAAAGGCCACGTTGATGGGAAAAATTTATGAGTACAAAGTAAATTATATAAGAAAATTATAAAGAATATATAAGGATAAATAAATTTGTTCACTAAAACAAACCGGTTCAAAGGAGGTTCTGCAAGATTAGAGTTCACCGAACAAAGCCATCACATCCACCTCGCCCCAATACAGATGCGTATAACTGGCTATCAGGTTCTTATAGCGAAAGACGGGAGTGGTTACCTTCCCTCCTTTGGCATTGTAGACCTGCGCTATCGAAAGAGGAAGACTGCACGCACCACCTTCTTTTCCATCGGTTTCGGGCACGGCAAACTGCGTATAATGGAATTCGTGTCCTTTAAGCCGCCATCCGTTATAGTCGAACCGGCGGTATCCCAATGTCAATTTCCTGCGTTTACGCTCGTTCGTAATGCTGAAAGGCAATACTCCTACCATCTCATTTCCAATATTGCCTACACAGCTCCCGGCGCTTCCCCCGTCCGTATCCCCATCAGAAAGAACGGACTGCGAAAGATATATCATCCCCCCGCATTCTGCCAGTGTCCTGCCACCGGCCTCTATATAGCTGCGGATAGACTCCCTGGCAAGCCTTGCCCCGGCAAGTTCCTCCAGACGGTTCTCGGGATAGCCGCCGGGCAGATAGAGCAAATCCGTCTCTTGCGGAATAGGCCGGTCATGCTCCGGATTGAAGAAAGTGACCGTGCCCATACGGCGCAGAATATCCAGATGCTCCGCATAGAGGAAGGAAAAGGACTCTTCGTTGCGCGCTACCGAAATATGCAGCTTCCCCGGCTCTGATAGTACCGACTTCTCCTCCACAGCCGCCGCAGGCAATGGAAGCCCGGTTGTCGAGAGCAGCAGTTCCCAGTCCACATGTTCCTCCAGCAAGCCTGCCAGCATATCCAGTCCCTCCGTCTCCTTAGAACGGCTGAAATCCAGCCCCAGATGGCGCGACTCCTGCTCCAGTTCCTTCTGCTTGGGCAGATAGCCCAGACAAGTCACGTTCAAGTCTTCACAGACCTCCTGCAGCATCCGGTAGTGGTGGGGTGAGCCGACACGATTGAAGATAACCCCCGCAATACGTATATCCGGACGGAAATTGATGAACCCCGACAACAAAGGAGCCATGGAATAGGCAGCCGACTTGGCATCAACCACCAGCACCACAGGAATACCCAAGAGCCGTGCCACTTCTGCCGACGAGCCCCGGTCGCGGTCGTATCCGTCGTACATCCCCATCATCCCCTCGACCACGGCAACATCAGCATCTGCCGAATAGCGTGCATACAGACTGCGGACATGCTCCGGAGATGCCATGAAAGTATCCAGATTGATGGAAGGACGGCCGCATACCGCCTCGTGATACTTGGTATCTATATAATCGGGACCGCACTTGAAAGGCTGCACCTTCAGACCTTTCTTCACAAACAATGCCATCAGTCCACGACTGACGGTGGTCTTTCCACTGCCCGATGTAGGGGCGGCTATGAGAAACTGAGGAATGGAATCCATTATGAAGCTATCAAATTAAATATTTTCCTCCTGCAAAGGTAAGCATATCTCCGACAAAAGTTTTATCTTAGCTGCGAAAATAAAACATACCACCATGATAACCGAAGAACTTAAGAAACTCTACATCGCACATACCGGACACGAACCGGAACAGATTGACGAACTCCCCTCCTCCGGCTCCAACCGCCGTTACTTCCGCCTCATCGGAAGTCCTACACTTATCGGCGTCAGCGGAGAGTCTGTGGAGGAGAACCGCGCCTTCCTCTACATGGCAGAACATTTCCGACAGAAAGGGCTGCCCGTACCGCAAGTGTTCATCCGTTCCGAAGATGACATCTATTATCTGCAAGAAGACCTGGGCGACTCGCTCCTATTCAATGCCATCGAGAAAGGCCGCAAGACCAGCGTATTCGGTGAGGAAGAGAAACAGTTGCTGCGCAAGACCATCCGTCTGCTGCCCGCCGTACAGTTTGCCGGAGCCGACGGCATGGACTTCTCCTACTGCTACCCGCAGGCAGAGTTCAATAGCCGCAGCATTCTGTGGGACTTGAACTACTTTAAATACTGCTTCCTCAAGGCTACGGGAATGGACTTCCAGGAAGACCGGCTGGAGGATGACTTCCAGAAGATGGCAGACGTGTTGCTCCGTAGCAGCTCCGCCACCTTCATGTACCGCGACTTCCAGAGCCGTAACGTCATGATAAAGGACAACGAGCCGTGGCTCATCGACTTCCAGGGCGGACGCAAAGGTCCGGTTTACTACGACGTAGCCTCCTTCTTGTGGCAAGCCAAAGCAAACTATCCCGACAGCCTGCGCCAAGAGCTGCTGAAGGAATATATCGACGCCCTGCGCAAGTACCAGCCCGTGGACGAGGCTTATTTCTATGCCCAGCTTCGCCACTTCGTATTGTTCCGCACCATGCAGGTGCTGGGTGCCTACGGTTTCCGCGGTTACTTCGAGAAGAAGCCCCACTTCATACAAAGTGTCCCCTTCGCCATCGAGAACCTTCGCCAACTGCTCCAAGAACCTTATCCAGAATATCCCTACCTCTGCCGGATTCTGCGCGAACTTACCGAGCTGAAACAGTTTACAGACGACCTGCAAAAGCGCCGCCTCGTGGTGAAAGTCACCAGCTTTGCCTACAAAAAAGGTATCCCCGAAGATTCCACGGGCAACGGAGGAGGTTTCGTCTTTGACTGCCGCGCTGTGAACAACCCCGGCAAGTACGAGCGTTACAAACCCTTCACGGGACTGGACGAACCCGTTATCCGCTTCCTGGAAGACGACGGCGAGATAGCCGTATTCCTGGAGCATGCCTACGCCCTTGTCGACGCTTCCGTGAAGCGCTACATGGAACGCGGCTTCACCAATCTGTCTGTCTGCTTCGGCTGCACCGGCGGACAGCACCGCTCCGTGTACTCGGCACAACACTTGGCGGAACATCTGCACAAGAAGTTCGGCGTGCAAGTGAACCTGATACATAGAGAACAGAATATTGAACAGACATTTAAGGCCAAAGTTTAATGTGCTAATGTGAGAATATGCCAATATGAAAGCCATGATTTTCGCCGCCGGCCTGGGCACCCGGTTGCGCCCCTTGACGGACCACATGCCCAAGGCCCTCGTTCCCGTAGCAGGAAAGCCCATGCTGGAACGGGTGATACTGCGGTTGAAGGAAGCAGGATTCAACGAGATAACGGTCAATATCCACCACTTCGGGGAGCAGATTATCGACTTCCTCCGTGCCCACGACAACTTCGGCACGGAGATTCACATCAGCGACGAACGCGGCATGCTGCTCGACACCGGAGGAGGCATCAAAAAAGCACGCCCCTCTCTGGACGGGCAAGCACCTTTTCTGGTGCACAACGCGGATATTCTGACGGATATTGACCTTGCAGGTCTCTATCGCCACCATCTGGAGAGCGATGCGGAGTCTACCCTGCTTGTGAGCGAGCGCAAGACTTCCCGCTATCTCCTTTTTGACGACGACTACCACCTGCACGGCTGGATAAACAAGTCCACCGGAGAGGTGAAACCGGCAGGCTTCGACTACCGGGAAACGAAGTACCGGGAACTCGCCTTCGGAGGAATCCATGTCATCTCCCCCTCCCTCTTCCGCCTGATGGACGATGGGCAGTGGGACGGCAAGTTCTCCATCATTCCTTTCTACTTGTCCGCCTGCACAAAGGTGCACATACAAGGCTATCCGCTGCAAGGATTCCGCTGGTTCGACATCGGCAAACCGGAGACACTGGCACAAGCGGAGGAATACTACAAACAAAAATAACAAGTAATGTAAAGCAGCCTAACATTACTTGTTAGCTCTCTTTACATTACTTGTTATCAAATCAACCTATGTACCATAGATTATCTATGGTGAAACTACGCCAGTGCCAGTATCAGCAACTGAGCCGTCAGCACCCGCAGGAACATAGCCAGCGGATAGACCGTGGCGTATCCCACCGCAGGGGCATCGCAGGATGTCAAGTCCGAGGAATAGGCCAATGCAGGTGGATTGGTGTTAGCTCCGGACAGCACACCTATCAGCGTATAGTAGTTCAGCTTCCAGAAATAGCGCCCCATGAATCCTGTCACCAGCAACGGAACGACCGTGATGATGGCCCCATAGCCAATCCACACATAGCCGCCTTCGTAGATAATGGTATCGATGAATCCCTTTCCTGCACCCAACCCCACGCAGGCCAGGAACAAGGCGATACCGATTTCGCGTATCATCAGATTGGCACTCATCGTCGTGTAGGTTATCAGCTTATATTGAGGCCCGAAACGGCTGATGAGGATGGAAACCACCAACGGTCCACCGGCCAGTCCCAGTTTCACGGGTTGGGGAATGCCGGGGAACATGAACGGCAGACTGCCCAAGATACATCCCAGGGCAATACCCAGGAAGATAGGAATCAAGTTGGGATGGTTGAGACGCTTCAGCGAGTTACCCAGCACCTTCTCCGCATGACTCACGGCAAGCTCACTGCCTACAATCGTCACACGGTCTCCCATCTGCAACTGCAAGTGGGGAGTTGCCACCAGATCCACGCCCGAACGGTTGATACGGGTGATGCAGGCACCGAAGTTGTTACGTATCTTGAGCTGAGACAGAGACTTGCCGTTCAGTTCCGGCTTGGTGATGAGGATGCGGCGTGAAATCAAGTTCTTGTCCTCCCGTTCCCACTCCACCGAAATTTTTCTTCCGAAGAAGGCAACAATGGCCTCCACATCTTTCGGGTTGGCAATGAACAGAATTTCATCCTGCATGTGCAGCACCGTATCGGCATTCGCCAGTTCTGTTTCCTGACTGCCGGTGTGCCGGATGCGGGAGATGACAAACGCACGGTTCAACAATGGTTTCACATCTCTGATCCGCTTGCCGTCTATTGCCTCATTGCGTATCTCTACCGATATGGGACGCACGGTCAGCTCCTGCAGATGACCCAGCCCGTGCTCGGCATCCTCCTCTTCTTTTTGGGTATTAATCCGCATGAAAATCTTCAAGGCTAGCAGCGCCAGGATGCAGCCCACCACACCCAGCGGATAGGCAACGGCATATCCGAGTGCGATTTCCGGAGCATCCACCCCGTTGAGGTCACTGTTTGCCTGCTGGGCAGCACCCAGACCGGGGGTATTGGTCACGGCTCCGGACAAGATACCCACCATCGTAGTAATGGGGATTCCGGTGGCAAAGTGCAACACAATGGTGATAACCACGCTGAGGAAGACGGAAAGCATTGCTACCATGTTCAGCGTAAGTCCGCCCTTCTTGAAAGCGGAGAAGAATCCCGGTCCCACTTGCAGACCGATGGAATAGACAAACAGTATCAAGCCGAACTCCTTCAGGAAGTGCAGCAGATGTTCGTCGAGGTTCATGTCGAAATGTCCGAAGACAATGCCCACAAACAAAATCCAGGTGACACCCAGCGAGATGCCTGCCACCTTCAACTTGCCCAGCATGATACCGAAGGTGATGACCAGGGACAGAATTAGGACAGAGTGTGCCACTCCTCCGCCCCAAAGGTTGGGATAACCCTCAAAGAGGTTTCTTAATAGTTCCATAGTTTCTATCTTTAGTTTTTACTTTTCAGCCTTATTGTTTAATTCTTAATTCTCTATTTAAAAAGTGTATCCCCACAGAAATCACTTCTCCGGGGATACGCATTTCACACATAAAAAATAACTACTATTATAAAGGCATGTTGCCGTGCTTTTTCGGTGGATTGCTCTGATTCTTGTTGTGCGCCATCTCCAATGCCTGCACCAGCTTGTAGCGGGTGTCACGCGGCATGATGACCTCATCTATGAGGCCACGCTCGGCGGCGCGGTAAGGGTTGGAGAACTTGTCTTCATACTCCTTGATAATCTCCTGCTTCTCTTCGGCAGAGGACTTGCGGTAGAGGATGTTCACTGCACCCTCGGCACCCATCACGGCGATTTCCGCCTGCGGATAAGCCAGGTTCACGTCGGCACCCGTCGGTTTGCTGGACATCACGATGTAGGCGCCGCCGTATGCCTTGCGGGTAATCAGCGTTATCTTGGGCACGGTGGCCTCGGCATAGGCATAGACAATCTTGGCGCCGTGGCGGATGATGCCGTTGTGCTCCTGCATCGTTCCGGGCAAGAAGCCGGGAACATCTTCGAAGGTTATCAGCGGGATGTTGAAGCAGTCGCAGAAACGAATGAAACGTGCCGCCTTGTCGCTGGCATCAATATCGAGCACACCCGCCAAATAGGCAGGTTGGTTTGCCACGATACCTACCGAACGCCCGTTCAGACGACCGAAACCGATAACGACGTTCTTGGCAAAGTGAGGCATCACTTCGAAGAAGTACTGGTTGTCCAGCACCGGTTCTATAATATCCTTGATGTCATAGGGCATGTTCGGGTCCTCAGGAATGACGGTCTGAAGCGCCTCTACCCGGCGATGGATATCGTCGGAGCAGGGAGTGAAGGGAGCATCCTCCATATTGTTGGACGGCAGGAAGCTCAGCAGCTCGCGGATGCTCATCAGTGTCTCCTCCTCCGTATTGCACATGAAGTGGGTAACGCCGCTCTTGCTGCTATGCGTATAGGCACCGCCCAGTTCCTCCTTGTCCACCTCCTCGTGGGTCACGGTCTTTACCACGTCCGGACCGGTGATAAACATGTGGCTCTGCTCCTTTACCATGAAGATAAAGTCGGTAAGCGCCGGAGAGTAGCATGCCCCACCGGCACACGGACCCAGAATAGCGGATATCTGCGGAATGACACCCGACGCAATGGTGTTCTGATAGAAGATGGAGGCATAGCCTGCCAAGCTGTTCACACCTTCCTGGATGCGTGCGCCGCCCGAATCGTTGAGGGCAATGACGGAAGCACCGTTCTTCAGGGCAAGCTGCTGCACCTTTACAATCTTTGCGGCATTCGTCTCGCTGAGCGAACCGCCATGCGCCGTGAAGTCGTAGGCATAGACAAATACAAGGCGGCCGTCTATCTTTCCGTAACCGGACACCATGCCGTCTCCGGCAATCTGTTTCTTCTCCATGCCGAAGTTGGTGCAACGGTGGTTCACGAACTTGTCCAGCTCATTGAACGAGCCTTTGTCCAGCAGCATGTCAATACGTTCGCGGGCAGTCATGCGGCCGGAGGCGTGTTGTTTCTCTATCTTGTCTACGCCCCCACCCAGCGAGGCACGTTTATCCAGTTCCTCAAACTGGCGGTATATTTCTTCTCTGTTCATATTTGCATTTACAATTTAGTGATTTATAATATACGGACTGAATGCGACTCGGGATTATTCCTCCTTTATCAACTCCAATTCAATCAATACTTGGTTGGCATTTACCGGTTCGCCCTCGCCCACGAGGATGTTGCGGACGATGCAGTCGGCATTTACCTTATAGTTACTCTGCATCTTCATGGCTTCCAGCACCACGGCAATGTCTCCGGCAGCCAGTCGGTCGCCCACCTTGACGGGGATGCTCACTACCTTGCCCGGCATCGGCGCCAGAATCTTGTCGCCCTGCTTCTCGTCGGCTCCTTTCTTCATGTGCAGATACTTGGCTTGCGTGTCCACGATGTCCACATGAAAGGAACGCTGGAGCATGCTGATGTCATAACTCTTGCCGCCCTCGCCGCGCACAAGGCCTGCGTTGAACGAGTTTCCGTTGTGCAGGATGGAGCAACTTCCGTTCTCTGCCATCACAATGTCCACTTCGTAGGGCTTTCCGTCAATGGTAAGTTGTACCTTATTCCCTTCCTTACCCACCAGGGTAATGTCTGCGATACGGTCTCCTATATGTATTTCCATTATTAATTATCCATTATCAATTATCCATTATCAATTATCCATTCCTTAAATCCTGAGCACTCCCTTCTGCAAGCCAAATTCCCTCCAACGGCTGATGGGGCGGGCATCGGGTAGCTGTGCCGAAACATTCTCCTCCAGATTAACCAGATAGTCCATATAGGCAGCTATCATGGCTATGTTCTCCAACTCTTCGTTGGCAGTGTTGGTGCGTACCAGCATGCGGGCGTTCTTCTCGATAAAGAGGGTGTTGTACTCTCCCTTCACAAAGTCGGGCACGTGCATGATGCGCTTCAGATAGGCAAGGTTGGTCTTTACGCCCGTAATCTTGTACTCGTAGGGCACACGGCGCATACGCTCGATGGCATACTGGCGGGTGGTTGCCCATACGATGAGCTTACCTATCATAGGGTCGTAGTAGATGGGAATCTCATAGCCGTCGTACACATAGCTGTCTATACGCACACCGATTCCGTTCGGCTCCGTCAGTTGCTTGATGACACCGGGAGACGGCATGAAGTTGTTTTCCGTATCTTCGGCACAGATGCGGCACTCTATAGCATGGCCGCGCTGGAACAGTTCCTCCTGCTTGAGGTGCAGCACCTCGTCGTTAGCAATGCGGATTTGCTCTTTCACCAGGTCCACGCCTACCACTTCTTCCGTGATGGGGTGCTCCACTTGCAAGCGCGTATTCATTTCGAGGAAGTAGAACCGACGGTTCTTGTCTACCAAAAACTCGATGGTACCTGCACCGGAGTAGTTCACTGCCTTGGCTGCGGCAACCGCCTTCTCCCCCATCTCCCGGCGCAATTCCGGCGTAAGGAAGGGTGACGGGCTTTCTTCTACCACCTTCTGATTGCGACGCTGCACGGAGCATTCGCGGTCGAAGAGGTGGATGACGTTGCCGTGGTTGTCGCCCAATATCTGGAACTCGATGTGGTGGGGTTCTTCCACGAACTTTTCCAGATAGACCGTGTCGTCTCCAAAGGAGGACATGGACTCGGAGCGTGCCGTGTTGTAGGCTTCCACCACTTCGCTCTCGTTATGGATAAGGCGCATACCTTTACCACCGCCACCCATAGACGCCTTCAGCATCACGGGATAACCTATCTCGTTGCAGATGCGCACGGCTTCTTCGGCACTCTGCAAAGGTTGTTCCGTTCCGGGAACCACGGGTACGCCTGCCGCAATCATTCGCTTGCGGGCAGCTATCTTGTCGCCCATCGCCTCCATCGTCTCGGCGGCGGGACCGATAAAGATAATCCCTTCCTCCTTGCAACGGCGTGCAAACTCCGAGTTCTCCGACAAAAAGCCGTAACCCGGATGGATGGCATCGGCACCGCATCGCTTTGCCGTGGCAATCACTTTTTCAATATTCAGATAACTCTCTTTTGCCACGGCCGGTCCTATCGGATAAGCCTCATCGGCATATGCCACATGATGAGAGGTGCGGTCGGCCTCGGAGAAGACCGCAACCGTAAGCAGTCCCATCTCCCGGCACGAACGCATGACGCGCAAGGCAATCTCACCTCTGTTGGCAATCAATACTTTCTTAATCATTTTACTTTTTCTTTAATATATAAAGGATATATATAGTCACACCACAATGCGGACATACCTTTAACAAAGGCATTCCATTTCTTGTTTAAATGTTCAACTAATATCTTCGTACTGTCTTCCTAACCCACGAGCAAAGGCAGCCTTTAATGAATGGCAGGTCTTCTGACTGACTCCTAATCCTGAAGCCTTCCCGATATTTCAATGCATATCAGTGGCAAGGGTGTTTTTCATGATATAAACGGAGCTTCACAGCAGCGGGACTGTCCGGGATTTACACCCGATTCCCTTTTAATCCAGATGATGGAAACATGCATCCGGAACCAATTCGCGGGCAAAGATAACAAAAATTATCAGGAGTATTCGCAAACCTAATAGTTTTTGTTATCTTTGTCCCAGTTTTGGTTTCACCTCTCCCGGTTCTGTTGGAGATGAGTGATGAAAAAGGGAATCAGGTGCAAATCCTGAACAGACCCGCTGCTGTAAGTCCTTCCAAAATCTTTGAATATTCTACAAGCCACTGTCCGCCCGGCGGATGGGAAGGCATTCAAAGAGGGATAAGTCAGAAGACCTGCCAAGACAACATAGTTTTAGTGCTTTCGGGGAATAAAGCAACAAAACATTGAGTCGAGGCATTCTTTATCCATATAAAGGAATCTTTCTCTTTGTTCATTTTTTCCTTGAGGGCAAGTTACGAACGCTTATAAGGAACTGAAATGAGATTCATCACAGGACTGCTATTTACATTTATCTGCCTGCTTCCTGCAGGTAGTATGGCACAGAATAAGGTCACCTTATCCGGAAAAGTCATAGACCAGCACGGGACACCGATAGCCCAAGCCACCATCGCTGTGGAAAACACCACCTCCGGCACCTATACGGATAACCGGGGGAAGTATTCACTGCAAGTCGCTCCGGGTAAACATACCTTCGTCGTCTCCTTCCTGGGCTACCAAACCGTGAAACAATCCCTCGACATCCGGCAGGATAAAAAACAGAACTTTACATTGCAGGAAAGTGCCGTAACGCTGAGTTCTGTCGAGGTTTACGGAAAGACCCAAACGCAGAAAGTGAAGGAAGGAGCCTTTGCAGTCAATGCACTCGACATCAAGCCGATAGTAAACTCACTGAATAACCTCAACGACCTGGTGAACCGTACAACGGGCATTAAGGTGAGAGAGGAAGGCGGAGTTGGCTCGGACTTCGACCTCTCCATCAATGGAATGTCTGGTAATTCCATACGTTATTTTCTGGACGGAATACCATTGGATACAAAAGGCAGCGGTGTTTCATTGGCGAATCTGCCGGTCAATATCATAGACCGGATTGAAATTTATAAAGGAGTAGTACCTGCCAGTCTGGGTACAGATGCATTGGGAGGCGCCATCAATATCATTACGAAGCAAGAGAAGAAGAACTATCTGGATGTCTCCTACGGTATCGGTTCCTTCCATACTCACAAGGCAGACTTGAATGCACTGTTTGTAGAGCCTCGAACCGGACTGATCATTAAACCTACCTTTGGGGTCAATTACTCCAAAAACGATTATATGATGAAAGATGTAGAAATTTGGGATGAAGACAGCCGCAAATACATTCTGACCGACCGCAGACGCTTCCATGATGACTATTTTTCACTGTTCGGACAAATGGAAATCGGCTTTTCCAATAAGTCCTGGGCAGATGCTTTTTTTGTTTCCGCCTCTTACTCCAAAGTAGACAAAGAGTTGCAGACAGGCTCTGTACAGAGTAAGGTATATGGAATGGCAGAAAGAGGCTCCGATGCCTGGAACATTTCAGCCCGCTATCAAAAGCATAATTTCATTTGGAAGAACATGCAGCTGAATGCCGCACTCTCGCACACTTGGGACCATTCATTGACCACAGATACAGCCTACCGTAAGTATGACTGGAACGGAGATTATATCGTAAGCTCACGTAACGAAATCACAGGACGGGGCCGTTCGATGCGCCATTACAAACGTCCCCTGACCATTGGCCGCGCCAATTTGGACTATCGGTTGGACAACCATCACTCCCTCAACCTAAACTATCTATTAAGCCGCATCGGCAATGACCGCTATGATGAAGCGGATACTGATTTTGAAGCCTCCAATGATATTCTGGCAAAACATGTGACAGGCTTCTCCTACAATCAATCCCTTCTCGAAGAAAAAATGAGCAATACCTTTTTTGTAAAGAACTACATCAACCATCTGAATATCCGGCAAACGGATTTATCCAGCATCACCGGGTCGAAGGATGTAAAAGGGACGATAACCAAAAAGTATTGGGGCTACGGTATCGGTTCACGCTACACAGCCATAGAACCTTTATCCATTAAAATTTCCTATGAACACAGCGTCCGGCTGCCCCTTGCCCGCGAATTATTGGGAAACGGTACCACCATATATGCCAATGTAGCCTTGAAACCCGAAAGCAGTGACAACGTCAATCTGGGCATCTTCGGCACATGGCATCCCGCCCCCGGCCATACACTTTATTATGAAGCAAACGGTTTCCTACGCTATGTGGACGACTATATCCAAGCCACCGTAGAAACCAAAGAAGGTATGATGCAATATGAGAATGTTCCGGCTGTACATATCAAGGGCATAGAAGGAGAAGTACGTTACGACTGGCAAAGCAAGTTACAGCTTGCCACCAATGTCAGTTTTCAAGAGGCACGCGACCAGAACAGATACAAGACTGACGGAAAACCTTCTGCAACCTACAACAACCGGGTACCCAACCGCCCCTGGCTTTTCGGAAGTGCAGAAGCAAGCTATCTTTTCCACAATGTGGTTCTGCCCGAAAGCAAATTACGGCTGGGATGCAGTTATCAGTGGGTGCACTGGTTCTTCCTGACATGGGAGGCCTACGGCTCTCGCGAAAGCAAGGCACGCATCCCGGCACAGCACATTTGCAATGCCGACATCACCTATTCATGGAAACGAGGACGATACAATATTTCGCTGGAATGCTCGAACCTACTCGACAAATTGGCCTATGACAACTATAAACTGCAAAAGCCCGGACGAGCATTCTTCGCCAAATTCAGATTATTCATCAACTAACTAATTTTATTTAAAATGAAACGACTAAATCTTTTATCCGGTATTCTTATGGCCATAGCCATGACCTTATCATTCAGTGCATGTTCCGACAACAACGATCCAGCCCCCACCCCGGATCCAGACCCGCAACCGGAACTTTCCGATTATCACTTTGATATTTTTATGACTATCGGCAAACACGGCGGTATGAACCAGGGTGACGGTACCATTGTAAAAAGTGTAAACAGCCTTACAGCAGATATGGAAGTCATTGACATAAAGAATGACGGTGTTGAGTTCAGAAGTGAAAATAACACTTATTCCATGGAAGCCATTGTCAAAGGGAAATACTATTATCAAGTGCCTAACTCAAACGACCGATTCACGAAATTGCAGGTAACCGGTAATTCCATCAAAATAGTCCAAGAACAAACATTTGTACAGAATACCTTCAAAGTACGCGGCTATACACATGCCTGGCTGGATGACCATACCCTGGTTATCATGGCAGCCAATGGTGATGCAGATAAAGTTATCTGGACTAAGCTGAATGCTGACGACATGCGTATCCTTGCCGAAGGAACGCTGGACCTTCCTTTGCCAGAAGGAGCAAAAGTATTCACAGCTTCCGGCATTCTGACCTACAACGAAAAGGCCGGTAAACTATATTACTTCTACTTCGGTAAAGACAAATCAGGCAGAGGTGGAAAAGCAACCTCAAACTTCCTGACAGCAGTTATCAATCCCTCGGACATGAAGGTGGAAAGTAACAAGGTCAACACCCTTGCTGGAGAAATGGCGGGAAGCGCTTACGGAGAACTGATGCAAAGTTGCGTGATGTATGATGCAGACGGTAACCTCTACTTGGCTGCATTCACTGATGCCAATGACATAGAACAAGGCCATCTGCTCCGCATCAGGAAAGGTGAAACAGACTTCGATGCAAGCTATGAGGGATATCCCAACGCCGACGGTAAACTGCTCACCATCCAAAACCTGGGTAACGGTAAAGCCCTTGTGTATGCACGTAATGATGCAGCCGGTACCGCCATCGACAGCTACAGCCACTATTACTCCATCATCAACATCAATACCGGAACACAAGAACGCTTGAGTTATAACGGACAAGAAATACCTTACAGTGGCGGACGATTTGCACAACGCACCGCTATTGTAGACGGCAAGGCATACATCGGCGTAAATACAGAAAAAGCCAATCCTTGTATCTACATCTATGACATAGCAACCGGTAAAGTAGAAAAAGGCGCAGAAATAGCCGAAGGTTATTATTTCGATATGCTTAGAGTGATTGAAAACGATAAATAATCTATGAACAAGATTCTTTCTTTATTACTTTTACTAAGCACCTCCCTCCTCTGCCATGCGCACGGGGGAGGCAACTACGAGCACAGCGATATGCTTGCAAGTATGAAACCCGGTGACAAGGCCGCCCTGCTCATGGTGCACTTCGGCACTACGCACGACGATACCCGCGCCCTCACCATTGATGCCATCAACGCCAAGGCACAAGCCGCCTTCCCGGAGTTGAAGTTCCAAGAAGCCTATACGTCGCGCATCATCATCCGCCGCTTGAAAGAGCGCGGCATCACGAAGCTGACTCCACTGGATGCCATGCTGAAACTGCGCAGCGAAGGTTACACACACCTCATCGTACAGAGTACCAACATCATTGACGGAGTAGAAATGGAATCCCTCCGCCGGGATGTGGAAAACGCACTACCCTTCTTCAAGGAAATACGTGTAGGTACTCCCCTTCTCTACTCTGTCGAAGATGCAGAGAAAGTGGCAAGTATTCTGGGCAACCGCTACAACGCCCCGGCACAAGGCAAGAAAGTTTCCAAAGAACACTTCGTCCTTGTGGGTCACGGTACCTATACCCCCAGTACCGCCATCTACAGCCAAATGGATTATATGCTGAAAGCAGGCGGACTGACCAATTTCCATGTGGGCACCATCGAAGGTTATCCTACCTTTGACACCATGCTGGCACAACTGAAAGCCGGGAAAGCCAAACGTGTGACCCTCATCCCCTTCATGTTTGTTGCCGGAGACCATGCCAAAAACGACATTGCCGGAGAGTGGAAGGAGATGCTCGAGAAAGAAGGCTTCACCGTCAGTGCACAACTGGAAGGACTGGGACAAATTCCGGAAATTCAAGAAATATTCATTGACCATATCCGTTTCGGACTGAAGCACCGCATGCTGGACATCATGACGAAGAAGGCGGCCTATGCTGCCGGAAAAGACACTGAATAATATACCCATTAGTGGGTATTTAGTGTTCTTGAATCATCTTGTACTTTTGCAGGAAAAACGCGAACGACAATGAATGTTATCACCAAACTGATGTACTCTATTCATAGGATACTGGGCACTTTGCTCTGTATCCTATTTCTTATGTGGTTCCTCTCCGCCTTCGTGATGATGTACCACCGTTTTCCCCGTGTCAGCGCCAAGGAGAAAATGCAAAAGCTGGAAATGCTCTCCCAAGCCGGAGACTCACTTCCGGACATCTCCTCCGTCACAGCCCGCCTGCCCCGTGGCGTAAAGGTCAGGTCTACGATACTGAACCTCAATGCCGGACACCCCGAGTTCAGCTTTAGTACCACAAAAGGCACGCTTCATTTCCTTGCCGATTCCACCATCTCACAACCCTCTCTGGACAGCGAGCACCTGCACCGGACAGCAGCTTTGTGGTGTTCTTCTCCCATTACCCGTATCGACACCCTCCACTCTCTGGACCAATGGATTCCCTTCGCTGAACTGAAAAAGGAAATGCCCATTTATAAAATATACTTTGCCGATGATGCCGGGACACAGCTCTATCTGAGTTCACAAAACGGTGAGGCCTTACAGTTCTCCAACAGAAGCGAACGCTTCTGGGCATGGCTGGGTGCCATTCCCCACTGGGTATACTTCACCTGGCTGCGGCAGGACACCGTCCTTTGGACTAAGACCGTCATCTGGCTCACAGCTCTGGGTTGTCTCATGGTCATTGCCGGCATTTGGGTGACCGTAGATGTATGGCGTAAGACGCACCGAAGCCGCCATCCCAAGTTCTCCCCCTACCGAAAAAGATGGTATCACTGGCACTACGTCAGCGGAATATTTTTCGGCATCTTCGTACTGACCTTCACCTTCAGCGGCATGATGTCTTTGGCAGACATTCCCGAATGGATTCATAAACCGGCACTGAAGAAAGGCAGTGCCACACGCACGCTCCATGCCCGTGCCCCACAACCGGAGGATTACCCCTTGGACTACCGCCGTGTCATAGCCGCCTATCCCCAAGCTTTGCAGATAGAGTGGCGCAACTTCCGCGAACATCCCTACTACATCGTAAAAGATAGAAAAAACGAGTATTACATCGATGCCGCCGACAGCCTGCCGCGTCCGTTACAACTCTCCGAAGAAGAAATCCTGAAAGGCGTGGAAAGCATTTATACCTCCCAGCGTGATTCTTCACAACATATCCCCGGCATACATATCTCCCTGCTCGAACATTTCGAGACCTATTATCGCGACATGAGCAATATGTATCGCGGACGTCCCCAGCTTCCCGTCTGGAAGATTACGGTGGACGACCCGGATCGGAGCGTTTATTACATTCACCCGGAAACGGGAATCATCCACCATGTAGACACCTCCTCCCGCTGGAAATACTGGAGCTATACAGCCCTGCACCGCATGCGTCTGCCCGGTCTGAACTCCAATGCCACCCTGCGCAAGACTGTGCTTTGGGTATTGCTGCTTGGAGGTACAGCCGTTTGCATCACGGGTGTGGCGTTAAGTGTGAATTATATAAGAAGAAAATGTTGTAAAAGACAAAAACGCTATTAACGAGAATAAACTTGTATGAATAAGAAAAGACTTGGAATATTCCTCGGCAGCATAGCCCTATTGATTGTCTGCAGCTTTGCGGCCTATCAGTACTGGCTTGCTCCTACACGTATACTTATTATCAACGCAACCCTGGCACAAGCTGCCGACATTGCCCTGAACAATGACTGCGCCCGGATAGAAGTCACCTGCATAAAAAAAGAAGAGGTGAAGGACCTTTCCGGCTATGATGCCATCGTGATGTACAGCAGAGGGCTATACCTTGACGACGGCCAGATTGCCGAAGTGGAACGGGTGGGTGCCAGCGGAGTACCAGTCTTTACGAATACGTTACGAAATTTCACCCTCTCCCTCAATCACAATGTTACCAATGAACAACAGCATACGCTACGGGAGTATCTCAAGAACGGCAACAAGCACAACTACCGGAATGCCTTACTCTACCTGCGCCACATCGCCACTCCCCACCGGTGGGGACACCAGGATTACGAGCCTCCCATCCCATTGCTGGAGAACATGTTCTACCACCGCGAATACGGCCGCTACTTCAGTACTCCGCAAGAGGTGACCGCCTATCTGAAAGAAAAAAATCTCTACCATGAGGACGGACGCAACCTTGCCCTGATTTCCGGACTCAACTTTCCGATGGAAGGAAACCGTGCCCACGTAGATTCCCTCATCACGTGCTTGACACAAGCAGGCTTCAATGTCTATCCTTTCACAGCCGGAGGTCAACCGCGTGCCGATATGATACGTACCCTCCATCCCGATGCAGTAGTCTACCTGCCTATGGGACGGCTGGGCAATGACTCACTCATCAACTGGCTGCACCAGGAAAACATTCCTTTATTCATGCCCTTCCCGCTGATTCAGCCCCACGAGGAATGGCTGGACCCGGATACCCCCGTCAGCGGTGGCACACTGACCGCCCGTGTAGTGGTGCCTGAGATAGATGGAGGCATGCTACCCCTCTGCATCGCTACCCAAAACGAAAACAAACAAGGATACTATCTGTACACCGCTGAAAATGAACGGATAGATGCCGTAGTGGACCATATTACCAAGTACATGTCCTTGAGAGACATGTCCAACAAAGAAAAGCGCGTTGCTATCTGTTACTTCAAGACTCCGGGAAAAGACGCCCTGCTGGCAAGCGGTATGGAAGTGATTCCTTCACTCTATAACTTCTTGAAACGCCTGCGTTCGGAAGGGTACGACGTCAGTGGACTGCCTGCTACTGTAGAGGAGTTCGGCAAGCGGATACATCGTGACGGTGCCGTCATGGGTTCGTATGCCAAAGGAGCACAAGAACAGTTTTTGAAAACGGCACACCCGATATGGCTTTCTACCGAGCAATACGAACAATGGGCACACGAAGTACTCCTTCCCGAGAAATATCAGGAAGTGACAGACAGATATGGAGATGCGCCCGGCAATCTGCTGGTAACAGAGGACAGTATTGCCATTACCTGCCTGCAATTCGGCAATATCCTACTCTTCCCCCAGCCCCGCCCGGCATTGGGAGATGATGAGTTCAAACTGGTGCATGGAATGCCGGTAGCGCCGCCCCACAGCTACCTGGCTCCTTATCTGTATATGCAAAAAGGATTCAAGGCAGATGCAGTGATTCACTTCGGCACCCACGGCAACTTGGAATACACGCCCGGAAAGAATGTGGCACAGTCGCAGGCCGACTGGTCGGATGTACTGATTGGTAACCTCCCCCACTTCTATTTCTATACCACCGGAAACGTAGGCGAGGGTATCATTGCCAAACGCCGGACACATGCCGTACTGGTCACCCATCTCACTCCACCCTACGTGGAGAGCGGTATGCGCCAACGCTATTTGGCCTTGCTCGAAGATATTCACAAAGTGCTGGACGAAGGTACCGAAAAACACCGAACCCTAGGAATAAGTATCAAAAAAGAAGCCATGCGTCTGGGACTGCATCGCGACCTCAACCTCGACTCCATCTCCAGTGACCCCTACACAACCAAGGAGTTGGAACGTCTGGATGCCTTCACCGAAGAGATAGCCAACGAAAAGATACTGGGTGCGTACTACACCATGAACGAGCCTTATTCTGACCGCGACCTGCTGACTACCACTCTCGCCGTCGCTGCCGACCCGCTGGCATACGAAACGGCCCGCAAGGACCGCGATAAAGGCAAAATCACCACAGAGCAGTTACAAGACTTCACCTATATAGCCCACCACTACTTGCCTGCCGCCAGGAAAAGACTGACCGCCTTACTCCAGAATCTGCCCAAGGATACTGCATCTGTAGCACCGGAGCTTCGCCCCGCCCTACTCTATCGCGAACAGTTGCTTGCCTCCCCCGTCAACGAACAGAATGCCATGGTGCGTGCACTCAGCGGAGGAACCGTATTCCCTGCGCCGGGAGGTGACCCCGTACTGAACCCGAACGTTCTGCCCACCGGACGCAACATGTACAGCATCAACGCCGAGAATACTCCCAACCCAAGGGCTTGGGAAGATGGAAAGCGATTGGCAGAAGCGACTTTAAAACAGTACATCAGCAAGCACGGCGAATATCCTCGGAAAGTAAGCTATACCTTCTGGGCAGGCGAATTCATCAATACGGAAGGAGCTACGCTGGCCCAGGTATTCTGGATGCTGGGAGTAGAACCCGTACGCGACGCCCAAGGCAGAGTGGTTGACCTGAAACTGGTGCCCAGTGAAGAACTGGGGCGTCCGCGCATCAATGTGCTGGTACAAGTGTCCGGACAGCTACGCGACATAGCCGGTTCCCGCTTGAAGTTACTGACCGATGCTATACGTCTGGCATCGGAAGCCGGAGATGAGACCTATCCCAACTATGTGGCATCGGGTACACTGTTGCAGGAAAAATTACTGGTAGAAAAAGGGGCTTCCCCAAAACGTGCCCGTGAAATGTCTGTGATGCGTGTATTCGGACCGATCAACAGCGGATACAGTACCGGTATGATGGCCTATACCGAGCACAGCGGCTCGTGGGAAAGCGAAAAGGAGATAGCCGAAGGATACCTCAACAATATGGGTGCCTCTTATGGGGACGACGGAAATTGGGGAGACGTCCAGGAAGGTTTGTTTGCCTCGGCACTGTCCGAAACGGATGTTGTCATCCAGCCCCGTCAAAGTAACACATGGGGGCCCATCTCCCTGGATCATGTATATGAATTTACGGGTGGACTCTCGCTCACCGTCAAAACCGTGACCGGCAAGGAACCGGATGCCTATATGGCAGACTACCGCAACCGGACCAACCGCCGCATGCAGGATGCCAAAGAGGCCATTGCCGTAGAGACACGTTCCACCATCTTGAACCCTACCTTTATACAAGAGCGGATGAAAGGCGGGGAAGGTTCGGCGCAGATGTTCGGCGAAATCTTCCGCAACATCTTCGGCTGGCACGTCATGCGTCCGTCGGCCATGGACAAAGAACTGTTCAATGACTTGTATAGAATGTATATAAAGGATGAGAATAAGCTGGGCATTCACGAGTACTTCCTCCGCGTCAATCCCGCCGCATTCCAGGCTATGACAGCCGTCATGCTGGAAAGCGCCCGCAAAGGTTACTGGAAAGCATCTGATGAGCAACTGAAAACTACTGCTTCCCTGCATGCACAAATCACACGCGAGAAGGGTGCCGCCTGCACAGAGTTCGTTTGTGACAATGCCAGGCTCCAGTCGTTCGTTGCCGACCAGTTGGGCAATAGCGAGAAGCAGACCTATACCCAGAACATGAAGGAGGTACACGAAGCATCCGCAACCGATGGCAAGGATGTCGTACTGAAAGAACACAAACTGACTTCCGAACAAACGGTACGTAAGAACAGAGTGAATGGAGTGATTGCAGGCAGTCTTGTCGTCATCACCTTCATCGGACTGGTCGTATTGTTGAAGAGAAAGAAAAAGAATAAATAGAAACAGAGTATTATGGAATACGTCATTCATCTGTTAGCCCTATTCATCGCCCTCAATTTTCTATTAAAGGTGGGGTTCTATCCACGCTGGGGAATGTGGACGGTTGCCGCAGGCTGTGCCTTTTTTGCGTGGCTGGTGACTCCATGGATGACGGAACAGTCCAAGACCGTGGTGGCATCTTTTTTTGCCTCCCGTCCACAGATGTTAAACTTGTCGGTATGTGTCACCCTGGAAGCCGCCGTAATGATAACTTTCTGTTTCGACTGTTTCGCAGAAATGCGTACCCGCAACACGGCATTCAAACAAGCAGTCACCCTCTTCCTGAAGCTATATCCCGGCATACTGATAGGCGGAGTAATATGCTATGTCCTGGCACTGCTGCTTTTCACTTTTCCCGGAATAGATTTCGGCAGTCTCTCATGGATAGCAGCCGGTGTTACTTTCTTTGCAGTCGGTGCCGGTAGCCATTTGCTGCGATATGCTATCGGTGACAAGCCGCTGCGCTTGGAAGTATTGTTCATTGTCAATATTTTCATTGTTATATTGAGCATCATTGCCACGGGCTATTGAAACGAATTAAAGAATTAAAAACTAAAAAGATATATGGAAACAATCTCAAACACACTGTTCTGGATTTCAAACGGGCTGCTGGTTCCCGTCATAGTCCTGCTGCTGCTATTCTTTCTACGTGCCATTATCCTTGCGGGAGGTTTCTTCGGTGAGTTCTACCAGCGGATGAAATTACAGAAGCAATTCACTGAAACACTGGAGAACATCACCCCAGAAAATATAGACGGACTGCTGCAGCAACTCCCATCGGCAGGCAACTCCCCTCTCCTCCGCAACTTGTCCAAATTGTCCGCACACCGGGACGACGCTGCCTACTGCGAACACCTGCTTGCCAACTATGAAATGGAAGCCGAGAAGGAGTTGGGACGTTCGCGTACATTCATCAAACTGGGTCCCATGTTGGGACTGATGGGTACCCTCATCCCGATGGGTCCCGCACTGGTGGGGCTGGCACAAGGAGACATCTCCTCCATGGCCTACAATATGCAGGTGGCTTTTGCCACTACAGTGGTAGGGCTGGTCATTGCTGCTGTCGGCGTCATTACCCTGCAAGTGAAACAACGCTGGTATGCCCGCGAAATGAACGACTTGGAATATCTGTACAAAGTGATAAGCCGCCAAACGGCCGAAAAGGAATAACGGACTAACGATACGAAAACTATGAAGAGTAAGAGAAACAGATTACTGCACAGCGATTCGGACTCCGACCCCATGGGTACGGTAGCCAATCTTTTTGACGTAGCGATGGTCTTTGCCGTAGCCTTGATGGTGGCTCTCGTCTCCCGCTTCAATATGACGGAGATGTTTTCTAAAGAAGACTTCACCATGGTGAAGAATCCCGGAAAGGAAAATATGGAAATCATTACCAAAGAAGGGCAGGAAATCAAGAAATACACTCCCAGCGAAGACCAAAAGACCTCCGGTAAAAGAGGAAAGAAAGTGGGAGTTGCCTATCAGCTTGAAAATGGAGAGATTATCTATGTGCCGGAATAAGGGAATACAGTACCTATTAATAGCTATTTGGCCATCGCAGTATAACAACTATTAAGTATTTCACCCTCCGATAATGGTATGTACATTTGCAGCGTTATATAAAATAAAACAATATATGATAAAGAAAAGACTTCTCACAGCTCTCCTTATGGGAGGAATCATCGCCACCGGTGCCTATGCACAAGCAGAAAAAGGTGACAGCGACGATATGACCAAGAAAACTCACGAGTTGAACCCGGTGGTAGTAACGGGTACAGGTACACATCAGCGACTGAAGAATACCCCGTCTCCGGTATCGGTTATCACTGCCAACGAGATAAAGCGTGCCGGTATCACCGACTTCCAGCAGGCCTTGACCATGATGGTACCCTCGCTCTCCTTCCGTCCGAACGCGATGGGGTCCTATCTGATGATGAACGGACTCTCCAACAAGCACGTGCTGATATTGGTAAACGGACGCAAGGTCACGGGAGACATCACCGGTAACATCGACCTCAACCAAATAGATATGACCCGCATCAAGCGCATCGAGGTGCTGAACGGAGCAGCTTCTTCCCTTTATGGTTCGGATGCCATCGGCGGTGTAATCAATATCATTACCAACGAGCCTAAAGATGTGGTAGCCTTCAGCAGCAATAGCAGCTATACGAGAAAGAATCAATTCTCCCAAGGCTTGAATCTGGACATCGCCCAAGGAAAAATAGGGTCCTATACTTCCTATAAATACGACCACTCCGACGGTTGGCAAAACAGCCGTCTGACAGAAGACGGAGAAGACATCATCGAAACGATTGCCCCACTCTCCCTGGGCTACAGCTCGAATAACTTTTCGCAGAAGTTTACCTATGATGCTACGGAACAGCTTTCCTTCTATGCCAACGGCGGATACTACAACCGCGGACTCGAACGTCCGGTAGAACGCGAAGATATCACCGGCGGAAGCAAGTACAACACTGCCTACGAAGGTTACAACTGGGGGGCAGGCGTCAAATACAAACTGAGTAAACGCAACGTTATCCAGTTCGACTATTCAGGAAACAATTACGCATCACGCTACAAATACCTGATAGAAAACAGCGGATACCTGCCCGGACAGTATGCGCTTACCAAGCTTCAGAAATTCCATGATGCCGAGTTGAAAGGTATCTTCGGTTTTACAACCAACAGCACTACGGTGTTCGGTGTAGACTATCGCCGTGAAGTGCTCCGCCGTCCCGACTCCGATTTGGACAAAAGTGTCTATACGACATCAGCCTACGGCCAGCATGAAGTGAAGCTATGGAACCATCTGACCGGTGTTGTGGGTGTACGCTACGACCATCACGAACAGACGGGCGGACGCTTCACCCCCAAAGTGGCAGCCATGTACAACATAGGCAACTTCAATGTACGTGCCACCTATGCTGCCGGATTCCGTGCTCCGGGCATCGACGAGCTCTACTACCACATGTTCAAGAAGACAATGGGTACACGAGCCACCATCTCATTGGGTGACGAGAACCTCGACCCCGAACGCAGCAACTATTACTCCATCAACATGGAATACCGCACCAGCCGTTTCAGTGCTTCCGTCACCGGCTACTTGAACTACGTAAAGAACATGGTAACTTCCAAATCCACCAAATTCGATGACCTACCGGAAGCAGAGCAGAACCGGTTGCGTGAAGAGTTCCCCGAAATCGGTGACCTTTCATCCACGAAAAACCTAAGTGTCAAGAACTACTTCAATTTCGAGAAAGCTACCGTCAAAGGCTTTGAAGTGAACTTGAACGGCAATCTGTTCCCGGGCTTCACCCTGGCCGGAAACTATACCTACGCCTATGGACGCGGTCTGAACGAAGGAGGCGAATGGCAAAACATCGAACGCAGCATACGCCATACAGCCACCATCACCGGAAACTATACACACAGCTGGAGCGACTATACCTTGAACCTCAACCTGAACGGTCGTCTGCAAAGCAAAGTCTATTATCCGGGTGACGCGGACGGCAATGCTCCGGGTTACGGCATCTGGAACCTCAATACCCGCCATACCTTCGACGGCTTCCGCAACTTTGTCATCGAACCGGGCATCGGTATAGACAATATCTTCAACAAGAAGGACAACCGCCCGCTGAACAAGAACTTCGCCTTGTATTCTCCGGGACGTTCGGTAGTAATCAGCCTGGCACTCAGACTAAAATAATCTCTCCATAACGCATTTAGAAACAACAACAATTATGAAACATTTTTTCATCACTCTCTATTTACTCGGCATCAGCCTCTTCTCCTCCGCACAACAAGAGGAGAAGGCTGCTCTGCTCATCACCCATTATGGCAGTTCGGACCCTCAGACACGTGCCTTGACGCTCGACGTCGTGACCCGTGAGGCACAAGAAGCCTTTCCGCAGTTTACAGTGCGCGAAGCATACATCTCGCCGATTGTACGAAAAAGACTTGCCAAGGAGGGTGTGTACAAAGACAGCCCTACGGATGCACTACTGAAACTTCGCGCTGAAGGCTACCGGACCATCTACGTCCAGAGCACCACCTTGATAGAAGGCAGTGAGATGACCTCCGTCCGCAGGGATGCAGACAAGCTCCGTCCCTTCTTCAAGGAGATAAGAGTGGGAAATCCCCTGCTCTACTCCGTCGAAGATTGCGAGAAGGTAATCGGTATACTGACCGCCGAACAGCCGGAAAAGAAAGAAGACATTGTCTATGTGGGGCACGGCAACCAGCTACCCAGCACGGCTACTTACACCATGCTCGACTTCATGATGAAAGTCCATGGACTGAAGAACTTCCACGTCAGCACCATTGAAGGATACCCCACCCTGGACGCAACCCTGCTGCAACTGAAAGAGACACGCCCCAAGAGCGTGACATTGGTTCCGTTGCTGTTGGTATGCGGCAACCATACCAAGGAAGATATTGCCGGCGTGTGGAAGACGGAACTTGAAAAGCAAGGCTATCAAGTGAATGTACGCATGCAGGGACTGGGCGAAAACAAAGCCATCCGCCAGCTCTATATGGAACACATCAAAGCCATGCTAAAAGATTGATAACCAGCAAGCGTAAAAGGGCTACACCTTTTACATACCAAGGCTACACCCTTTGCTCCGGATGGCTACACCATTCCGGACAAAGGGTGTAGCTCTTTTCAATGTACACAGATTACGGACATTTGTAACCATATTACGGATTCCTCCTCCTGCGATATGGTACTTTCCGGATTATTCTCTACATTTGTACAAAACTAACAGGAACGTTTATGGAAGAAGTAATCAAGCTCAATGCAGTAGACCAATACAACAAGATGTTCGGTCTCGAAACCCTGCACCCGCTGGTCAGCGTAGTCGACTTGTCCGAAGCCACCGGATATCCCAGGCATTTCACCTTGAACTATGGCGTATACGCCCTTTTCCTCAAAAACACCAAATGCGGAGACATACGCTATGGAAAACAGTATTACGATTACCAGGAAGGCACGGTAACCAGCTTCGCCCCGGGCCAGGTGACCGAGGTCAACATGCTGGAAGGTATGCAGCCCAGCGCCTCCGGCCTGCTGTTCCACCCCGACTTGATAAAAGGCACCTCGCTGGGACAGGGAATAAAGCAGTATTCCTTCTTTTCCTATTCCTCTACCGAGGCACTGCATTTGTCCGAAGACGAGAAAGAAATCTTCCTCGACTGTCTGAAGAAGATTAAAATGGAAATCCAACGCCCCATCGACAAGCACAGCAAGGGTCTGATTGCACGCAACATCGAACTGCTGCTGGACTATTGCATGCGTTTCTACGAACGCCAGTTCATCACCCGCTCGGCAGCCAACAAAGACATCCTGATGAAATTTGAAGCACTGATAGACGACTATTTCCAGAGCGACAAACCGCAGACCGAAGGACTGCCTTCCGTGAAATACTTCGCAGACAAAGTGTTCCTCTCCTCCAACTATTTCGGAGATTTGGTGAAGAAGGAAACCGGAAAGACGGCGCAGGAATATATCCAGAACAAAATCATCGACCTGGCCAAAGAAATGATTATAGGAAGCGGGAAGACAGTCAGCCAGATTGCCTATGAGCTGGGATACCAGTATTCGCAGCACTTCAACCGCGTGTTCAAGAAGAACGTAGGCTATACTCCGAGCGAATACCGGCACTTACAGGTTTAGACAATAAGGATTCACCACAGATTACGCGGATTAACACAGAGTTTTTTCGGTTTCGTCAAATATAAGTTCTATCTTTGTATGCCAATAGAACATATGGATATGAAACACCCCAAAATAATTGTTGCCGGCATCGGACCGGGCAATGAATCGGATATAACTCCCGCCGTAATTTCCGCTTTGCAAGAATCAGATGTAGTGGTGGGATATAAGTATTATTTCCAATTTGTAATCCCTTATCTCCACCCCTCAACAACATGCATAGATACCGGCATGAAGCGTGAGCGCGCCCGTGCCGAGCAGGCTTTCGAGCTGGCAGAGCAGGGAAAGACGGTCTGCGTCATCAGTTCCGGGGATGCGGGCATTTATGGTATGACGCCGCTTGTCTACGAGATGAAGCGGGAAAGGAACAGCGACGTGGAAATCGTCTCGCTGCCGGGCATCAGCGCTTTCCAAAAGGCAGCCTCACTGCTGGGAGCTCCCGTAGGACATGACTTCTGTGTCATCTCCCTTTCAGACCTGATGACTCCCTGGGAACGTATCGAAAGACGTATCACCGCAGCCGCTGCCGCCGACTTCGTGACGGCAGTCTACAACCCCAAAAGTGAAGGACGCTACTGGCAGCTTTACCGCTTGAAAGAACTCTTTCTGCAGGAAGGACGCTCACCGGAAACACCCGTAGGATATGTACGCCAGGCAGGACGCCCGGAACAAGCGGTACACATCACCACGCTGGGAGATTTCAATCCCGAAGAGGTGGATATGTTTACAGTCGTATTGATAGGCAACTCACAGTCCTACGAATGGAACGGAGCCTTCATCACTCCGCGCGGCTATTACCGGGACACGAATACCGAAGCCACGGGCATCGGGCAAGACATCATGATTCGCAGTTTCCGTACCATCGAAAAGGAACTGAAGAACAAACATATTCCCCTCGACCATAAATGGGCTTTACTCCATGCCATACATACCACCGCCGATTTTGAAATGGAGTATCTGCTGCATACGGACGAAGGTGCCGTAGCTTCCTTGTATCAAGCCATCGAGAAAGGCGGAATCAAGACCATTGTCACAGACGTCACGATGGCAGCCAGCGGTATCCGCAAAGGAGCTTTGCAGCGGCTGGGCGTAGAGGTGAAATGTTACCTTGGCGACCTGCGCACGGCGACGATGGCTGCAGAGAAAGGCCTCACCCGTACCCAGGCAGGCATCCGCCTGGCTGTGGAGGAGCATCCCGATGCTTTCTTTGTATTCGGCAATGCACCTACGGCACTTATGGAACTCTGCGACCTGATACGTAAGGGCAAGGCACATCCGGCGGGCATTGTTGCCGCACCGGTAGGCTTTGTGCATGTGCAAGAGTCCAAACACATGGTGAAACCCTTTACGGAAATACCCAAGATTATCGTAGAAGGACGTAAGGGAGGCAGCAACCTGGCTGCCACGCTGGTGAACTCCGTGTTGTGCTACAACGATGCGGAGCAGTTGCGCCCGGGCAGGGATGTGTAAGTGAAAAGAGACATTCCATAACATTACTTGTTACGACCGATAACATTACTTGTTATGCCCCCTTACATTACTTGATATTTTCATAAGATTACTCATTGAATGAAACACAGATTTATAATCATAGGAATGGATGACAACCGTTCCCCCTTCTTTCCACCGGAAGCACTGGCGCAGATACGGAAGGGGAAGGTCTTCTCCGGTGGCATACGGCATAAGGAGATTGTCGGTCCTCTGCTGCCTGCCGGGGCCGAATGGATTTCCATCACCGTACCGCTGGACCGCGTCTTTTCCCGTTATGAAGAAATATTTGCCCGCTTCGAAGAGACGGCGACGGACGACTCCATCATTGTATTCGCTTCCGGCGACCCGTTGTTCTTCGGTTTTGCCAATACCATAAAGCGCAAGCTTCCCGGGGCAGACATTCTGCTCTATCCCGCTTTCAATTCCTTGCAGACATTGGCACACCGCCTCGTCATGCCGTATGACGACATGCGCACCGTCTCCCTGACAGGACGCCCGTGGCAGGAGTTCGACCGTGCCCTCATAGAGCATGCACCCAAAATAGGCATCCTCACCGACCGCGAACATACCCCGGTCACCATTGCCGCCCGCATGCTGGAATACGGGTACTCCCACTACACACTATACATCGGCGAGCATCTCGGCAATCCCGAAAAGGAACGCATACGCCGGATGACACCCCAGGAAGCAGTTTCCGGTGACTTCGAACATCCCAACTGCCTGCTGCTGGACAGCCATCTCGGACAATGCCGCACAAACTCCCTGCACGGTAGCGAAGCCCCAGACTTTCCAGTCCGTCCCTTCGGCATCCCCGATGAAGAGTTTGCACATCTTGACGGACGCGCCCGCATGATAACCAAGGCTCCCATCCGCCTGCTCACCCTGCAGGCATTGGAACTGAACCGCCGCCGCGTCTTCTGGGACATCGGTTTCTGTACCGGTTCCGTCTCCATCGAAGCCCGCCTGCAATTTCCTCATCTCGCCGTCATCTCCTTCGAGATACGCCCCGAAGGAAAAGAGCTGATGGACACCAACTCCCGCCGCTTCGGCGCACCGGGCATTACGGCGGTAACCGGAGATTTCCTGCACACCGACCTCACTCCCTTTGCCCGCCCCGATGCCGTCTTCATCGGTGGACACGGCGGACATCTGGAGGAAATGATAGAGAAAGTGAAACAAGTGCTGCACCCCGAAGGCTGCATCGTCTTCAACTCCGTATCGGCAGAAAGCAAGGAGGCGTTCCTCCGAGGAATCGAGCGGAACGGAATGGTGCTCCACCCTTCCACCCATATCGCCTTGAACGAATATAACCCCATTGAAATTATGAAAGCCACGCTTTCTTAAACATACCCATTATGAAAACAGCTATTATTCTAATCTCCGAAGCCGGTTTGAGCATAGCCCAATCACTACTCAACGAACTTCCCGACTCCGAAATCTTCACCCTCAGGCACGAAGAGGGATGCACACATATAGAATCCGCCGGCAAATTTACGGCGGAAAACTTCAACCGCTATGATGCCTTTGTCTTCATTGGCGCCATGGGAATCTGTGTCCGCACCATCGCTCCTTGCGTGAAGAACAAATATACCGACCCTGCCGTGGTTTGCGTGGACAGTACCGGTAAATTTGCCATCTCCGTACTTTCCGGACACATCGGAGGAGCCAACGAACTGACCCACCAGGTAGCGAATATCCTCGGGGCCGAACCGGTAGTCACCACGCAAAGCGACTGCACCGGTCTATGGGGACTCGATACCCTGCCCCAACGTTTCGGGTGGTTTCCGGTCATCAACGCCGAGCCCTCCACCCTCCTGTTGGCAGAACTTGCCAAGACGCCCGAAGAGAAAAAAAGAGTATGCATGAACGAGCATATCAGCCTCTTCGTTTCCGGCAAGCCCACCGCCCTGCTGCTCACGGTGCGCAATGAAGGTACGGACTGGATGGAGGCGCACCTACCGCCTCATGTAGAAGTATTCTACCGGGTGCAGGACATTAAACCTTCACGCTTCAAACTGATTCTGTGCGTATCTCCCCAAGTCCCCAACTTCCCGGAAATGCCTATGATATGCTACGTGCCCTGTGTCGTACACCTCGGCATCGGCCTTGCCCGGCTGGCAGGCCCCGTGCGGAAAGTGGAGAAAGAGATTATGAACACGCTGAAGGAATACGGCATCATGCCCCAAAGCATCGCCTCCATCTCCACGATTAAAGCCAAAAGTGACGAACCGGTAGTGAAAGCGCTCCAAAAGAAGTTCCCGGTCTACTTCTATACAGCCGAGGAACTGGCAGAGATAGAGGTGCCCCATCCCAGCAAAACCGTCATGAAGCACATGGGCACCCCCAGCGTCAGCGAAGCCGCCGCCTTGCTGAGTGCAAACAACTCCCGGCTGCTGGTGCCCAAGAAGAAAGGAGAGAACTATACCGTGGCCGCCGCCCTCGACATAAGAACTGTGCGCCAGGGCCACATCGAAATAGTGGGCGCCGGCCCGGGCGACCCTGACCTGGTTTCCGTACGCGGACGCCAAATGCTGGAACGCGCCGACCTCATTCTGTATGCCGGCAGTCTCGTTCCCAGGGAGCTGACTCTCTGTGCCAAGGCCGGAGCTACCGTACTCAGCTCCGCTTCCATGGATTTGGAGGAACAATTTGAAGTGATGAAGAAGTTCTATGACAAGGGAAAATTCATCGTACGCCTGCATACGGGTGACCCATGTATCTATGGTGCCATTCAGGAACAGATGAACTACTTTGACCAGCACGGCATGAGCTACCACATCACCCCCGGCATATCCTCCTTCCAGGCGGCGGCAGCTGCCTTGAAGTCGCAGTTCACCATTCCGGAAAAAGTGCAAAGCATCATCCTAACACGCGGCGAAGGACGTACGCCCATGCCCGAACGCGAAAAGCTACATCTCATGGCACGCTCACAAAGTACCATGTGCATCTTCCTCAGTGCAAGCATTGCGGAGCAGGTGCAGGAAGAACTGTTGCAGGAATATCCGGAAACTACCCCCGTAGCTGTCTGCTACCACTTGACATGGAAAGACGAACAAATATTCAAGGGGGAACTCAAAGACCTTGCCAGGATAGTGAAGGAAAATAACCTCACCTTGACAACCATGATTGTCGTAGGCGAAGCCATCGGCAACCGTGAAGGTCTGTCACGGCTCTATGCACACGAGTTCAAGCATCTGTACCGGAAATAAATCAACGATTAATCACCCATAAACATTCAAACATGATATTAATATTTGGCGGAACCACCGAAGGACGCATAGCCATCCAAACCCTTGAAGAAGCCGGAAAAACTTTCTACTATTCTACCAAAGGGGATGAGCAGGACGTACTTCTGCATAATGGCATCCGCCTGCAAGGCGCTATGGATGCAATAGAAATAGAAACATTCTGTGCACAGCATCACATAAAGCTGCTGATAGACGCCGCGCACCCCTTTGCCACACAGCTGCATGAGACTCTGGAACAAGTCTCCGTGGAATCGAATATCCCCGTCATCCGTTTCGAGCGTATCTTCCCGGAACGCGATGAAGAACACATCACCTGGTGCAGGGATTATGACGATGCCATCGAGAAGATACAGAAAGAAAAGATTTTCATCTTACTTGCACTGACCGGCGTACAGACCATAGGTAAGCTGAAGCCTTTGTGGCAGAATGCCTGCTGTTACTTCCGCATCCTCGACCGCGACAACTCGCGCAAGCTCGCCCGGGAACAGGGCTTCTCCGAGAAGAACCTCTACTACTACACGCCCGGAGAAGACGAGCAAGTCCTGATGAAACAGCTTCATCCCGAAGCCATCCTCCTCAAAGAAAGCGGGATATCCGGCGGATTCTGCGAGAAGGTGGAAGCTGCCCGGCAACTGGGTATACGCATCTTTGCCATCTGCCGCCCCAAGACATCCGGCAAGTTTATCTGTGTAAACGGTGAGCACGGTCTGCGCCGCATAGTCGAGAAACATTTACCCGACTTCTTCCCCCTGCGCAGCGGACTGACCACCGGAACATGTGCCGCCGCTGCCGCCGTAGCCGCCACCTGGGATGTATTCAATATCTACTTCAAAAAGCGTCCTACGGAATTTCCGGTAGTTCTTCCCAACGGAGAAACCATCCAGGTTCCCGTAGAGCCTCAGCACCATACTCCCCACTCCGACCTTCTGGAAAACGGTGACGGCATGTTCGAGACAAGCGCTACCGTCATCAAGGATGCCGGCGACGACCCGGACATCACCAACGGGATGAAAGTTGTGGCCAATATAGCCATACCTTTCCGCATAGACGACCCGCTGCCGGAAGACACTCCCCAGGACGACTACAACATCATCGTCTGCGGCGGCGAAGGCGTAGGTGTCGTCACCATGCCCGGTCTGGGACTTGAGCTCGGTAGCTCTGCCATCAACGACACCCCACGCGAAATGATAAAGAAGAACGTCAAGCTATGGCTTGAACGCCTCCATATTGCCAAACAGCCCAATCCTATTCTCATTACCATCTCCATCCCCGGTGGAGAAGAAATAGCCAAACGCACCTTCAATCCCCGCCTCGGTATCGAAGGAGGCATTTCCATTATCGGGACCTCCGGCATCGTGAAGCCATTCTCCTCGGAAGCCTTCGTCAATTCCATCCGGAAGTCCATGGAAGTGGCAAAGGCAACCCAGAGCCCTCGTATCGTCATCAGCTCCGGCGCAAAGAGCGAACGTTTCATCAAGGCGTATTATCCCGACCTCCCCACCCAGGCTTTCGTGCATTACGGCAACTTTATCGGCGAAACCTTGAAAATAGCAGCCGAAGAGCAAGTACCGCACGTCACCCTCGGCGTGATGATGGGAAAGGCCGTGAAACTGGCCGAAGGCAATCTGGATACCCACAGCAAGAAAGTGACCATGAATAAGGAATTCATTCAAGACCTGGCACGCCAGACGGGATGCAGCGAAGAAACACTTGCCGCCATCGGACAGATGAACCTGGCGCGCGAACTCTGGGACATCATTCCCGAAGAGCTGCTGGAAAAGTTTGGCAAGGCACTGATTGAGCTCTGTCACCGGCACTGTGACCCCTTGCTGCCCAACAGCGAACTAACAGTATTACTCATAACCGAAAACGGAAAAATTTACTCATGAAGAAGAAGATAATCATTACCGTCTGTATGGCAATGACCGTACTGACCGGTCTGGCACAAAGCCCGCTGTCCTTTCATGCAAAAGCAGGAATCGGTACCTCCCATTTTCATGGAAAACACTCCAGTAGTGACACCCAAATAGCTTACAAAGCTGGTGTCGGTGCAGAATATGTCCTCAACAAGACCTGGGTGCTGCAATCCGCATTGGAATTCGTGTCCATCGGCGGTAAAGACGAGATAAGCCACATCGGCAAGGCCAAAATACATGAACTGTATCTGCAAATCCCCCTCATGATAGCGGCCCGCCTCCATCTGGGCAAGGATTATCATGCCTCGCTGAGTGTCGGCCCTTATGCGGCCATAGGTGTGGCAGGCAAGACTTCCGGTGAGACTTACGATTATAGCAGCAGCAGTATGCAGGGAGGATACCAGTTCAAGATAGACACTTTCGGCAGTATGGTAGACGGGAAAATGGGTAACAACCGTTTCGATGCAGGTATTGCCCTGGGACTTACTTTTGAATACAGAAGATTCATCATCGGTGCAGAGACACAAGTGGGACTGGTAAAAGTCAATGAGCAGATAAACCAGATGATAGGTCATTCGGAAGAAGGAGGATATTTTCCCAAGAACTTCGCCGCATTCTTTACGCTGGGGTACCGGTTCTGGTAAGGGAACATTTTGCCATACAGAGTTGTTTAGTATACAAACAGATACTCAACAATATAAACTGAATAATATGGCAAAAAGAATTCCTATCCTGCTGGCAGCAATGACAGCCCTCACCTTCGCCCCTCAAACAGCAGAGGCATGTACCGGTATCACCCTGACGGCCAAAGACAATGCGCACGTCGTAGCTCGCACCATCGAATGGGGAGGCAGTGAGCTGAACAGCCAGTACGTCATCGTACCGCGCGGTTATTCGCAACAATCACTGACACCCGGAGGCAGTCTGTCCGGCATGGAGTTCACCTCACGCTATGGCTACGTAGGCCTGGCAGTGGAGCAAAAGGAGTTCGTGGCCGAAGGTCTGAATGAAGCCGGGCTCTCCGCCGGGCTGTTCTACTTTCCCGGATATGGCAAATACGAGGAGTATGACCCCACACGAAAAGCGTCGAGCATAGCCGATTTACAATTGGTATCATGGCTGTTGGGAAGCTTTTCTACTGTGGACGAGGTAAAGGAGGCTATTGAAAATGTGACGGTCATAGCCATTGACCCGCGCGCCTCCACCGTACATTGGCGGATTGCAGACAAGACCGGCCGCCAACTGGTATTGGAGTTCATCGACGGACAGCCCCGTTTCTATGAAAACAAACTGGGAGTATTGACAAACTCCCCCGGCTTTGACTGGCAGATGACCAACTTAAACAATTATGTGAACCTCTACCCGGGCAGTGCCGAAAGCAAATCGCTGGGCAATGTGACTATAGCCCCTTTCGGTTCGGGAAGCGGCTTTTTGGGAATTCCGGGAGATGTGACTCCCCCTTCCCGCTTTATCCGTGCCGCTTTCTACCAGACTTCTACACCGCCACAGAATACCGCACTGGAAACCGTTCTCCAATGTTTTCAGATACTGAATAACTTTGATATACCCGTAGGCATCGAGTTTCCCCTCGGCCAGGTTCCTGCCAATATTCCAAGTGCCACCCAATGGACATCGGCCACAGATATGACAAACGGTATCATCTACTATCGCACCATGTACAACAGTACAATCAGAAGCATTGATTTGAGACAGATAGACTTCGGGTGCATCGAGTACCATGCAGCTCCCCTCGATAAAGTAAAGCGACAACCGATAGTTCCCGTGAAAATTGAATAGGGACGCAGAAACTTCAAGATTGCCGCTGTTGCAGTTGTTCCGCCTCCTTCCTCTTCATCTCCGCCAGCACCCCGCAGGTCAATGGAATGGCGAGGAAGAAGGTCAGCATGTCCGACGCCGCCTGGCACATTTCCACCCCTTTCAGTCCTAAGAAATAAGGAAGAATGAAGATGAGGGGAATGAAGAACAGCCCTTGACGGGCAGAGGAAAGTATCGTAGCGCGTACAGGCTTGCGGATAGTCTGCAGCATCATGTTGCTGACCACAATCCATGCACCCAACGGATAGGTGATGAACTGCCAGCGCAATGCTGCCGCACCGGTAGCTACAACAGCAGGGTCTCCCTTGCGGAAGATGGAGACAATCTCCTCGGCATATCCCATACCTGCCACCGCACAAACCAGCAAAAAGAAAAAGCCTACCTTCACACAGAACCAGAATCCTTGGCGCACTCTGGCATACAGCCCGGCACCATAATTGAATCCGCATACCGGTTGGAAGCCTTGCCCGAAACCAATTAGGAAAGCATTGATAAACATAGAGATACGCGTCACAATGGACATCCCTGCAATAGCTGCGTCACCATATGCACCGGCCGCCACGTTCAGCAAAATGGTTGCCACGCTTGCCAGTCCCTGCCGGGTGAGTGACGGAGTTCCACCCCCAATAATTTCCTTGATGAAAGCCAGTGTAGGCGTAAAGTTTCTGTAACGTATACGTATATTTCCTCCTCTGCGCCCCATATATAGCAAAAGGATGAAACTACATATCTGGCTGACTACTGTGGCAAGTGCGGCACCGGATATGCCCATATCGCATACAAAAATCAGGATAGGGTCGAGCACCACGTTGATGACCGCCCCACTCACAATCCCCACCATGGCATACGCCGCATTACCTTGAAAACGTATTTGGTTATTCAGCACCAATGAGGCGGTCATAAAAGGAGTACCCAGCAGAATGATTCCCAAATAGCGCTCCGTATACGGAAGAATGGTAGGCGTCGACCCCAAAGCAAGGGAAAGCGGTGTAAGGAACATCAATCCCAGCACAGCCAGAGCCGCTCCGATAAACAAGGCAAAAAAGAAGCCGGTGGATGCCATCTTCTCGGCACTCTCCGTTTCCTGCGCCCCCAACTTACGGGAGATGTAGTTCCCCGAACCATGACCGAAGAAGAATCCCACAGCCTGGATAATGGACATCACAGAAAACACGATACCTACGGCAGCCGTAGACTGGGTATTTATTTTACCCACAAAATAGGTATCTGCCATGTTATAGAAAGACGTCACCAGCATGCTGATGATGGTCGGCACAGCCAATGACGTAATCAGCCGGGGGACCGGAGTCGTCGTTAAGTGGACATAATTATCCTTTGCAGAATGGTGCATCATAGGGAATGGAATGACAAGACTATTTGCAGCAATTCCTCAATGGAGTACACCGTTACCGGCTCCTTGCCCGGTCGATGGAATACGAAGCTGCCGTCTCCCTTCAAATCTCCGGTTTCGATATAGATCTCCGATTCAACATTCCGGTTTGCCAGAATCCCGTTTCTTTGGAACGCCTTGCGCACCATGGCATACTTCTGCCCGTGGCCCGCCAAGCGTATCTGGGAGGTATATTCATTGGCTACCCTGAACAGTCCCGTTTCCAAATCGAAGGCAATACCCTTACGGGCAAAGAAGTTGCTCAGACTGCCGTTCAGCGAAAGGTCCTCGGGTGTACCGATGGTCACTCCGTTCACCTTATCCATCAGCCATATTTTGTCCGCTATCTGCAGGGCCAGTTCCAGGTCGTGGGTAGAAAGGAAAATCGTCTTGTCCGTTTGCCGGCTGAGTTGGTGAAGCAGTTGCATCATCTCTACTTTACTGGGAAAATCGAGGAAAGCTGTCGGTTCATCCAGATAGATGACGGGAGTTTCCTGGGCGAGCGCCTTGGCTATCATCACCTTCTGCCGTTCACCGTCACTCAGCGTATGCACCATGCGGTGTGCCAGATGGGGAATGCCTACCAGGGCGATGGATTTGTCCACCACAGTCTTGTCCTCTTTCGAAAGAGTTCCCCAGAAACCGGTGTAGGGGCTGCGCCCCAGACCTATCAGTTCTACGACGGACATATTGCGTATATCGCACTTCTCCGTCAGCACCACACTAATGACGCGCGAAAGCTGCTTGTCGGTATAGTCCCCAATCTCTTTTCCTTCAATAAATATGTTTCCTCCAAGTTTTGACTGGAAGGCGGACAACGTACGGAGCAGCGTGGACTTCCCCACTCCATTAGCTCCCAACAAGCAAGTCAGCTCACCACTGTTAATTCCGGCGCAAATGCCGTCTGCCACCACTTTCACATCCCCCTTACCGGGGTAACCGATGGAAAGATTCTCTATATGTATGGTTTCCTTATTCATTCAATTCTCCTTTCCGTTTTCTAAAAAGTACAGAAGCCACTACCGGCGCACCTACCAGTGCCGTCACCGAGTTGACCGGCAAAGCTCCCTCGAAGCCGGGCATACGGGCTATCAGATTGCAGACCAATGCCAGGGAAGCGCCTACCAGCAATGTGGCAGGCATCAACACCCGATGGTCCGAAGAGTGGAAGATGGCACGGCACAGATGGGGAACCGCCAATCCGATAAACATAATCGGACCGCAATAGGCCGTTACAATAGCCACCAGCACACCGGAGCATGAGATAACCAGCAGGCGTGCCCGCTTGATGTTCAGTCCCAGATTGCGTGCATAGCCATCGCCCAGCAGCAACAGATTCATCGTCTTTATCAGCAGGAAGGACAACGGAAGCAGCACAGCCATGATGCAGACAAACAGCACCATCTGGTCGCCCGAAACACGGGCAAAGCTACCCAATCCCCAAATGACATATGCACGTATATCTTCCTCCACACTGAAATATTTCAATACGCCGATGACGGCACTTGCCACATAGCCTATCATCACACCGATTATCAGCAGCGTCACGTTGCCCTTCACCTTCTGGGAGACATAGACAATGAGCGCCATCACAGCCAGCGCACCGATAATGGCGGCAACCGACAAGGCAACCTCGCCCATATACCCCAAACGGCTCAATGCCACACCGCCCATCGCCCCGGACAGCAATACCACACAAGCCACACCCAGGCTGGCACCTGAACTGATGCCCAATACCGAAGGCCCTGCCAGCGGATTGCGGAACACCGTCTGCATCTGCAGACCGCTGACTGACAGCCCTGCTCCCGCCACCAATGCCGTCAACGCCTGGGGCACGCGGGACTTCCAGATAATATTCTGCCAAATAACGGATTCATCCGTATTTCCCCACAATATGTTCCACACGGAGCGCAGAGGAATGTGAACCGACCCCAAAAGCAGGTTCAGCAGGAAAAAAAGAAAGATAGATGCCAGTGTCAGCAACATCAACGGAAGTACGGGTCTTTTTATCATTTCAGCAGTTCGTAGTAAGTCGGTTTATAGTCAGGCAACAAATCGGGATGGAAAGCATGTATCAAGTCTTCCAATACAATTTCGGGCTGCATGGGCATACTTTCGTAGAAGGGTTTCTCACGCATGTTGCAGTATACCACTCCCTTCTCACGGAACGCACGGAAGTCGGCATAACGCGGGTCGAGGGACTTCAAGGCATCATACGTGAATGTCCCGTCATAGCTGTTGACAATGCGCCAATAGTCGGCACTCTCCGCCTGGCTATATACGGTTTCAAAATCCAGCGTGACACCTCCCGAACGGGGATCGTCTTTCAAGAAATAATCCGCACCGGCATCACGGAACAGTTCGGCAAGAAAGCTCTTTCCTCCCACTGCATACCAGTTGCCACCCCGTATCTCGCCGCTGAATACCACCGGACGCTTCTTCACGTTGGCAGCCAGCTCCTTCAATTCGTTATAGCGCTTCTCTATCGCAGCAAACTTTTCATTCGCCTCCACTTCCTGGCCTATAAACATGCCGATGAATTTTATCCATTCAGCCTGCCCCAACGGGGTCATCTCCTTATATCCCAAATGGGGAACCAGTGGAATACCGATTTCCCGCATGGCATCATATCCGCCCCGCTTGAAAGGAGAGATAAAGATAACATCCGGATTCATGCTCATTATCACTTCATTATCAAAGTTCCCTTCGATACCAATCTTCACGGTCTCGCCGGACTTCAAACGGTCGTTCATCTCCTTGTTGAAGAGATGGCGCGTACTGGTGATGCCCACCACATAATCGCAGGCATCCAGACGGATGAAGTTGGAAAGTTGCAGGGATGTCATACACATGACGTGCTCTACCGGCGTTTCAATCACCGTATAGTCGCTCGGTATGCCGACAGGCTTTATGCCTTTCGGTACCAGCGCATAGTGGAAAGTGCTGCTGCTTTCTTTTTGAGGGTCGTGTATATCCACCAGACGGACATGGTGCGGAAGATATTTCACCGTATAGCCTTTGGCATAGCACGGTACAATGGTAGCTGCCGTGTCTGTCGTAACCGGAGAATAGCCCGTTTCGGAAGAAGATTCGGTAGTAGTCTGTCTTGATTTTAAGCCGCAAGAGGTTACGCATAAAATGCACAGCAGTGCAATGCCTATGGCAGATATCCGGGTCATGACTATTGGGGTTTATAGAATTCGGGCACAATATTCGTCATTTTTGGGGAGATACGCAAATGCTCTTCCTGCAAATTGACGGATATTGTGCCTAAATAATCTTTAAAAGCCCATCAAGTCATTCAGCGCTTCGCTCATGCTGGGATGTGTAAAGACAAAATCACGGAGGAAGGTATATTCCTGCCCGGTCTTCATAGCCATTGCCACCAGGTTGATGACCTCGCTCGATTCCGGACCAAACAGCGTACATCCCACTATCTTGTCCGTATCGGCGTCCACCACCACCTTGAAGAGTCCGTTCGTATCGCCCAAAGTCCTGGCACGCGGAATGGCGGCTACCGGCAGCTTGTTGACCTTTATATTCAATCCCTTCTTGCGTGCTTCCGCTTCGCTCAGCCCGATGCGTGAAAGCGGCGGGTCGATGAATACCGAATAGCTCACCGGGTCACGGTCGGACACCTTGCGTTCTCCCGCCCCGAAAAGGTCTTCGCGCAGAATGCGGTAATCATCCAAAGAAATGTAGGTAAACTGCAAACCGCCCTTTACATCACCGATAGCATGTATCTTGGGGTTGGTAGTCTGCAAATAGTCGTCCACCACAATGGCACCGCGCTCATTCACCTCTACACCTGCCGCCGCCAGATTCAAGCCAGCCGTATTCGGACGCCGGCCGGTAGCCAGCAGGATGGCATCTGCGTGTAACTGATGTTCCTCTCCCGTGACCGCATCCCGGTAAATGACGTCAGAGTCTTTCACGGACTGCACGCGTGCATTCAGCCTGAAAACGATTCCTTTCTGTTCCAATACCTCCCGGACACTGTCCGCAATGTCCCGGTCCTCCCGGGATATCAGTTCGGACGAGCCCTCGAGCACCGTGACTTGCGAACCGAACGAAACATACATGGAAGCAAATTCTAGTCCGATGTATCCCCCACCTACAATGACGAGCTGTGCCGGCAGCTCAGTCAGTTCCATAATGGAGGTGCTGGTATATACCCGTGGGTTACCTTGTATCCCCTCTATCGGTGGAATGACGGTTTCGGCACCCGTATTGATGAATATCCGGGGAGCTTGCAATTGTAATGTCCCTTCCACCATCCCAACTTCCACCACATCCGGACCTGCAAAGGAGCCGATACCCGTATAGACCGTTATATGAGGATTGTCGGCCAGATTGTGATAGTTCTTCTGACGCAGGAAAGAGACGACCTCTTCCTTCCTTGCAATGGACTGACGATAGTATGCCTTCTTGACCTCCCAAGAAGCGTCTTTGTCCGCATGCTTTGCCGCATGCACCAATGTTTTTGTGGGAATGCAACCGATATTGATACATGTCCCTCCGTACATCTTTTCCGAACGCTCCACTACGGCAACGTCCAGCTTCCGTTTTGCCAACTCGGCAGCCAATGTCTTTCCGCCTTTGCCGAATCCGATGATAATGACATCATACTGTTTCATACGTCTATTTCCTTAATTGGTTCAATACTCTTTTTGCACTGTCAGACAGTACGACAATGGCACCGGCAAGAATGGCCGTATCCTTGATGACCAAGCGCCCTGCCCCCGTCAGCAACGGAAAGCCGTGCTCCCCGCTTCCCAAGTCGGGCACCCACACCTCAGGAGTTGTCACCAGGAAAGAGAGGGTACCTATTGTCATGACAATGGCTAGTGCAGCTCCCGCCAGTCCGATTTTCGGAGAGAATATCCCCAGAAATGTCAGGATGCCGATGGCCATAATCAGAATGCCCAGACCGTGGGAGAAACCATACGTATTGTTCTCCACGTGCCACTGATGTTTCGCCTCATTGAACTCGCCCTCTTTCAGCTTATACTCCTTGTACTCCGGGGCACTCTTTGTATAAAAGAAGCTCATGAACGGGCTGTTCGCCACAAAAGGGACAATCCCTTCAGCCTCATAATTCCAGAATTTCAACCCACCAATCCATACGAAAATAACCAGGATGGCTACACGAATCAAATTAACACCCAACTTTTGAGTGGAAGCGGCCAGCGTCAACGCAGCCATAAACAAGTTTTGCAATTTCGTTTTCATCTTTGTTCTACTTTTTAAATGGTTTCAGTAATATGACTTGATTTTTGTTTTTGCAAAGTTCCTTGTTTTCCACCACGTACGAAATGGCAATTATTCCGCAACAGTTGGCAATTCTTCCCGTTTCACTCTTTTCCGGTAGTCCGAGACACTCTCGCCGGTCATTTTCTTGAAAAAACGGCTGAACGCGGACAAGTCTTCGAAGCCCAGAATGGAGCTGATTTCCTTAGCGCTTTTGTGGGTATACAGCAGCAATCTCATGGCTTCCGCCTCAATGCGGTCATGAATCACCCGTAAAGGGGAAGGCAACCCGCAGGTCGAGAACAGATTGGAAAGTGTCTTGGGAGAACGGCAAAGAATATCGGCATAATCCTGCACTTGCTTCTTCTCCTTGAAATGCCGGTCCACTAATACGTAATACTGCCGGATGATGTCAAACGTCTTTTCCTTCTCCTGCCCCACCCCGAAACGCTGGCGCGCAATGCGTGTGCAGGTAATGATGAAACGTTTCAAGACAATGCGTAGCATCTCCTCCTGCAGATTGTCATGGATGACCGATTCCTGCCGGAAAATGCGGACTATGTCATGCAGGTTGGAAGACTGCCCGGCAGAAAGCGCCAGTCTCATCACCTTGGAAGAGCCATAAAAAAGGAATCCATTGCAAGAGACCTCGTTGTCATGTCCATAGATGCAATAAAAATTGCTGTTGAATACAAACGTCAGGTATTCACCGTCCACCTCTTTTACCTCCAGGTGATGCAACGGGGTCAAGGTCACGATTTCATCCTTTTCCAGGCGCATGGGGATATGGTCTATTTCCAGAGTGAGCGTACCGCTCTGTACCCAAATGAATTTATACAGAGTCTTGTCACGTTGCAGCGACGCACGCTCATGGTAGCTGGAAGTCATGGCTATGTTGCCATTCAAGCGGGTGTTCAGTTGATAATCCATAAAAAACAGATTGTTTTAGTAAATAACAAAGATAGCGAATATCTTGTTTGCTACTGATTATTTCCCCACTTTTGTAGCCGTTTTGCTGTTCTTTAATTTTTAACCTTTAATGTCTTCATGCAAATGTTCCCCGTCATATTTGTATCTCTCGGTCCCGGCGAACCGGAACTGATTACCATAAAAGGCTTGAAAGCCCTGCAGGCAGCCGACTGTATTTTCTGTCCCGAGACACTGGCCAAAGATGGAAACAGAGTTTCACGCGCAGCCGACATCCTATTGCAACTCGACATTCCGGAAAACACGGTGCACCGCTTTCCACTCCCCATGAGCAAACAGCGCGAAAAAGCCCTGAGCGCCTACGACGAGGTCTATATGGAGAGCTCCACCCTCCGGCAACAAGGAAAGAAGGTCTGTATCGTCGCCGAAGGAGATGCCGGATTCTACTCTTCCATACATTATGTATATGACAAACTGCAGGCAGACGGCATCCCCGTGAAGCACATCCCCGGTATCCCCGCCTTCATTGCCGCCGGCGCACTGGGCGGGCTCCATGTGGCCAGCCAGGAAGAGCGGCTGACGGTGATACCCGGCATTACTACGACAGAAGAGATAGAGAAACTGACAAGCGAAAACAGTGCGGTTGTCATCATGAAGCTGTCCAGATGCACCGATGAGATTCACCGCTGCATCCGCCTGCATCCCGAATACCGGTATCACTATTTTGAGAATGTAGGCACTCCGGAAGAGAAGTATATCAATGACAGCAAGCGGATAGCGACCATCCGCTTCCCCTATTTTTCCCTGCTTATCATTCGTACAGAGACCTTTTGAGCCCGATTTAATACAATTTCGCACGCCATAGGCATTATTTTAATGAAAATGGGTTACCTTTGCGCCGTTGAAATATAAAAAAGATAAGAACATGAAGAAAGTCGTTTTTTATATGATGCTGCTGGTTATGAGCATCGGTTATGCCTATGCACAAGGAAAGGCAGACATCAAATTCGAACAGACCACCCACAACTTCGGCACATTCTCCGAAAACAGTCCTGTGGTCAGCTACACCTTTAAGTTTACGAACGTAGGCGATGCTCCGCTTGTCATCCATCAGGCTGTAGCTTCCTGCGGATGTACCGTTCCCGAATATTCACAAGAACCGATAGCACCGGGAAAGACTGGAACAGTGAAAGTAACTTATAATGGAACCGGAAGATACCCCGGACACTTCAAGAAATCCATTACCCTGCGCACCAATGCCAAAACGGAAATCATGCGATTATTTATCGAAGGGGACATGACCGCTAAAGATGCCAAATAAGCATTTTACCATACAGAATTAAGGAGATTTTTTTAAATCTCCTTTTTTTTTGCTTTCTTTGCCTAAAATGCGAAGATAGGCTGCACCTCAGCAGAATAATAATGAGCTTGCTCATTTTATCCTGCATTCGGTTTGCACTATCTTTGAAGTCTATTAAAGAAAAACATAAAACTACAAAACCTATGAAACAAGAAGAAGAACCTATTACCGGACTACCGGAAAATGCGTTCCGTGAATTGAAACCGGGAGAAGTGTACAACCCTCTGATGAGCCCGGACAAGAAGTATTCAGAAGTAAATGCCTGGTCGGTGACATGGGGTATTCTGATGGCCATTCTCTTTTCGGCCGCAGCCGCCTATCTGGGGCTAAAGGTGGGGCAAGTATTCGAAGCCGCCATCCCCATCGCCATCATTGCCGTCGGCGTATCAGGTGCCGCCAAACGCAAGAACGCATTGGGCGAAAACGTCATTATCCAGTCTATCGGTGCCAGTTCTGGCGTCATCGTGGCAGGTGCCATCTTCACCCTTCCGGCGCTTTATATCCTTCAGGAAACCTATCCGAAAGAAATCACTGTTACCTTTGCACAAGTCTTTATCAGCTCTCTGCTGGGAGGTGTGCTGGGTATTCTCTTCCTTATCCCCTTCCGTAAATATTTCGTGAGCGACATGCACGGCAAGTATCCCTTCCCCGAAGCAACAGCCACCACACAAGTGCTCGTCTCCGGTGAAAAGGGCGGCAGCCAGGCAAAACCATTACTCATGGCAGGTATCATCGGTGGTCTATACGACTTCATCGTGGCAACCTTCGGCTGGTGGAACGAGAATTTCACTACCCGCGTATGCGGCCTCGGCGAAATGCTGGCCGAGAAAGCCAAGCTGGTATTCAAGGTTAATACGGGTGCTGCTGTGCTCGGTCTGGGCTATATCGTGGGACTGAAATACGCGTCCATCATCTGTGCCGGTTCGCTGGCCGTATGGTGGATTATCATCCCCGGTATGTCCATGATTTGGGGAGACTCCGTACTGAACCAATGGAACCCCGAAATCACAGCAACCGTAGGCGCTATGGCTCCGGAAGATATTTTCAAATACTATGCCAAGAGCATCGGTATCGGTGGTATAGCCATGGCAGGTATCATCGGCATTATCAAGTCCTGGGGCATCATTAAGAGCGCCGTAGGGCTGGCTGCCAAGGAAATGGGCGGTAAATCCAATGTAGAGGCCAGCGTGAAGCGCACGCAACGGGACATCTCCATGAAGATTATCGCCATCGGCTCCATCATCACATTGCTGCTGGTTGTTCTGTTCTTCTACTTCGATGTGATGCAAGGTGACCTGACACATACCATTGTAGCCATCCTGCTGGTAGCAGGTATCGCTTTCCTGTTCACTACCGTGGCAGCCAATGCCATTGCGATTGTGGGCACAAATCCCGTATCCGGAATGACGCTGATGACATTGATTCTGGCATCCGTAGTCATGGTAGCCGTAGGGTTGAAAGGTCCCGGAGGAATGGTTGCGGCACTGGTGATGGGTGGTGTTGTATGTACGGCACTGTCCATGGCGGGAGGCTTCATCACAGACTTGAAAATCGGTTACTGGCTGGGTAGCACGCCTGCCAAGCAGGAGACCTGGAAGTTCCTCGGAACCATCGTTTCTGCCGCTACCGTAGGTGGTGTAATGATTATCCTGAACAAGACATATGGTTTCACCAGCGGACAACTGGCCGCTCCGCAGGCCAATGCCATGGCAGCCGTTATCGAACCTCTGATGAACGGTGTGGGTGCTCCTTGGCCGCTCTACGGTATCGGTGCAGTGCTGGCCGTCATCCTCAATTTCTGCAAGATTCCCGCACTGGCATTTGCATTGGGTATGTTCATCCCATTGGAACTGAATGTTCCGTTGGTAGTGGGCGGTGCCATCAACTGGTACGTGACCAGCCGCAGCAAGGATGCCGCTCTCAATGCCGAACGCGGGGAGAAAGGTACCCTGCTTGCCTCCGGTTTCATTGCCGGCGGTGCATTGATGGGTGTGGCAAGTGCTGCCATGCGTTTCGGAGGAATCAACCTCGTAAACGATGCATGGTTGCAGAACACCTGGTCCGAAGTGCTGGCGCTGGGTGCTTATGCCATTCTGATATTCTACCTCATCAAAGCTTCCATGAAAACCAAATAACTTTTAAATACCAAGAACATGAAAAAGATTCTACTTTTATCTTTTCTATTTGCAGCGACCATGTTATCTGCACAAAAGCCCGTTGAGCTGCCCCTATGGCCCAACGGTGCCCCCAATAACAACGAACTGACCAATTCCGGACAGAACCATAACAACGAATGGGTGTCCGATGTCACCACCCCTACCCTTACGGTGTACCCTGCCTCCCACCCCAACGGCATGGCCATCATCATGTGTCCGGGAGGTGGCTACGGAGGGCTGGCCATGAAGCACGAGGGACACGACATGGCTCCCTGGTTCAACACACAAGGCATCACCTATGCAGTACTGAAATACCGTATGCCCAACGGGCACCATGAAGTGCCCCTTTCCGATGCCGAACAAGCCATCCGCATGGTACGCGAACATGCCGCCGAATGGGGTGTCAATCCTCAGCGTGTAGGCATCATGGGCGCTTCTGCCGGCGGCCATCTGGCAGCTTCGCTTGCCACACTATACAGCGGTGACAAGACCCGTCCCGACTTCCAGATCTTGTTCTATCCGGTGATTTCCATGCAGAAAGGCGTTACCCATGGAGGTTCCCGTAAGAACCTTATCGGAGAAAATCCATCTCAGGAGCTGGAACAAAAATACTCCCTCGAAAGACAAGTGTCCCCACGCACTCCGCAGGCTTTTATCATGCTTTCTTCGGACGACGACGCAGTGCCACCCATCAACGGCATTGGCTATTTCCTCGCCTTGCGTGACCACAAAGTGCCTGCCAGCCTGCATGCCTACCCTACCGGCGGACATGGCTGGGGATTCCGGGACAACTTCACCTACAAGCGTCAATGGACGGAAGAACTGGAGAAGTGGTTGCGTGAAGGGCTCGTATTCCCGGTCTCTGAACCTACCACAAAGAAATAAAAGCAATTATGAATAAAAAGTATTTTTTACTCACTTGCCTCGCAGCGTTTCCCTTTGCCCTGACTGCTCAGGAGAACAATCGCTACGAAGAGATTACCAACCCCAAGCTGACAAGCATCAACCGGGAGCCTGCCCGCAGCACGTTCACCTCCTACGTCACGGAGGCTGATGCCGTCATCAATGACCGCAAGAACGGAACCTTCCGCTTGTCCCTTAACGGGAAATGGAAATTCCATTATGTGGAAACCTTCGCCGACCGCCCCACGGACTTCATGATGGACCGTGTGGACGCCAGCCGCTGGCCGGACATCAATGTACCCGGAAACTGGGAGTTGCAGGGATTCGGTACGCCCATCTATGTGAACCAGCCTTATGAATTCTGTTCTTCGGGCTATCCTCCTTATTGGGACAAGCCCAATCCTCCATACGTTCCCCAAGAATGGAATCCCACCGGCACCTACCGCCGCGAGTTCACTCTTCCGGGAGACTGGGACGATAAGGAAATTTTCCTGAGTGCCGACGGCGTACGCGGGGCAGCCTTCTACTACCTCAACGGCAAGTTTGTAGGCATGAGTAAAGATGCAAAGACTCCGGCGCGTTTCAACGTCAGCGCCATTGCCAAGAAAGGGAAGAATGTCATTGCCATTCAGATACACCGCTTTTCCGATGCCAACTATCTGGAATGCCAGGACTTCTGGCGCATCAGTGGTATCGAACGGGACATTTACTTATACGCCCAGCCTCAAATCCATCTCACGAACTTCAAGGTGGAAGCTCCTCTGGACGACAACTACCGTAACGGTATCCTCAAGGTAAAGGTACAGTTCACCAACGAAAGCGGACAAAATTCCCCATTTGTCGTTGGCTACCGCCTGCTGGACAAGAACGACCAGCAGATAGCCCAGTCCTCTACCCAGGTCAGCGGTGACCAGACAGAAGTGGAGTTCACTAAGAAAACCATCCAGGAACCTTTGCAATGGACAGCCGAAACGCCCAACCTCTATACCCTCGTCATCAGCCTAAAGCGACCTAACGGGGATGTGATTGAAGCGACAAGCTGCAAAGTAGGATTCCGCACAGTGGAAATCAAGGACAAGCAATTGCTGGTGAACGGGCAACCCATCCTCGTGAAAGGCGTGAACTATCACGAACACAACGAGAACACCGGTCACTATGTCTCCGAAGAACTGATGAAGAAAGACTTCGAGCTTTGGAAGAGATACAATGTCAATACCGTACGCACTTGCCACTATCCCCAGCAGGAACGTTTCTACGAACTCTGCGATGAATATGGTATCTACGTCATCGACGAAGCCAATATCGAAAGTCACGGCATGGGTTACGACTTGCGGGTAGGCGGTACGCTGGGAAACAATCCGCTCTTCATGAATGCCCATCTCGACCGTACCATGAATATGTACGAACGGGACAAGAACCATCCGTCAGTCATCATCTGGTCGCTGGGCAACGAAGCCGGAAACGGATTGAATTTCTACGTCACCTACAACACCTTGAAGACGCTCGACAGCCGTCCCATCCAGTATGAACGCGCACTGTTGGAATGGAATACGGACATCTACTGCCCGATGTACGCTTCCCCTTCCTATCTGGAGAAGTATGCCCGGAACAAGGAGATGACGCGTCCCCTCATTCTTTGCGAGTATGCCCATGCCATGGGCAACAGCCTCGGCAACTTCCAGGAGTATTGGGACATCATCGAAAAATATCCCATCCTCCAGGGCGGCTGTATCTGGGACTGGGTAGACCAGGGCTTTGCCGCCAAGACTGACGACGGGCGCAAATACTGGGCCTATGGCGGCGACTATGGCGAGAACGGTACCCCCTCCGATGGCAATTTCTGCATCAACGGCGTGGTATATCCCGACCGCAGTGTCAAACCGCAGACGGAAGAGATGGGGAAGGTCTACCAGAACATCAAGTTCCTCGACTTCGACAAGCAGACTTCCACCGTGAAAATCCGCAATGATTTCTCCTTCACCAATCTCGACAAGTACGACTTCTACTACATCATCCGCGACCACGGAAAGGAAGTCTACCGTGGCAAGATTGAAAATATCCATGCTGCACCGGGCAAGACGGTAACCACCGGCTTTCTGAACGGCATCCCCAAAGAGAAACAGACAACGGGAGATGTACGCATCGAGTTCTATGCAGCCATCAAGACGGCAGAACCTTTCCTCCCGGCCGGCACGGTCATTGCACGCGAACAGACCTACGTCCATACCTTCTACAAGAAAGAGGCTACGGCACAGAAGCCCGCCACTTCTAAGGAAGAAGGAAATTTGGTGGCGTTCTTCGGTCCCGACTTCAAAGCCACCTTCGACAAGCAAAGCGGCCTACTCACCTCCTATTTGTACAAGAAGCACGAGTACATACTGAACGGTCAAGGTCCCCGCCCATTCTTCTGGCGTGCACCGACGGACAATGATTATGGAGCCAACCTCCCCGTCCGCCTCAAAGCCTGGAAAGAGGCAAGCTATCAAGAACCAAAAGCCGAAAGTTTCCAAGTGACTCCGGGCAGCAATGCCACGACAATAAAGGTGACCTACCGTTTTCCGCAGACAGACGCCCGTTGGGACATCACCTATAAGATATATGCCAGCGGAGTCATCAAGGTAGACAACCGGTTCATGGCCGAAGGAGACCAAGCCCCGATGATACCGCGTGTAGGCCTGCGGATGCAGCTGCCGGAAAGCTTTACAGACTTGACCTACTACGGTCGCGGTCCGAAAGAGAATTACCGAGACCGCCGTACCTCCCAGTTCATCGGAGAGTACGCCATCCCGGTCAAGGATATGTACGAGCCGTATGTCCGCCCACAGGAGAACAACCATCGCACGGATATCTATTGGTGCGCTCTTACCGATAAGACGCAACGTGGTTTGCTGCTCATCGCCGACCGTACTTTTGAGCTGAACGCCTCCAACTATTCCCTGGAAAGCATGGATAGCGGCGATACGATTGACAACGGTGCCCCGCGTACCGAAAAGACCAATCACCGCCACCTCACCGACCCTCTGCCGGAAAAGATGGTCGATTTGTTCATTGACTACCGCATGATGGGTGTCGGTGGAGACGACAGTTGGGGCGCAACCGCCCATGAACCCTATCTGATCCGTCCGGGCAAGGAGAATGCCATCGAATACGGTTTTACCCTTGTTCCGTTCGATAAAAAGGAGGATTATAAATATTTAATCCGGCAATATTGAATTTAATCCCTCCGGATTAAGCTTTTATAAAAAGGATGTAGTAAATTTGCTGCATCCTTTTTACGTTCAAGAACAATAATAATCAAAAGAAAGAAAAATGAAAACAATGACTAAATTTATGTTCAGCGCCCTCTGCGCCGCAGCCATGGTAACTTCCGTTTCTGCCCAGGGAGGGAAAGATATGTTGAGCAATGGAATAAAGTATCTGGATGTGCCATACGTAGCCCATACGCTGGAAGCAGATGGTCCCGAAGAACTCGTCATCAACTGCGATGAAGTAGACTGTACCACGCTGGTGGAATATGTACTGGCAGAGACGCTTACCCCCAAATTGGCCGACGGAGACATCTCGGAAAGCGCTTTCGCCGATAACCTGCAAAAAATTCGTTACCGTGACGGTAAAATCGACGGGTACACTTCCCGCCTGCATTATATTGCCGACTGGATAAACAATGGCGTACGCAACGGCTTCCTTCAGGATGTAACGGGCGCCATGAGTCCCGACACCGAACAGTTATCCATCTCCTACATGTCTTCCCACCCCCAACTCTACAAGCAGCTGGCAAATTCTCCGGAGAACATAGCCAAAATGAAGAAGATTGAACAATCCTTGTCCGGCAAGGAAATTCACTATCTTCCCAAAGCCAAACTTCCCGCCGATGGTCTCCCGTGGATTAAAGACGGCGATATCATAGCCATCACCACCAACACTCCGGGGCTGGATGTAGCCCACATGGGAATCGCTTTCTATGCGGATAACAAACTCCTGCTGGTACACGCTTCCTCTACCGACAAGAAAGTGGTCGTCTCCAAAGTCCCCTTGTCCCAAATGCTGAAAGACAATAATAAGTGGACGGGAATACGGGTGCTGAGGATGAAGAAATAAAATGAAATACTATAATATGGAAAAGGCGATGAAGATTTGATTCTCCATCGCCTTTTCCGTATATAGGATTGTTCGTTCCTATTCCTCCACGACAATATATTCATCAATATTCCGTGTTTCTTTACTGAAGTTCACACCTACTTTCACTAATTTTCTGCCATCCAAGGTATAAGGAATCAGATACCCCTTCTCATCTATTTGTTTCAGAGCTGCGTCGGCCGTACCGTCCAGTTTGAACTCAAAAACATAAATAGCGGTAGGGGTATGAACTACTGCGTCCGCACGGCCGCGGCTGCTGCGAACCTCGGACCGGATGAACTGTCCCAGCAAAGTAAACACTACATGAAAAATAACCTGATAATGACGTTCCGTATCATCACTCAACTCGTACGGAATACCGGAGAAGAATATCTTAAGACGCTCCATAAACGCCTCCACATCCCCACTCTTCAATTCACGCATGAATTTAGCGATGTGGAAACCAGTTTCATCATCAGTAACTTTAGTATAAAAAGGAACCAGAAAATTGAGGAAACCATAACAAACTTCATCATTCGGAAATTGAAGCGTATAAAGGCAAACCTCTTTATCATAAGCTTTTATAGTCAAGTAACCGCTCTGATAAATCATAGGCAGAGGATTATTAGCTTCTGCACGATATTCAGAGAAGGCAGAGGCAGTAACCTCTACGCCATTCAGCAAAAGGCGAAGATCATAGTCACTCTTTTTTAATAAATCCACCAAATAAGTAGGTGTACCCGTCTGAAACCAGAAGTTGCCGAACTTCAATTTCTGGAATACATTCAGAAGGCTGAAAGGGTTAAAAAGCCCCACCGAAGTATCTTCACAAAAATGATAGCCGTCATATTTCTTTGCCAAACGAAAAATCGTTTCCTCCAAAGTCAGTTCTTCATTCTCACTTAACCGTTGTATTTCCGGGCCAAATGTTTTTATAAGTTCATCTTGTGTAATGCCGCACAAAGCATTGTATGCTCTATCCATGCTTATATCATTCAGCTGGTTCAAGTCACTGAACACACTTACTTGCGCAAACTTGGTCACTCCGGTCAGGAAAACAAAACGAAGATAACGGTCAGCGCTCTTCAAGACACCGTAGAACGCTTTCAATATTTTCCGATACTCATCCAGCAAGTTCTCATCCAAGACCGCTTGAAGCAATGGCTTGTCATACTCATCAATCAGCACAACAACCTGCTTTCCTGTCTGCATGCATGCCTGCTCTATCACGTAAGCAAAACGCTCTTCCGGACTACGGTCTTTCTTCTCCTGACCATAGAGTAGCTCCCATTTCTCCAGATACTGATTAAGCATAGCCGTCAGGTCAGCAGCAGTTTCATATTTTCGGGCATTCAAATCCAAGTGCAAAACCGGGTATTCTTCCCATTCCTTTTCCAGCTGTTCGATGGCCAAACCTTGAAACAGCTCCTTGCGTCCTTGAAAATAGGCTTCAAAGGTAGAAAGAAGCAGACTCTTGCCAAAACGACGGGGACGGCTCAAGAAATAAGGTTTACCTACATTTGCAATTTGATAAACCATAGCCGTCTTATCTACATAGAGATAACCATCCCTACGTATTTCCTCAAAAGTCTGTATGCCTATCGGCAGTTTACGTATCTGTTCCATGTTATTATTATAACCTGATTGGTGTATGACAAAGGTACAATTTATATTTCAAAAATAAGACGAAAGGCGATGGAGATTTTAGTCTCCATCGCCTTTCATTATTTTACTAATCATCATTTCAGCATTACTCACGTAGACTGGTGCAATCCAAAATACTTCTTCATAAAGCAGATATAAAGAAAACAAAGCAAAAGAATTATACCTGCCAAATACCAATAACCATAACCCAAGCACGTTATATATCCTACGATGATGATTGCCTGCACTGCCATGTAAATAGAAGAAACCATTACGTGAGGAATCTTCAGCTCATTCGCCATTATCTGATACATATGCTTGCGATGCGGTAGTCCGATATTCTCATGAAGCATCAGGCGGTGAATGATAGTCAGTACACTGTCAACACCATAAACGGATAAAAGAACTATCCAGCTGAAATCCCCCGTTCCAATGATAAGTCTTCCTATCAAGAAAAGAAGGATGAAGGCAATGCTCACCGAACCCACATCACCCGCAAAGCATTTGGCACGCTTGCGGAAATTGAAGAAACAGAAGACTAGAACGGAACAGATAACGGTATAGATGAAATCCGCTTCCACAAAAGTAACCACCTCCTTATTGACATAAGCCAACGCAGCAAGAATAACCAGAGAATAACCGCCGGTTATACCGTTAATACCATCCATAAAGTTGTAGGCATTGATGATGCCCGTACAGACTATCAAGGCAATGACTATCCACCACCAAGACAAGGAAAACAGCCCCCACTGATAAAACATCAAGGTCATGGCAGAGAAATGAAAAAGCAGTCTTGTCATCTGTCCGGTGGATTTTATATCGTCCACAAAGCTGATGAACGTCACCAGTGTCAAGGCAAGCAGGAACCAGGGATATTCAAAGCCACTCGTCAGGAAACAGGCCAACGCACCGAAATAGAAGATAATCCCACCACCGCGTAAAGTCACTTTCGTATGAGAACTCCGCTCATTGGGCTTGTCGATGATATTGCATTTATCAGCTATCCTAAAATAAAAAAGTTCTGCCAAAAACAGCAGAACCAATATTAGCAGATAATACATAGCAGTATTTTCCTCTTTAATTTTTAATTGTTTACTTTTATATTTGAGAACGATTTTATCGTTCTCACTATCCCCTCCTCTGCCCTCACCGGCATTCTGTCAATTCCCAGGGCAGCCTTTATCTTCGCATTGCTCACCACATAATTCTCTGTCAACTTGCGCAGACGCTCTGCATTCAAAGGCAAATGGAGCAGAGTCCCAAGCCGGGCACAGAATTCCATCAGTCCTCTGTTTATCTTCCAGATATGCGGCTTACGCTCCAAAGCCCGACACATCAAAGCTATCAGCTCATTCGTGGACAAGGCCTCGTCATCTCCCATGTGGTAGATACCACTCGCCACCTCCTTGGTCAAAAGACCTTCCACCACGTAGCAGAGATTGTCTATTGAAGTAAAAGACCTTCTGTTCTCAAAAGCCCCTAAAGGCCAGGGAATGCCTTTCCTCACCACATTATAAAGAAGATTCAGATTGCCTTTGTTGCCGGGACCATGAATCATGCAAGGACGCAGGATATAGACCTTTTTGTCATCATACAGATTAGCTTCCAATTCTCCATTTTCAACTTTCAACTTGCTAAGGATGTAATTCTCGGCAGCTATCTTACTTTCCCCATAAGGCCCTACCGGAGCAGGCACCACATCTTCGGTCAGCATATCACCCACCACACTGTCGGCAGCGGCTTTCACCGAACTGAAGAATACGAACTTCTTCGCAGACGATTCCAGAAAAAAATCAAATATCTTTTGGGTCAATCCCGTATTAATATCAAAATAGGATTGGGCTGCGGACCGGTTTTTCGTATCATGGGCTTTACCAGCCAGATGAATAATGGCATCGAATTCAGGAAGATTCCGCATCGGAAAAGAAGCCGGTTCAATATCCTTCCAGAAAAAAGTCTTTACCACCCCCTCCTTTTCAGGAGCAACGATATCCAGACCGTAAAGACTATGATGCTCCTTCAGGGCAACAACGAGATTGGAACCCACAAAGCCGTGGATTCCAGTGATAAGTATGTTCATTGAAATATACTAAAAAATATACTGGTCGGAAACGTGATTATTGGTGATGTATTTGATTAAATAGAGTACCCAAATATTCCTTTTAATAAGCATTTTTACAATCTCATACAAATCCTCCTCTACTTCGGGAGTAAATACGACTTTCATTCAAACAAAGCCTTTATACGAAGACGAAGTCTACTCAATAGTTCTTCACAGGAAATACCACATTCGATATCATCACGTTTTTCTATTACAATACCTAAATTTCCTTTTTTACTTGCAGTATAAGCAACAATTGATTCATCAACCCTTTCTTTCGTTAATTCTGACTCTTTATATGGCTTAATTTTACTCATTGTTCCAATCTTTTCACAAAAAGACTTAAAGATTTTGAGATGTTCTAATTATCACTCACTAATTTGCACCTTCAAATATAGTTTTTTTACAAAGCGCATATCATGCTCCACCATAATCTTCACCAGTTTCGGAAAACTTGTCTTCGTAGGATTCCAGCCGAGCAGTGTCTTGGCTTTCATTGGATCACCCAATAACTGTTCTACTTCACAAGGACGGAAATATTTAGCATCAACTTCAACCAACGGTTTTCCGGTCTTTACATCAATACCCTTTTCATTCACACCTTCTCCTTCCCAACGAAGTTCAATACCAACCTCCTTAAAAGCTAAAGTAGCAAACTCACGTACTGTGTGCATCTCGCCCGTAGCTATCACAAAATCCTCAGGAGTATCGTGCTGAAGTATCAGCCACATACATTCCACATAGTCCCTAGCATACCCCCAGTCACGACGGGCATCCAAATTACCCAGATACAACTTATCTTGAAAACCTTGTGCAATACGAGCAGCAGCTAAAGTAATTTTACGGGTCACGAAAGTCTCCCCTCGCCGTTCACTCTCATGATTGAACAGAATACCATTTACAGCAAACATTCCATAACTCTCACGATAATTCTTGGTTATCCAGAAACCATACTGTTTTGCCACTCCGTATGGACTACGAGGATAGAAAGGTGTCGTTTCCTTTTGAGGAACTTCCTGAACTTTACCGAACAACTCGGAAGTAGATGCTTGATAAATCCTTGTCTTCTTCTCCAAACCAAGAATACGGACAGCCTCCAACATACGGAGTGTACCCACAGCGTCCGATTCTGCCGTATATTCAGGTACATCAAAACTAACCTTTACATGACTCTGAGCTGCAAGATTATAAATTTCATCCGGCTGAACCAATTGAATGATTCTAATAAGCGAACTACTGTCCGTCATATCTCCATAGTGAAGATTTATCAGACGATCCTTTTTCATGTCACGTACCCATTCATCCAAATAAAGATGTTCGATACGACCAGTATTGAAAGAGGAAGAACGGCGAAGAATGCCGTGGACTTCATACCCCTTCTCTATTAAAAATTCGGCAAGAAAAGAGCCGTCTTGACCGGTGATACCAGTAATTAATGCAATCTTTTTCATAAAACTACCCTCTTGTTAGATAAAACTCAAATATCTTTATAAAATACTTTAAAAACAATAACGGCATACAAGTCCATATATCATTTTCCCTACACGCCCTTACTATCTCCTTATTCAAAAGTATGTTGCTTTTAATGGAAGCCGTACTTGTACCTCCCATCCTCATCTTCATGAAATCCAAAGGTAAGTATTTCGACTTCAATTTATGGGTATACAAGAAGCGTATCAATAACTCATAGTCAGCAGCTATTTTGTAATCCGTCTTGTAATATCCAAATTCCTCAAAATATCTCCGATAAGTGAAAAAGGTGGGATGCGCAGGCATAAAGCCATAACGAAAAAGCTGGGGAGAAAAGTGCTTAGAAGAATAGTAACGTACCGTTTTATCCAGATTGTCAGGATTTACAAAACGTACATCTCCATAAATCGCCTCAATCCCATTCTCTTGAAAGCCCTCTACCACTTTGGCTATTACATCAGTTCGATGATAGAAGTCATCGGAATTGATGATACCTACAATGTCACCGGTAGCCATCCGTATGCCTTTGTTCATGGCATCATAAAGTCCTTTGTCTGGTTCACTTACCCAACGCATCTGACCATTGAACTTAGATTCATATTCTTTGATAATCTTCACCGTATCATCCTTGGATGCACCATCCACCACAATATATTCTATATTTTTAGAAGTCTGTGATAAAACAGCTTCCATGGTATCACGTAAAGTTATAGCACTATTATAGGTGATTGTTATAATTGAAACTTTCATTTTATCATATTCTTGCAGAGAGCAAACTTACTTCCAGGTACTCCAGCTTTTCGGGGTAACATACATGAATAACATACCTATCTTCTATTTTAAAAGATAAGCTTTAGTATTAAGTATCAATAATTGCAAACTATTTAGTATATACCTAACTCTATTAAGAATTACATAACTTAATAGTTTAAATGGAAGGTATGCCTCAAACGATTTTATACAGTTATTAGCGAAAATATCAATAATATTTTAAAGCATTCTGTATTTCTTCTATAGAATCGATATACATACTGCTATCAATAGATAATTCTTTTTCTGAAATGGAATTTAATTCATGATTTGATAAGCCATCTATAAAATGGCATATAGAACTATCTTCTCTTGCATTAATACTATATCCTACTCCTAGTTTCTTTACTTGTTCTGACAAGAAAGTTCCTTTCGAAACTACTATAGGTTTACAAAAACATATTGACTCATATAATTTATTAGGCTCAGCTATTCTTTCATTTATAGTGTTAGCATCATAACAAGCTACTACAATATCAATTGTTTCATATATCGCCTCTAAATCCTCTGGACTTCTAAATTTTCCAAAATATTTAATATTAGGATATTGAAATGAAAGTTGTTTTGCCAAATACGTTAACCGGGAGTCTCCATAAAAAAAGAATTGATGCCGAGGATACTTCTCTCCAATCACACGAGCAAACCTAAATACTGTATCTGGATATCTGAAAGCTCCCACATATGAAAATACAATTTTATCTGTACTCTTTTTCAGAATACGACGTTCAATATTTTTCAAATAAGGAGACACACGATTAGGTTGAATTATAATATTAGAAGGTATTTGTTTTCCAAAAAGATATAATGAAAAACCCTCTGAAGTAAATATTGTCCTAAATGAATGTTTTATAATCCATTTATCAATATTTCTAAAAAAAGAAATTAGAATACTGCTTCTAAAATAAGTATAGATTAGATCTGAAGACTCATATATAAAATGCTTTCTTTTGTAAAGTGATAACCAAAAAGCTAAATCAAAACCAAATGCATAATATAAGACATTCTCTCTATTTTGTCTTTCTATAACCTGCTTTATCTTTTTTCTATTGTTCAAGAATCTACTGACATACTTATTTCCACTATCTACAATACCCCAATTATGAGTTGGTATAGTCGAAGGCAACGTATTTATATCATAAAATCCTCTACTATATCCATAAACTTCTACTTCATAACCCGCTTCATATAAGGATTTTATTCTTTTCAAACATCTAGGCTGTGAAAGGGAAGCAAGGAAAAAAATAATCTTCATTACAATAAATACTTTACAATTCTTTCACAAGCCTTACCATCCCCATAAGGATTGACGGCTTTACTCATTCTATCATAATAAGATTCATCATTAAGTAAAGAGGAAACTTCATACACAATCTTATCATAATTAGTACCTACCAACTTTACAGTACCAGCCTCTAAAGCTTCAGGGCGTTCAGTTGTATCGCGCATTACTAAAACAGGTTTGCCAAGCCCCGGAGCTTCTTCCTGAATACCCCCACTGTCAGTTAATACAATATTAGACTTCTCCATCAAATAAACGAAAGACAAATATTCAAGTGGTTCGATGAAGAACATATTTCCTAAGTTATTGAGATCTTCACCGAAAACCTCATGGATAGGTCTGCGAACATTGGGATTAAGGTGCATTGGATATACAAAATCAACATCAAGATATTTTTGAGCCAAACTCTTAATAGCCGTACACATAGAAATGAAACCATCCCCAAAATTCTCACGACGATGTCCGGTAATCAACACTAATTTCTTACCATCTCTCAGACGGTTTATATCATAACCAGCAGCCTTCAAAGCAACTGTCAAGTCAGTGTGAAGCTTTTGATCACTCTTAATCTTATCCACCACTATATAAAGTGCATCAATTACCGTATTTCCAGTCACAATAATTTTATCCTCTTTTACACCTTCATCCAATAAGTTTTGGCGACTCAAAAGGGTTGGCGAAAAATGATAAGTTGAAATGCGACCCGTTATAAGCCGGTTCATCTCCTCTGGCCAAGGACTATAAATATTGTGTGTACGAAGTCCCGCTTCTACATGTCCCACTGGAATTTGTTGATAAAAAGCAGCAAAAGCCGAGGCTGTAGAAGTAGTGGTATCTCCATGTACCAACACTACATCCGGATGTGCCTCTTTCAAAACATCACGCATACCCGTCAAAACACGCGCTGTCACATCATATAAATCCTGTCCCTGCTTCATGATATTTAAATCATAATCAGGAATGATATCAAATATATGCAATACTTGATCAAGCATTTCACGATGCTGACCGGTAACACACACAATGGTTTGAAAATCCTTCGGATATTTCTGAAATTCTCTCACTAAAGGAGCCATTTTAATAGCTTCTGGACGAGTACCGAAAACGAGCATTATTCTTTTCATACAACTGTATATTGCTTTTTAAAAACTCCGCAGAAGTCAAGAACAATTACATCTTTTCTATAATTCAATTCTGCAAACTCCCGATGATTAACCAAGAAAACGACAATGTCAGCTTGTTCATAGGCCTCTTTATAATTTTTGAGCTTAAATACATTATGCTCACGTATATTAGGTTCCACCACCATAATTTGAGCATTATTACAGCCTTGCATCACTTTCGCAGTAATCCCCTTTGCCGGCGATTCACGGAGGTCATCAATGTTCGGTTTAAAGGCTAGTCCCATCATCGCAACCCAAGGTTTGCGATGATGCTTTAGTTCAAATTTCAACATCTCATTCTGAACTTTTTCAGCACACCAAAAAGCTTTATAGTTATTTATTTCGCGTGCCGTAGCTATAATTTTGGACTCCATAGGAAAATCAGCTGTAATAAAATAAGGATCAACAGCAATACAATGCCCACCTACCCCACAACCGGGTTGGAGAATATTCACACGAGGATGCTTATTGGCTAAATCAACAAGCTCCCAGACATTGATATCTGCCTTATCACAAATTAGAGAAAGTTCATTGGCGAATGCAATCTGCACATCACGCGAGGAATTTTCCGTCAATTTACACATCTCTGCGGTTCTACAATTAGTACGATGAAGCATTCCTTTGACAAACTGGCTATAAAATTCAATAGCCTTATCTGTAGATGCTTCGTCCCAACCTCCTATGACACGGTCGTTATGAACTAATTCATAAATAACATTACCTGGTAATACTCGTTCGGGACAATATGCTATAAAAATCTTCCCAATCAATTCTGGGCGCTCTGTAAAAATAAGTTGCTTCATTTTTTCAGTAGTACCAACTGGAGACGTTGATTCAATAACATATAAATCCCCCTCTTTCAAAAGGGGAATAACAGCTTTTGTCGCAGCTTCCACATACGATATATCTGGCTCATGATTACCCTTAAAAGGTGTAGGTACCACCATAAAGTAAGCTTCACACACCTCCGGTGTGGTAGAAGCTTTCAATGCTCCTGATTTTACCACCTCTTGCAGCATTTCTTCCATACCTGGTTCTATTATATGAAGTTTACCTTGGTTGGTTACCTCTACTACTTTAGGGTTAATATCTACCCCTATTACTTGCACGCCATGTTTGGCAGCAATAATGGCTGTGGGAAGGCCTATATATCCAAGCCCCATAAAACACACTTTCATTTAAGTATATACAGATTTATGTTAATAATTTAAACTGATGATTTAGATATTTGAGGACACGATGATAATAATTGAAATATCAAGCACCAATAAATAACACCCTCTGAAAAGCCCATAGCAAAACGGCCTGATACCAAGACGGAAAAAAGTACGATAAGAATCAAAAGGTTAGATTTATGATGAATATTGCTTATCAATATAAAAAAGAGAGGAGATAAAAAAAACAACAAGACAAGAATTCCTGCCCTATTTAAGATGTCCAAAAAGGCACATTCCGGTCCATTTCCAATTGCGAAATTAGCCATAGCAGAATTACCCCATAGAACATTTTCAATAGGTTGACTCCAAAAATAGTTCCAATGAGCTTTCCAAAAATAAAATCTCTCTGTATTCGAACTATCTTCCATCTGCAAAGATGTGTTCAACCTTTGTAAAACCAATTCGTTTTCCGCAAAAAATGCATTTAATGCGAAACAACAAACACAAATAATTACAATTAAAAAAAGCATATTCTTCCATGAGATACCTTTTGATAAATAACTTAACAATATATAAATCAACAGAAGTCCAATAGTGACAGAAGCAATTCTTACACCTGTAAAAAGAGAGAAAACAAATCCTAAAATGAGTATAAGTATATCCTTTCTTAAATAACTTAATGATGCAACTGATAAAATAAAGAAACCACCATTTTTAGGTGCAGAGAATATCCCCATTTTATATAAATAACTTATCGTAGAATTATCATAATCCTCACTAACTAAGACAAATCGAGTCTGAAAAAATGTTTCTAAAACAAGAGCAATGCAATTTATTATAAAAATTATTCGCAACAAAGAATACGAATAATCAAATTCTTTCCACAATATAAACCCCATAAAAACATTCAAAATAAACGATAATGAGATTAGAGAGTTAAAATATGCTCCAGAGTAAAAATACGGAACCAACAACAAAAACAAAAAGGCATAGAATAGAATAAACAAATAGACTTTTTCGTTTTTTCTAAGCAATAAAGGGATTAACAGAAAAGTAAAAACAAGCGTAATCACTTGCACCAATTTCAAAATACTAGGAATATAAGTATTAATGACAGATGACAGTATATAGAATAAACAAATCAATATCACCAATACTTTATTAAGAGATTCTATTTTCACATTCATTACTTCATTTTATTCTCCTATTTGAAAGTACATTGTCAATAATTTCAATAACCTCATGAATTTTATATTCCATTGACCATTGATATCGTTGTGATAAAACAGACTGTTTACAAGATAGCAAACAAGAAGTATCTTGCATTTTTTTTATACCCTTAGTAATAGACTCTCTTGTATTATCACACACCACTCCCAAATTATTTGAATTTACAATTTCTTTTGTATCTCCATTAATAACAGCCAATATAGGCAATCCTATATTGATATATTCATAAAGTTTAGAAGGAACACAGTAATTTGAAATATTATCCACCAAAGAGAGAAAGCCTACATCAGCCTCATTTTTCAAATAACTCATAAATACTTCATAAGCCATTTTTGGCAATAATTCTACTTTGCCTTTGTATGCCATCAAATCAGAATTCAAATGATAGTCTCCAACAAATGTGGCTTTAACGCCCGAAATATTAGCACAAGCTTGTGCTAATATTTCAGGAGACTGAAATCGCCCCATTGCTCCACCATAAACGATATGCAATACATCTTCCGCTTTTCTACTATTAACTTTAGATGCCGGTTCTAAATAACCAAAGTAATTACAAAAAACTTTTCCTTCTAAATCATTGAACTCTACCAATAGTTTTTCTTTATAAGCATTTGTTGATGTAATAATTGCATCAGCGCTCAATAAACATCTTTTGGCGACAAAAGCTCTATCGATATGAGGTAATTTACTTTTATAGGCCAGTTCACCTCCCAACTTTACTGAAGCGATAGGATCATGCAAATTGTGAATTAACTTACAACCTATTTTTTCTTTCAACCTAACTCCAAGCAACAAACACCCCATTTCACCACCAGAAGTCGTAAAGATGAGATCATCAGGCATAATTAAAGATACTAATTCTTTGTATGAGCGATTAACCCAAGGGACTAAATAATCATCAAATACACCCAACGATTCCATTACCCTATTAAAATGATACATACTTAAGTTATAGGGTATTAATATAAATTGTTTTTCGGTGTCTATGATTATGCTTCTCTTGTTATAAACAGGAGCAACAACCCACACATCAAAGCCATTGTTACGGAGATATTGAATTGTCCCCTTACGCACAATTGCCCCACCATCGCTACCTTCAGGAACAGTTCGCGTTATAAAATAGATTTTCATCGTTCACCAACAATTTCAAATTCATTTCAAATACTATTTAGTGATATTGTTATGAATTTTGTATAACGATATCAGCTTTTCTTTCTTTTCATTATAATTACTCCAAATATCCTCTTTCAGCAGAATTTCCCTTAAATCAGAATTAAGCCTATATTTCAAATGATGGGCAGGACTGCCAACAACGATTTCATACGGCTCAACATCCTTAGTAACCACGCTTCCCGCACCTATCACAGCACCATCTCCAATTTTGACACCTTGCATAACGACAACATGACTTCCAATCCAGACATCATTCCCTATCCAAGGAATTTCATCATACGGATTAAATTTAGCCGGGACATTAATGAACGAATTTCTTCTTCCATATATAAATTGGGATGTAGATATTTGTTGTAAATCATGTTTTCCCGGACCAATATGACAAAAAGGACCAATTGAAGTAAAGTTACCAATAATTCCACTGTCAATTAGTGTATATTTGTTCACTGAAGTATAATCTCCAATCTTGACATTTTTTCCAATATGAACATTATTATATATTTCAGAGTGATTGCCCAAATATACATTCTCAGATAAAACAACTTTAGACATCACAACCACATTCATCCCTATCTTCAATGTATTTGGATCAAAGTATCTGGTATGAAATACACCATAGCTGTTGAACCTTATTATTTTTAACAGTTTTTTTATCAAATAAAACATTCTATTTCTTTATTTTATCCATTAATAGTAATACCATTTTTTTATTGACTACAAGCACAATTACCATACTACCAATAAAGAGTAGAAACATTTTCATTATAAAATACAAGAATCCTGCTTCTGCAATATCCATCAGCTTATAACCAACATACGAAAGTGAAACCATACAGGTAAGTGACAACAACATACGCTTCCAATTATAAGAATAAGTTTCATATTGATATGCCCAAAGTGAAGACCAAAGAAGGTTTATAAAATTTGCTATAACACAATTGAATATAGCAGCAGTATATCCCCATAACGGAACAAATATTAGATTTAAAATCAAGTTTGAAAAAGCCATTATTATGGCTCCTGTAGATAATAACCATGTTTTTTTATGATAAGATAAAACCTGAGATGGAAAACGCTGTTGCATACCCAAAACATAACTAAATGATAATATCGGTATAAAAAGAGCTGTTGACTCATATTCTGAATTTCCTAGTATGCTCACAAGTTCTTTTGAAAAAAGAGAAAGCCCATAAACCACTACCAGCATCACTCCCCACATAAAGACTGAAGAAGATTGTATTTTTTGATGGGTACTTTGTTTATCTTGTACCAATCCAGACATTATCACCGGTGATATTACTCTAGTTACTGCATCACCTATTATATACACCATAGAAGAAATTTGGAATGCAAAAGAATACATGGCAACCGAAGATAAATCTACATATTTTGCAATGACCAATCTATCTGAAACAGAAGCAATCCAAGTACTTGCTACAGATGGCATTAGCGGTACAGAATAAACAAGAGCAACTTTCAGAATTGAAAAACTAATTGAAAAATTTAATATTTTTTTCTTTCTGAAATATATATAATAATAAATATGGAGAAATAGAGATGCACATAACGCACCTATCAGAATAGACTTTATACCATATTGTAAATATAGCAATAAAAATATGGAAACTGACGCATTAATGAAGGCAAAGACAAAGTCTAATAAAGTAATCGCTTTAGTCTCCAACGATTGTTCTAGAAAAGTACGCCCCAAAACTGCCAGTTGGTTTAGAAGAGCAGTTGCAAATGAGAGATACACGTATGGAAACATCGGAATATTCAATAAATCAGCACACCACAGTGAAGAGGTTGAAAAAGCAATAATCAATATAAATGAACCGTACAACAATACGAAGCAATATATAGAAGAAAACAACTTCTGCAACTTATTTTTATCATATTTATAATCATGGAAAAACCTTCCAAAAGCAGAGTCCAACGAACATGACAAAATAATGGGTAACAAAGCAGCTATTGAATTCAAAGTTTGCAATGTTCCATACTCGGTTGTAGACAAATTGTTTGTATATAAGGGAAGCAATATTACACCTATACCTTTTGTGAAAAGGCTTGACAATAAATACCACTTTCCATATCGGAATATTGTTCTTAACCAACTTCCTTTATGGATTGCATCAGAATTCATTTGCAATTGATATTTTTTAGTTTATTGAGAGTAAGTCCTCTATTTTTATAAAAAAGTAGTAATGCTTCTTTTATACTTTTAGAATTCAGCTGTAACTCTTGTATATCAAAATTGTGATATTTTTTATATGAATAACTGTTTTTTATCCTAATCGCTATTGCATAGCGTAATTTTAGTGGAATAAACAACAGCCTTTTTAAAGATTTTATTTTGTAACATTCTGACTGTAGCAAGCTTATAATCTGATTACCCACCCTTACATGATTAAGCCCATCTTCCCATTCTATAATGTCATGAATCACCTTGCTCCTCTCATCTTTTAATTCTAAGAAATAAGGTAATAAATGAGTTGCATAAAATGTATTTATTGCATTCTGCATTTCTTCTGCTGTTTTATAGTTAGGTGTCCCTCTATATACATTGGCACGCGGAAAATCAATACCGGTCGGATTAATCAAACAAGTCTGCTTACCTAACATCCATGCTTCAATATTTGTAGTCGATTCATAAGAAATCCAAAAATCAGAAATAGCAATACAATCTACAATAGATTCTTGCTTCAATATTAAAACATTGTCATACTTTTCACATCCATCTATTGCAGATTCATAATACCCCATTGTATTACCAGGATGTTCTTTTAAAACGAACAGAATATCTTCATTATTCTTTACCAAATTTTGAATGACATGATTAAACAAGTCCCTATCTTTTACAAATCGTGCTATGACATCGCTTTTATAAGTCTTAACAGTACTCTCATATCTGTGATCTGCTCTATTAAAAGGCGAAAAGTCCCAGCAGCCAACACCTATCACTTTATAATAATGACCTTTATTATGCTTTTTAAGGAACCCTTCTTTTTCAATTGTTGGTACAATTTTATAATAATCAAAGCCAACAGCACCAGATACCTTAATTTTTTTTTTCAATTCAGGGAACCTACTTAAAATTAACTTACGAGTCCGTTCTGACCATTGCATATTTACATCTTCATACAGACAGTGGTCTTTATTCCACCCCCATAGAAACTCAGGAAGACTATTTATGTCATCTTTAAAATTTCCCTCTGACGTTAAGGTCACCACCTTTATACCTTTCAAAGAGGCATACTTTACCAATTGAAAATTAATCCTAGCCCCTACTCCGTTAGTTATAAACAAAAGTGTCGGTTTATATTTATTTATTGCATAAAATCCATTAAATATGGATTCCTCTACAACATGATACCCCTGGATACGTAAATAATTACATATCAATGATGCAATATTTCTATCTCTTGAAGGATAGGAAGTCCATTCCAAATTAAGTACATCTATTCTATTCATCAAATATATAGTAAACACTCAATTTAATGCCTACCTTTTACAGAAGGCCTTGATAATACCTCAAACTGAGTTAAGTTAAAAAATATATCTTAAATCGTAAACCACCCATCCAACGTCCCAGTTATTTTTCAAGCAGTTACAGAATAAGTAGTATAAAAAATGCTTTTGATTTCCTTTTTCAGTTTGTTAACATCAAAAAAATGCTATTTTTTTATATTTGTTATTAATTCAGTCCGATTGTCAAGAGCAACAAATGTTCATAATCCCTACGTCCTTTAACTATTTCGCTGAAAAATCTCTTAAAATAATCCAGCACAGACACACCCTGCATCTTTGAAATGATGCTGCGATAAGAAAGTCTTGATGATAAAAATGGACCTCTTTTGATTTTGCTTACACATTCTCTTCCCACGCAGGAGCCCCATCATGTTGCGACAAGGAGATTTTTTCAGTTGCCATTAGTAGCCTTCTGCAAAGACAACAATTCATCAACCGTGGACAACAGTTCGTCTATGCGTGCTACATCACGTTGGATACGTTCGGCATCCCACTCACGGGCAACCATCAGCGCTATTATCATTTTCGATTTTTCGTCCGAAATCATATCTGAATGTGGGTCTTTAAAAGGTTAAGAGTAAGCGCTCACTGTATGGCTATAGTGCCCTGAAAGGCACCATAGTCCATATTCATTTTTTAATTAAACAAATTTTCTTCTCCTATTCCCTCTTTCTCACCTTCAGCCATCCCTCCAGCCACTCATTCACCATCTGCCTGATTTCATCATCCTCCAAATCCATGGAGTAGTAATAAAAAAGTGACTGATAAGCACTTAATCTCACATCCAGCCCTTTTTTATTTTTCCATACGTAATTGTACAAATATGGGCTTCTTTGGCAAGAGTGTTAATATTCAAGTCTTTCTCTTTACGCCATTTCTCAAATAAAGCACCCAGTATAGGGTGGTCACTGTTTACATTCATCGTCGTCTTGTATTATGTTATCAGAATTAAAAAAGCACATGTTATTAAACGTTATTTTAGGTTTCTCACGTTTAAAATATTTTCCATATACAGAAAATATTTAATGAGAAAAGAGCCCTAACTTCGCACAAAATCTTTAAAACAACAAAATGGAAAATCTATTCAAAATGTCACTTTTCATGCCGCCCATATCACCGATAAAAGACGAAAACACCGGAAAAACCGTAAAAAGTGCCACACTCACCCCATTTAGGACAATGAGCATTGACGAAGTACACCGTCTTATCACCTCCGACCAGAGACTTGCCGAACTGACACTCGCCATAAGAAATGCCGCAGCACAAGGAGACGAAACTACCGCACGATTCCTCAAACAACAGACACTACCCTACGTCACTCCCTGCGGCGTATTTACACGACGACGAAGCGACTGCCTCACGGAATCCTCCGGCCTGGTTGTAGTCGATATCGACCACCTTGAATCCGCAGAAGAAACGGAAAACTTACGGCAACAACTATTCGATGACCCCTATCTATGCCCTGCGCTGGTGTTCATCAGCCCCACCGGACGGGGCGTAAAAGCGTTTGTTCCCTGTCTTCACGGACAGAATCCTGCAGAAGGAATACAATGGGCCATGAATTACGTCCACTGCATGTATGACGCCGAAAACACACAACCCGGAAAAGGAGTGGACACTTCGGGGAAAGACCTCATACGTGCCTGCTTCCTCTGCCACGACCCCGAAGCACTGCTCAGAGAGGTTGTGAATTTCGAATGATGAGTCATTGCAAATCACCAACTACAAATTACTAATTATAAATTACCAAAATCCGATGGAACCACTATCTTCATTGCACCTTCTGGCCGAAGCAGTCAGAAATGCAGGAGCAGACATTGCTCCAACCTATCAAGAATATATACAACTGGCATTTGCCATTGCCACCGACTGCGGAGAAGCAGGCCGGCATGATTTTTTAAGTCTGTGCAGCCTGTCGTCCAAGTACGACCGACGGGCAGCCGACAAGCTCTTCAGCAATGCCCTGAAGACCGGCCGTAACGACGTGCATCTGGGAACCGCCTTTCATTTGGCCGAGCTTTGCGGCGTGAAGATTCAGCATGAAGCCGCACCTGCCATTGGTACACTTGGTACACAAAGTTCACCCCTCTCTTCTACCTCACACACACGCGCACGCGAGGAAGAGTCCGCATCGGGCATTGAACCACTGTCTCCATTACCCACTTTCGACGAACACCTCCACTGGCCTTATCCCTTGAATCGCATCATGAGCTGCGGAACCTCCCCCGCCCAATACGATGTACTGCTACTGGGTGCCATCACCGTATTGGGTGCCAGTATGGGAAAACACGTCCGATGTTCCTACGGAGGAAAAATGATGTCCCCCTGCCTGCAAACCTTTGTAGTAGCCCTACCTGCATCCGGCAAAGGAGTGCTCTCCTTGGTACGCCTGCTTGCCGAGCCCATTCACGATGAAATACGTGGGCAGGTAAACGAAAGCATGGCATGTTACCGCCGCGAAAAAGCAAAATACGACACACTGGGCAAGGAACGTGGAAAAACGGAGACTCCCGTAATGCCTCTCAACAAGATGTTCCTCATCTCGGGCAACAACACCGGAACCGGCATCCTGCAAAACCTGATGGACTCCGACGGTACCGGACTGATATGCGAAAGCGAAGCCGACACCATCTCCACCGCCATCGGTTCGGAATACGGACACTGGAGCGACACCATGCGCAAAGCCTTCGACCACGACCGACTGTCCTACAACCGGCGCACCGACCACGAATACCGAGAGGTAAAGAAAACTTATCTTTCCGTACTTCTGTCAGGCACTCCCTCACAAGTGAAACCCCTGATTCCCACTGCTGAGAACGGGCTCTTTTCCCGCCAGGTATTCTACTACATGCCTGCCATACATCATTGGCAAAACCAGTTCGACCGCAATGACAGCAATCTTGAAGATACCTTCAAGGCTCTGGGCATGGAATGGAAGGACAAACTGAAAACCATTGTCATGAACGGAATATTCACCCTTCACCTTACGGACGGACAGAAAGATGAATTCAACCGGCTCTTCTCCCGGCTTTTCATACGCTCCGGACTGGCCAACGGAAACGAGATGTCAAGCAGCGTGGCACGTCTGGCCATCAACATCTGCCGCATCATGGAAGTGGTGGCCATGCTCCGCGCAATGGAACAAGGGGAAATCACCGCCTCGCCTTACGTGTCGCCCGACCCTCACACAGCCACAGACAATCTGAAAGACCACATTGTCAGCCGATGGAATCTCCTCATTGCTTCCGATGACTTTCATGCCGTACTCTCACTGGCCGAAAGCCTTTACCGGCATACCACCCATATCCTCTCCTTCCTGCCCAACACCGAAGTGACAAGCCACGGCAATGCCGACCGGGATGCGCTGGTAGACAGCATGGAAGAAGAATTCACACGGGCCTCTTTCCTGCAGAAAGCCGGAGAGATGGGCATCAAATCGGAAACCGCCTCCACCTGGCTCAAACGCATGCAGAAACACGGGCTGGTGGAAAATGTAGATGGCAAGGGAAACTACCGGAAACCAAAAGTCTGACATTCACTTCGCTTCACGCACACGTATGTGTGTGAGGCGAAAGGATGGATGAACCTCTGTACCAAGTGTACCAACCTCACCTTTACGATTCCCGACCTGACCTTTACGCCATCCAACCTCAGGTTTAAGGCTCTCCAAGTGCAGCCACTATCAGCCGCACTTGGGCAGGCGTATAAGAGCGGGAACGGGAAGAACCGCCCAAAGCGGAAAGTCCGTCACGCAAATCGGGACAAAGGTCTATCCAGTGTTTCAGTTTGCGGAAGGCAGCCTCCGGACAAAGATTGGGACAATAGATTTGGGCCAATTCGGTACGCCCGTATGTACGTATGACAAAAGAATCCATAGTTGACAGTTACGATTTATATTTCATCAAAAGTAACTATAAATCATGACATTATCAAACTTACAAGCGTAAATAACCGACTAAAACAGACCCAAACAGACGAGAACCTGCAAAAACCGACAAACGCCCGTATCCACAGCCTTATCTTTGCATCGTTGAGTTCAACACAGCAAATGTTTTTATCCTTTAACTTCTAAATTTTAATTGTATGATTCGTTACAAAAAGTATCAAGTGACGGGCGAAGACAGCCCACTGAAAGGCCTCTGGTATGCACGCCCCGTAATCGAAGAAACCTTCGACATCGAAAAATTGGCCAAGCACATGTCCAATCACAACACCCCCTATTCGAGTGGTGTCATCAAGGGGGTACTGGCAGACATGGTTTCCTGCACCAAAGAATTGATTCTGGACGGCAAGAACGTGAAACTGGATGACCTTGCCATCTTCTCCGTAGGAATCGTCAGCAAGAAAGGGGCGCAATCCGCTGCCGACTTCTCGCTGGCCAACAACGTGAAGGGGCTGAAGCTCCGCGCCCGTGCCACCGGCGAACTGAGTAATGCCCAAATCAACCTGGATGGACAGCTGAAAGAATCTTCCCTGTACACCGTAGGCGGAAAAGCTCCCGATGGCAGTGGTTCCGACGGCGGTTCCGGAGGAAGTGACGGCAATCAGGGCGAGAATCCGTTAGGATGAGAATAATTACAAATTACTAATTATCAACTACCAATCATCATGAGTGAAGACAAAAAGTCAAAATCCGTGTGGGGCATTGTCCTCAAAGTAATCATCACCGTAGCTACCGCCATAGCGGGAGCTTTAGGTCTAGGCGCTTGCAAATAGCCATGCGTACGATTACCCTGCTCATTGTTCATTGCTCAGCCACGCCTCAAGGCGTGGCCCTGGGCTTTGAGGATTGCCGCCGCGACCACATCCACCACCGCGGCTTCCGCGACATCGGCTATCATTTCTATCTGACCCGCAACGGCGAAATACACCGCGGCCGCCCGTTGGAAAAAATAGGTGCGCATTGCCTCAATCACAACCGCCATTCTATCGGCATCTGTTATGAAGGAGGACTAGACGCTGCAAGTTTTCCTGCCGATACCCGTACATTGGAACAGAAAGCTTCGTTACTGGCACTGCTACGTGAGTTGAAGCGTATCTTTCCACGGGCGCTGATTGTGGGGCACCATGATTTGAATCCAGCGAAAGCTTGTCCGTGTTTCGATGCGGAAAGGGAGTATAGGGGGCTGTAAAAGGCTCCCTATGATCCTTTATTTGAGTCTTTATATCTCAGAACCTAAAGTTAATCAACCTTTCCATATCCATTACCTACGAACAAAGATAGAAAAATAAATTCCAGACCTCCATTTTATCTTCTTATTTTTATCAGGCTAACCATTCACGTACTCCAATGCAAACCTCGTCCCTTTCTCCAAATCCCGGTTCACGTTCTTTCCCAATATATCTTTCAGATATTTTGGGTGCAGGCCGAAGCCCGGACGGATGGAGCGAACGTTCCGCTCCGTAATCACTTCTCCGGCCTTCATATCCTCGGCCACATAGAGAGAACGTGATGCGGAACGGCTACCTCTCATTTTCTCCGTCAATTCGTAAGTCATTTTCCCCAAAGATAACTCAGCCATGCGCACATCTTTTACCATTTGGGCAAAATCTTTCTCTTCCATAGAAAAAGAACAATCCGGGCCACCAATGGAACGATTCAAAATAAAGTGCTTTTCTATCATACTCGCACCTTGAGTAACTGCCACAATGGGAGAAACACTCCCCAAGGTATGGTCGGAAAGTCCACTTTTTACCTGGAAACGTTCTGCCAAATCACGAATCATACAAAGATTGGCTTCCTCAACCGGAGCCGGATAAGAAGAGGTACACTTAAGAACCGTAATATCATTATTTCCCATTCTGCGGCAAGCTTCAACAGCCAATTGAATATCTTCCTCGGTGGCTATGCCTGTAGCAAGTACCATCGGCTTATGCTTCGAAGCCGCGTATTCTATCAATGGAATATCCGTAATTTCGAAAGAAGCTATCTTATAAACGGGACAGTCCAAAGCCTCAAGCATATCGACGGCAGTCTTATCAAAAGGAGAAGAAAAACAGATCAGTCCTTCTTCTTTGGCTACATGAAACAACTCTTCATGCCACTCCCAAGGAGTATAAGCCTGTTCATACAAATCATAAAAATATTGCCCGTCCCATATAGAGCCTTCATTAATTATAAAATCAGGCTTGTCACAGCGAAGCGTAATGGTATCAGCCCGATAGGTCTGCAACTTGACGGCATCGGCTCCGGCACGTTTTGCAGCCCTGACGGTTTCAATGGCTGTTTCTTTCTTACCGTTATGGTTGGCAGACATCTCAGCCACAATCATACACTTATCTCTCATGTCTTTACTATTTAATCGTCCTTAGAATACTTTCAAGCTCTTCCATACTATCAGTCTGAAGTATGATATACCCTAAACGGTCTAAAGAGTTTTTTATTTTTTTTTCAGAATAAGGTCTTATTTCAGACCGAAAAACAGCCGATGACCGGGAAGAGCTTAGAAAATCCACACAACGCTGATAGTTGAGCGGATTAAGGAACTGTACCGCTGAGCATTTTTCATGTTTGCGAAGGACATCAACGGGCAAACCAAGAGAACAGTTCACCAGATTTCTCAGCATATCTATCCCGGTTGACAATGGAACCAAATCAGAGGTTATATAATCTCCTCCAAGCCGGCAAGCAATTTCTATGATATAAGCGCCCGATTCATTCAGCTTTATTTCTGTATGCGAGGGGCAATTATTAAGTCCAATCAGGCAAAGTGCTTCTGATACGGTCTCCGAAACCAGCTCCCACTCCTGTTTCGTTATACGCGCCGGTTCAATGTGCGTATCTTCAACAAAGAAGCCTTCTGCCTCACCGATACAAAGTTTCTCCGTAATAGTGACAACGGTAGTTTTATTGTTTTGCGTATATGTTTCAACACTGAATTCACGGCCTGTTATAAAGCCCTCGACAATGGCCTTTCCGGTACGGGAATAACCGAGAGCTTCGGAAAAAGCAAGTACAAGTTCTTTATGATTTGTAACCTTTTTTACTCCGCGGCTTGCAGAGGAATCTACCGGTTTGACAATATATGGATAATCTTGCAATGTGCCCAAGTCCGTATCTTTATCACAAAGCATGAAAAATGGTACATCAATCCCGTTGGCCGCAAACATTTCCCTCTGCAAGTATTTGTTTGTACAGATTTTTGCGACCTCAGTGGACATGGACGGAAGCCCCAGCTGTTCCCCGACATAGGAAACCACATTTACAGGCGCGTCACTTGTAGTAAGTATGCCGTCAACAGAGTGACGTTTGGCACATTCCAAAACACCTTCCTTATCCATCGTGCTGACAAGAACCGGTTCCGAGGCGTACCCCATTCCCGGAGCATTCGCATCCATATCTGCGACTATGGTATGCAATCCCATATCGTTCGCCTTTCGGATGACAGGAACCTGCATTTCACCTGCACCCAGTATCAATAATCTTTTATTCATATAACCGAATTTATCACATCACAAATCTTTCTTGCCTGTGCTTCACTGAACCGGAAATCATTAAACAAATTGACGTTTTGATACCATCCCCTAAAACTTGCATAGCCACCATAGGAAAGTTCTATGAATTTGGCATATCCGGTACTGTAAAGGCAGAGAACTACATTTTCAGGCAAGGAATCTGCCAATTCGGGAATACACAAGCAACAATCGTCAATGATACAAAAATTTGAATCGAGCCTTTTCACATCCCGGTAAAATTCTTTGTTGTCATACTTTTTCCCGTAGGCATGCACAAATACAAGACCGGAATATTTTCCCGCCTCTATAGCTGTCAAACATTTTTTCCGTTGACATGGCATGGCTTTCATCTATATCTATAAACTCAAAATCAACACCTGCTTTCATAAACGACAAGGGCACTACAGGACATACATTTGCCGGCAATAAGAATGGTTTATCAAAATGGTTACTAGACAGATAATTATACAATATGACCGAAACTCTTTGTAAAGTTACTTGCATGTCAACAGACTTTTAAACAAATTAACAAAGCGTTTGGGAATATCCGAAGTGATGGCATACCTTTTACAGATAGTTATTTTATCCAAATTCTCAGCTACAAGAGTAAATGCAGTGGGGTCGGTATAATCACCTACCCCTTGAATCAACCCTTCGCGCAAAAACATATAATAATCGTGTTCCTGATTATCAACATAATACCCTCCTATAACAGGAGTTCCACAGGCCAATGCCTCATTCATCATCGTAGAGGCAGGCAATATGGCGACATCTACAGTACTAAACAAGTCTGCAATGGAACCGGCAGACAAATTCTTCTGATAGGTTACTTTGGGGTCATCAACCATATTCTCGGCTGCATACGAATCACCGACAATTGCCGTTATCTTCTTCACATTGTCTTTGGCTTTAATTGCATGAATGGTCTGATACGTCAAATTCAAGAAATCAGAACCACCAAAAGCCACCAATACATATAAACCTCCTGAATAATTGTTCCGTTTATTCTGCAGCGCAACATTGAAGAAAGGCCTCCTCAACAATGAAAATTGAAGCCCAAAGGCAAATTGAGTATATGGTTCACACGAATAGTCATCACGCGTGTAACCCAATCCCTGATTGACTATAAGATCAGCCACATAGTGCTTGTCGTGCATATCATCCACACACACCAGACAGCAACCTTTTTGCTTGATGGCACGCTGGTAATCGGTAGTGAAGAAATAATTGTCGAGCACCACGATTTCATCACCTTGAAGACTAGAAAGGAACTCGTCATAATGCGCTTCCTCTTGCAGAGTGACAAAAGGACATACTTTCTCCATCTCACTCACCTGATATGAAGTGGGATGGCAAGTAAAGAAGGTACAATCAAAATCGTCCTTCAGCATATCGGCCAAAGCCAGAGTACGAATAAAGTGACCGTAGCCGATGGTAGCGCTTGCGTCGGCACGGAAATAGATTTTCTGCATTACATCATCTATGAAGTAACTCATACTTCATCTCCGCCAATGTCCAGTCAGTCAGCGTATCGAGGTCCTGCACTTCGAGTTCGGAAAGTACCAGTCCGGCTGTGTTCTTCCCCCAAAAGGTGCGGCTCTCTACAAAGGAGTTTATGCGAGAAAAATAGAACTGACCGGCATCATGATAAATCGGCTCCAAATCTTGGGAACGTGCATTCATGTATTCGGGATAAACCATACCGATTCTCCCGTCTACAATATGAAGGCTACGCTGTATAGGATAGGAATAAGCCACACAAGTGAAAACAGAATCAATCTCCGAATTCATTTTTCCGTATGCTTCCCGAAGCCTTTCAGGAGTGACAAAAGGAGCTGTCGAGTAAATGCAACAAACTGTATCAAATTCCCTGCCTCGCTCTTTATACATCTCTAAAACTTCAAGAATTACATCGGCCGTGCCGGCATAATCATTCGAGGTCTCAGCACTGCGCATAAAAGGAACTTTGGCCCCGTATCCGCAAGCTATCTCCGCTATCTCTTCATCATCGGTCGAAACCATTACTTCGTCAAAAAGTCCGCTCTGCAAAGCCGCCTCAATGGAGTATGCAATAATAGGCTTGCCCATAAAGGTTTTGATATTCTTACGCGGAATACGTTTACTGCCGCCACGGGCAGGAATAATACAGATATTTTTCATCGTTTAGCCTTTATAATTAAATGGGGAGAATACCCGAAAACAATTGAATTGTCCGGCACATCCTCATCTTTCACACCAGAATTTGCCCCGATAATCACATTGTCACCTATCCGGCAGTTACCGATAATAGAAGAATTTGCACACATCCGCACATTTTCACCTAAAACCGGATAAATTCCTTTATTGTTTCCCACCGTACAATTTTGCCCAAAACTGAATCCTTCACCATATTCAGCCCGTCCCATAACGCTACCGACCGGATGATCCAACGTAAAATAATGAGGAAGATTTACCTCATGATACAAATCACACCCATTCATTATTTTATTCAAATAATACAACTTATCTGCCAATAAACGGTTATCAGTA
>ENA-OOZN01000022-OOZN01000022.1-human-gut-metagenome-genome-assembly--contig:-NODE-22-length-186012-cov-7.871503_pt1 | contig 186012 bp, 159 predicted proteins | sample MGYA00241187_ERZ501397 | MGnify/ENA primary metagenome ERZ501397 (study PRJEB25962, sample SAMEA2042921) | human gut metagenome | biome: human gut; feature: human-associated habitat; material: faeces... | reverse complement strand
CGACCACCAGAAACTTTTTCCCGTACAGAGCGGCGTCGCCGGCCGCTTTTTTCTTGGCGCGTTTCAGCCGCCATTCAAACACAAGTGCTTTGAAATACTTTCTTACCATGATACATTTTTTGCATTGTTCCGCCTGCCGAACGACGGAGTGAAACTACTGATTCGTGAATGCTTTTGAAGCAGTGATATTGCGCCCTCGTCGGCGTCGGGCGCGTCGTCGTGTCCCCGCATTCCTTTCTGGAACGCGAGGGTCTGTTCCAGTCCCGCGAGCATGTCGGGGTCTTGTTTCTGGCTTTCGTCATAATAGACAAAACCTCGTTCCCAATTTGCCGCGCTGCTTTCGATACGCAGGAACTTGTCGGGCTTCTTGCGCTTGTCTCCCAGAATGGGCAGCTGGTAGCCCCGTAAATCGCCCTCCGTCTTGAAATCTTTCAGAATTTCCTCCTGCATGAAATTGGCCTCCATGTAGAACTTTATCGCGATACCCGTTTCCTGCGCCCACTCGAACAGGTCATAACACCACCGCACCATTTCGGGAATGGTGGCCTGTCTGACGAACGCGCGCAGCTGCCACAGCTGCGTTTTGCGTTTTCCCCACAGTTTTGCCGCCTTGTAGTCGTTCTTTACGCTGCTTTTCCATGCGGGGTCGATATACAGGATAAATTCCTCGAACTCTTTCCATTTGGGACGTGTCGCCCATTTAATCCAGTCCTGACGGAATACCGCGCCCTCGGTGATGGGGTTGTTCATGTACTCTTTTTGAAACGAGCGATACCCCTGAAACCTTTCGATGGCTTTCACTTCTTCGGGTGTCCATTTGGCCGCCCATGACACGTTACCGTCCTTATCCCAGATATTCACCTGCGAGACGTGCACCCCGTCGATGGCGCAGAAGTTGGCCAGCACGCTGTTCTTTGAAATGAGGTTGCCCACCATGATAAAGCGTCCGCGTCCGCCGTCCAGTGCGCCGAACAGAGCCTCTTTCACCCAATTTGTAAGACGGGTGACACGTGCGGGGCTTTCGCACAGTTCGTCGTCGTCGAGGTCGTCAATGACGATGTAGTCGGGTCGGTGGCTTCTGTAACGCAGACCACGCGGCGACTGCCCGCGACCACGCGCGAAGAATGCCGTGCCGTCCTTTGTCACGAACTCGCCCTCCTCCCATGAACCGTTATTGTACTGCTGTCCGAAATCGTGGATATACCGCTGGTTGAACTGCAATTCCGCCTGTATGTCGGCCAGCAGGGTGCTCGCGTTGTCCTCGCTTTTGCCCACCAGCACCATGACGTTAAGCTGGCGCGTTTCCTGACATTTCAGCCACAGGGGTATGAAAATATCCAGATGGGTGGACTTTGCCGCGCCGCGATGCCATTTGAACGCCGCTTTCAGGTTACGTTCTTTCAGCACCTTGTTCGCCGCCTTGATATGGAACGGCGCACAAGGTGTCTGTTTTCCCGTTTCGGGGTTTACGGTGTAGTGCGGGAAATAATAATCCACGAAAGCGGCATAGTCGGAACGCACGCGCCTGATACGCGCTATTTTCTCCCTTGCCGTTTCCGCGGTATTCACCACGGTGGCCTGCTGTACTGTCTCGCAGTGTTTCTGCCACCTTTCGACCGCTTCCCTTAATTCCGCTTTTGAAGCCATAGGCTACTGATTAAATTTGTTCTGCAACAGTTCATTGATGTACAGGTCATGATACTTGTTGATGGTTTTGAGCAGTTCGGGCGTAATCTCGTCGTCGAACGACATGCGGAACTGCATCCATTTGCTGAACGCCATGAATACCTCTATCACGTCCACGATTGACGCCTTTTTGTCGAGGCGTTCGATGGTCGTTGAAAGTTTCGCCAGCTTGTCGCCCAGCCCCGCCATTGCTTCGGGGTCGTCACTTTCGTTTACCTGTTCGATGAGTTTGTCAATGGTGTGCAGCAGTTTGTTCACCAGTTCGGGGCGTGTGATATTGGACGCCGCGCGTTGTTCCTGCCAGCCGTTCTCGGCCACCCATTTGTTAATCGTCACGGCCGACACTCCGACCTTTTCCGCAATGATTTTTTGCGTTTCTCCCTGCATGAAAAGCAGGCGTGCATACTCTTTCTTTTCTTCGAGTTCCTTTTTCGTTGCCATTCATAAATAAAGTATTAAACATTCCCCCGTATCGGGGCTTTTGCTTCTGCAAAAGTGGCACTATCGGGCGACTGCAAGAAAAAGATATGCAAAGTTTTACACTCTTTTTGCCCGTGCAGTAGGAAAGATGAAAATTTGCAGCATCAAACATCGCGGGGTAGAGCAGACGGCCAGCTCGTGAGGTTCATTCCCTCAAAGTCGCGGGTTCGAGTCCCGCCCCCGCTACAATGGCATTTTTAAGGTAAGACGATTGTTTCAGTTGCGGGCGGCGGTGATGTGATGAACGACGCAGGCCGCCCGCTTTTTAAGACAGACAAATGGCAAAAGAAGTAATCATAAGCACCAGCGGCCTGAACTGCTACGGCGGCCGCGTGCTGACGTCGGGCATCGACCTGACACAGTTTCAGAAAAACCCGCTGCTGTTGTGGATGCACCGCCGCAGCTTCGACCGCGACGCCATGCCCATCGGACGCATCGACAACCTGCGCACGGACGGCGACCGCCTTATCGGCACGCCCGTTTTCGACCAGAACGACGAGTTCGCCAAGAAGATAGAAAGCAAGTGGGAGAACGGTTTTCTGCGCATGGCCTCTGCGGGTATCGAAATCATCGAGACCAGCGACGCGCCCGAACATCTGCTGCAAGGCCAGACGCGGCGCACCATCACCCGTTGCAGGCTGGAAGAGGTCAGCATCGTGGACATGGGCGGCAATGACGAAGCCCTGCAACTGTATGACCGCAGCGGCAAAGTGCTGAAACTTGCCGCAGGCGAGGACAACGACGCGCTGCCCCTGCTTGCACCCGAAAAGAAAGACGACCCGTCGGGAACTGCCCCCGATGGCAAAGCAGATAATCAAACAAATAAATTAACTCAAAGCATGAACAAAGAAATTTTGCAGTTGCTCGGCCTGTCGGAAACGGCTACCGAGCAGGAGGCAGTGGGCGCGCTCCGCCTGCTGAAAGAAAAGGCCGACAAGGTGGAAACGCTCCAGCTTGCCAGCATTACGGCCGTGGTGGACGGTGCAATCGCCGAGAAGCGCATCACGGCCGACAAAAAGGAGCATTTCGTGAACATCGGCAAGGCCGCAGGTATCGACAGCCTGCGCACGACCCTTTCGCTTATGCAGCCCGTCAGGAAGCCCACGGAGGTAATCCGCCAGACCGACGCGCCGCGTGACGACGAGCCGAAGACCTACGCCAAACTGTCGGACGTCCCCGCAGACCAGTTGGAGAAACTGCGCGAGGAACGGCCGCAGGATTACGAACGCCTGTACAAAGCCGAGTACGGGCATGACATCCCCAAGAAATAACCAATTAACAACCAAAAGCAATGAAACTTTTTAAGTATCTGTTTACGGCCGTTCTGGCCTTGATTGCATCCGTCGCCCTGAACAGTGCGGCGGGTGCGACGCTCGCCTGTGTGGCGGGCTTTTCCCCCGCCGCTGGTGCGGTGGCGGGTAACGTGGCGGGCTTGCTTGCAAGTGCCGTCCTGCCGCAGGGGTGTGCCTGCGCCACCGTGTTTACCGAAATCTGGACTGGTGAAATGATTAAGGCGTTCCGCACGGCCGCCGAAAGTCTCGGATGGTATGACCGCATCAAGAGTTACGACCAGTACGTCGATAATGACGTTATCCACTTCACCGAACTGGGCGGCGACCCCGATGTGCTGGTGAACAACACCACCTATCCGCTGAACATTCAGGAACTCAAAGACGCGGACAAACCCATTTCGCTGGACTACTTCGACACTACGGCCACGCCTGTAACCGACGACGAACTGCACGCTTGCAGCTATGACAAGATGGCGAGCGTTCAGGAACGCCACCGCGAGGCACTGAAAGAGAAGTGCATGCAGAAAGCCATCCATGCCATCGCGCCCGCCGACAATAAGACGACTTCGCCCGTGCTGGTGACTACGGGAGCCTCCGACGGCACGCGCAAGAAGTTCACCACGGCCGACCTGCTCGCGCTGAAACGCAAGTTTGACGGTATGGGAATACCGAAGAAAGACCGTGTGCTGGTGATGTGCAGTGACCACGTGAACGACCTGCTGGAAACCGACCAGAAGTTCAAAGACCACTACAACATCAACCAGACCGAGGGCAAAATTTGCCGCCTGTACGGTTTCGACATCTACGAGTATGACGGCACGCCGTACTACAACGCCACCACGAAGAAAAAACTCGCATGGGGCGCGGCTACCGCCGACACTGACATGCAGGCGTCCGTGGCATTCTATGTCGGCCGCATGATGAAAGCCAACGGTTCGGTACAGTTCTACCACAGCGAGGCGTCGAAAGACCCGCTTTATCATCGCAACCTCGTGAACTTCCGCAAATGGGGCATCTGCCTGCCGCTTTCCGACAAGAACTGCACGGCGGCCGTCATCAGCGCGAAGACCGCGAACTAACCCGACGTGAGCAATGGCCAAACTTCAATATCTGGTTATCCATTGCACGGCCACCCCCGAGGGGCGCGAAGTGAGTGCGGCCGACATCCGTCGGTGGCACACTTCGCCCGCCCCCGCGGGTCGCGGCTGGAAACAGGTAGGCTATACCGACCTGTTCCACCTCGACGGCCGTGTGGAGCGTCTGGTTGCGAACAACGAGGACGCGAATGTCGATCCGTGGGAAATCACCAACGGCGCGGCGGGCTACAACAGCATCAGCCGCCATATCGTTTACGCGGGCGGTTGCGATGTGAGCATGAAGCCGAAAGACACCCGCACGGCGGCGCAAAAAGAGGCGTTGAGGAAATACGTGCTTGACTTCCACGCGCGCCACCCCTCCGTCAAAATCGTGGGGCACAACCAGCTCGCGGCGAAAGCCTGCCCGTCGTTCGATGTGGCGGCGTGGCTTCTGGAAATAGGTATCAAACAGTAAAACAATGAGCGCAGAACTTACAACCATAATTGTGTCGTCCCTTGTGGCGGCCGTGTCCGCCCCGCTGGGCGCGTGGGTGAACAGCAGGGTACTGCGGCAGAAATACCAGCTTGAACTCGACAAACTGCGTGCTGAAATGAAACAGACGCTTACGAACGTGGAGAACAGCGAGCTGGAGAATGTGCGCAAGGCGAGCGGCATACTTATGGAAAATATAGTGAAGCCGCTCGAAAAAGAAATCAAATCATTACGCAAGGATGTGGACAAATTCAGGAAAGCCGTCGAGAAAATACCGTCATGCCCTATGGCTGGCGATTGCCCTGTTTCTCGTGAGCTGCTCGCCGCAGAAGCGGCTGACGCGCGCCGAGGTGCAGACGCGGATAGATGAGAGCGCGCAGGCGCATTTTGATAGCCTTGTGCGCGCACAGGTTGCCATGATGCTGGAACGCCTGACCGTCAGCGAGGGCGAAACGGTCACGGACTTGGTGGTTTACGACACCGACAAGCCGCCTGCCGACAGCACAGGACTGCCGCCCGTGAAAGCGGTGTTGCACAAGGAACATCGGCAGAAACAGCAGAGCCGCGAGACGGCGCAGGCCGACGTCCAGACGGAGGCGCAGGTAACGGCCGACATGGCCGAGGACAGCACACAGCAGTCCGACAGCATCCAGACCTCCGAACAGAAACCGAGTGCGGGCACAGGCATCCTGCGGCTTGGCATGGGCATGTGCCTGCTGGCAGTTTCCGTCTTTGCAATCTGGATATTTTACAAACGAATTAAACGCTAAAATTATGGCAACGAACAAGAACAAGGAAAAAGAAACGGCCGCCGCACAGGCAGCCCCGACCCCTGAAACACAGACGGCACAGGCCGCTCCCGCGCCCGTCACCGAAGCCCCTGCCGAGGAAAAGACCGCTGCGGTTGCGCCCGCACCTGAAACTGAAAAGGCCGACAAAAAGGCTGCGGCGGCCAAAGAGGAAAAGAAGCCGAAACCCGTGGGCAGTGTTCTGGAAAAGGCAGGCAAGGCCGCCATCGCGCGGCATGGCTTCAAAGAGGTATTCGTAACGTCCGACGGTCAAGTGTTCCCGTTGCGCTCTGACGCGCAGCACCACGCCGCCGATCTGACAGGTAAGGAAATCATCAAAGTGACGGAGTAATGAACAGCTTAAAAATAGAAAGACAAAACGGCAATGTGCCCAAAAGCGTGGCGGGTGAAGACCATGTGTCGGGCTTTATCGCCTATCTGGCTGCCGCGGAAATTCCCGACGGCTTCAAGACGGCGCATGTGCAGGCCGTTTCGACCATCGACGCGGCGGAGGCGTTGGGCATCACCGACAAGGCCGACAGTTGGTCGGTGAAAGTGCTGCACTACCAGCTTTCGGAGATATTCCGCGTCAATCCGAGCATATCGCTTTACGTGGGTATCTTCACGAAACCGAACAGCTACAAGTTTACCGAAATCAAGACGGTGCAGAACTTCGCCAGCGGCCGCATTCGCCAAATGGCCATCTGGTGCGGCGACAAGGCTTTCAGTGCGGACGACGTTACCGCCATTCAGGGTGTTGCTGATGCGCTCGACATCGAGAACGCGCCGCTTTCCGTGTTGTATGCCCCGAAAGTATCCGCCGTGGGTAACATGCCCGCGGACGTTGCAGGTGCGAACCAGTGCCGCGTCAGCGTCGTAATCGCGCAGGCAGGCAGTGGAACGGGCGTGGAACTCTATGCGGCCGAGGCCAACAAGACGGCCAAAAACACCGTGTCGGCCATCGGCGTGGTGTTGGGGCTTCTTTCTTTGGCTGCCGTGCATCAGTCCATCGGCTGGGTCAAGAATTTCCCCACGGGCGTGAATGTACCCGCCTTTGGTGACGGCACGCTTTATCGCGACCTTGACAAGGCACTTGTCGAGCAGCTGGACGGCGGGCGTTACTTGTTCTTCGTCACCCATGTGGGACAGGCGGGCAGCTACGTGAACGACAGCCACACGATGGACAGTGCCATCAGTGACTACGCCATGATAGAAAGCGTCCGCACGATGGACAAGGCCGTGCGCGGTGTGCGCACCTACCTTATTCCCGAATTGGGCGGCAACATCTACATCGACGCTGACACGGGCAAGATGCAGGCGTACAGCGTCAGCCATCTGGAAACGACGGCCAACAAAGCCCTCGAAGACATGGAAAAGGCGGGCGAACTGTCGGGCTACAAGGTGGAAATCGACCCCGAGCAGGATGTGTTAAGTACCAGCGAGGTGGAAATCGTCATCCGACAGGTGGCCGTGGGCGTCATGCGTAAAATCAAAGTAAAAATCGGATTTGCTAAAACTGTATAACAATGGCAAGTGTAATCAACAACGGCATCCCCCTTATCAACGGAATGCTTTGCTCGTGGGCTGACATTGTGGCAGCCATCAGCGGCGTACCTGTTACAGGTATAGTCGGCATAGAGTACGCCGACAATCAGGACGTGGTAAACAAGTACGGCGCAGGCCGCCACCCCGTCGGCCGAGCAAAGGGACGTATCACCCCGACGGCAAAAATCATCCTGTATCAGGAGGAAGTGCAGGCTATCCAGTCGCAAGCCCCTAACGGGCGTATTCAAGACCTTGCGCCCTTTGACATCACTGTCACCTATCTGCCCGACAGTGGTATCATTCATACGGACAAAATCCGCAACGTGCAGTTTTCGGGTAACAGCCGCAAGTGGAAAGAGGGCGACACAGGGCAGGAGGTGGAACTTGAACTTGTGCCGTCGCATATCGAATGGGGGCAGTAGTAACCAATCATTAAACAGTATAGGAACATGGAAAATAACGAAACGAAACAGCCGCAGGGAAAGACCTATGACGGCGGTGTGACCGAGGAACAAATCAACAAATGGAAAGCCGTACACAAACGCGTTATCCGCATAGACGTGACGGACGGTGAAGACCTGCATGTGGCCTATTTCAAACGCCCGTCGCTGGAAACCATGTCGGCCGTTACAAAGGTCGGCAAGAGCGACGAGGTGAAAAGTGCCTCCGTGCTTTATGACAACTGTTTTCTGGGCGGTGACACGGAAATGCGCGAAGACGCGCTGCTGTTCATGGCGGCGACCACGCAGCTGGGCAAGATGTTCAACTCGTGCCTCGGCAGCCTAAAAAACTTGTAGAGGCGCACCAGCTTTCTGATGACGACGATAAGGACGGTTTTCAAAAGGGGTGTGCCTTAATCCGCGCGAACCTCGGTCTTGACCCGACGGTCGGCAGTTATGAAGAATGGGCGGCGCATTACGCCGAGGCGTTATGGCTGGAGAAGTTCCGAAACAGGAACCTTGCAGAAATGCTATCGGGAATGTTTGGGGGCAATGCCAGCCCTTGACGCCCGCCTGAAATCTTTGAACGCGGCACGGGCGAAAGCACCGAGCAGATAAAATGGCATGATAACGATACCTATGCAGATAGGCAGCATTACGAACCATTTACCGATAAAAATCAAGATGCTTTCCATATTCAAAACAGTGTAAAAGTATCACGTTGCTAAAATAGTAAAAACAACCCGATTATGCAAAATTTCGACTACCAATTTAATGTCGGCGGCAATTTTACCGCCACGATGGAGGGAATGGCCGAGAGTACAGGCCGTTTCAATGCCGCCGTGGAGGGTACGCACAGCTGGCTCGGCAAATTGGGTCAGACGCTTGCAGTCTGGGATTTGGCAAGTAACTATGTAAGCAAGTTCAACGATACGCTGGGCGGCCTTTCGTCTTCGGGCATATCGCTTGACAGCCAGATGCACGATTTGAGTGCCGTCGCGGGTGTCGTGGGTGACGGTCTGAAACAGATTGAGGGCTACGCCCGCAGCAGTGCAAAGGCTTTCGGTATCGACGCGTCGCAGGCCGTCGAGGGTTACAAGCTGCTGCTTTCGCAGCTGTCACCCGAACTCGGCAAATACCCCGAGGCTTTGCAGGCGATGGGCAACTGTATCGCCACCACCAGCAAACTGATGGGTGGTGACGGTGTGGCGGCGGCCGAGGTTCTGACCACCGCTATGAACCAGTACGGCATCAGCCTTGACGACCCGATGAAAGCCAGCGCGGAAATGGCGCGCATGATGAACGTCATGGCCGCGGCGGGTCAGGCGGGTTCTGCGGAACTCCCTGCCATTAAAGTGGCGTTGCAACAGTGCGGTATGGCCGCAAAAGCCGCCAACGTCAGCTTTGAGGAAACGAACGCCGCCATTCAAGTGCTCGACAAGGCGGGCAAGAAAGGTTCGGAGGGCGGTGTCGCCCTGCGCAACGTGCTTTCCACCCTTGCCGCAGGCCGTTTCCTGCCCGAAAAGACGCAGGAGGAACTGCAAAAGGCAGGCATCAACGTGTCCTCGCTGACCGATAAGACGAAGCCGCTGAAAGAACGTCTGGAAACGCTCAAACCGCTGCTGAAAGACGACGCGCTGCTGTCCGCCCTGTTCGGCCGCGAGAACGCGAACGCCGCCCTTGCCCTGATCAACGGTACTGAAAGTTTGCAGGACTTCACCGAGGCCGTCACAGGCACGGCCTCGGCGGAAGAACAGGCGGCCATCATCATGGACAGCTACGCCGAGCGTCAGGCACGTATAAACCAGCAGTTCGAGGACTTCAAGATAACCGTCTTTCAGGCCACAGGCGACCTCGGCATCTGGCTTTCCACCCTTATGGGCGCGCTCGTTCCGCTTTCGCAGCTTATGCCGCTGCTTATCGGTATGGGCAACCTTATGGCATGGATAAAGGGCTTGCAGTGGGCTGCCATGTGGTCGCGCGTTCAGGGCTTCATCTATGCCGCCCGCCTGCAAATGGCGTTCATGAACCGCGAGCTTATTACGGGGCAATTCGCCTCCAACGGCTTTTTTGTCAATATCACCCGCGCTACGCTGGCGGTGCTTCGGTTTGCCACAGTGGGGATATTCCAAGCCCTCAAAGGTTTGGGCGCATTGGTTCTGTCGTTTGTCACGGGTGGGACTGCCTCGGCCACTTTCGCGGGTGTCGCCTCCGCCTCTTTCGGCGCATTCAAGTTGGCGGCCACTGCCGCCTGCCGTGCGGTCAGCGTGGCCATCATGAGCATCCCGATTATCGGGTGGATAGCCGCGGCCATTGCCGCCCTTGTCGCGCTGGGCGTTTACTTCTGGAACACGTCGGCGAAGTTCCGCGCCACCCTGAAAGGTCTGGGCGCGTCCTTTGTCGCCGTGTTCAAGGGCATCTGGGATTTGGCTAAAAACGTCTTCGGCAGCATCGGCGACCTTATAAAGGCCGCTTTCTCCCTTGACGGTCAGGGTATCAAAGACGCCATAAACAGGCTTAAAGGCGGTTTTTCGGAGTTCGGCACGAACGTCGGCAAGGCGTTCAATGACGCCTATAACGCCGAAATGGCCGCCAGCAAGAAAGCGGAGGAGGCCAAAAAGAAAGGCAAGCCCGACCCGAACGCTGCGGGCGGTGAAGTCCCCACGGTGACCGTTCCGACCGTCACGCCGCCCGACCCGACAGGCGGCAGCCTCGGAACTGTCGGCGGCAAAAGCGACGGCGGCGGTAAAATCAGGAATATAACGGTCAATGTGGACAAGCTGGTGGAGCGTTTCGAGATACACACCACTAACCTGTCCGAAGACTTGGGAAAGGTCAAGGAGATGGTGGGCGAAGCCCTGCTGTCCGCCCTTAACGACGTAAATCTGGCAATGTAGTATGACACCGATAAGTTTCATGTTCATAGCCGCAGGCGCGGCCACACAGGCGAAAGGGCTGCTGTACAGAATGCAGCCCTCGCGCACGGGTCAAGCCCCGAACTGGGACGGCCACGGCGGAGGTATCACCCCGCACGAGGTCAGCAGCCCGATAACCGATAAAAGCTATTGGGAGGGGCGTTATGTGCTTTGCGAACTGACGCTGCGCAAGCAGGACGGCCAGACGCTTGTAATCAATGACGCCGTGTGCGCCATCAGCCGTGCGAAAAACATAGTCACCACGCAGATGGTCGGCATGGACGGCACGGTGAAAGAATACATCAACGAGGGCGACTACCAGATAAACATCGTTGTCGGTGTGGCCGCCGTCCGTAACGGTGTCATCGTGGACGAATACCCCGAAGACGGGCTGCGCGAGCTTCGCGCCTTTTTCGACGAAAAGGCGGCTATCGACGTGCACAGCGTCTTTCTGGAGATATTCGACATCGGCAGTATCGTGATAAAGAACTTTTCCGTATCGCAGGACACGGCCAGCAATTACCAGAGTGTTAGCATTTCGGCCATGAGCGACGGTGATTATAACGTGTATAGCACGGAGTATTAAACAGTAATTAAACGGCATTCAAACGATGTACAGGCTGACGGCAAAAATAGAAATCACGGGCGCGAAGTCTTGGCGGCTTGAAAAGGTCACGGAGGTGGAAATCACCCGTGACACCGAGAAGCTGACGGACGAATGCCGCCTGACGCTGCCTAAAAAAATCAAGTGGGACGGCGCGGCCGAGATACCCGTTCAGCGCGGCGACGGGGTGAAAGTATGGTTGGGCTACGACGGTGATTTGCAGCTTGCCTTTGTGGGTTACGTGCGTGACGTGGGGTTTAAGACGCCCGTCGTCATTACCTGCGAGGACGAAATGTTCAAATTGAAGCAGATGCAGGCGAAGAAGAAAGCCTACAAGAACGTGAACCTTGAAACCCTGCTGAAAGAACAAGGCCTGAACTACCCGCTGCGCGTCATGGGTGAACAGAACCTCGGGCAGTACCGTGTCACGGCGGACACCGTGGCATCGCTTCTCGGCCACTTGCAGGAAAACGGCGTCCGCTCGTTCTTCCGCTACGAGGACGGCAACCCCGTGCTTTACTGCGGTGTGCTGTTCGAGAGGGACAGCCGCCCGTCGCAGGTTTTCGCTACGGGGGTGAACATCATCGACGACCAGAGCCTCGAACAGCAAAAGGCCGAAAACATGCGCCTGCGCATTAAGGCGGTCAGTCTTATGCCGAACAATAAAAAAATCAGGGTTGAAGTGGGCGACGCCGACGGCGAACACCGCACGCTCCATACCTACAACAAGCAGGAAGCCGAACTCAAAGCGTGGGCGCAGCAGGAAATCAAACGTCTTAAACGGGACGGCCTCACGGGCAGTTTCAAGGCATTCGGTTACAGACTGGCGGACAAGCTGGACACCATCGGCATCAAGATAGACGGTGAGAAAAAAGGTGTCTATCAGGTAAAGAAAAATATAATCAAATACGGCACGGGCGGCTTTCGTCAGGAAATCACGCTCGGCCAGCGTGTAGGAGAATGAACAATATAAAAGAAACCATCAGACAGTTGGCACAGGGCGGCCGCCAGAGCGTGAGCCTTGTTTGTACAGTGAACGCCGTGGACAAGACGGCGCGCACGGTGGACTGCACGCCGTTGGACGAAAGCGCGCCGCTTTTGGGCGTGAACCTGCAAGCCAATCAGGAAAGCACGTTCGGCGTGGTGGCATTTCCGAAAGTGGGCAGTTACGTGGTGGTGGGCTTTGTGGCCGACGGTGCTGCGGGCGTTGTGCTGCTTACCGACGAAGTGGAAAGCGTCGAGGTGGTAATCAGCGGCGACACCGCCCGAATTTCGGCCGACAAGGACGGCGTGCGCGTGCTTATGGGCGACAATACCAGCGCGGAACTGACGAAAGAGGGCATCACGCTGAACGGTGGCTGCTTTGGCGGCACGGTCAAGGTCGAACAGCTGACCGAACGTATCAACGCCATAGAGCGGGACATCAACGACCTGAAAAACGTGTTTTCTGGGTGGGTGGCCGTCCCGCAAGACGGCGGTGCGGCCTTGTCCGCCGCCGCTGCCGCATGGAGCGCGACCCCGCTTGAACTGACGCAGCGGGGTGATTATGAAAACGAGAAAGTGAAACACGGATGAACGGCATACTGATAGACGCGGAAAGTGGCGACCTGCTGATAGAGCGCGGCAGTGTCGTAATCGGTGACACTGACAGCCAGATTGCCGAGGGTGTCCTTGTGGCCATGCGCGGCGAGTGGAAAGAATGGCCGCTTATCGGCGGCGAAGTAAAAAAAATGCTTGGCGGCAAGGTGGACGTCATGTGGCGGGGTCAGGTCAAAAAGATGCTGGAGGCCTGCGGGCTTGACGTCCAGAAAGTCAGCATAACGGAAGACAATATTATAATAGTGGAGTGATGGAGGTAAAAGTAAGGGACAGGCAGAGCCTGCTCGACATGGCCGTCCAGACAGCTGGCAGCATGGAGGCTGCTTTCGGCCTTGCAGCTGCCAACGGTGTGAGCCTTACGGACACCCTTACGGACGGGCAGGTACTTGACACGGTAGCTGTCGAGAATGCGGACACGGTACGCCGTTATAGCGTTCAGGGCATCCAGCCCGCCACGGCATTGAGCGAGGAAGAAATGGCCGCGCTCGCGCAGGAGGGCATCAACTTCATGGGTATTGAAATAGATTTTGTAGTAAGTTAAAAATAAGACAATGGCACGTACAATCGCAGAAATCAAAGACAGCATGACGGCCGACCTTATGCGCAATCCCGATGTGGCGCGCGCCTACGGGTTTGAAACGGGCGCGGCCTTTTCCTCGCATTTCAGCAAGGTAAGCGTCGAAAGCCTGCTTTTTTATATCGTTGCCTGCGCGATCTGGGTTCTTGAAAACCTGTTCGACCAGCACAGGCGCGATGTGGAGCAGCGCATCGAGGCCATCATCCCGCACCGTCCGAAATGGTACAGGGACAAGGTGCTGGGCTTCATGAAAGATAAGACCCTCGTTCCCGACACGGATCACTACGACACGTCAGGCATGAACGACGGCGACATCGAGGCCGCGCGTGTGGTGAAATATGCCGCGGCCAGCGAGAACGCGGACGCCTCCATCCTTACCATCAAGGTGGCGGGGGAGGTCGGCGGTGTTCGGCAGCCTCTTGACGCCGACACGGAAATCCAGCTTCTTGCCTATATCGGTGAAATCAAAGACGCGGGCGTCCGCGTGAACCTCGTGAACCAGACCGCCGACGTGTTCCACTGCGAGGTCGATGTGTACTATGATGCCATGCTGCTGCCTGAAACCGTCGAGACGCAGTGCAGGGAAACGATACGGAACTATATCGAAAACCTGCCTTTCAACGGTGAGTACAGCAACATGGCACTTGTGGACGAACTCCAAAAAATCGAGGGCGTGCGCATCGTTGAGATGAGCGGTGCGACCACGGAGGTGGACGGTGAAAGTACCCCTACCGACATAGACGCCCGTTTTACCCCTGCGGCGGGCTATTTTTCCGCGGGCAACATAACAGTCAATATGAAATCTTACAAATGAGTGTGTACGATATCAAAATAAAACGCCTTGCGCTCCTGTTGCTTCCCACAGCCCTGCGCAAGCCCCTTGTGGCGGCTTTCATGCAAAGCGCGGTACAGGGTTGCAGCGTGCTGCACGGCGAGTTCATGCGGTGGCGCGACGACAAGGATTACAGGCTCTGGCATAACGGTCAGGTCTGCCACCTGCGCGCGGTTCTGAACGACACTTTCGACCAGACGGAGCGTCGTATCACCGTGGACGATGAAGATAGCGGCGGACTTCGCGGCGCACGCCTCTTTACGCGGGACATGGACAGGCATATCCTTTTACCCGTGCGTGGCGGCGGCAAGGCTTTCATCATCAACCGCCGCGGCTACGGCGGTGTGAGCGGCTTCGACTTCTGGGTGTCCGTCCCGTATGCCCTTATGGGAAAAATCGACGAGACGCGCCTTGCCGCGGTGGTAAGCACCTACAAACTTGCCTCCAAACGTTGGACGATAAATTATAATTAAACACTGATTAAAGACTTTTAGAATGGAAACGATAGGTAATTTCCTGACCCAGCCGAACAAGGATTTTCCGCTTGACTGCGACACGCTCGACATGTTACAGGCGGGCACGGCACTTGTGGCCGCTCTGGGCAATATCGCGGGCGACAAACTTATTCTTACAGGCTGCGAGCTGACGAACAACGACACGCAGCGTGCCGCGGGCTATGTGTTCGTCAAGACACGGGACTACCCGCACGGCGAGGTTATGCGCTGGGAGGGCGGCAACATTTCAGGGGGCATGTACGTGAAGCTGGAGGACGTTTCAGTGAACGCGCAGGGGTTTGAATACCCGAAAGCCTACACGCGTCGGACGCTTGCCGCAGGCGTGGGCAGTGAAAATTTCAAATGGGCGGACTTCAAGAAACCGAAGACGTCGGCCGAACTTGAAAAGCTGATTGCTGACCTTGCCAAACAACAATCGGACGCCGCGGCAAAATCCGTCAGCGAGCCGTTGGGCATCGTCAAGATGTGGGCTGGTGTTAAAGTCCCCGAGAATTACGCCCTGTGCGACGGCGCAATGTTGAAGACCAGCGAATACCCCGAACTTTACAAAGCCATCGGCACGGCTTTCAACGCTGGTGTGAACTACAACGGCACGCGCTACACCACGCAAAGCGGCTTTTTCCGTCTTCCCGACCTGCGCGGTCGTTTCATCGTGGGTTATAACGACCTCGACGACGAATACAAGAAATACGGCAACACGGGTGGCGAGAAGAAACACGCCCTCACCATCAACGAAATGCCGAGCCACACCCACCCGCAGAACCTTTGGCAGGAGGACAGCGGCAAATGGAAAGGCGGCGGGAACAATTCTTCGCCTCGATCTACCTCTTATCACGACAGGACGGTACAGTTCGGAAACACGAACGCCACGGGCGGGGGTGCGCAGCATGAAAACCGCCCGCCGTATTATACCCTTGCCTACATCATGAAAGTACGATAACCCGATAAAAGAATACTATAATGCCAATAAGAAGCATCGCACAGTTAAAGGCGTGGTTCCGTCGCGGTAAGTATCCGACGGAGGAACAGTTTGCCGACTGGCTCGACAGCTACGTCCATAAGGAGGAAAGTAAAATCCCCATCGCGCAGGTAGAGGAACTGCCCGAACAGTTGAACGGCAAATACGCCGCCACCGCGGGGCAGGAACTGGAACGCCAGCACCGTGAATTGAAAAGCGACTATGACGCGCACAAGCGGTCTTCGGCCGAACAGTTCGACAACATCGCCGAGAACATCGAGGAACTGGAAGCCACGGACGAACGGCAGCAGGAAGAAATCGACGCTCTGGAAGTCGAGGTGGAGAACATCCATAAGAAAGACGCCGCACAGGACAAGGAAATCGTCGCTCTGCATAAGACGGACAACGACCAGCAGGTTGAAATCGACACGGCCAACGCCAATCTGGAACACCTGCGGAAGCGTCTGCACCCGACAGCCGTTTTCGGTTCTCTGGAAAGCACGTTTTCCGCGCTTGGCGCGAATTACAGCACTTTGTGGGCTTTGGCCAACACGCTTAAAACCTTTCTGGAAGCAAAGGACACAGCGGACAGCACGATAAACCGCTGGCAGGAGATCGAAACCTTTTTGCAAGGCATCACCGACACCGAAACCCTTTCTGGACTGCTTGAACAGCTTGAAAAGGACATCACAGCGGCTTATGACAGAGCCATCGCGGCGGCTGTCAAGGTGGAAAGCGACAGGGCAAAGGGCGCGGAAGCCACGCTGCAAACGAACATCGACGGGGAACGCCAGCGCGCGGAAGCGGCCGAAACGGCACTTGGCAAACGTATCACCGACACGAAAACGGGGCTGCAACAGACCGACGCGGAAATACGGCAGGACATCGCGGCCGTGCGTCAGACCATCTTTGCCATACAGGCCGACAGCGCGGGGCGCGTCATTCCCCTTGTCATGACCGTGGAACCTCCGCGCCGCATCACCTACGGCAACCCCGTGAAACAGTACATCAAAGCCAGCCTGCTGCCGCAGTTCGCCGTTCAAAACGTGCTCTGGCTTTCCGACGGCAAGGCCGTGGACGTCGAACCCGACGGCGAGGTGGTGGTGCTGGGGCTTGGCACAAGCCGTGTCCACGTCATCCCCACCGAAAACACGGCGTTGCACCAGACCGTTACGGTCGAGGTCGTCAGGCCGTCTTTGATAAAATCAGACCATGCCTCGCTTTTGCTGGGTGGCACAAACATATTATTCACTTAAAACCATCATTCAAATGGCATTAAACGCAAACGAAGAAGAAAAAGTCCGCCAGCTTCTGACGGCTTTTGAGAGCGGCAAGCGCATCAACGAGCTTGACGCCGCCACGGGCAGCATGTCGGACATGCAGGTTGCCGTGGTCGATGAGAGCGGCGAAACGCGCCGCATGAACTTGCAGGAGGCCGTCCAGACGGCAGGCAACCCCATCGCAGGCCGCTGGTGGGACGAAACGGCCGCTACACCCACCGCCGCGGGGTATTACGGCTCTTTGCAGGCCTTAAAGGAACTGCCCGCCAAATTGGGACTTGGCCGCTATCTGGTTACTGACGACCGCAAGCGTCGCAAGTTGGATGCCGCGGACAGTACCCGTTTTGACGACGGCAGTCCCGCGAAGCTGGACGGCACGATGGGGCAGTGCATGTGGTGCTGGAACGCCCACTACTTCACCACTTGGACGGAGGGCAACCGCCGCATCCAGACCGTCACGTTCCAGCCTATCAAAGGAAAGAACAGCATCTACGTTCCCGCAGGCGGCATTTCGTGGATTGACGCGGGTGTTATGGACAGAACCGAACAAAAACTGTGTTCCGTCATATCCACCGACCCCCGTTATCGCGGCGGCAACGGCAATGCGCTGGGTGATAATTACCCGCTTGCGGCCGACGCTCCGCAGAAAACGATGCTGGGAATGCCCGCTACTGTATTAAGTACAACGGCTTTCGGAACGTATGCCCGCAAACGCGGCGAGGGCTGGGAGGCAAACTGGTTTGTCGCCCGTGCGGTTGTGGAATACCTTTTCGAGATAATCATGGGCACGCGCAATGCGCAGGCCGCTTTCAACGCAGAACTTGACGCCAACGGCCTGCGTCAGGGCGGTTTTGGCGCGGGTGCTACGAACATGCCCGATTGGGGGAATTATAACGGCTGGTATCCCGTCATCCCCACCAGCGTGGGGCTTGAAATGGGCGACGGTGTGGGACTTGTGGACTATTCCGTGACGAACGCCGACGGCGTGGCTGTGTACCAATGTAAAGTCCCCGTTTTCTTCGGCCTTGTAAACGCTGGCTTTGGCAACCTTTGGCGTTGGGTGCGCGGTCTTATAATGAATGCGGGTGATATTTCGGAGGTATATGTGGCAAAATCCATGTATGCGGACTTTAACCCCAACAGTGTGGATGGTATGCTCAAAGTGGCGGAATGCCCGCAGCGTGAGGGGTATATCATAAAGAAATCCTATGAGGGGCTGTGTTGCATGCCTACATCCGTGGGCGGTTCTGCCGCTACTTACTACTGCGACTATTTTTGGACAAATGCAGCCACCAGCAAAGGTTTGCGCGTTCGGGCTGCTGGCGGTAGCGTGGGCAATGGCGCGTACGCGGGTGCGTCCAGCTCGCTTGCGGGCCACGCGGCTTCGACTGCGCATGCGGGCTGCTCGTCGCCCCTCTGCTTTTTCGAGGAAGACCCGCAAATCGGATAAGACGAAAAAAACGAACACGGGGCGAAGCCCCCGAAAACAAACAGCGTTCTTTGAAATTTTTTTTATACCGAGCAAAAATGTAGCTGACAATGGCGGCGGGGTTTTCTTTAATCCCGCCGTCAGGCGGGCGAAATTTTTTAGGAATTTTGGGCATGTGGTGTTAAAGTGTTAATTTTGCATCGTCTTTCAAGTGAAAGGCAGGTTGCATTTCCCGTGGGTGGTTAGTTTGCGCGTTCAGGCTGCTGGCGGTAACGTGAACAATGGCACGAACGCAGGTGCGTCCAACTCGAATGCGAACAACGCAGCTTCGACTACGAATGCGAACTACTCGTCGCCCCTATACTTTGGAAAAGAAATAAAAGCGACAGGGAAATGAACCTTGCCCCTCGGCAAAAGATGACAGGCCAAAAAGGGTGTCAGTAGGGCGCAAGCCTCGACCGCTCCCGATTATGCAAAGCAGATTTTAAGACCCATAGACCCCATGATCCGAAGACCCGATGAAGCGAAAAGGTTACTTGTTCGAGCAAATCCGCTCGATGGAAAACCTTTTGCAGGCGTTCCACAATGCGAGCAACGGCAAAAGGAAACGTGACGAGGTTAAACGGTTCGAGGCCGATTTAGACGCTAACCTGCGGCAGTTGCAGGCGGAACTGACGACCCGAACCTATACGACCTCCTCTTACGAGGTGTTTGTCAAATACGAACCCAAACGTCGCGAAATCTACAAGCTGCCTTTTCGTGACCGTGTTGTTCAGTGGGCAATCATGCAGGTGCTTGAACCCGTCTGGACACCACAGTTCACCTCTAACACCCATGCCTGCATCCGCGGGCGCGGTATTCACTCGCTGCTTCGGCAGTTGCGCACCGACCTGCGCCGTGACCCTGACGGGACACGGTACTGTCTTAAAATAGATGTGCGCAAGTTCTATCCCTCCATCGACCACGGCATACTTAAACAGGTCATTCGGCGCAAGCTGAAAGATCCTGATGTGCTTTGGCTGCTGGACGGCATCATAGATTCAGCCAGCGGCGTGCCTATCGGCAACTACATTTCCCAATATTTCGCCAACCTGTACCTTTCGGAACTCGACCACCTCTTAAAGGAAGACGTCGGGGTGCGGTACTATTACCGTTACGCCGACGATATTGTGCTGCTTTCCGACAGCAAGGAGTATTTAAGCGGCGTTCTGGTATATATCAACCATTACCTGAACGACAGCCGCCAGCTCACGCTGAAAAGCAACTTCCAAATCTATCCCGTGGAAAGTCGGGGCATCGACTTCGTCGGTTACGTGACCTACCACACCCACTGCCTTGCCCGCAAACGCAACAAACAGGGGTTGTGCAGGGAACTGGCCGCTTTGCGTAAAAAGGGACTGCCTGACGAAGAAATAAGGCTTCGCGTGGCTTCACGCATGGGCTTTATGAAACACTGCGACAGCAATCATTTATTAAAAATACTCGGTATGAAAAAATTTAGCGACATTAAGCCCAAACAGGGCAAATTAACGGGTGGTAAATACCACATCGACACCATCCTGAACCGTGAAATCCATATAACGGCTTTCGACGTTTCGCAATCGAAATACGACGGTGAAATGCTGACGTTGCAATATGAGATTTACGAGCAGATGGAGGACGAGCAGGGCAAAGTGATAGACGACGAGGGTAACCCCGTCATGGCTTGGATAAAGCACATCACTTTCACGGGGTCAAAAGCCCTCATCCGCCAGCTTGACGGCGTGGAACTGACCGAACCCGTTGCAGCGAAAATAATCAAGCAACCCATCGGGACAGACGGCAAACGCTGCTTTTACAGCATAGTCGATCCCGACCAATAAAAAAGAGTAATGAACACAGTAAGTTACATTGAAAGAAAGAAGTATGTAAGGTATGACGCGGACAGCTACCTGCTTTATCTGAACGAAGCCCCTGCCGACGTGGTGGTGGACGAGGAAAGCGGCGAAACCGCCCGCGGCTACTCCTACACAGGTGAGGAAACCGACGGTTCTACCCGTATTTCCGTCGATGCCCGCACCGTCACCGACGAAAACCGCCGCGGCAAGTTCGTGGCAGGGCTTATCGGCAGGCGTTACAGTATCGACGACCAGATTGCCATCTTGGCAAACAGCGACAACACGGCTGAACACGCCGAGGAACTGCGCATGTTTGAAACCTACCGCGCCGAATGCAAGCGGCAGGTGGACGAACTGCTGAACCGATAGACACCTGAAAGAGGGGGAAAAGAAAAAGCCCCCAACCTGTTAGTAGTATCCTACCACATACTAACACAAAGATGCGCCACAACGCACGGTCGGGGGCTAAAATGCCTTTTGACCGCGTTGTGACGCTTTTTTTGTGTATGCGGAAAGCCCGCTCGTATGTGGTAGGACTGCAAAAGTACGAAAAATAAACCAAACCCCATTTATAAACCATTAAAACATTGTTAGTATGCTGAATGAGTAAAGAAAATCTGTTTGTTCTGAAACAAACCTCGTCGCTTGGCGACCTGCTCATCAAACCCGTGGAAAAGGAACTTGCCCGCCAAATGGTGATAGAACACCACTATTCCCACAAATGGAATTTTGGCGGCTTCGGAGTGTTCAATTTCGGTATCTTTCGCGCCGATGAACCAGACAAGTGTCTCGGTGTCGCAGTTTACGGGTATATGAAAAATCCTACCGCAAAGATATTCCATCACCCAAACCCGAAAGCGTGGATATGTGAATTAAATCGGTTGTGGATTGACGACTGCCTCGGAAAGAACGCGGAAACCGTGCTGATTGCTGCCAGCATCAAGCTAATCCGCAAAATGGACGCCAATGTCGTGGCGATACAAAGTTTTGCCGACGGCCGTTTAGGTTGCGGAACCATCTACAAGGCGGCCAACTTCAAATATTACGGCTTTCATTACACACGTTTCTTGCGCAATAAGCGGACAGGAGAATTTACCCATGAACAGATACTCACAACCACGACATCACCGTCTGGTTACGTTCGCTCGAATATATCCTTTTTGCTTGGTGATTTGGAGGTGTTTGTCGTTAAAACCTATCGTTACATTTATCCTTTGTGCAAGCATTTTCAGTTTAAGACGAAAGAAAAGCCTTATCCTGAATATGACAAAGGGATGGAACAAATAGAGTGGGAAAGAGACAGGCGCAAGATAAAGGCAAATATCATTAGCCTGCTTGACAAGCTGGTTGCATGAAAGGTTTACGAACGGAACAAACCGATGCAAAATAACCTCTTAATTACTATGTAAAGATATTGATTTTCTACGAATTGAGCAAATAAAGTGCACACAAAATACAGTTGAAAAGCAACATTTTCCGCGCTTTTTGCAGATGTTCAAAAGGCATTTAATTACCGCTTAAATGGTGATTAAACGCCTTTGCTTTGATGGGGTGAAAAAACAGTGAAAATTGTACGTTTCGTTTTAGAAAGTTGTACGTTTCGTTTTCGCGATTATACAAGATCGGCAGCCAGCGCTTCCTGTTTCATGCCTAAATATACACGAATCCTTTGTAAATTGCGTCCAACATGTCTCCGGTTTTCCTTCTCTTTTATTTCAACATCCATATTATTGTTCTTTAAATGAATACGTCTAGGCAAAGATAACAAGAAACAGTTTAATTCAAATGAAAGTATGCTTTATTTTTTAGTGTATGTTTTTGTTTCTCTGTAGTTTTGGTTATTTACTTAATGGAATTTGCTGCTGATTTCTGTTAGTAGTATGTTTACTAATGAAAAGCATATTATAAACAAAGAATCGCTATAAACTTATTAGATTTATATAGCGATTCTATAATTTATACGGGTACTTTATCGGGGGGCTTACTTTTCATGCCCACACTCAAATGGGCACGGACACCATTAGGAAACAACAAAGTCATTCCGGAAACAGAAGAGGCCGGAGCAATACGGGATTCTTTTGATACTGATGTGAGCCAAGGCTGATTCTAGACTGGCAGCTATCTGGTCTGGAGCACCGGTAGATTTATGTTTCCAATAATTGTACGTAGAGTAACTAACCTGTTTCTGTTGCAGAAATTTTAGAAGGCTCAAACCGCTTGAACGATGCAGTTCCAGTAAAGAAGTAAATTGTTCTTTTGGCATAATTGAAAAATGTTAGAGGTTCATGCGATATTGTAGATGCAAAGGTGCAAAGAAACTATAACCGTACAACGGGGACTTGAGCGGATGCTTACCTACGTTAACTTATTATTCCAACAAATTCACCAATGATTTTGAAATCATTACTTTCTTCTTCTGTGATAACTATAGGATTATAATGGGGGCTTTTAGGTATGAGGGTTATTTCAGAATGTCTCCATTCATCTAATTCATTATAACTTTTTTTACTCTTATAGATTTTAATAGAGTAACATCCAGCTGTATCCTCATCATAAAAATTGCGATGTTGTACTAATACTATTTTGTCTTGTCGACTTCCCGCTGATTGATGATTAAATATACAATAATCTCCATCATGAATGAGAGGTTCCATAGATTGTCCTTTAGCTTCTACTATAAACATATTTTGATCAAGTTTTCCAATTCCATTTACTTTTATCCATCCTAATTCGTCAACAGGTTCGCCTTCTCCAAAATAGCCACATGCTGCTTTTATTGTGTATAGTGGAAGATATTCTGTGTATCTTTGTTTCGTTAAAATGCTAGATTGAATTTTAATTTTATGATGTGGCATATAATTAAAAAAGTTTTTGAGATACTCTCTTAATGATGTATTACATGCATAGATGTATGTTCCTAATATTCCACGTTCCAGAATTGTAGTATATATATTTTTTATATAAGAAGCTAGTAATGCATCATTATCCTTTATTCCCATTTTTCCTTTTGAATCTTTATATTTGTCTTTATAAATAACAATGCAATTTTGGATAGGGTCATAATCAATTTCTGGTCCGAGAATGACACCAGAATAGTTCAAGTCAAACCCTTGTGTCGTGTGTATGCATCCAATTTCATCAATAGAATCCGGTGAGTTTATCCAATCTGTATCTGTCTGATTCCAAATGTATTTATATTCACCTATATTTATATCAAATATTTTTTTGTTTTTAATTTCAGTTTTTGATTTACCTTTAGTTTTCCATTCCCAAGCATAGCCTGCAATGCTGCGGCACAATCCTACCTCGTCATTTAATTGTTTTATGGCAAGTATCATGTCGTTGACATCTTCGAATAACTTTAAATCATAAGACTGAAAAGTTATTTTGGTATCTTGCTGACAATCTAAGATGTTTTGAATGTATTGGATGTAATCATTTCCTCCTTTACATCTAAGTTGAGATGTCAGTTCATATTTTCTAGTTTCTTTTTGTAGAGAAAGAGAAAAGAATCTAACCGGGTCTACATCCGTTGGCTTAATTGATTGTTTGGAATCATAAAAGAAAAATTGATATCTGCTTTTTTTTAATATCCAATCTAACTCAGTTCCATCTTTTCCTAACTCTAGTTTTTCGTTTTTTGAATCAAATGCTTTAAAGTCTCCTGGGCTGGATAAACCATAGCGTTTCCTGAGCCGGTGAGACTCGTCAATAATGAGAATATCATATGGCTCTTTGGCGTTAGCAACCTCTGCAGGACTGATAACCATCTTTGCATTTAGACCTTTTATACCTTTGAAGACGTTTTTTAAAGTCTTACGGAAGTTTTGCATAGGGACAACATAACCTATTTTTAATTTAGAATCTAATTGACCTATTATATAATTTAGGTTTTCATTAATTTCTCCTTCCTCTAAATCCCATTCTAATGGCTTTTGTGCATCGGCTAACAATTTTAAAAAGAAAATGCCCAGAATTGATTTTCCGGTACCAGCTCCTCCATTGATTATTGATGAACGAGAATAAATATTATTTTTTAAATCAGACTTTATATCTTTGATAAGCTGTTTGATAATAGTATATTGATCGTCAGTTAAAGTTTTATAAGGAGAATACTTAAATAAATCGGTGTTCTCAATGAAACTAAGTTCTTTAGTGACTATATTGTTTTGTTTGAGTATTTTCCAGATATGTTTGAATTCTTGTTGATAATCTTTTCTTTGAAAGTAATTATGTATGTGTTGCCCTCCATTACTGTTTTGTAGCAAATATTGTCCATCTGCAGCAATGTATCGAATTAAAAATGCTTCTAGATCAAGTATTACAGATTTGTTAAAAGCTTTATTGTGTATAATATGTATACTTTTCAACTGTTGCCGTTGAGGGTTATTCCAATGTTGATTTACCCTGTTGAAAACGTTTGTTGTTTCTCCGATATATGCTATGCGTTTTCCTTTATCTTCAATAATATATACAACAGGCCATTTTTCTCCGAAATCGCTTTCTTTTATTTCAGAGAATTTTTCTTTCGTAAAAATATAATTTACAAGTTCAGTGTGATACTTAGATATCATAATTCATCATATTTCTTAGCACTTCCTTTGGCTTTATCTATCGGATACTTTTCTGCATTTTTTTTGAGTTTAGCTAATATGATGTCTTTTATATCCAAATCATATTTATGGGCTATCAGAAATGCATAGTTCAAAATATCAGCCAGCTCTTCTTTTACTTTTTCTATTTTGACTTCTTTTGAATTTTTCCACAAAAAAGCTTCATTTAGTTCTGCAGCTTCAATAGAAAGAGCTAGAGCTAAATCTTTTCCATTATGAAATTGGTCCCAATCACGCTCTTGGGTGAATTTGACAATCTTTTCTGTGATAATTTGTATGTCAGATTTAGTGTTTGGCATAGTTTTATATGTTATTTGTAACAAAGTTATGAAAATAATCTTGATTTGTAAAAACTATATGGTAATATCTTAGAAAAAAATGTTACGTGATGGAATTGACTCTTTTATTTATCACTTGATGATTCATTATTGTAGGTGTAATATTTCACTTAATTTATTCTCAATAATTTTTTTCTCATTACTACCAATAGTAGACAATCTCACCAACGGGATTCCGTACAACTCTAAAATACGATCCTTTTTAATATCACGTTCTGACTGACTCGTCCCCGATTTGTGGAATGTATAACCATCTGTCTCAATAGCCAATACCGGTTGTTTACTCACACGATTATAAATTAGAAAATCGATATGAGTATTTATATTTGCAGCATATTTGCTTTCCTCTTCATTCAATAGAGAATAATCCTGAATCAACATATAGAGTGGTAAATGGCAAATGATATTCAAATGACGCATATTGATATTCTCTTTCAGAATATCTTCAAGTAAGGCAAATGTAAGATTCTCGGAATCGTATTCGGATATTTTCTTGTGTTTCTTCAAATAGGCAATTCGGGCATCTGTATATTGCTCATATAGATAATCGAATATGGAATGAATCTTACTGGTGGAAACAGTGCCATTGTTATATTCGATATAAGCAATCAAATCGCTGATATTGCAGTCTTTGGGTTGTTCATTTCCCGATACGACTAAGTAGAATTGTGACTTAGCCCGCGAAACAGCAACATTGAGCAGGTTTGGATCGTCGGAAAAGGAAGTGATGACATCGTCGACAGTAGTCATAATGATAGCATCCTTTTCTCTTCCCTGAAATTTATGGACTGTTGCGACATCAATATCCTCTTCAAGTGCGGATTTTACTGCATCTACTTGTTTGTTGTATGGAGCTATGACGCCAATTTCATCTGTTTCATAAGATAGATTCGGTAGTACTTCCTCTTTGATAACATCTATTTCCCGTTGATTCATGTGACTGCGGGAGTGATTACCTTTGGCTGTCCGTATGGCACAAATGACATCCTCTTCTCCTTTATCACGTGTCATGATGACGAGATCTCCACCATAAAATTTCTGATTACAGAAGTTGATGATTCGAGGATGGCATCGATAATGTTCCCGTAACAAGGTCTGTGGTACATTCGGAATAACTTTGCAGATAGATTGCAAAAAACTCATATTGGCACAATCATATTCCGGCTTAATCAGGCAGGCATTAGCGATAAAGTTTAGCTTTTCCTTATCTTCTTCTGTGACTACATTGGGGAGTTGCATGGTGTCACCGACAATGATTGCATTTTTAGCACATGACAAGGCTAAAGCTCCGGTCTCAACGGAAACCTGCGACGCTTCGTCCATAATGATATAATCATATACGGCATCTCGTTGCAGACTGCTTAATGATGAAAAGGTCGTACTTAATATAATAGGGTATTCTTTTTGTACCTCTCGCCAATTATTTCTTAGATCAGGGAGCGTAAAGATGGGCTTGTCATGATTATTGCCATAGGTATGAAATAACTGATTCTTTAGATATTTCATTGATGTATCAGCCATTTGTCTAGCCATTTCTGCTGCATCTTTGTTGGCAAGTTCCTTTTCTAATGTGTCTATTTCAACTTCCAGTTCTGCGTACTTTGTTTGGTAGAATAAGATTTGGAAGTCGGCGATAATCAAACTCATCTCCCGTTTATAGAAACCTTTATCGGGGATTTTACAAATCGCTTTGCTCCTGAATTTAAAGAATAACCATTTCAACCGTTGAATAAAAGCTGCTATTCCCCGAAGACTTGATGATTGTTCTTTTTCTGCAAATTGCTGACATTCATTCCATAAATTCAGAAGGTCTGCCGAACTGGAACTCTTTCGTTGTTTGAGAGTAATTTCTTTTGTTCCGAACTCTTGCAGATAATGTTGCCACTCTATTTTTAAAGCTTGTATTTCCTGTCTTGCCATGGCAAGGCGTTCCTGTTTGGAAAATATGCTTTTGAGTTCTTCTGTCTGATGATGTATCTGATTGAGAAATTGAGGTTGGTCGGCATCCGCATCATGCCATGACTCAAAGTTCTCCGGATATTGTTTTTCCTCTTCTTGAGTCTCGATGAATTTCTCTTTGTTAGCTGTGCTTCCAAGCAATGCAACAATGAAACCCATATCGTATTTGGATAACTTCTCAAGTACATTGACGATGGCGGAGTTATTATTAGATACTACCTGAACAGTCTTACCACGCACAAGGATATTGGCAATGATGTTCAGAATCGTTTGTGTCTTTCCGGTTCCCGGAGGTCCTTGCACAACACTGATTTGATTCTCAAAAGCTGCCTGGACTGCTTTTTGTTGGCTTGCATTACAACCGAAAGGAAAAATCAAGGTTGAGGCAGTCTGGGTCTGCATTTTATATTTTTGAGGATTCAGATATACAGCAATAGCTCTGTTGTTTGCGATGAAATGAATCTTTTCATATTGTTTTGCTAATAGCTTCGTTCCGTCATCAGCTTTCAATTCGTTCGCATCGGCAACTTTCTTCAAATATTCGAATATGCTTTTCGAACGACTCTCTCCCAAGCATGATTCGATAATTTCTAAGTCCTTTTCTCTGTAATCATACTCTTTGCCATTCTGAAAACGAATGTGCCAATAGCAGCGTGATCCGGCTTTAAAAATAGATAAGGCTTTAATGTTTGATAAAGTTCTCCCTTTACTGATTATTTGATAATTATTGGGGTCCGGTTTGTCCGGATCAGTCAGCCAAAGGACATTTTCTTCTTTGTAAGTATACGCACTGGGAACATTCCGGAATATTACTTTATAGTTGCCATTATGATTCTGGCAGCTTTCTATTTCAGGAGTCTTGATTTGACCTTTTATAATAATCAGATTTTCGGAGGTATCTATCATAGGCTTGTGTGTAAATATAATAAGTCGTGCTGCTGTTCTTATTTATTATTTTGGATATAAAAGTAAGAATATTTTCCAGAATATCAAAACCGAAGTCGAAAAAACAGTGAATGACTTTATTCAGTTTTGTATTGTTATAAATATAGAGTGAGATTTGGTTTGGGGGTATTGAACGTGATAAAAGAGATTTGTTTTGCCAATGAAATCATTATCTTTGCAAGGTATATATTAATGAACGAGGAGGATATTATGCTTGCATATACATATATTGAACACGGAAAGTTTGAATTGCAGGAGAAGGCGAGACCGGAAATAAAGGATTCACGGGATGCAATCGTACGTGTAACACTTGGTAGCATCTGCACCAGTGATCTTCATATTAAACATGGCAGTGTGCCGCGTGCTGTGCCCGGAATAACTGTCGGGCATGAGATGGTAGGTGTGGTAGAACAAGTGGGGGCTGATGTCACTTCGGTGAAGCCTGGTGACAGGGTGACTGTGAATGTCGAAACTTTCTGCGGTGAGTGTTTTTTCTGTAAGCATGGATATGTGAATAACTGTACTGACCCTAATGGCGGTTGGGCTTTAGGTTGTCGAATTGATGGCGGTCAGGCGGAATATGTTAGAGTTCCTTATGCGGATCAAGGTTTGAACCGTATTCCAGATACAGTGAGTGATGAACAAGCTTTGTTTGTCGGTGATGTGCTTGCAACAGGTTTTTGGGCAGCACGCATCTCGGAAATTACCGAGGAAGATACTGTTCTTATCATCGGTGCCGGACCTACCGGGATTTGTACTTTGTTGTGTGTGATGCTGAAGAAGCCAAAACGCATTATTATCTGTGAAAAGTCTCCAGAAAGAATTCGGTTTGTCCGCGAGCATTATCCTGATGTGTTGGTGACTGAACCGGAAAACTGCAAGGATTTTGTTTTCAAGAACAGTGACCATGGTGGTGCAGATGTTGTTTTGGAAGTGGCAGGGAGTGACGATTCTTTTTATTTGGCTTGGGATTGCGCCCGTCCTAATGCTATTGTCACGATTGTAGCTCTCTATGATAAACCACAGCTTCTTCCTTTACCTGATATGTATGGCAAGAATTTGATTTTCAAAACAGGGGGAGTGGATGGCTGCGACTGTGCCGAAATCCTTGCGCTGATTGAGGAAGGTAAAATTGATACTACTCCTCTTATTACGCACCGGTTTTCGTTGAATGAGATTGAGGAAGCTTACCGTATTTTCGAGAACAAGTTGGATGGGGTTATTAAAGTAGCTATATCAGGAAGTAAGTAAAAATAGAATTTGTGTATGAAGAATATACTGATAGTAAGTAATAATGATATGTGCCGCAGTCGTATGGCACAGGAAATTTTGAACTCCTTCGGTAGAGGGATGAAGATTAGTACTGCCGGTATTTTGGCTGGAAATTCTGTCCCTGACGTTGTTTGCCAAGTGATGGAACAAAATGGATATGACTTTTCGCGTAGAAAGCCCTGTGATGTTGCGACGTATGCTCAACAGACGTGGGATTATGTCATTACCCTTTGTCCGGAAGCGGAGGAAGTGCAAAAGGAAATGCAGGGTGTAGTGAGAAAATACGTTTCTTTCAACTTTACAGATCCCTTTCAGGGAGGAATTCATGTAGAAGATGAGCAGGAAGAACGGGTTAGGGCACTATATGACATCATGCATAAAGAACTGTATGAGTTCTTTCGAAGTGAATTGATGGAAAAATTATTGCCTCGCTGTTCCTGTGGCGCAAATACGTATTGTAGGTGTGAGTAGGAATATAAGTAAAATCATATATGTACATCATCCGGTGATGGTGGCAGATCTGTGTCATTTTGAACGCGAAGTTGCCAGAAAGCAATAGCGGATGCAGCGGCTACATTGAGAGAGTCGACACCGTTTGCCATAGGAATGCGGACTACATAGTCCGCTTCATTAATTGTTTCGTTTTGAAGACCGTCTCCCTCTGTTCCCATTACGATGGCTAACTTGGGTTCGGTTGCTAAGATAGGATTATCGATGGAGATTGATTTCTCCGTGAGTGCCATAGCGACTGTACGAAAACCCAGTTTGCGCAACTCATTGGGAGAACCGTCCAACCAAGTCCATGGTATCAGGAAGACAGAACCCATCGAAACCCTGACTGCACGTCGGTTCAACGGATCGCAGGAATTACGCGTCAATAATATAGCATCTATTCCCAAGGCGGCTGCGGAACGGAAGATGGCTCCGATATTAGTAGTGTCCACCACACCCTCAATGACTACGATCCGCCGGGCTTTCCGGCATACTTCTTCTACACTTGGTAGTGCCCGACGACGCATGGCACAGAGGACACCGCGCGTCAGTGTATATCCGGTCAATGTGGCAAGTAACTTTCTTTCACCAGTATAGACAGGTATATCACCACAACGTTCAATGATGCCAGCGGCATCACCAGTGATATGTTTCTGTTCACACAAGAGGGCTAAAGGCTCATAACCAGCATTCAGAGCTACATGGATAACTTTGGGACTTTCTGCAATAAACAATCCCTTATCAGGTTCGATACGATTGCGTAATTGAGCTTCGGTGAGGGTACTGAATATTTCTACTCCGGAGTCTGTTAAGGATGATATTTCTATAATAGGCATAGTGACTTCTTGAAATGATCTATTTTATTGCAGCGATGATAGCATGCACTTCTCTTACTTGCCGATGCAAAAATGTTGAAAGATATTTTGAAGTACCATGTCATTCGTAACCTCACCTGCTATGTCCGAAATAAAGAAAATGCATTCACGTATATCTTGCGAAAGAAAATCCCCGGAAATCTGCGAATCAAGTCCGTTTTGTACTCTATGGATAGCTTCCAAAGCTTTATTTAAAGCTTCGTAATGTCTTACATTTGTTACAATAATATCATTCTGTGTCACTGTAGGCAAGTGTGCTGCATCAATAAGCATTTTTTGTAGCTCACTTGTATTCTCCCGTTGTTTGGCCGAGATGAAAATAGATTCCGTAGATTCTTTGGGGAAGTCTTTTAGTAAAGATAATAAATCCTCTTTCTGTTTGCCTTCAATCAAATCAGCCTTATTGAATACAACAATCAAATGTTTTCCTTCGCAACGTGGAATTATCTTCTTTGATAACTGTTCAATTTGAGAGGCGGCATTCACAGCATCTACCATCCAAAGGACAATCTCCGCCTGATCCAACTTCTGAAAAGTACGTTCAATACCCAAACTTTCAATCGTGTCATTGGTTTCCCGGATTCCGGCGGTATCAATGAACCGGAAAGTGATTCCTCCGATATTGACAGTATCTTCGATTACATCACGTGTTGTCCCGTGGATATCACTGACAATGGCTTTATCCTCATTCAATAATACATTCAGTAAAGTCGATTTTCCGGCATTTGTTTCACCGATGATAGCTACGGGAACACCATTCTTAATGGCGTTGCCGACACTAAATGAATGAGCCAACCGCGAAATGACCTGTTCAATTTCATCGGCCAGTTTCCTTAATGCCGAACGATCGGCAAATTCCACATCCTCTTCACTGAAATCCAACTCCAATTCGATCATGGAGGTGAAATTTAACAACTTGTTGCGTAGATCTGTCAGCTCTTTACTGAATCCACCCCGCATCTGGCTCATTGCCAATCGGTGAGTGGCAGCAGATGAAGAAGCAATCAAGTCCGCCACGGCTTCTGCCTGACTTAAATCCATCTTTCCATTGAGGAAAGCACGTTGCGTATATTCTCCCGGCTGGGCCATGCGGCAACCGTTCTTAATAAGCAACTGCATCACCTGTTGAAGAATATAAGTAGAACCATGACACGTGATTTCCGTGCTGTCTTCTCCCGTATACGAATGAGGAGCACGGAAAAGGCTGACGAGTACTTCATCAATCATTTCGTCTCCGTCATAAATACGCCCGAATGTCAAAGTATATGGTTTTTGTCCGCTCAATAATTTGCTTGCTTTGGCTGGCTTGAAGATGCTGCCGGTGATGGAAATAGCTTCCGGACCGGAAACACGGATGCTTCCGATAGCACCGCCTTGAGCGGTAGCGATGGCGCAGATAGTATCTTGAATCATTGTTTTTTCGTTTTGGATGAGCAAAGATAATTGTTTCTAAGTAAAAAACAGAAAAATGAGCACAACTTATACTTTATTTGTTTATATTTGCTGCCGTGCAGTGGTACACCAAACAAAATAAAACAATAATGCTTATGGAACCAGCGATCGATTTATATTCCTCCAATGAAAAGAGTGAACTCATACGGGAGAACTCACAAGAAATTCTATCTGTCCTTGCAGCTCATCAAATAGCTTTATGGGAGTATGATATCATTACAGGTAAATGCTCTTTTTCTGACGATTATTTCTCTACACTTGGACTGAAAAATGCCGGAGTTCTTTTTGAAGATATTGATAGTTTCTATCGGTTTGTTCATCCGGAAGATGCTGAAGCTTACAAACAGGCTTTTGCAGAGATGCTTTCATCAGACTCTAAGACTTCACAAATCAGAGTCCGTTGTATTGATGAACAGGGGAAAGTGGTTTGGTTGGAAGATCATTTCTTGTCCTATAAAGAGAGTTGTGCAAGCCATCCGGGTAAAGTGCTGGCGTACACGGTGAATGTCACTTCACAGTGCGAAAAAGAGCAACATATCAAATATCTGGAAGAATATAACCGCAAAATTATTGAGGCACTGCCGGAATTCATTTTTATTTTTGATGATAATTTCTTTATTACCGATGTCCTGATGGCACCGGGGACGATTTTACTTCATCCGGTAGAAGTGTTACGCGGAGCAGACGGGCGATCTATTTATTCACCGGAGGTTAGTGACTTATTCCTCTGTAACATTCGCGAGTGTCTGCAAGACAGTCAGTTGAAAGAAATTGAATATCCGGTTGAAGTGGATGGGTGTGTACATTATTTTCAGGCGCGTATCGCCCCTTTTGAGGGGAACAGAGTGTTGGCGTTGATACATGATATTGGAGATCGGATTCAGCGTTCGCAGGAATTGATTGAAGCAAAACGTCGTGCAGAGGATGCTGATAAGATGAAGTCGGTTTTCCTGGCGAATATGAGCCATGAGATTCGTACCCCGTTGAATGCTATTGTTGGCTTTTCGGAGATTATTGCGGTGACGGAGGGTGAAGAAGAGAAAAGGGAGTATCTGGAGATTATCCAGAGAAATAGTAACCTGTTACTGCAGCTGATTAATGATATTTTAGACCTTTCCCGTATTGAATCCGGTAAATCGGAAATGCATTTCCAGCAGGTTGAGATTGCGGGGCTAGTGGAAGAAGTGGAAAAAGTGCACCAACTGAAGATGAAGTCGAATGTAGAATTGAAAGTGATTCGCCCCGAAGGAGAATACTGGACTTCTACCGATCGTAACCGTGTGATGCAAGTATTGTTCAACTTCTTGTCGAATGCGATTAAAAATACGGAAAAGGGAAGTATAACCTTAGGCTTGAAACATGAAGGACCCTGGCTGAAACTGTATGTCAGCGATACGGGTTGCGGTATATCCAAAGAGAAACTCCCGCAAATTTTTACCCGTTTTGAGAAGCTGAATGACTTTGTGCAGGGTACCGGATTAGGGCTTTCAATTTGTAAAAGCATTGTAGAACGGTTGGGCGGTCGCATCGAAGTAACTTCAGAGTTAGGGCAGGGGAGTATGTTTGCACTCTATTTGCCTTATCAGGAAATACCGAAGGAGGTTGTCGAAAGAAGGCTTCAGCATAAGAAGAATGTCGATGAGGATAAACGTAAAAATATATTAGTGGTAGAGGATATTGAATCGAATTTTGCTCAACTTAATATTCTTTTGAATAAGGAATATATTATTTCATGGGTGCGCAACGGACAGGAAGCCATTAATAGTTTCATCCGTGAAAAGCCGGATTTGATTCTGATGGATATCCGTATGCCGATCATGGACGGTATTCAAGCCACTGAAAAGATCCGTGCTATTTCCCTGACTGTACCTATTATTGCAGTGACCGCATATGCTTTCTATACTGAACAGCAACAGGCTATTCAGGCAGGATGTAACGCTGTTATCTCAAAGCCTTATTCTTTAGAGAGGTTAAAAGAGACGATAGAATCTTATATCGGATAATTAATTTTTTGAAAAAGAACTAACATTCAGGATGTTGTAGTGTTACTTGTCATATAGTAGTAACATTATAATATATTGGAATATGGAGAAAGTGAAAAAGATTGTCCTTATCGGGGCAAGTGGTTTTGTGGGTTCTGCGCTTCTGAATGAAGCTTTGAATCGTGGTTTCGAAGTTACGGCTGTGGTTCGTCATCCGGAAAAGATAAAGATAAAGAATGAAAATCTGAAAGTGGTGAAAGCCGATGTTTCTGTGCTTGATGAAGTGGTTGGCGTTTGTAAAGGTGCAGATGTTGTTATTAGTGCATTCAATCCGGGATGGAATAATCCTGATATATACGATGAAACGATTAAAGTCTATCTGACCATTATTGATGGAGTGAAGAAAGCTGGCGTCAATCGTTTTTTGATGGTTGGGGGTGCCGGTTCTTTGTTTATTGCTCCGGGCTTGCGTCTGATGGATTCCGGTGAAGTACCTGAAAATATATTGCCGGGAGTGAAAGCTTTAGGAGAGTTCTATCTGAACTTTTTAAAGAAAGAAAAAGAAATAGACTGGGTGTTTTTCTCTCCGGCGGCAGATATGCGTCCGGGAGTCCGTACAGGGCGTTACCGGCTGGGAAAAGATGATATGATTGTAGATGTCGTAGGCAACAGCCATATCTCTGTGGAAGATTATGCCGCCGCCATGATCGATGAGTTGGAATATCCGAAACATCATCAGGAGAGATTTACGATTGGTTATTGATAAAATAACAAATCAAAAATAGCTGTGTAATATAATGATGCTATATTGAAAAGATGTAAATGATAAAAAATGGCTTGAATCTATACGTTATCAGTGGAAGATTCAAGCCATTATCTATTTTTCGATGACAGTTTTGTGCTTTCGATTACAATTTAATCCTTTTGGATATAGATGATTTATATTCTGTCAAGTACTGTCTTAATCAGCGTATCGATTGTATTCTTATATCCGGTGTTGGCTTCTTTGATAAGTCGGTTGGCTATCACCATGCAGACGGTCATTGCTTTATGTCCCATCAACCGGCTAAGTCCTGCCAAAGCCGAACTTTCCATTTCGAAGTTGGTGATTTTGTAACTTTTATATTCGAATGTCTCAATCTTATCATTCTGTTTCGGGTCTGCTAACGGGATACGAAGTTCACGTCCTTGAGGACCGAAGAAACCTCCGGCAGCGATTGTCACTCCACGTACCATGTCATCTTTGGCAATCCGGTCAATCAATTCTTCACTGGCATCAATGACATAAGGAGCGGGAGCACACATATTTCCCGACCAACCCATGTGATTGAGGAAGGCACGTTCGAAAGGTAAATCGCATACGGCATTACGTCCGGCATAGAAATTCAGTAATCCGTCGAAACCAATGGACTTTTGTGAACAGACAAAAGTCCCGACAGGAGTATTGGGCTGCAGACCGCCACATGTGCCGATACGCACTAATTCCAGTTGGCGGAACTGATCCTTTTCTTCGCGGGTGACAAAGTCGATATTGGCGAGTGCATCCAATTCATTCATCACGATGTCGATGTTATCGCAACCGATTCCGGTAGAGACTACCGTAATCCGTTTACCTTTATAAGTACCCGTGATGGTTTTGAATTCGCGGCTTTCCACTTCACATTCTTTGTTTTCGAAATGAGAAGCTACGAGTGCTACACGTCCGGGGTCACCTACCAGAATTACTTTGTCTGCCAACCATTCGGGTTTTACGTGAAGATGGAATACTGAACCGTCTTCATTGATTATCAATTCAGAGGATGGAAAGTACTTTTTCATGTTATTGAAGGGTTTTAGTTTTATAATAGGATTGTATCTATAAATAGAAACGCCGGAACCGGATTTAAGTTCAGAAGAAGCCTCTATCTTTTTCTTTTGGAAAAGTGGAGTACGTCTTGCAACTGAAATGAAATCGGATTCCGGCGTTTGTAATAGATTATTTGCTCAATGGCTGGTTGCCTGTATTGCCTGTTGTAGGCTTGGCGATATTCTCACGCATTGAAGTATCAGCTTCGATATTCTTCATGCGATAATAATCCATGATGCCTAAGTTTCCACTGCGGAAAGCTTCAGCCATTGCTTTAGGAACTTCAGCTTCTGCTTCGATCACTTTGGCACGGGCTTCCTGTGCTTTTGCTTTCATTTCCTGTTCGGAAGCTACTGCCATAGCACGGCGCTCTTCGGCTTTTGCCTGTGCGATGTTCTTGTCTGCATTAGCCTGGTCAATTTGCAGGGCCGCACCGATGTTCTTACCTATGTCGATGTCCGCAATATCAATAGACAGGATCTCGAAAGCAGTTCCTGCGTCCAGACCTTTGCGAAGTACCAGTTTAGAAATAGAATCCGGATTTTCCAATACCGATTTATGATTTTCAGAAGAACCGATAGACGAAACGATACCTTCGCCTACACGGGCAAGAATCGTGTCTTCACCTGCACCACCAACCAACTGTTTGATACTGGCACGTACTGTTACTCTGGCTTTAGCTATTAACTGAATACCATCTTTGGCAACAGCCGTAACGGGAGGGGTGTCAATCACTTTAGGATTTACGGACATCTGCACTGCTTCAAACACATCTCGCCCTGCGAGGTCGATGGCAGTGGCCATTTGAAACGATAATTCTATATTTGCCTTTGATGCGGATACTAAGGCATGGACTACTTTTTCCACATGTCCTCCCGCCAGGTAATGGGCTTCCAGTTCGTCACGGGTAATGTTTTTTAATCCGGCTTTGTGAGCCTCGATCATTCCCGGCACAATGATATAAGGCGGAACATTACGTATACGCATCAGGAATAGTTGTATCAACGAGATGTTGACACCAGATACTTTGGCCGACAACCATAAAAAGAACGGCACATAATGGAAAAATAGTATTAGGAAAATAATACCTCCAACAATCAGAAGGATAGGTAAGTACAGAGATGTTTCCATTGATAATTTGTATTAAGTGAATATTATTCTTTGCGTTTCTCAACCATGATTGTACCGTCGGTAATACGGTTTACAATAATCGGAGTCTTCTCATTGAGGAATCCGTCCATAGACTTTACTTCCACAATTTTTCCGTTTATCTCGGCATAACCGATTTGTGCCAGACGTGTAGTACTGATTCCTGTGTCACCCGCTTTGACGCTATCTTCTGCGCTACGGTCTACTTTTGAATCAATATCCTTTTTCAACGCCAGTTTATCCAGCATTTTCGATCGCATAAACCAGATCAGAGATCCGATGCAGGCAACCGCTGATATGCCAAGAGTGACGAATCCTCCTGCCATACCTAATTTGTCGAACGCATAGTAGTTGGCATACAGGATGCAAACCAATGCAGAAATTCCGGCCAGGCTAATGCCCGGGATGACGAACAGTTCTACCAAAAACAGTATGACTGCGGCAATAATGAGAACGGCGATAATGAGTATATCCATAGTTCAGAGTTATTATTTATTTTGTTTTTTCTGCATTACGTACATTCACTTCGAGAGCATCCAGTTCTTCGGACATTTGCAATATCCGCTTTTCAAGGTCGAGAATGGCAGGAGCCATTTTGGCTTTTCCCTGTTGGTTGGCACCGGCATATTGTTGTCGAAGGCTGTTCAGCTTTTCTTCTTGTTGATAATAGTCTTTTTCCATCTGCTGATAGCGTTGGAAAAGTGTCTTGGCTTTTGCGGATTTAAAATCGTTCATCAGATAGTAAGTCGTATGGTCGTCAATGACAAACTCAAAATCCATGGCACGGCGTTCTTTGGGCTTATGACTGATAGCAGCTTCCAATCGTTGCAGTGCTTCGGTAACCGCTTGTTTATCCTTCCAGGTTTCTTTCAGCGAATGAATCTGCGCCAGACGAATGATCTGTTGCTGCTCCATTGCTTCATAATTATAAGTCTGTTTGGAAGTGTTAGGAATGAATACATAAATACATACCTTTCCTTCCGGTTGGAAACGGTCGGAAGCAAACCATCCGAGGTTGTTGTATTCATCAATGACATACATATAATCGTTGTACGGCGAGTTGAACGGCATACCCACATTTTCCGGAACAAGATAAGTGTCGGTATTTGTGTTGTAGCGAGTGACAAAAATATCATAGCCACCCAGTCCCTCGCCATCGCTGGCGTAATAAACGGTGACTCCGTCCGATAGGACAAACGGATAATTCGCATTGCCGGAAGCATTGATACTACCCGGTAACGGGCGTCCGTCACTCCATTCATTCAACAATTTATTCTTTGAGAAGATGTCAAGATTACCTTTCTCACCCTTTTCGCTATAATAAATTTTATTTCCGATTTCTGTTTCATAAACAGTTCCCGGATGATCTCCTTCTGTCTTGAAGAACTCATTGAAAGTAAACAGCTTGCCCGATTCTTCGCTAATCTTGTAAGCGTTCAGGAAAGTCGCCTTGTCCACAACGAAGCTGTCGATGATGCACACATCTTCAACTCCCTTCAACATACGGAGGTCGGATTTACTTTTCTCCAGAAGCTTTTCCGCTTCTTCCGTCGATTTTTTACATTTACTTAAATCTGCGATATATTCCTCAAAGCAGTTCACAGCGTTTTCAAAGCGGTACGTCTCATTATATGCTTGTCCCAAATAGAGTTGTCCACCGGTGATACGTTTCTTTACTGCTATTTCAAGAGGTTTCACCGCCTCTTCCGCTTCTCCGGTTTTCAGGCAACATACGCCATACCAATAATTATAATTCCCGTTCGACGGTTGTGATTTAGCATACTTCTTAAAAACTGGTTTGGCTTGTTCGTACTCACCTTTGGTAAATAAGGTGCGTGCCTGTTCCAACGTTTGTGCAGAGACTTCGCAAAGGAAGAGGCTGCAAATTAAAAATAGAATATATTTTCCTTTCATCGTTTTGAGCGTTTATGAGTGACGGGTAGATTGAAAACATTGCTGCTTTCGGGCACCGGTCCATTTATCAATTGTTCAAAAGTACAAATTTATTAGAAATAAACCCTTTTTCAGTGATTCTATTATGTTAATTCTTCTTTAAATCATTCTTTTCGCTTACTTTTGCAGCCGATTTTCAAAGATATGACACAATTTACGGAAGAAGAGAAAACCATTCGCCGCATTGAACGGCGGTTTAGCAAAGGAGTGGTGCAATATGGATTGATAGAAGAAGGAGACAAAATCCTTATCGGACTGTCGGGAGGAAAAGATTCGTTGGCGCTTGTGGAACTGTTGGGGAGACGCGCACGTATCTATAAACCTCGCTTTTCTGTCGTTGCCGTCCATGTAGTGATGAAGAATATTCCTTATCAGAGTGATACTGAATATTTGAAAGCGCACTGTGAAGCGTATGGAGTTCCCTTTGTGCAGTATGAGACTGCCTTTGATCCTGCTACCGACACACGTAAATCTCCCTGTTTCCTCTGTTCATGGAACCGTCGGAAAGCCTTGTTCACAGTTGCCAAGGAACACGGATGCAATAAAATCGCTCTCGGTCACCATATGGATGATATTTTGGAAACTTTATTGATGAATATCACTTATCAGGGAGCTTTCAGTACAATGCCGCCCCGGTTGGTGATGAAGAAGTTTGATATGACAATTATTCGTCCGATGTGTCTGGTTCATGAAGCCGATTTGGTAGAATTGGCAGCTTTGCGACATTATCAGAAGCAAGTGAAGAATTGTCCTTATGAATCGCAGTCCAGCCGGAGTGATATGAAAGGAATTTTACGGCAGTTGGAAGCGATGAACCCGGAAGCTCGTTATAGCCTTTGGGGTAGCATGACTAATGTACAGGAGGACTTATTACCAGATAAAATAGATTAATTTGAATAGATTGTTATGAAAGGATTCTATACCATTTTGTTGCTGATCGTATCTAATGTCTTTATGACATTCGCTTGGTACGGACATTTAAAGATGAAACAGGAGTACAGTTGGTTTGCGGCTCTTCCGCTGATCGGTGTGATTGCGTTCAGCTGGGCGATCGCCTTTTTTGAATATTCCTGTCAGATACCGGCCAATCGTATTGGTTTTATAGGTAATGGAGGCCCGTTTTCATTGATGCAACTAAAAGTCATTCAAGAGGTAATAACACTTGTTATTTTTACAGTGTTCACTACAATCTTCTTTAAAGGTGAGGCTTTACATTGGAATCATCTGGCTGCATTTGTTTGTTTAATTGCTGCGGTGTATTTCGTGTTTATGAAATAACTGAAAACGTATGTGTTATTCAAAAAAACACATATCTCTTTCGCAATGATAAAGATAATAACTATATTCGCAAAATAATAATTATTATTTATTTAAAGCACACACTTATGAAAACAAATGCTCTATTCTTATTGCTTTTAATAGCCCTCTCTTTTTTAGTTGTAATAAAGTTGTCAATAATTAGACTGTCCCTATCTCAAATATAGATACGGATTTTCCTATCCTCTGACAATAGTTCCGGATAGCATCTGGGTGCGTCGAATGGCTAAGCTTCCCAATGGCTCTGTCCTTGCGACCATAATGCCAGCTTTATCAGAATTCGAACAAGCAAAAATGAGTAAGTTTAATAAAAAATCGGTTGCCATATTCAATAATAAGGAAGCGGACTCTTATGAAACAATAAATTATGAAAGTTTTGATCTTGAAAAAGCAAAAGGCTTCGAATTGCCTGCTAATGATTTAATAAAATGTGCCTATGCTGATGGTTCTGTTGAGGTAAAAGGCGATGATATGGCTGTTTTTTCTGTGAGTCTACCAAGGATGGACTGACACTGCATAAAGCTGATTTAAATATTTAATTTGCGGTCTTCTGAGTGTCTACAGAATAAGAAATAGAGAAAGTGGTGAGTAAATCTTATGCACTTTCTCTATTTTTTATAGACCGACTATCCTTGATGTTTTAATTACTTATATTGATATATTCTTTCATTCATTTCACATAACCCTAAGTTATTCATTTATAGTTGCCTCCTGTGAATGAATAATACAATGTTCACTCTTCACTATCCTTCACCCTCTTCACCAAATACACATTTCCTAATCTCGTATGCTGTCGGCTGATACCTGCTGCGGTAAGATTTTGCGCCAGTTGGATAGGTGTACAACCTCGTAGTGCGACCGGAAACCTCTTTTTCAGTTCCTGATGAATGATAGCGGCGGAGAGCGAGAGACAATTCGGTTCATCCAACGCGGCTGGTATGTATGTGTTGCGCACAATGTCTTCTATGGGGTTAATATGATAATATGCGCTGTTATGACGTTGCAAGGCATGTTCTTCCTCCTTATTAAACCAGTGGCGGGCACCTGCAAGCAATTCCTCTTTTAGTTGGGCATAAACCTGTGAATGTTCAATTCCGGTACAGTCTATATCATGTTCCACTTCAATACAGATGAATCTACGGCTGCCTGTCGGATCACACAGTAGGTCAGTTCGGTTGCTCGTTCCTATGAACGAAGCGATACGAGGTAGCGACCGGAAATTTTTCTGATAGGCTTTGCAGATGTTGAGGCTGGACATTTGCATCAGATTTTTCAGTAATGGCATCTTTTGTGCTCCGAATTTGTCAAATTCGTCCATGTTTAGTAATCCCATCTCGGCAAGGAGACGTTCGGGATTGCCTTGTGCGGTTAGTTTCAGATTATCCGAATAATAACGGGCTAGTTGTGGCGGCATCAGCATACGGCAGAAAGTGGACTTGTGGCGTCCCTGTTCTTCACTAATAAGTATCGGGGCTACGCTATTCGCTTGTGTTTGATTTACTCCCAGCCATTGGGCGGCAAGTCCGAGCATCCAGGTGTGAAAGCTTTTTATCCATAGAGGAATGTCGGATACTCGCTTCGCTAAGGGCTTCAACCGATCTGTTCCATCCCAGGCAGGTAGTTCGTTCATATAAAGCCGGAAAGGGTGGTAGCTTTCCACTTGGGTAGAATAGATATATCTTTGAAGATCCTTATCCCAGCAGTTGATGCCTTCTTTGTGAGTTTCCAGACAGAAAGTATTCAGTTCTCGTTTGTCTATGCGGCAGAAAGGAATGTCTCGTTGTCCGGATGGTCGGAATTCGGTTTCTTCGGTGAGCAAGTTGTAGCGGAAGTCATATCGCTCTTTCAAAAAGTCAATCACTTGTTGCGTCAGAAGGACGGGTTGTTTATGTACTTCTTGCTTATATGCTTCCTGTTCATCCACTTCTTGTATTTTCGGCACGTTCTTTGAAGTATTCGGTGAAATGATGACGTTTGACGACTCTTTCATCAATACTCGTATTCTTTTTGCCAAACGTTTCGAGTTATATTCTAATGTTTTCATATTTTTCTTCTTTTTAAATTGAATAAATGTTATTTTTTCGACCGGTTGATGCTGCTAAGGTATAACATGAGATATGGGGTTTGCAAGTATTTAACTAAGAAAAAGTTTATTTTCTCCTGAAATGAAAAACAAGCTTTCTTATGCTGATATATCGTTACTTTGTCGTATCTTTAGTGCTTATTTAGGGAAAGCCGACCGGAGTTGTCCGGTTGGCTGACAATAGTTGACTGAGCAGCCGATTCCAATCGTCCGAATAGCCGATTAAAGTTGTCCTATGATGAAGTTACACATTTAAATTGATAAGAAGTAATGGCTATTGTGTTTGATTGGTATGAAAATCCTAACGCTTCTTCGGAAGAAGAAGCAGCGTTGCATCCGCGTATCTTTATGAATGGAAAGGTGGATACGGATACTCTTTGTTACAAGATTCATGACTACAGTTCGTTGACTGTGGGCGATGTAAAGAATGTGCTTGATAACTTATCGAAGATTCTTGGCGAGTCGTTGCGTGAGGGAAAAGAAGTACATATCGAGGGGATCGGTTATTTTTATCCCACTTTGGAGGCTACGGGGAAAGTGACTCGCAGCACTCCGCATAAGACTAATAAGGTGGCTTTCAAAACTGTCCGATTTCGCCCTGACAGTAATCTGAAAGGACATTTTGTGGGTGTTCGTGCCAGTCAGTCCAAGTATGTCCGCCATTCGGAAAAGGTGTCAGAGGTGGAGATTGATATGCTGTTGAAAGAATATTTTGCCGAACATCAGATGATGACCCGCCGTGATTTTCAGGAAGTGTGTGGTTTGGCACGTACTACGGCTAAAACGCATTTGGTACGTTTGCGTGGAGAAGGAAAGCTGGTGAATATCGGTTTGCGCAATCAGCCGATGTATGTGCCTGCTCCCGGTTATTATGGCACATCCAGAGACGCGGCACATCCCTCACGGTAACGACTGTGAAGGATGTGAAAGAAGCATATTTCTTTGAGTAATCACACGAAATAGTTGATAGTTTGAGACTTGTCCTCATGTGAAGGGAATGAAAGAAAAGAAGCGAACCTTATTTCGCTATGTATTTTTTCATTCCTTCCGTGTAGAAAGTCTTGAACTCTCCATTTTCTCCGCTATAAATAAAGTAGGCGTCAATCGTTGTATCCGCTTTGCAGAAAGCTTCCGCTTCTTCCAGTCCCATCACCATGAAGGCGGTGGCAAGGGCGTCGGCAGTCATACAGTCTTTGGCGATTACCGTAGAGGACAAGATGTTGTGTTGTACCGGATAGCCAGTTCTAGGGTCAATCGTATGGGCGTATTTTTTCCCATCCTTATAATAATAGTTACGATAGTTTCCGGAAGTAGCCAAGCCTAAATCTGTTATCTCAAGAATTGTCTGTAAGTCTTGGTTTACGGCCAGTGAATCGTCGACGGGCTTATTGATTCCAATGCGCCATAAGCCTTTGGAAGGATTTTTCCCTTTCACTACCACCTCGCCGCCTATATCTACCATATAGTTTTTTATTCCCTTACGGTCGAGCAGTTGTGCGATTACGTCTACCGAATACCCTTTGGCGACGGCACTACAACTTAACATAGTGCGAGGATCCTGTTTGATGACTTTGCCGTTATCCATTTTCACTTTTTCATATCCGGTGATTTGTAACAGACTGTCTATCATTAATGAATCAGGAAAAGCACCTTTTTTGAAACCGAATCCCCAAGCATTGGCAAGAGGGGCCACTGTAATGTCGAAAGCACCCTTTGTCTCGTGGGAAATTTCCATCGAGCGGTTGAAACATTTCTGGAAAAAACTATCAGTCACCAGCTCTTCATTGCGGTTGACGCGACTGATAACAGAACTGTCATTGAATGGAGATAAAGATTGGTCGAAGCGTTTCAGTTCAGCTTCTATTTCCGGTTTTAAATCACCGTCATGCTGATAAGTAATTTTATACACTGTCCCAAATACCAAACCTTTGACACTATAATAGCCAACTTGTTGATTATGTCTGACTAATATCCAGATAGTTGCCAAAATCAGGAAAGCCAGCCAAAGGAAACTTTTCTTTGTTTTCATACGCTCTTCTATTTGATGAGAAAACTCGTTTTATTGAAGAAATAAATGTTCAATTAATATCTTTAGTCCGATAATGACTAGAATGATACCTCCCCATAACTCCGCTTTCAGTTTCCGGGCGATGCCACAGCCACATTGGATACCAAAGATCAGCCCGATGAGCGACATGGCGAAAGATACAAATCCGATGATAAGGATAGGAGAGATGATTTCTGTATAGTCCTGCACTCCTAAACAAGCAAAGGAGATACCGACTGCCAACGCGTCAATACTTGTGGCTATTGCCATCGTCAATACCACTTTCGGATTTGCCGGATTGAACAGTTTACAACATTCTTCTTCTTTGAAAGATTCTAAAATCATTCGTCCGCCTAAGAAGGCAAGAATCGCGAAAGCAATCCAATGGTCTACACTTTCTATAAGATGACTGAATGTCTTTGCACACATCCATCCGATAAATGGCATGATTGCCTGAAAAAGGCCGAAAGCAAAAGCCATGACTAGCATGGGTTTCCATCGGGTACGTTTCAAAATAATACCGCTTGCAATTGAGACAGCGAAACAATCCATCGCCAGACCTATTGCAAGCAGCCAAATCTCTAGTCCTGTCATTGTATTTTAAAGAGGCAATTTATAAATAAGGGAATAAGTGATTCCCATGTTACTCGATTTAAATTTTCCGTAACCGGGCACGTACCATGGGTCTCCATATTCTCCGGTAGATGCTTTGGTTTTGTATTTCATACGTACTGACCACCCCATGTTGAAGTTTTTGTAAATACGTACTTTGACGCCTAAAACGATTTCCAGCCATTGCACCGATCCTTTCATGCCCAGATGGCTGAATGGCACACTTCCTCCCCAATAACCGTCTTCCAAACTCGGGTTGCTTATCGCATCTCCCCAGATAGGATCGTCTGCCGGCATCGTGGAAACATCATATTTAAATGAACTGAATGCATAGCGAAGTCCTGCATACAAGTAGCTGTTCTTCTCTTTTTTCTTTGCCATGGTGTTGTAATCCACGCCGATTCGGAAGAATGGAGCCATTTTGCTTTTGTAGTGTATGCCTGTTTCGCTCCAGGTATCTGTTCCTCCCATACCAAACTCAATGGTAGGGATGAATTTGTTCTTGAGGTTAACGGCTACACTGACTTCGGAACTCATAAAGTCACCTCCCAGCAGCTTGCTTCCAATACCATATAAATCCACACCGACGTACGTACCATTGTAAAGCGGAATGGTATCTATCTCGGCAACCTCTTTTTTCTTCTGGTCTCTTTTAGGCGTTTGCGCCGGACGTTGCTGTTGTGCCAGCAACGGAAGCCCAATGCAAAAGAGTAGAAGCAGACTAATTAGTCGTTTCATCAGGTGTGCGTTCTGGCCGATAATTATAGAATATCTGCAAGTTCTCGATTTCATTTGTATTGGCTTCTTTATTTTTTATATGAAGAGAATCTATCTGGTCCGGCTGCCCGTTGCCAGAGGGGGGAGGGTTGCCCGGTCTTCCCGGTTTTCCAAATTTGGCGCTGAGTATATTTTGTTTCATCATATAACCACATTCCATGGACTGGAAATAAGGGGTATTCTGTTGTACAATGTATAATGTGTCAACATCTTTTTCTCTACGTTTGGGATCGTATCTGAATATGAACACAGTAGTGTCATTTGTGTATCGTAGTGGCAGCATCAGGGTATGCACATTCTTTTCATTGTTCAGGATGATAGAGTCGGTGCCCAATGCTGTGATTGTTAATGAATCAAGCGTGTCTTTTAATGCAACAGTAGGATTATCCGGATCAATGGTATATATTGTGCAGTACATCATCGGACGTCCTGCCAATGAGCAATCGTTCTCATCCGAGCAGGCACTATGTAAGCTGACTGCACCGCCAATGATAGTCAATATGAGAAAGATGCGAATTAAATTCTTCATAGTCAGTTTATTGAATGTGAATCAAATTTTCTTTTCTATCTGATAGTTATTCCGTTCCGGTGCATTGCGCGAGATGAGTTCGCCAAGGAATCCGGCTAAGAATAATTGCGTACCTATAATCATTGCCGTAAGTGACAAATAGAAATAGGGAGAGTCGGTCACCAGTCGGTAAGGGAGACCGTTGGACATGGCGTATAATTTACTGGCGCCTACAATGATGACAGAAATCATACCGATCAGGAACATCAATGATCCCAGCAGTCCGAAGAAATGCATCGGTTTAACTCCGAATTTGGAAAGGAACCACAAGGAAATCAAATCCAGATATCCGTTTACAAAGCGGTTTAGTCCGAATTTAGTTGTTCCATATTTGCGTGCCTGATGGTGTACTGCCTTTTCACCGATTTTCTTGAATCCGGCATTCTTTGCCAGATAGGGGATGTAACGGTGCATCTCGCCATAGACTTCGATATGTTTTACAACGTCTTTTCGATATGCTTTCAGACCACAGTTGAAGTCGTGCAGGTTTTTGATGCCTGATACTTTGCGGGCGGTAGCATTAAACAACTTGGTGGGCAGTGTCTTTGAAATAGGATCATATCTCTTTTGCTTCCAGCCGGATACCAGGTCATAGCCATCCTTTGTAATCATCCGGTAAAGTTCGGGGATTTCATCCGGGCTATCTTGCAGGTCGGCATCCATCGTTATGACTACATTTCCTTCCGCTTCAGCGAATCCACAGTAGAGTGCAGGTGATTTACCGTAGTTACGGCGGAATTTGATACCTTTTACATGTTCCGATTGAGCTTTAAGCTTTTCGATCACTTCCCATGAATGGTCGGTACTTCCATCGTTTACGAAAATCACTTCGAATGAGAATCCGTTGGCTTGCATTACCCGTTCTATCCAAGCATAGAGTTCGGGTAGTGACTCTTCTTCATTGAATAATGGGATTACAACTGATATATCCATTTTTTAATTACTAATTACTTACGAATTACAAATTACGATTGAGACACTCCGTCATTTTCCGGTTTGGCCTTTTTCATTACCATCAATGCGGTGGGAATGGCCAGGATGCTTCCCCAAAATACATCCCATGACAATAGTTGCATGGTGATATTGATGGAAGTAAGTGAACGGGCGGTATCTATCGTTTCTTTTATAACTTCTTTGTTTTCTATCAGAGCCGGGGTGTTGGTCATCAGTTCGTCCCACAACTGGATGTAAGAGTTGATGATAAATCCATGATCGATGAATTGGAAATAGGCGTAGTGGGCCACAGCTACCAGCAGAGAAGCAAACATATACATAAATATGGTAAAGAGCATGGCATGCGAAAATTGGATACTTCCCCCGCAAATCTTATCCCGGTACATTTTCGCATAGTGATATCCGATGAAAGGTACGGACAATGTCAGGATTACAAATAAAAGCGAAAGGAAAGGTATGTGGAATCCCAACGGAAATAATATGAACTTCAATATCCAGTAGATTCCCATATACGTGCCAAAATGCATGGCATATTTTTGTAAATAGCTTCTGTTCTCTGTCATCTTCATTTATAAATTGCGCACAAAGGTACAAATAATATCGGTTGGTAGGGGAAATCTGGTTGTTAAAGTTAATAAAGCAGAGGAAGTTGCTGTCTGAATATTTTTTTGCAATTTTAATTGCCTGAAATGTAGCCTGTTAGTCTTTTATTAGTAAAAAAGTTGTCTGCAGCTATTGCAGAATACATAAAAATGTCTACCTTTGCAACCGCAAAACGGGTAAGTCCTATACGGCCAGCTCCCTTCGAATCCTCCAGGGCTTGATCGCAGCAAAGGTAGTTGGTTGTAGCGGCGCGATATAGTAAGCTTACCCACCCGCCTCTTTAGCTCAGTTGGCCAGAGCACGTGATTTGTAATCTCGGGGTCGTTGGTTCGAATCCGACAAGAGGCTCAAAAAAAGGATATATAACAAATCCAAGAAAAAAGCATTCAGGTATTAGTCTGGATGCTTTTTTTTATATTTGCATATTATCGAAATACGCAGTTCCCTAATTGTTGTAATATTCCATTTTTAAGAAAAGCAAATATTTATAGTTTCTTTTTGATTCATCATTGTTATTCATTCTTGTATATTATGCTCCGGATAGGATCTGAGTAAAAGCATAACATTGGATAAATGGCGTTGCAATATTCCATGAAGTTGCTTGATGATATTTATATTCCCGGAGAGAAAAACGATGAATTGCAGTTGAGAGGCAATTTCCTGATTCGTTTGTTTGCGTTCTTTACTTTCGATGTTATTTTGCATTAGATAAATGCCTAATGCTTTCTGAATATCAGCTATTCCCTTATCCCATTCATGTTCGCCAAGTGTTTGAATGAAAGTACAATATTGCTTGAGCTTTTTGCTTAGCTTTTTTAAACTGTTGTATTCGGTGTCAATGGGAGGATTAATGTGCGCAGAGCGTATTATGTTTGACATCTGCAAATAATACGTTTTCATTCCATTTTCAGAATTGAATGTAGTCAGGATATACTGTTTCGTAGCTTCTGAAACCTCTTCCTGTAAGTCTTTTAATTGACTGTTTTCCATAATCATTAGAATTTAAAAGATGAATAATTAGATTGATGGGAGAGGAAGAAGTGCTAATAAAAAAGCGGTTTCGCCTGTCCCATTGTCAAACTCACCAGCGGTAGGTTTTGGGGTGCATTAACACTCCCGATGGGGGTACGAAACCGCCCATATAGGAGTTCACGTGCGGGCATAAAAATGCCCGCCGTAAAAATAGGCAGGTTTCCCCACCGCTATTAATAAGTTTGACGTTGCAAATGTAGCCTTATTAATTCAATTCGCAAAATATTGGAGATATTTATTGATGCTTAGTGAAGCTAGTTTTCTTACAATGCAAAAAGATTTAGTGAATGGTTAATATGTAAAAATCCCCGGATAATCAAATTGTCCGGGGATGAATTATTCAAGTAAGAGAATATTGAATTATTTAATTCTCTTGTAACCATATACAGCCAAATCTCCCAGTTCTTCTTCGATACGGAGTAACTGGTTGTATTTCGCCATACGGTCGGAACGGCTCAAAGAACCGGTTTTGATCTGTCCGCTGTTGGTAGCTACTGCGATGTCTGCAATAGTAGCATCTTCCGTTTCACCCGAACGGTGAGAAGTAACAGTAGTGTATCCATGACGGTGAGCCATTTCGATAGCGTTCAGTGTTTCTGTCAGCGAACCGATTTGGTTTACTTTAATCAGGATAGAGTTGGCACAGCCTTTTTCGATACCCATTGCAAGGAAATCTACGTTGGTTACGAACAGGTCGTCACCTACTAACTGGCAACGGTTGCCGATGCGTTCAGTCAGCTTTTTCCAGCCTTCCCAGTCGTTTTCGTTCATACCGTCTTCGATAGAGTCGATAGGGAATTTGTTGATTAGTTCTTCCAGGTAGTCAACTTGTTCTGCGGAAGTGCGTTTCTTACCTTTTTCACCTTCAAACTTGGTATAATCGTAAATACCATCGTGGTAGAATTCGGAAGCAGCACAGTCCATGCCGATCATTACGTCCTTGCCCGGTTCGTATCCTGCTGCTTTGATAGCGGCCATAATAGAGTTCAAAGCATCTTCCGTACCTTCCAGGTTAGGAGCGAAACCACCTTCGTCACCTACGGCAGTGCTAAGGCCACGGTCTTTCAAAACCTTCTTCAAGGCATGGAATACTTCGGCGCCCATACGCAAACCTTCTCTGAAAGAAGGAGCACCTACGGGGCGGATCATAAATTCCTGAAATGCGATCGGAGCATCGCTATGTGAACCGCCATTGATGATGTTCATCATCGGTACAGGCATTACATACGTATTTGTTCCACCGATATAGCGATATAGAGGAAGGTCCAGATAGTTGGCAGCAGCTTTGGCTACGGCAAGAGATACACCAAGAATAGCGTTAGCACCTAAATTAGATTTAGTCTTAGTGCCGTCCAATGCCAGCATTGCGTAGTCGATACCTCTCTGATTGAGTGAAGACATACCAATCAGCTTCGGAGCGATGATTTTATTTACATTATCAACCGCTTTTTGTACTCCTTTTCCACCATAGCGCTGTTTGTCACCATCGCGAAGCTCCAATGCTTCGTGTTCACCTGTGGAAGCACCCGACGGCACAGAGGCACGTCCCATAATGCCGGATTCCAATACTACGTCAACTTCTACTGTGGGGTTACCTCTTGAATCGAGAATTTCTCGAGCTACAATTTTTTCAATTTTCATCGTTTCTATTGTTTTTGAATAAGATTTCTGCAAAAGTACGGACTTGACGGGGAGTGAGAAATCACTATAAATAGGTATTCTTTTTGTGCCTATTCCCTATATGTCGTTAGTCCGACCTTATATTATAACAACGGGACGATGCTTTTTGTTTGAGTGCGAAGGGGTGAATTTGCAGGATTTTAATCTTCGATAATAACCCCTAACAATGGAAGCAAATCCATTGCTTGCAGGGAAGTGATGACAGCCCCTTTCAGATCACTGATGTTAAGCGTGATTCCGCTGATACGGGAAGTGCGCAAATCTATTCCACGAAGCGGAGCATGTGAAAAATCGGCTTCCACGAGATCACAACTCTCAAATGCGACGGATGAAAAACGGCAGTCGTTCAGACTTCCGTTGCGGAGCTGGCTGTGTGCAAAACGTACCTGGTTCATTTTACTCATAGCCAGATTGATATAACCTGCGTTGCAGTCATGCAGCAAGACGTGATTCATCGTTGTTTCCGATAAATTGGTACCCAATAGTTTGCAGGAAATGAATTCTACCCGGTAAAGAGAACTTTCAGCGAAAGAAATGTTGGATAAGTCGCAGTTCTCAAACCTGACATCGGTCAGCTGGGAGGAACGGAATTTACATTCGCTGAATGTCTGATGCTGAAAGGTGCAGTTTTTGAAACTTTTATAAGATTTGTCGATGCCTTCTTCTTTTCCTTTGCAGAATAAAAGATGAGAGACGGTTTCTTCTCTGTCGAGCCATTCCTGTAGGGTAGTAGTACTGACTTCCTGCTCTTCCATCATGGGAGGAACAACGCGGACGGGTTTGGTTGGGTTTCTTTTAATCATAAATATGTCAGTATGTTATGTTTTTATCATTTCCATTTCAGAATAATTTTGTAAGTGCATGCCCAAGGTATAACATAACAAATCCTAAAAACAAGCTAAGAGTAACATAAAGCGAGAGATAGAAGAAATTATCATTTTTAATTAGTTGAAAGTTCTCATTCATGAACGTTGAAAAGGTGGTGAATCCTCCGCAGAACCCTACAGTAAGAAACATTCTTAGATTGGAGTTCATCAGATTCCCTCGTTCGAAGAGTCCATAAAACAGACCGATGGCAAAACAACCGAGTACGTTGACCAGAAAGGTTCCTAAAGGAAAGGAAGTGATCTGATAATTCTGTGCATAGCGTGAGATGAGGTAACGTAGTATGCCTCCAGTGAAACTTCCCATGCCGATAAATAATAAAGTTTTGAGCATTAGCTGACAATTTAAGAGTTATACATTCAAATTGTAGGGATCATCAGCTCCAAAGGGCGGTTAAAGGCTAATCCCATAGCCGATGCAAAGATAGAAAAAAGATAAAACTATCTGCAGAAAGCTTCAAAATCTTTTTCAAATTGTTTGAAGCCTCCGGTATAAATCTGATCTATCTGTTCGGACACTGTGGACGAATTGTTTTTGTTTTGGAGGGAGCGCACAAAATCATGGAATATCTGCCGGGGAATTTTCTCAATCCAAAAAGTAACAAGTGCATGGGAAAGGATATAGGCATATTGCTCATCGGTTCTTTGTTGCTGCATAAATTCTTTCTGGCGACTGTTGATGAAGGTGAGTAAATCAATGTCCCCTAACATATATATAGTGCGGATTCTTCCTTTTTCGTATTCGGTAAATGTATGTTGGAGTCCTTTTTTATTGGCTTTACAGTGCTCAAAGTATTCAGCAAGTCCCTCGTTAAACCAAATGGGAGGACGCCCTGCTGTAATTTTCAAGGTGAGGTGATGGCTCAGTTCGTGATAGATGATGCCAAGGCCTTGTTGATATTCTTTCTCTCTGCTTAATATAATAGCTTTCTGTAATCTGGGTATATATAAACCGTTTGTGCCTTTGGGGGGATGAATGTTGAATTTATCCAGATAAGTTAGAGCGTCTTCTCTTTTGTTGAACACTGTTAACTTGAGGTTAAGCGTATCAGGAAGTCCGAATTGTGAGTAGAATTCAACTTCATATTGAAGAGTCTGTTCAATCTTCCGGCGTTCTTTGTCAGTAAGCGGGTCGCCTTCATAAGTGATTTGTACGGTCTGTGCATGAAGTAAATCGCAAAAACAGACCCAAAGGAGGATTAGATGAAATACACGCATATTCTTTTCTTTATTTTGAGTATTTCTGTTTCTGAAATTTCTTTTTTTCACGTTTCGTCATTTCAAGCATGATCAGCTCGTCATCTATAGCCGATTTATAGGCAACTTTTTCATCTAGTTTTATATCTCCTTTATCTGTACGGAATACAGGAGTAAAGTGAGAGTACGGATAACCTAGAGGACCATTTGAATCGAATTTATTGTTATCTAGAAAAAAGTAGGAGATTGATACTCCAAGTACTCCGGCTATTCCTATTGGTTGCCCGGTCATGATTTCCTCACCCCCTTGGATGAAATTCTGGCTCATCATAAGGTATGCGGCAAAAGTGTGATCGGGGTGGTATATTAATAATTGTTGTGGTAACACTGTTGTACATGCCACTCCTCTGCGGGTGGCATAAATGGTGTCACCTTCCTGAATTTGGAATATCATCGTTTTTGCAGATTCTTGCAGGGCGATTTGCCATTTTGTTTCTTTACCAGCTTTTACGGGAAGTGCGTAAGGAGTGCTGATTTTAAAATCTTTAGGAAATTGTCCGCGAAAGAACATATATCTGCTTGAATTCTTGAAGGGATTATTGGCATTGGAACCTTTCTCTATTCTGAATACCGTGTTTTTCCCTGGATTTAGATTGTATGAACGGTCGTTTTCGCGAAATAGATAATAGCTGCACAGGTCTTCGTTGTAATAGTTTAATTCTGTCCCTCCCTCTGGGGTCTGTTCCCATTTCGATTCAATGATACGGGGAGGCATCTCCATTAATTTTCGTAGGGATTGAGCGGAGGTATAAGTTGTAGATAATATAAAGAGAAACAATATCGTGTATTTAAGATCTTGTATCATAATAATATTAGATTATGTGTTTTTTAAAGTAAGATATTTTGCTTACAAATTTATCAATTATATATTAATATCACTGTATTCTTTGAACTTTTTAGCCTCTATTTTTTATTAGACATGGATTTTTAGGCTATTTCAGTATGATAATATGCTTTGTTATTCCATGTAGATACTATATTTTTTCTGTTGAATGACTTTGCTATTGTGCTTATTAATAGCTTCTTATCTCTTTTGTGATATTCGGAAATACTATATTTTATTTATAATCCGGAGTAATGCTTGTCATTCCTGTCTATCTTTGCCATACGATTATTAACTAACTCATTTATATCATGAAGAACATGAAAATAGGAACTGCAATATGGGTCTGCCTGTTGCTCTCTTTTTTCTTCGGCACATCAGCAAAGGCCGAAAGTATCACTTCTCCTGACGGACAATTAAAACTAAATTTCTCTGTCAACACGCAAGGAGAACCGGTGTATGAACTCTCTTATAAAGGAAAAGAGGTGATTAAACCTTCGAAACTGGGACTGGAATTGAAAAATGATCCCGGACTGATGAACGGATTCACTCTGGCCGATAGTAAAACTTCAGCTTTTGATGAAACATGGGAACCGGTGTGGGGAGAGGTGAAATCAATCCGCAACCATTATAATGAAATGGCTGTTACCCTGAATCAAAAGGCACAAGATCGTAATCTGATTATTTGTTTTCGTCTTTATAATGATGGCTTGGGCTTCCGCTATGAGTTCCCGCAACAAAAGAATCTGAATTACTTCGTTATAAAAGAAGAACATTCGCAGTTTGCTATGGCCGGCGATCATACGGCATTCTGGATTCCTGGCGATTATGATACGCAGGAATATGATTATACCGAATCCAAGCTTTCTGAAATTCGCGGATTGCTGCAGGGTGCAATCACCGGCAATGCTTCTCAAACATCTTTCTCTCCAACGGGGGTACAAACGTCCTTGCAAATGAAGACGGCCGATGGGTTATATATCAATCTGCATGAAGCGGCTTTGGTTGATTATTCTTGTATGCATCTGAACCTTGACGATCAGAATCTGATTTTTGAATCATGGTTGACTCCTGATGCAAAAGGGGATAAAGGTTATATGCAAACGCCTTGCCGTTCACCTTGGCGCACGGTGATTGTCAGTGATGATGCTCGTGATATTCTGGCTTCCAAATTGACTTTGAACTTGAATGAGCCTTGTGCCTACGAAGATGTTTCTTGGATTAAGCCGGTGAAATACATCGGTGTGTGGTGGGAAATGATTACCGGAAAAAGTTCATGGTCGTACACGGATGATGTTTATTCTGTGAAACTGGGACAGACGGATTATTCCAAAACAAAACCGAGCGGACGTCATGCGGCCAATAATGACAAAGTGAAGCGTTACATTGACTTTGCTTCCGAACATGGATTCGACCAGATCTTAGTGGAAGGCTGGAATGAAGGCTGGGAAGACTGGTTCGGAAATTCGAAGGATTATGTCTTTGATTTCGTAACTCCGTATCCTGATTTTGACGTGAAGATGCTCAATGCGTATGCAAAGGAAAAAGGAGTGAAGCTGATGATGCATCACGAGACTTCCGCTTCTGTACGTAACTACGAGCGTCATCTTGATAAAGCCTATCAGTTTATGATAGATAACGGATACAATGCTGTAAAGAGCGGGTATGTAGGTAATATTATTCCCCGTGGAGAACATCATTACGGGCAGTGGATGAACAATCATTATTTATATGCGGTGGAAAAAGCGGCCGAATATAAGATCTGTGTAAATGCTCACGAAGCAACCCGCCCGACAGGATTATGTCGCACATATCCGAATCTGATCGGTAATGAATCGGCTCGTGGCACGGAATATGAAGCCTTTGCAGGGAATAAGCCGTTCCATACTACCTTGCTTCCTTTCACTCGTCAGATTGGTGGACCGATGGATTATACACCGGGTATCTTTGATACAAAACTTTCTTTCCTGTCGGGCGACCATAGCTTTGTACGTACTACTTTGGCAAAACAATTGGCACTTTATGTAACGATGTACAGTCCTTTGCAAATGGCAGCCGACCTTCCGGAAAGTTACGAACGTCACATGGATGCATTTCAATTTATCAAGGATGTAGCTGTTGATTGGGATGACAGCAGGTATCTGGAAGCGGAACCGGGAGATTATATTACCGTAGCACGTAAGGCAAAAGGTACTGATAACTGGTTTGTAGGTGGTATCACCGATGAGAATCCCCGTACTTCTGCTTTTACACTTGATTTTCTCGAACCGGGAAAACAATATGTAGCTACTCTCTACGCTGACGGAAAGGAGGCGGATTTTGAAAAGAATCCTACTTCTTACCAGATAAAAAAAGGACTTGTAACAAACAAGAATAAGATGTCTGTGAAGCTGGCACGCAGCGGAGGATTTGCGGTAAGTCTGATTGAAGCAACTCCCGCTGACTTGAAAACGATCAAGAAATGGAAATAAGATTCAGGTAAAAAGATTGTTTACGGATTCCCCGCTTTTTAATAAATATTAGTTGTGCTTCGCAAAGAAAACTAAAACTTTGCGGAGCGCTTTTTTTATAGGATGGATTCTTTTTTGTACTTTTGCGCCATCTTTTTTAAAACATCATCAATAAAGAGAACAACATGGGAGGTTTTTTCGGAACAGTCTCGAAAACTAGTTGCGTGACTGATTTATTCTATGGCACAGATTATAACTCACATCTGGGTACCAAGCGGGGAGGACTCGCAACATATAGTGAGGAAAAAGGTTTTATACGCTCCATTCACAATTTGGAAAGTACTTATTTCCGAACCAAGTTTGAAGGAGAACTCGACAAATTCAAAGGAAACGCCGGCATCGGCATCATTAGCGACACAGACGCACAACCTATCATCATCAATTCTCACCTCGGGCGCTTCGCCATTGTCACAGTCGCTAAAATAGTCAATATCCAGGAATTGGAAGAAGAGCTTCTCAGTCAAAACATGCACTTCGCCGAACTTAGTTCGAGCAACACCAACCAGACGGAACTTATCGCATTGCTTATTATACAAGGTAGAACTTTTGTGGAAGGTATCGAAAATGTGTTTAAGCACATTAAGGGGTCTTGTTCGATGTTGCTTCTGACGGAAGACGGAAGTATCATCGCAGCACGTGACTGGTGGGGACGTACTCCGGTGGTGATTGGAAGGAAAGACGGTGCTTATGCTGCAACAAGCGAATCGTCCAGTTTTCCGAATCTGGATTATGAGATTGAGAAATATTTAGGTCCCGGTGAGATTGTCCGTATGTATGACGATCATGTTGACCAACTTCGCAAGCCCAACGAGGATATGCAGATTTGTTCGTTTTTGTGGGTGTACTACGGGTTCCCGACTTCTTGTTATGAAGGAAAGAATGTAGAGGAAGTGCGTTTCACCAGCGGATTGAAAATGGGACAGACAGATGAATCGGAAGTGGATTGTGCCTGCGGTATTCCTGATTCGGGAGTGGGTATGGCTTTAGGATATGCCGAAGGAAAGGGGGTTCCCTATCATCGTGCTATTTCAAAATATACACCGACATGGCCTCGTAGCTTCACTCCGAGCAATCAGGAGATGCGTTCGCTTGTAGCCAAGATGAAGTTGATTCCAAACCGTGCCATGCTGCAAAATAAACGTTTGTTGTTTTGTGACGATTCAATCGTACGGGGAACTCAATTGCGTGACAATGTGAAGATTCTGTATGATTACGGAGCGAAGGAGGTACACATGCGTATCGCTTGTCCGCCATTGATTTACGCTTGTCCGTTTGTTGGCTTTTCGGCTTCCAAAAATGCATTGGAGTTGATTACCCGTCGCATTATCAAGGAACTGGAAGGGGACGAGAATAAGAACCTGGAGAAATATGCTACTACCGGTTCGCCGGAATACGAAAAAATGGTCAGCATTATTGCCGAGCGTTTCGGTCTCAGTTCATTGAAGTTTAATACGCTGGAAACGCTGATTGAGGCTATCGGATTACCTAAATGTAAGGTTTGTACACATTGCTTTGATGGTAGCAGCCATTTTTAAAGTAGTCAGATAGGATATTTAAGTATCCGGATAAAAGTATACAATAAAAAAGAGCCGTGAATTGCTTTGTAATTCACGGCTCTTTTTTTACCTTTACGGCACTATAAACTATCAATTTGTAAATTGTAATTAGTAACTTGTAATTAAAACAATATGACTTTAGTAGACAGATTTTTAAAGTATGTAAGCTTCGATACACAATCTGATGAATCGACAGGGCTTACTCCAAGTACTCCGAAGCAGATGATTTTTGCTGAATACTTGAAAAAAGAGTTGGAATCTTTGGGATTGGAAGATATTACTTTGGATGAGCATGGATATCTTTTTGCTACACTTCCTGCCAATATAGATAAAGAAGTACCCACTATCGGGTTTATTGCCCATATGGATACAAGTCCTGATATGACGGGTAAGGATGTCACTCCACGCATTGTGGAAAAGTATGACGGTTCGGATATTGTGCTTTGTGCTGAAGAGAAGGTGGTCCTTTCTCCGTCACAATTCCCGGAATTACTGGATCATAAGGGGGAAGACTTGATTGTGACCAATGGAAAGACGTTGCTTGGTGCTGACGATAAAGCCGGGATTGCGGAAATTGTATCTGCAATGGTGTATCTGAAGGAACATCCGGAAATCAAGCACGGAAAAATCCGTATCGGCTTCAATCCGGACGAAGAAATTGGTGAAGGTGCCCATAAATTTGATGTAGAGAAATTCGGTTGCGAATGGGGATATACGATGGATGGAGGTGAAGTAGGGGAGTTAGAATTTGAAAATTTCAATGCTGCCGCTGCTAAAATTACCTTTAAAGGACGTAATGTGCATCCGGGATATGCCAAGAATAAGATGATTAACTCAATCTATCTTGCCAATCAATTTATCACATTGCTACCCTCTCAGGAAAGACCGGAGCATACGACCGGTTACGAAGGATTTTATCATTTAATCGGTATTCAGGGAGATGTGGAGCAAAGCACTGTATCTTATATCATCCGCGATCATGACCGTGCGAAATTTGAGAACCGTAAAAAAGAGATGGAACGTCTGGTTGCTCAAATGAATGCTGAACATGGAGCGGGTACTGCAACTCTCGAATTGCGCGACCAGTATTATAATATGCGTGAGAAGATAGAACCGGTAATGCATATCATCGATACCGCTTTTGCTGCGATGGAAGCTGTGGGTGTGAAACCGAATGTAAAACCGATTCGTGGAGGTACGGATGGTGCGCAGCTTTCTTTCAAGGGATTGCCTTGTCCGAATATCTTTGCCGGTGGGCTGAATTTCCACGGTCGTTACGAATTTGTGCCTATCCAGAATATGGAGAAAGCAATGAAAGTGATTGTGAAAATAGCAGAACTGGTGGCTTCCAAATAAAAAGACGGTAAGCTCCGGTAATACTTAATACCTGATACTTAATACTTAAAACTTAATACTTTAAAATAATGAAAACCACTCCGTTTACAGAGAAACATATAGCACTTGGTGCTAAAATGCACGAGTTTGCAGGTTATAATATGCCTATTGAATATTCCGGTATCATTGATGAACACATAACTGTTTGTCAGGGTGCCGGTGTATTTGATGTATCGCATATGGGAGAATTTTGGGTGAAAGGTCCGCAAGCGTTGGCCTTTCTGCAGAAAATAACATCTAACAATGTGGCGGCACTGACTCCGGGTAAAATACAATATACTTGTTTTCCTAATGAGGACGGAGGTATTGTAGATGATTTGCTGGTTTATCAGTATGAACCGGAAAAATACATGTTGGTGGTGAATGCTTCCAATACGGAAAAAGACTGGAACTGGTGTGTTTCTCATAATACGGAGGGAGCCGAGTTGGAAAATTCGTCGGACAATATAGCTCAACTTGCTATACAGGGTCCGAAGGCTATTTCGGTTCTGCAAAAGTTGACGGATATTGATCTTGCTTCTATTCCTTATTATACATTTAAGGTTGGAACGTTTGCAGGTGAAGAGAATGTGATTATCTCCAATACGGGTTATACCGGTGCGGGAGGTTTCGAACTTTATTTCTATCCGTCTGCGGCTGATTCTATATGGAAGGCTATTTTTGAGGCTGGTGAAGAGTATGGCATTAAACCTATCGGTTTGGGTGCCCGTGATACGCTCCGGTTGGAAATGGGCTTCTGTCTGTATGGCAATGATCTGGATGATACGACTTCTCCGATAGAAGCCGGATTGGGATGGATCACTAAGTTTGTGGAAGGCAAGGATTTTGTTAATCGTCCGATGCTGGAAAAACAGAAAGCGGAAGGTGTTACCCGTAAACTGGTTGGCTTTGAAATGATTGATCGAGGAATTCCCCGTCATGGTTATGAACTGGTGAATGATGAAGGCGGGAAAGTCGGAGTAGTGACCTCCGGTACGATGTCGCCTACCCGTAGGATTGGTATCGGTATGGGATATGTGAAACCGGAATATAGTAAGGTGGGTACGGAAATCTGTATCGATATGCGTGGTCGGAAATTGAAAGCTGTGGTAGTGAAACCACCTTTTAGAAAGTAAAAAATAGGCTTGTTATTGTGTATAGCCCCGGATAAGTTACGACTCTATCCGGGGCTAACTTATTTTATGATGGTTATTACAAAACATATCCGTAAATATGTTGTTTATCCCATAGAAATAATATAATTTTGTCATCAAATACGATAAAATAATGTCTCAATTACCTACTCTTATAGCTGACCTCGCACTTATATTGATTTGTGCCGGTGTTATGACTTTGTTGTTTAAGAAGTTGAAACAACCTCTGGTCTTGGGATATGTAGTTGCCGGATTTCTGGCAAGTCCGCATATGCCGTATACTCCTTCAGTGATGGATACTGCCAATATTAAGACTTGGGCGGATATTGGTGTTATTTTCTTGCTGTTTGCTCTTGGTTTGGAATTTAGTTTTAAGAAGATTGTCAAGGTGGGTGGTTCTGCCATCATTGCTGCCTGTACCATCATCTTTTGTATGATTTTGTTAGGAATAGGAGTCGGCATGGGTTTCGGCTGGCACAGGATGGACAGTCTGTTCTTGGGCGGTATGATTGCGATGTCGTCTACTACTATTATTTATAAAGCTTTTGATGATTTAGGATTAAGGAAGAAGCAGTTTACCGGACTTGTGTTGAGTATCTTGATTTTGGAAGATATTTTGGCCATTGTATTAATGGTGATGCTTTCCACCATGGCGGTGAGCCAACATTTTGAAGGTACCGAGATGTTGGAGAGTATCGGGAAATTGTTGTTTTTCCTTATTCTGTGGTTTGTTGTCGGTATCTATCTGATTCCTGAATTCTTGAAACGCTGCCGGAAATTGATGGGAGAGGAGACTCTGCTTATTGTGTCGTTGGCACTTTGTTTCGGTATGGTAGTGATGGCGGCTCATACAGGATTCTCTGCTGCGTTTGGTGCATTTATAATGGGATCTATTCTGGCGGAAACAATCGAGGCGGAATCCATAGACCGGCTGGTGAAACCGGTAAAGGATCTTTTTGGAGCTATCTTTTTCGTATCGGTCGGTATGATGGTGGATCCTGCAATGATTGTAGAATATGCCGTACCTATTATAGTTATTACTTTGGCTGTTATCTTGGGGCAGGCTGTTTTTGGAACATTCGGTGTTATTCTCTCCGGAAAGCCTTTAAAGACAGCTATGCAATGCGGCTTTAGTTTAACGCAGATCGGAGAATTTGCGTTTATTATTGCTTCTTTGGGAGTCTCTTTGCATGTGACGAGTGACTTTCTGTATCCGATAGTGGTAGCGGTTTCTGTGATTACTACTTTCCTGACTCCTTATATGATTCGTTTTGCCGAGCCGGCTTCTACTTTTGTGGATGCTCATCTTCCGGAATCATGGAAAAAAATAATGATGCGTTATTCTTCCGGTTCGCAAACAGCCCTGAATCACGAGAATTTGTGGAAGAAGCTCATCTTGTCAATGGTACGTATAACAGTTGTTTATTCAATTGTCAGTATGTCGATTATTGCACTTTCTTTTCGTTTTGTCGTGCCATTCTTTAAAGAGAATCTGCCTCATTTCTGGGCATCATTGTTGGGAGCGGTATTTATCATTCTGTGTATTGCTCCTTTCTTGCGTGCCATTATGGTGAAGAAAAATCATTCGGTTGAGTTTATGACCTTATGGCATGACAGCCGTGCCAACCGTGCACCGCTGGTATCGACAATCGTGATTCGTATTATGATAGCGGCACTTTTCGTCATCTTTGTTATTTCCGGATTATTTAAGGCGTCTATCGGATTGATTATTGGAGTGGCTGTACTTGTTGTATTGTTGATGGTATGGTCTCGCCGTTTGAAAAAGCAATCGATATTGATTGAACGTCGTTTCTTTCAGAATCTCCGTTCCAGAGATGTACGTGCAGAGTATCTGGGAGAGAAAAAGCCGGAGTATGCCGGTCGTTTGTTGTCGCATGATTTGCATCTTGCCGATATGGAAATTCCGGGTGAATCCAGTTGGGCGGGAAAGACATTGATGGAGCTGAATCTGGGGAAGAAGTTTGGAGTTCATGTTGCTTCTATTCTTCGTGGAAAGAGGAGGATTAATATCCCCGGTGGTTCTGTCCGCCTGTTTCCGATGGATAAGATACAGGTGATAGGTACGGATGAACAATTAAGTGTGTTTAATGAGGCGATGCAAAACGGAGCGAAGATAGACTGGGAGGTTTATGAAAAGAGCGAGATGGCTTTGAAGCAGTTTATCATTGACAGTGATTCTGTTTTTCTGGGTAAAACGATTCGTGAATCGGGTATCCGCGACAAATATCATTGTATGATAGCCGGTGTTGAAAGTGAAGACGGTACACTGATGGTTCCTGATGTAAATGCTCCGCTCGAAGAAGGAGATGTTGTCTGGGTGGTAGGCGAAAAAGAGGATGTGTACCAATTAGTCGATCAAAAAAACGAAAAAGTACAAGCCGGATAAGAATGGAATACCTATTTTTGCAACGATAAAAACTTAAAATAATAATATCATGAAGAGTGATCCGAAAGAATGTCTGTATTGCCAGAACAATGAAACGCTGCATAATCTGATGATTGAGATTGCGGAATTGAGTGTGTCACGTGTGTTTTTGTTTAAGGAACAAACCTACCGTGGACGTTGTCTTGTTTCTTATAAAGACCATGTGAACGATTTGAATGAATTGAGTGATGAAGACCGTAATGCTTTTATGGCAGATGTAGCGCGTGTCACTCGTGCCATGCAAAAAGCTTTCCAGCCGGAAAAGATTAATTATGGTGCTTACTCGGATAAATTGTCTCATTTGCATTTTCATTTGGCACCTAAATATGTGGATGGACCTGATTATGGAGGTATATTCCAAATGAACCCGGGAAAGGTTTATCTGACTGATGCAGAATATCAGGAACTGATTGATGCTGTTAAAGCAAATCTGTAAATGGTATTTTACAATTCACCACAGAGGACACTGAGGACACGGAGGAAATAAAGGGAAAAAGTCTTTTACGAATTATACTCTTAATTACAATTACAGGATACCAGTAGGTATACTTTGATATTCCTCTGTGTCCTCCGTGTCCTCTGTGGTGAACTATTCTTCGAAATCGAAATCAAAGTCAAAATCATCCATAAACTCTGGAGTTGTAAATTCTTCCAGTTCCCGGCGATCTTTTTTGGTCGGGCGTCCGGTTCCACGTGCCCGGTCTACGAACCCGCTGATTTTGCTCATTTCAAGTAATTCATATTGATCGGGCGTCGTTACATTTTCCATCATTTCCGATACAAGTTTGGCTCCTACACGTTTCTCAATTGGTTGTAATACCTTGAATGAGTATGTGATAGGTGGTTTCTTCACTTGAATAACATCACCCGGTTTTATCATACGGGCGGCTTTGACCAGCGAACCGTTGATGGTAATACGTCCTTTTTTGCAGGCTTCTGCTGCAATCGTCCGTGTCTTGAAGATGCGGACAGCCCACATCCATTTATCTATTCTTGCTTCAGCCATTTTAGTTAGTTATTTAGTGATCAGTAATTAGGCGGTTAGTGGACGTTATCATTGATCGCTAACCGTTCATTGCTATTTTTATTTTTATGGAACAGGTTCATCATTTCTTGTTGAACTGGTTCATTGTGATGTCGATACCGGCAAGACAGAAACTTTTGATAATTTCCCCTGCCATCTCCAGTCTTTCATCCATTGTCTTCCAGTCTTCATCAGTGAAGTGACCGAGTACGTAATCGATTTGTCCGCCACGTGGAAAATCACTCCCGATTCCAAAACGCAGACGCGCATAGTTTTGAGTGCCCAGAGTGGCGGCAATATGCTTCAATCCGTTATGGCCTGCATCACTTCCTTTTCCTTTTAGACGTAACGTTCCGAAAGGAAGAGCCAGATCATCTACTACGATCAGCACATTTTCCAGTGGAATATTTTCTTTCTGCATCCAATAGCGAACGGCCAATCCACTTAGGTTCATAAAAGTCGATGGCTTGAGCAGGATCAACTGACGTCCTTTGATAGAAAAGCTGGTGGTGAAGCCATAGCGCCCATCCATAAAAGGAGGAGCATTGTTGACTCTGGCCAATGCTTCTACTGTCATGAATCCGATATTATGTCGGGTTTCATGATACTCGGGACCAATGTTTCCCAGTCCGACAACTAAATATTTTATCATCGTTTTTCCGTAAAACAGTTCATTAATATAGAAAGAGAAACGCAGATTAATACAAATTAATGCAGACTGAACATCTGCTTTAATCTGCATTAATCTGCGTTTGAAGTATATCTCTTTACAGGGATAATCTCAAATTACTTGCCAGCGGCTGCTGCTGCACCTCTTGCTGCACGAGTCAACTTAACTGCACATACAACGGCTTCTTTAGCACTAATCAGTTCAAGACCTTCGAAGCTCAATTCGCCAACTTTAACAGTCTTACCCAATCCCAGGTGAGAAACGTTAACGATCAGTTTCTCAGGAATAACATTGTACAAAGCTTTTACTTTGATCTTACGCATCTGCAGTGCAAGTTTACCACCGGCTTTCACACCTTCTGCAAGACCTTCCAACTGTACAGGTACTTCCATTACGATAGGTTTAGCTTCGTCAATCTGATAGAAGTCAACGTGCAGGATAGTATCTTTTACCGGATGGAACTGAATATCTTTCAGGATAGCGTTTACTTTTTTGCCATCGATAACCAGGTCTACAACGTAGATGTGCGGAGTATAAACCAAGTTACGAAGTCCTTCGTTAGTCACTGTGAAGTGAACTACTTCATTACCTCCGTAAAGTACACAAGGTACACCACCGTTTTTACGAATTTCTTTCAAAGCTCTAGCTTGTTCAGAAGAGCGTTCTGCAATTGTTCTTGCAGTTCCTTTTACTTCAATTGATTTCATTTCTTTAAAAATTTGTGTTACTCTAAATTAAGTTAGTTTGCTTAATTCACCATCACACGATGTGGATTATCACACGATGTTGCAAAAAAGCGGTGCAAAAGTACGTCTTTTTTTTGAAATATCAAAGAGTTACTTTCTTAAAAGTCAATATCGATCTTAATTTCGCTCTCTAACTTGTTTTCCCGGGCTTCTTCGATTGCTTTCTGTTCACTTTCTTCATCAGCTTCGGTGTTCAGGCGGGCGATGTATTCGTTCACATCACTGCACTCGATGAAATTGACTGCTTCTTCGAGTCCTGCCATAAACTTCTGAAAGTCCTCCCTATATAGGAAGATTTTGTGTTTTTCGAAACTAACCTGAGAATCGTCACCTTCTCCCGTTATCACTTTTTTACTCTCTGTAATAGCCAGGAACATTTCATCTTTACGATTCTTCTTTACGTCAAGGTAATAGATGCGTTTACCTGCTTTAATGGACTTGGAGAATACAATCTCCTTATCATTCATGTCTGCGCTCATTTTCTTTTTTAAATCTTCCATATCTTTCGGTCCGTTTATAATCGGCTTCAAAATTGGATATTTTTTTTAAACTGTCAAAAGAAAAAGCGCAGAGAATCAAATACTGCATTAAAAAATGTGATTTATTAGTGGAAACTCATTAAAAATATCTACTTTTGCAGTTCGATAACAACAGTATTAATTTGAATTATGATCAACAGAGTTCTTATTCGTCTTAAGATTATACAAATAGTATATGCCTATTATCAAAATGGCAGCAAAAATCTAGACTCAGCGGAGAAAGAGTTATTCTTTAGTCTTTCAAAGGCGTATGACCTTTATAATTATTTGCTAATGCTGATGATAGCATTAACAGAGTATGCACAAAAACGTATTGATGCGGCAAAAGCTAAATTGGCACCTACGAAAGAAGAGTTGTACCCCAACAAGAAATTCGTGGATAACAAATTTATTGCTCAATTGGAAGTCAATAAGCAATTGGTAGAGTTTATAGCCAATCAAAAAAGAACCTGGGCAAACGACCAGGACTTCATCAAGGAACTTTATGAGAAAATTGTAGAAACCGATATCTATAAAGATTATATGGCTTCTGACGATCACTCATACGAGGCCGATCGTGAATTGTGGAGAAAACTCTATAAAACATACATCTTTAATAATGATTCTCTTGATCAGGTATTGGAAGATCAGAGTCTGTATTGGAATGATGACAAAGAAATTGTAGATACATTCGTCCTGAAAACAATCAAACGTTTTGATGAAAAGAAGGGTGCCAACCAGGAACTGCTTCCGGAATTTAAGGATGACGAAGACCAAGAGTTTGCACGTCGTTTGTTCCGTCGTACTATTTTGAATTCCGACTATTACCGTCATTTGGTTAGTGAGAATACGAAAAACTGGGATCTGGACCGTATTGCATTTATGGACGTTATCATTATGCAGACTGCATTAGCAGAAATTCTTAGTTTCCCGAACATTCCGGTCAGTGTTTCGTTAAATGAATATGTAGAGATAGCGAAGTTGTATAGCACAGCTAAAAGCGGTAGCTTTATCAACGGTACGCTGGATGGAATAGTTAATCAATTAAAAAAAGAAGGTAAGTTGACTAAAAACTGATACCTTTGTCCATATAGTAGAAACTAAAACAGATTATTTATGAACGTATTGACTGTATTATTGCAAGCTCCTGCCGGTGCTGCCGGAGGTGGAAGTATGATGTGGATCATGCTGATAGCCATGTTTGTTATCATGTATTTCTTTATGATCCGTCCTCAGAATAAGAAGCAAAAAGAAATAGCAAATTTCCGTAAATCTCTTCAGGTAAATCAGAATGTGATTACTGCAGGTGGTATCCACGGAACAATCAAGGAAATTACTGACGATTATATAGTACTTGAAATTGCTTCTAATGTAAGGATTAAAATAGACAAGAATTCTATTTTCGCTGATGCTTCAGCTGCTAGCAATCAATCTAAATAATAGTTGATAAATAAGTGCCTATGTTTGATCGTAGGAAAATAGAATATACATATTTAAAACTATCAAAGAAAATTAAGGATTTTCTGCTCAGCGATAAGAGCAGAGAGTTCTTAATTTTTTTATTTTTCTTCTTGATAGCCGGTGGATTTTGGCTGCTTCAGACTTTGAATAGTGACTATGAAGCGGAGTTTTCCATTCCGGTACGAATGAAAGATGTTCCCAATAATGTAGTGCTGACTTCAGAACCACCTTCCGAACTTCGAGTCAGAGTGAAAGATAAAGGTACGGTGCTTCTCAATTATATGCTGGGGAAAAGTTTTTTTCCGGTAAATCTAGGTTTTCTTGATTATAAAGGAAAAGATAATCATGTGAAGATTTACGCATCTGATTTTGAGAAAAAGATATTGAGCCAATTGAATGTGTCCTCTAAAATACTTTCAATCAAGCCGGATACATTAGAGTATATTTATTCTGAAGGAAAGTCAAAGTTAGTACCTGTCCGCTTTCAGGGGAAAGTGACAGCCGGACTTCAATATTATGTATCAGATACGATTTGCAATCCGGACTCTGTATTGGTTTATGCTCCGGAAGGAATTCTGGATACTATCACCACCGCATATACTCAAAAGATAAATCTGGAGAATATTTCAGATACAACCCGGCGACGAATTCCGCTGAATTCAGAAAGAGGGGTGAAGTTTGTTCCGGCTTCGGTAGAAATGACCTTTCCGGTAGATATTTATACGGAGAAAACAGTAGAGGTGCCATTGCACGGAGTTAACTTCCCGGCCGATAAGGCATTGCGTACCTTCCCTTCCAAAGTTCAGATTACTTTTCAGGTGGGGTTGAAGCGGTTTCGCAGCATAAAAGCAAGCGATTTTATCATCAATATTTCTTACGAAGAGTTGTTGAAGCTCGGTTCTGATAAATATACGGTTAAATTGAAGTCCTTTCCGAGCGGAATCAATCAAATCCGTATTGTTCCTGAGCAAGTAGACTTCTTGATAGAACAAATTACTTCTAATGTCGATTAAGATTGGTATAACCGGTGGTATCGGTAGCGGAAAGAGTGTAGTTTCCAGGCTATTTGGAATAATGGGAATTCCTGTTTATATTTCAGATATAGAAGCAAAGCGTATCACGCAGACAGACCCGGTGATTTGCCGGGAACTTTGTGCGCTGGTCGGTCAGAATGTGTTTCAAAATGGTGTGTTGAATCGTTCTTTGCTGGCATCCTATATGTTCGGTCATCCGGATCGTGTGCAGAAAGTGAATGAAATTATTCATCCACAGGTGAAAGAAGATTTTCGTCGGTGGACTGCCCGGTTCGGGGGTGAACAATTGGTCGGTATGGAGTCTGCCATACTTGTGGAAGCCGGTTTCAGGAATGAAGTTGATTTTCTGGTTATGGTGTATGCGCCGTTGGAAGTGAGACTGGAGCGCGCCATAAAGCGGGATTGTTCATCGAGAGAACAGGTAATGAAGCGTATTGAAGCACAAATGAGTGATGAAGTTAAGAGAAGTCATGCTGATTTCGTGATAGTCAATGATGATGAAACAGCGTTAATTCCGCAGGTTTTGGAGCTTATTTCTTTGCTATCTAAAAATAATCATTACCTTTGCTCCGCAAAAAAATAATTAATAAATAAAAGGATATATACTATGTTGAAGACTATCTTGTCTATCTCAGGTAAACCGGGATTATACAAACTTATTTCGCAAGGAAAAAATATGTTGATTGTTGAATCAGTCAATGCTGAGAAGAAACGTTTCCCCGCTTATGGTAATGAAAAAATTATTTCTTTGGCCGATATAGCAATGTACACGGACGATGCAGAAGTTCCTTTGTATGATGTGCTGGAATCTATAAAAGAGAAAGAAAAATCAGCGCAGGCTTCTATCGATCCGAAAAAGGCTACACCTGAACAATTGCGTGAATACTTGGCTGAGGTATTACCTAACTTTGATCGTGAACGCGTATATGTAGCCGATATCAAGAAATTGGTAGCCTGGTATAACATCTTGATTTCTAATGGAATTACAGAATTCAAACCGGAAGGCGAAGTTAAGGAAGGAGTGACTGCAGAATAATTTGTATCGTTTATTTAAACGAAATAAAAACATGATAATCATTTGAGGTGGTTATCATGTTTTTTTTGTATAAATGCTTGTGAATTCGGAAAATATTAGTATTATTTGGGTTATCTTTTACTATAATAAATATCTTCTACTTATATTGTAAATAATGATGCTTTTTATGTATCTTTGTCGCTGTTCACTATTCTTGAGAATGATAGGTAAATATTGGGTATGGAGACAATAACAAATAAAGAAGTAAACGTCCATTTGGACAATGAAAAAGGGACATTATGCCTGACGCGTTTGTTGGCAGGTACAATGGTATTCCTTTACGATTCACAGGGAGAGCTAAAAGGCAAACATAAATTTGCTTTGCCTTCATTGACTATGGAAATCCCTCAACAGGGTACCTATGTTTTGGTAATGAGTCATCCGAACTGCCAACCGGAAGTCCGGAGGTTTACATATTCAGGGATATAAATAATGCCGGTATGCTTCTTATTAAGCATACCGGCATTCTATTTAAATGGAAACTCTTAATTTCTGAATACCAATCCGTCTCCACCAGCGTCAACGGTAATTGCTTTGCTGCGGTCGACTTCCTGGGAAAGTAACTTTTTGGATAAATCGTTCAACAGATAACGTTGAATAGCCCTCTTTACCGGACGAGCTCCAAATTCAGGATCATATCCCACTTGAGATAAGAAGTCCAATGCTCCTTCCGTGAGTTTTAGTTCCACTCCGTTTTCGGCAAGCATTTTCTGTACTCCCTTGATTTGTAAGAGTACGATCTGCTTGATTTCCTTTTCGTTCAATGGTAAGAACATGATCGTTTCATCAATACGGTTCAGGAATTCCGGGCGAATCGTCTTTTTCAACATATTCAAGACTTCCTTCTTCGTTTCTTCAATCACTTCTTCTTTATTGGAACCGTGCAACTTTTCCATCTGACTTTGTATATAAGAACTACCCATATTCGAAGTCATGATGATGATGGTATTCTTGAAGTTGACTACTCTTCCTTTATTGTCAGTCAGTCGTCCGTCATCCAATACCTGTAACAGGATATTGAAAACATCCGGATGGGCTTTTTCTATTTCGTCAAACAGGACAACAGAGTAAGGTTTCCGACGTATAGCTTCTGTCAGCTGACCGCCTTCATCATATCCTACGTATCCCGGAGGCGCTCCGACTAAACGGGAAACACTATGCTTTTCCTGATACTCGCTCATGTCGATACGAGTCATCATCGTTTCGTCATCGAACAGGAATTCCGCCAATGCCTTCGCCAGTTCGGTCTTACCTACACCGGTGGTTCCGAGGAAAATGAACGAGCCAATCGGACGTTTCGGATCCTGTAATCCGGCACGACTACGGCGCACGGCATCTGCCACGGCTTCAATCGCTTCATCCTGACCGATTACACGTTGATGGAGTTCTTCTTCCAGATGCAATAGTTTGTCTTTCTCACTTTGCAGCATCTTGCTGACAGGAATACCTGTCCAACGGGAAACAACATCGGCAATGTCCTCCGCATCTACCTCTTCCTTAATCATGGCTTTATCGCCTTGCATATCACGTAGCTGCTTTTGAGTATCTTCTATCTCTTTGTCCAAAGCCTGAAGTTTACCGTAACGAATTTCGGCTACTTTACCATAGTCACCTTCACGTTCAGCTTTTTCTGCTTCAAATTTAAGATTCTCTATCTCAACCTTATTCTGCTGGATTTTATCCATCAGCGTTTTTTCACTCTGCCATTTGGCTTTAAAGGACTTTTCCTGTTCTTTAAGTTCGGCAAGCTCCTTACCGATGATTTCCAGTTTCGGTTTATCGTTTTCACGTTTGATAGCTTCCCGTTCGATTTCCAACTGCTTGATTTTGCGGGAGATTTCATCCAGTTCTTCAGGAACAGAATCTACCTCCATACGCAGTTTGGCTGCAGCTTCATCCATCAGGTCAATGGCTTTATCCGGCAGGAAACGATCGGTAATATAACGGCTACTCAATTCGACGGCTGCAATGATTGCATCATCTTTGATACGTACATGGTGATGGTTCTCGTAACGCTCTTTCAGTCCACGAAGGATAGAAATGGTACTCAAGTTGTCCGGTTCATCCACTTGTACGATTTGGAAACGACGCTCCAAAGCTTTGTCCTTTTCGAAGTATTTTTGATATTCGTCGAGGGTTGTTGCTCCGATGGAACGTAATTCTCCACGAGCTAAGGCAGGTTTTAGAATGTTTGCGGCATCCATGGCGCCCTCACCCTTGCCGGCTCCTACCAGTGTATGAATCTCATCAATGAACAGAATAATATCACCTTCTGATTTCTTCACTTCATTGACAACTGATTTCAGCCGTTCTTCAAACTCACCTTTATACTTTGCACCGGCAACCAGTGCCCCCATATCCAGTGAATAGACCTGTTTGTTTTTCAGGTTTTCAGGTACATCTCCTCGAAGAATACGATGTGCCAAGCCTTCTACGATCGCTGTCTTACCAGTTCCCGGTTCACCGATTAGAATCGGGTTGTTTTTTGTACGGCGGCTCAATATCTGGAGTACCCGGCGGATTTCTTCATCACGTCCGATTACAGGATCCAGTTTTCCGCTACGGGCAGCCTCATTCAGGTTGATAGCGTACTTTTCCAATGATTGATAAGTGTCTTCACTGGATTGTGACGTTACTTTTTCTCCTTTCCTCAACTCGCTGATGGCATTGCGTAATTCTTTTTCCGTCATACCGGCATCTTTCAAGATAGTGGAGACGGTACTTTTTACAGTCAGCAATGCCAGTATGATATGTTCTAATGAAACAAACTCATCGCCCATTTCTTTAGAATACTGCGTTGCTTTCTGCAATACTTCGTTGGATTCACGACTTAGATACGGTTCTCCGCCGGATACTTTGGGCAGGGAGTCGATTTGTTTATCGACAACGAGAGCTACCTGCTGTCCGTTCATGCCAAGTTTCTGGAAGATGAAGTTAGTGACATTTTCACCTACCTTCATTACTCCCTGCATGATGTGGACAGGTTCAATGGCTTGTTGCCCCCGGCTTTGTACCAGGTTCACGGCCTCCTGTACCGCTTCTTGAGATTTGATGGTAAAATTGTTAAAGTTCATATCTTTGTTCTCCTTTCTTATTTCACGTTTTAATAACACCTAAGAGGGCGCAAAAGATTTGCCAAGTATAAAAATATGACAAAATAGCATGAGTATTAAGGAGTTAAAGGACAAAATGACCTTTTTTATCCGGGAGTAACTGACGAATTTGCTATCAAATATCATTTGCTACATGATACGCTTGTTTGTGTAATCTTGGCCTGTGATGAAAGAAAATAAATATTGAAAAGTGGATAAATAAAAGTATTGTAGTATCTTTATCCGCTGTAATAATATAGATGGTATATGAGTGATAAGCCCCAAATAAAACTTGCTGAAACAGTGGTGTTGATTGACGCTGCTTTTTTGAATTTTGTAATAACGGATATAAAAGGATATTTTGAAGAAACTTTGCATCGTTCTTTACAAGAGATAGACCTTTCGATGTTGACTACCTATATAACCTTGGATGCAGGGATTACAGAAGGGAAGAACGAGGTACAATTTCTTTTTGTGTATGATAAAGAATCCAGTCGATTGCAATATTGCCAACCTTCCGATTTGCAGGAAGAATTGAATGGAGTTGCGTTTCAGAGTCCTTATGGTGAATATTCTTTTGCTAGCGTTCCGTCGGAAGGAATGGTGTCAAGAGAAGATTTGTTTTTGGATTTACTCTCTATCGTTTCCGATTCGGCAGACGTGAAAAGGATGATCGTTATTTCTTTCAATGAGGAGTATGGAAAGAAAGTGACTGATGCTTTGCATGAAGTGAAAGGCAAAGAGGTCATTCAATTCCGTATGAATGAGCCGGAACTTCCGGTGGATTATAAATGGGATATGCTGGCTTTCCCTGTCATGCAGGCGTTGGGGATAAAAGCGGAAGAATTGCAATAACTATTGTGCTTTTATTCTTTCTGTAATTCATTATTCGTCATTGATTTCTTAACTGTTTTAATCATAATTGCCGTGTCCGATTTTCGTTTAAAAGTATTTCAGAGCGTAGCGAAGAATCTAAGCTTTACGAAGGCTTCGCAAGAATTGTTTGTCAGCCAACCTGCTATTACCAAACATATTCAGGAACTGGAGACTTACTATCAAGCTCGTTTGTTCGACCGTCAAGGGAGCAAAATCTCATTGACTAAGGCCGGAGAATTGCTGCTGAAACATAGCGAGAAAATCCTGGACGATTATAAACAGTTGGAATATGAGATGCATCTGTTGCATAATGAATATATCGGTGAACTGAAATTGGGAGCCAGCACTACGATTGCACAATATGTACTTCCTCCTTTGTTGGCGAACTTTATAGCCAAGTTTCCGCAAATTAATCTTTCTTTGATTAATGGAAATTCCCGCGGAGTGGAAGCTGCCTTGCAAGAGCATCGGATTGATTTGGGACTGGTCGAAGGGATCTTCCGCCTACCTAATCTGAAATATACTCCATTTTTGCAAGATGAACTGGTTGCCGTGGTGCATACACAGAGTAAGTTAGCTGTCTCGGATGAGATTACTCCGGAAGATTTGCTGAATATTCCTTTGGTTTTGCGGGAGAGGGGTTCCGGTACGTTAGATGTATTTGAACGTGCCTTATTGCAACATAATCTCAAACTTTCTTCTTTAAATGTATTGATGTATCTCGGTAGTACAGAGAGTATCAAACTTTTTTTGGAACATACAGACTGTATGGGAATTGTTTCTATCCGTTCGGTGCATAAAGAGCTTGTAGCTGGTAATCTCCGTGTAGTCGAAATAAAAGGAATGCCGATGCTGCGCGAATTTAACTTTGTACAACTGCAAGGGCAGGAGGGAGGATTGTCACAGGTATTTATGCGTTTCGCCGGACATCATAGTAAAAGCCTGTAAGTTTGTCTTTTTCTCTCGTGCAGGCTTAGGGTCTCCAGAATGAGAAAAATGTTTTTCATTTCTCATATTCTCATAATCACTATATAATAATTTTATAACCAGTTGATTACCGAATGAGAAACGTTTTGAGAAAGCCTATTTCTCATAGTTTCTTTAGTGAAATAGGCCTCAAAACAGTTATTTCTCATCTATTTCCGGGGTATTTCTCATACTGTTATTCACTTTGTTCTGCTATTTTTTTCTTTATATATACCCTGTGTGCTCCTCTTCCAGTGATTTCTATTCCAGAATCCGGTTGATGTCCCCACTGTCTTAGTTCGTTGGTTGCTGCTGTTTGCAACAATCCTGTTAGTTTGCGATATTCCCAAACGGTCAGGAAGGGATGTTCATCCAGATACTTTAGAGCTAATGCCAGTCGTTGTTCCGATGTGAATTTTTTAGAGGATCGTTGCTTTTTCCAGGGTGCTCTTTCCAGTTGGCATCTTTCGCTGATATTTCTCACCATTTCTCGGTCTACCCGAAAGTTTACACCTCCTATAAAGATACTTTGTGCGTTGCGATGAGTTCCACCTTCTTCCGGATCTTCCCGCTCCTTGTCTCTGCCTAAGGTAAGAGAGGGAGTAAACGTTCCTATTCCGTCTATTTTTACTGAACGTCCTTCTGCCATCAGATGCGCCATTTCAATCGCGGTTTGAAGTAGTACGCCTTCTATGTCTCCTGCACTGAATCCACTGACGTCACCAACTCGTTGCGCTAACTCTTTTATGCTTGCATTATCTATCCGCGCAAATTTAGGATAAGTAATTCTTTTGCCTGTTTTCTGAAGATCGGGCATCTCCTCTATGATATATCTTGCCATATCATCTATTGTTTAAAGTGTTAATAGATAAGTTCTTTTGTATTAGAGGCAAACTTCCTTTCTTCTAATAGTAAAGTTCTTGTTGATTAATTATAAACTATAAATGCAACTTTTGTTTTTATAATTGAAGCTTGCATTTATAAAAACAAAGCTTTCATTTTTATAATCAAAGCTTGCATTTATAGTTTGTTCCTATGCAAAGATAAGTTTTCTATTTGACAAAAAGAAGTTTATCCTTAATAAAGAAGAAGTTTTCTATTAATAGTTTGAGAGGGAATGAAGATGATTAACGAGAAAGGATATAGCGGGATTTTATGCTTAATATATTATTTCCTAAAAAGTGGATGCAATGTTTCTGTTAGTTTTTAGAAAAGTGTATATTTGTGATATTATGAATCATAAAGTATAACTGATAAATAATTAGGTGCGATGGATGATAAATTGAATATATTGTGGACCACTGATAACAGAGACACCATTTTTAATATGCTCTCTATGTATGCGATAAACTCTGTTAATAGAGGCTGGTGGAAGCATCTGAATATTATTCTTTGGGGAGCATCCGTGAAGTTGGTAGCTAATGATACCCAAGTACAAACTGAAGTTTTGGAAATGATACAAACTGGTATAACTATTGAAGCCTGTCAAGATTGTTGTGAAACATTTGGTGTAACTTCGATTATAAAGAATCTAGGCATTGATGTTAAATATATGGGTGCACCATTTACTCAATATATAAAAGATGGAGAAAAGATTCTGACTATTTAGATTGTTGCTATTAAATTTAGAAAGTGGACCAATGGGACATACTAATATCATGCAAGCTGAAGAAAATGATTTGGTAAACATTTTATCTTTGCAAAAGAAATCTTTTATGGTGGTGGCCGAACGAATGAATAAATTCGATCTTCCCCCTTTGTTGCAAAATCAGGATGAGATTTGTGATGAGTATCAGACAGGCATTATTCTAAAATACGTATCAGATGATGGACAGATTGTAGGTTCTGTCAGGGGATGTATGGATGAAAATAGAGTATGTCATATTGGTAAATTGATAGTGCATCCCGATTTTCAGAATAAAGGCATAGGTAGAGAACTTATGACTGAAATAGAACGATTATTTCCTCACTGTCATAAGTTCTCTCTTTTTACGGGCGAAGAGACACCCAATACTTTGCATCTATATAGCAAAGTCGGTTATAATATTGTATGTAGAAAAGAAATGGAGGGTATCAGCATGATTATTATGGAAAAAGAAAAACTTACTTATAGAGATTTTACGTCTGACGATTTAGAAACTGTTTGTAAATTACCTCGAAACAAGCAGGAACTGTTTTTTATGTTTCCTAAAGCTGATTTTCCTTTAACAATCGATCAATTAAAGAATACAATAAAAGATAGATTTGATTCGACTGTTGTTTTATTTAATAATGAAGTAGTAGGGTTTGCAAACTTCTATGAGGTAAGAGAATCTCAATATTGTGCTATTGGAAATGTAATAGTAAGTCCTTGTTTTCGTAATCGTGGTGTTGGCACATTTCTGATAAATACTATGGAATATATTGGGAAAAAGAAATATAATGTATCGGAGCTTCATTTGTCTTGCTTTGATACTAATACGAATGGGCTTCTGTTATATACTAAATTAGGATATAAACCCTATGAAATAGAGAAGTACATTAATAAGGAAAACGAAGTCTCGGCTTTAATAGAATTGAAAAAAGTGCTGTGATTCGAAATAAATCACTTATTTGATTCTATTATCTCCTGAAAGTATGATAACTTAAAAAAAATGCGAGAAGTATCTATGACTGACTATAACTTACAACGATTTTTAGATGCTCAGCGAGGGGATTATGAACAAGCCCTTGCAGAAGTTAGAAACGGGCGGAAATATTCCCATTGGATTTGGTATATATTTCCTCAACTGAAAGGATTGGGCGTGAGTTATAATTCACAGTATTATGGTCTTAGCGGCAAAGAAGAGGCTGAAGCATATCTTGCCCATCCAATTTTGGGAGAAAGACTGCGTGAAATAACGTCTGTTTTTCTTCAATTGAAGAATAAAACGGCGCAGGAAGTTTTCGGTCCGTTAGATGCGGTGAAAGTATTGTCATGCATGACGCTTTTTAATGAAGTTGCTTCGGATGATTTGTTTCAGCAAGTGATCGACCGTTATTATCAGGGTAAAGTGGATGAGACAACAAAAAGAAAATTGGAATAATAACTAATACTAATTTATATGGGCTGTTTAATGAATCTATTATGGCTGTTGCTTGGTGGTATCTTTACCGCTGTCGAATACCTCATTTCGAGTTTATTGATGATGCTGACCATTATCGGCATTCCTTTTGGAATGCAAACATTGAAGTTGGCCGGACTTGCTTTATGGCCTTTCGGTAAAGAAGTCAGAAGTGGGAACCGTTCCGGTGGCTGCCTCTATATATTGATGAATATCCTGTGGATATTTCTGGGTGGCATTTGGATTTGTCTGTCACATTTGGTTTTCGGGGCTATATTGTGCATTACCATTATCGGAATCCCTTTTGGATTGCAACACTTCAAGTTGGCAGCTTTGGCATTATCACCTTTTGGGAAAGACATTGTAACAGTGTAAGAGTAGTTGGGAGAGAGTATGCTTATAATTAAAAGTTATAATGCATAATTAGAAACTATTGGCGGGTCTTGATTGTTTACCGTACCTTTGCGCCCGGAAAACAATTAAAGATAAAAAGATATGATTTCAACAGCTACAAAAACTTTGCAGTCAAATAATAAAATGATTTATGTTGCACTGCTTTCCACTCTGACTTTTTTCCTGTTTTTAGACTATATTCCGGGATTGGAAGCATGGTCGGCTTGGGTAACTCCTCCGGTTGCTTTGTTCCTCGGACTTATTTTTGCATTAACTTGCGGACAAGCGCATCCAAAGTTTAATAAGAAAACATCGAAATATCTGTTGCAGTATTCAGTAGTAGGACTGGGATTCGGTATGAATCTTCATTCAGCTTTAGCTTCCGGTAAGGAAGGTATGGAATTTACGGTTATTTCAGTAATCGGAACATTGGTGATTGGCTGGTTCATCGGACGTAAGTTATTTAAAATAGACCGGAATACAGCTTATCTTATCAGTTCGGGAACCGCTATCTGTGGCGGTAGTGCTATTGCAGCAGTGGGACCGGTGTTGAAAGCGAAGGACAGTGAAATGTCTGTGGCATTAGGTACAATCTTTATCTTGAACGCTATTGCACTTTTCATTTTTCCTGCCATTGGTCATGCATTGAATATGGATCAACAACAGTTCGGAACATGGGCAGCTATTGCCATTCATGATACCAGTTCTGTAGTAGGTGCGGGAGCTGCCTATGGAGAAGAAGCATTGAAAGTGGCTACTACTATCAAATTGACCCGTGCTCTTTGGATTATCCCGATGGCTTTTGCTACCTCATTTATATTCAAGAGCAAAGGACAAAAGATCAGTATTCCATGGTTTATCCTCTTCTTTGTATTGGCATTGGTGGTAAATACTTATTTACTGGATGGAGTGCCACAATTAGGAGCAGCTATCAACGGTATTGCCCGTAAGACTTTGACGATAACTATGTTCTTTATCGGTGCTTCTCTTTCTATTGATGTTTTGAAAGCTGTTGGAATTAAACCTCTGATTCAAGGAATATTGCTTTGGGTAATTATTAGCTTGAGTACATTGGCATACATTTATTTTGTATAAGAGAGATAAAAGAGAGAATGATATAAAAGAGAAAAAGGTGGGAGAATGATCGTAAACGACTTTCTCCCACCTTTATTTATTTAGCTTTCAGTTTACGGATAAGCAGATTCAAAGCGAATTATTTCTTCTTCAATTCTTCAAAAATCAGTCCTTCCAGTTCTTCTGCCAGTTCAGGATTATCCATAATGCATTGTTTAGCAGCATCACGTCCTTGTCCTAGCTTGGTGTCGTTGTAACTATACCATGAACCGCTCTTCTTGATGATCCCTAAGTCAGCACCCAAGTCGATGATTTCTCCGGAGTGGGAGATACCTTCACCGAACATGATGTCAAATTCAGCTTTGCGGAAAGGAGGCGCTACTTTGTTTTTCACTACTTTCACTTTGGTCAGTTTACCAAGAATCTCTTCACCATCTTTGATGGGTTGGCTGCCACGGATATCCAAACGTACAGAAGCATAAAACTTCAAAGCGTTACCACCGGTAGTTGTTTCCGGGTTACCGAACATAACACCGATCTTTTCACGCAACTGGTTAATGAAAATGCAAGTCGTACGTGTCTTACTTACTGCAGCTGTCAGCTTACGAAGTGCCTGAGACATCAAACGTGCCTGAAGACCTACCTTATTGTCACCCATGTCACCTTCGATTTCCGCTTTAGGAGTCAGTGCGGCTACAGAGTCGATAACGATGATATCGATAGCAGAAGAACGGATCAGTTGTTCTGCAATTTCCAAAGCCTGTTCTCCATTGTCCGGTTGAGAGATATAAAGATCATCAATGTTCACTCCCAGCTTAGATGCATAGAAACGGTCGAAAGCGTGTTCGGCATCAATGAAAGCAGCGATACCGCCAGCCTTCTGCGCTTCAGCAATGGCATGAATAGCCAATGTCGTTTTACCGGATGATTCCGGACCATAGATTTCGATAATTCTACCTCTTGGGTAACCTCCAACGCCAAGTGCCACGTTCAAGGCAATAGAACCTGTCGGGATCACTTCTACTTGTTCAACACTATTATCACCCATTTTCATGATAGAACCTTTACCGAAGCTCTTTTCTATCTTTTCCATGGCAGCCTGTAAGGCTTTTAGTTTTTCGCTTGATGCCATTTTATTATCTGTTTCAAAATTAAGTTCATCTTTCTTTGCCATACCTTATCTAATATAATTAATGGAGTTATTGATTTAAAATCTGTGAGGCATGTTCCTTGGTCTTCACTTCTTTTGGAGTGATAATCCGTTCTACGATTCCCTCTTCATTAATCAGGAAAGTAGTGCGGAAAGTACCCATGTAAGCACGTCCGTACAGTTTCTTTTCTCCCCATACGCCAAATTCTTCCACTAACTTTTTGTCAGTGTCGGCAATCAGGGTAAAAGGAAGATTGTTCTTTTCGATAAATTTCTGGTGCGACTTTTCATTGTCTACGCTGACACCGATTACTTCATAGCCGGCTTTACGTAGTTCGGAATAGTTGTCGCGTAGATTACACGCTTGTGCGGTGCAACCCGATGTACTGTCCTTCGGGTAGAAGTACAACACAATCTTTTTTCCTTTATAAGCACTTAAACGGATTTCTTCGCCTTTTTCATTGATGCCTAAGATTTCCGGTGCTTTATCTCCTACGTTTATCATAACTATCTTTTTAATGAACAGGTCTACTCTTATAATTCCAGATTTTTGTCGAACTCTTCATGCCAGGGAAGACCTTGCTTATTGAGTTGTTCCATAAACGGATCCGGATTGAACTCTTCTACGTTGTTTACACCCGGGCGTTTCCATTCACCTTTGAAGAACATCATGGCTCCGATCATTGCCGGAACTCCGGTGGTGTAGCTCACACCTTGCATACCAGTTTCCCGGTAAGCTTCCTGATGGCTGCAGTTGTTGTATACATAATAAGTACGTTCCTTGCCATCTTTCAAACCGCGGATACGACAACCGATAGAGGTTTCTCCTTCGTAGTTTTCTCCTAAATCCTGCGGGTTAGGCAATACAGCTTTCAAGAATTGCAGCGGCACAATCTTCACTCCGTTGTAATCAACTTCGTCGATTCGTGCCATACCGATGTTTTGGATAACGCGTAAGTGAGTTAAATACTCTTGTCCGAAAGTCATCCAGAAACGTGCACGTTTGATGGTCGGGTAATGTTTCACCAATGACTCCAGTTCTTCGTGATAAAGAAGATAAGAATCACGGGGACCGATGTTCGGATATGTCAGGTCTTTATGGATTTCCAGCGGACCGGTAGTGACCCATTTGCCATTTTCATAATAGCGTCCGTTCTGCGTAATTTCGCGGATGTTGATTTCCGGATTGAAGTTCGTAGCAAATGCTTTATGATGGTTACCCGCATTACAGTCTACAATGTCCAGATATTGAATCTCATCAAAATAATGTTTAGCTGCATAAGCGGTATAGATGCCACTTACTCCCGGGTCGAATCCGCAACCGAGAATAGCTGTCAGACCTGCTTCTTTGAAGCGATCGTGGTAAGCCCACTGCCAACTGTATTCAAAGTGAGCTTCATCCTTCGGCTCGTAGTTAGCGGTGTCCAGATAGTTCACTCCAGCTTTCAGACAAGCTTCCATAATAGTCAGATCCTGATAAGGGAGAGCCACATTAATCACCATTTCCGGTTTGAAATCGTTGAATAAGGCTACCAGCTCATCTACATTGTCTGCATCAACTTTAGCTGTTTTTATATTGGGGTTACCTATTGCCTCGACGATTTTATCGCATTTCTCTTTCGTACGGCTGGCAATCATGATATCTGTAAATACATCGGCATTTTGTGCCACTTTGTGCGCAACGACAGTGCCAACACCGCCCGCACCAATAATAAGAACTCTACCCATTTCGTTAATTGCGAATTAAAATATTAAGAATATTGGAATTGTTAGCTTTGCAAATATACGTGATTATTTTCAGATAATCATTCGCAGCTACTCCTTTTTATTTGTAACGCTGCAAGGTTCCATTTTCAAATTCCAGTGTTTTGCCATTGTAGAACCAAGTTTCGAAACGATTGTCTTTTTTCAGCTCGATTTCTATCGGATCACCAATGGATAAACGACATTCCACTGTACTCATGCCCGTCTCCAGATCTCCCCGGGAGATAATCTGCCAACGATTTTCTGTGATACCCGGATATTTTTTATGTATATCTTCGAATCCGAAAAAGTCTTCGATATAATTTTCATTTCTGACGATAACATCATATTTCAGATCGGTTTCCAATTCATAGATTGCTCCGTCCTTGTCTTCTAATGAGAGAACAGCCAGACTGCCGGGAGGAGATAATCTAATATCTTTGATTTGCAGAACTGTATATCGGGGCAGGTGAACGCGTGATTCGGTCTGCTTGTCTTCAAAAGATATGATTCTTTTGGCTGGCAGCACCTTTTTAGGATAAACTGTCATTCCCATATATTTGTTTTTCAGGCTTTCGATAGTGCCCAGGCTCTTATTGGTGAAACTGAATGCATTTGAGAAATATTTCATTCTCTTTTCTCCTTGAAAATCATTCAGGTCCATGCCGGAGTTTGTTCGTGAGAGGGCAACTTCCAGATAATAAGAATGTCCCTGTGTGTCTTTGAATACGATTTTTGCCGGATATGCCTGACTGCCGACTCCGATAGCGGTAATCGTTGCTTCCGTATTGACGGGAATGGCTATATCCCGGTAGCCGGAATAATTGTTGGCATCGTCTATCCGGACACTTTCTGCTTGTATATAGACTGTTTTTCCTACCAACAGCTCTTTTGCTGTATCCACATCTTTCAGATAGACCAGTCCGTTGATACCGGTACGGGGAGCCTTTTCTGAGATTTCCTCCAGCCGCATATTCTTTATCTCATAATAATATTTTCCTCCCTCACATTCGAAGATGAAGCGGGTGGAGTAGTTAGTCCCGTTGGAGATATTTTGAGCTTTCTCTTCAGTTCCTGTGAAAGTGAGTATTTTATGTTTCAGCAGGCTGTTGTCTACCCCTTTCTCGGTGTCATAGCTGGAAAGGGTGGGAAGGAACATGCTCCGTGGAGATGGAACGAGCATAAATTTCATTCCGGGTGTCCATTTGCCCAGCGGTAGCAGCGGAAAATTACTCCTGATAAACTGTTCTTCTTGACCTACAGGGATTTCCTGTGCGGAAGGAGTAGTGACGATATAATCGCTTTGAGCTGTGATAGGAGGCGTAACACAGCAGAATAGAATCAAAGACAGGACAATTATTCTCATATTTGTTTACTTTAAGTGAACTATGTAAATTGTTCGTTTGTTGTATATTTATTGGCAAATGTATATATTTTATGTTGCATTGGATATTATTTCCCAATCTTTTGATATCTTTGCCCCCGATTTTAACTTAAACGTTATAACAATATGAAGAAAGTATTTGTTTCAATTTGCATTGCTGGTGCAGCACTTGCAATGTCTTCGTGCCGTTCGGTTGAGAAGGCAATTCCCCTGTCATCTATCAATGGTGAATGGAATATCATAGAAGTCAATGGCTCGAAAATCACTCCGGGCGAAAGTAAATCCCTTCCTTTTATCGCTTTTGATACAGCAACCGGTCGTGTGTCCGGCAATAGCGGCTGTAATCGGATGATGGGTAGCTTCGATGTAAATGCGAAGCCGGGAAGTCTTGAACTTACAGGAATGGCTAGTACCCGGATGATGTGTCCGGATATGACTACTGAAAATAATGTATTGAATGCTTTTGCGCAAGTAAAAGGATATAAGAAGGCAGGTAAAGACAAAATGTATCTTTGCAATTCGTCCAACCGCCCGGTTGTCGTTCTACAAAAGAAGGAGGCTGATGTGAAACTTTCGGTTTTGAATGGAGAATGGAAAATTAAAGAAGTGAATGGTGAGGCAATTCCTTCCGGAATGGAAAAACAACCTTTCATTGCTTTTGATGTGAAGAAAAAGACAATTCATGGCAATGCCGGATGTAATCTGATTAATGGCGGTTTTGAAACCAGTACCAGTAATGCCAAATCTATTTCTTTCCCGGGAGTAGCGAGCACAATGATGGCTTGTCCGGACATGGAAACAGAAGGTAAGGTGCTGAAAGCTATCAATGAGGTGAAGTCATTCGATGTGTTGTCCGGTGGTGGCATTGGCTTGTATGATGCAAATGGCGCATTGGTCATCGTGCTGGAAAAGTAATAAATAGATTATCTATATAATAGGATATGCCTGTGTCGCACATGATGACACAGGCATATTTTTTTTCTTTTCATCGAACCAGAGCCGTCTGCATTTGTTTAAAGAAACAGTTGCTGACTGGCTTTGAATATGACTATGTCAGCAGTGTCTATTTATTAAAACTGTCTTTTTGGCAGATATTATGTCATGCATTCGTATAATTTCCTTTTGGCACACGGTTTGCTTTTTAGTAAGCGTCCGTTCGCGACGAGGCTCGCTGATAAGAGCCGGAGAAACAACCGGACAAAAAGAAATCATAGAATAAATAATAAATAAAAAATAACGATCATGGGAAAAATTATTGGTATTGACTTAGGAACTACAAACTCTTGTGTTGCCGTATTCGAAGGTAACGAACCTGTAGTAATTGCAAACAGTGAAGGTAAACGTACGACTCCTTCTGTTGTCGCTTTCGTAGATGGCGGTGAACGTAAGGTAGGAGATCCTGCAAAACGTCAGGCTATTACGAATCCTACACGTACAATCTTCTCTATCAAACGTTTCATGGGTGAAACTTGGGATCAGGTGCAAAAAGAGGTGACTCGTGTTCCTTATAAAGTAGTGAAAGGTGACAATAACACTCCGCGTGTTGACATTGACGGACGTCTGTACACTCCGCAGGAAATCTCTGCTATGATTCTTCAGAAGATGAAGAAGACTGCTGAAGACTATCTTGGACAGGAAGTGACAGAAGCAGTTATCACCGTTCCTGCATATTTCTCCGACTCTCAACGTCAGGCTACTAAAGAAGCCGGACAGATTGCCGGTCTGGAAGTAAAACGTATTGTAAACGAACCGACAGCCGCTGCTCTTGCTTACGGTCTGGATAAGGCTCACAAAGATATGAAGATTGCTGTATTCGACCTTGGTGGTGGTACATTCGATATCTCTATCCTTGAATTTGGTGGTGGTGTGTTTGAAGTACTTTCTACAAATGGTGATACTCACCTGGGTGGTGATGACTTCGACCAGGTAATCATCAACTGGTTGGTACAGGAATTCAAGAATGACGAAGGTGCTGACTTGACTCAGGATCCGATGGCTTTGCAACGTCTGAAAGAAGCTGCTGAAAAAGCTAAGATTGAGCTTTCTTCTTCTACAAGTACAGAAATCAACTTGCCGTATATCATGCCGGTAGGTGGTGTGCCTAAGCACTTGGTGAAGACTTTGACTCGTGCAAAATTCGAATCTCTGGCTCACGAATTGATTCAGGCTTGTCTTGAACCATGTAAGAAAGCAATGAGCGATGCAGGTTTGAACAATGCTGATATTGATGAAGTAATCCTTGTTGGTGGTTCTTCCCGTATTCCGGCTGTTCAGAAGTTGGTAGAAGATTTCTTCGGCAAGACTCCTTCTAAAGGTGTGAATCCGGATGAAGTGGTAGCTATTGGTGCTGCTGTACAGGGTGCTGTTTTGACAGATGAAATCAAAGGTGTAGTATTGTTGGATGTTACTCCGTTGTCAATGGGTATCGAAACACTGGGTGGTGTAATGACTAAGTTGATCGACGCTAACACTACCATCCCGGCTCGCAAGAGTGAAACATTCTCTACTGCTGCCGATAACCAGACGGAAGTTACTATCCACGTATTACAGGGAGAACGTCCGATGGCTGCGCAGAACAAATCAATCGGTCAGTTCAACTTGACAGGTATTGCTCCGGCTCGCCGTGGTGTTCCTCAAATTGAGGTTACATTCGATATCGATGCCAACGGTATCTTGAAAGTATCTGCAAAAGATAAGGCTACCGGTAAGGAACAGGCTATCCGTATCGAAGCATCCAGCGGTTTGAGCAAGGAAGAAATCGAAAAGATGAAGGCTGAAGCTGAAGCTAATGCTGAAGCAGATAAGAAAGAACGTGAAAAGATCGACAAGCTGAATCAGGCTGACAGCGTAATCTTCTCTACTGAAAATCAGTTGAAGGAATTGGGTGATAAGTTGCCTGCTGACAAGAAAGCTCCGATTGAAGCTGCTTTGCAGAAATTGAAAGATGCTCACAAGGCACAGGATTTGGCTGCTATTGATACTGCTATGGCAGAAATCAATACTGCTTTCCAGGCTGCAAGTGCTGAAATGTATGCACAGAGCGGTGCACAAGGTGGAGCACAGGCTGGTCCTGATATGAACGGTGGTGCCGGCCAGCAAGATAACAGCAAGCACGGAGATAATGTTCAGGATGCTGACTTCGAGGAAGTCAAGTAAGTAACGATAAATAAACAATAAACATCCATAAGAAAAGGTGTGGAACTCAAGTGGTTTCACGCCTTTTTTTGTTTTTATATTTAGTGTTTTTCTATCTATGTTTATTGTTTTTTATGGTATAAATGTACCATATTTGTACCGTAACTTAATGGTAGATAATGTGACACTTAAAAAATATATTGTCTGAAAATCAAGAATATACACAAGTAGTTTTTCCCTTGCCAATATTGAAAGCGAATATCAAGATACATTTTTCTATTCATTATTCTTAAAATATATGTAATTCGCTTATTTGTACCGCAACAAATTAGTAGATAATGTGCAATAAACGATTGTATAAATACTTAAATATCAGCAAGCTATAAGTTTTTTTTATATTTTCTCATCAAAGAATTGCTGAAATAAAGTTAGATTTTTCTCTAAATTATAATCAAATATTACTCATTTTCTTGCTTAATAGCTTCATGTATGCATCTGATTAGTCTTTATTGTTTCTTGATTTTTACCTGTAATAATTTAATTTTCAATAAGTTATTGTATGTCTTTACATTTTACGCAGTGCATTGAGTATTTTTACGCAGCGGAATTATAATCTTTTTTACATAAAGATAATATAGAAGTAACATTATAGTATTATGAGTAATTCGAAATCTGTTTTCTTTCATTATTGTGTTTGTTCATATATTCGTTTTCCAAATCAAGAAAAGCAGAGTATTCTTCCAATATCGGATTATGATTTACATCAATTAACTTGTCTGCTATCTCTGTTCCAACTTTATGGCCATTTTTGTAAAGGCTGAAGGATCGCATTTCAGGACTTTCCTCAGGAGTATATTCTGCCATCATTGATAGTTAGTTTGACAACAGATAATCATGTGTGGATATAAATACTTGCACTTTATATTTTTTGGCGAGTTCCACAATGAAATCTACAATGATTGAAATCAAGGTAGGATTCATGTTTGATTCTGGTTCATCCCAAAACAAGATACTTTCCGGCTTCAACTCTCCATTGATACATAGATACAATATGGTAGCCATCTTTTGTAGCCCTTCTGCCACCAGATGTGCTTCGTATTTCTTGCCATCATCAATTTATAAAAGCGATTTTCTTTTCTTGTTATACTTATATTACACTTTCTCAGTACAGATGCAAGTATGTCCTGTACTTCTTTTAGAGCCTCATTCTTTGAAGGTGCTATATCCATAGCTTTTGCAAACCGTATTTGTATACCAGATGACCTAGTGTGTCTGGCTTAAAATATCAAAGCAGTTTTTCCGTGAACAGATCTTCAAATTTATCCTTTGTCTTGGAGGTTAACCGTGTAAGAAGCGAGTTGGCTTTCATCGAGGCTGCGAGACATTTCATTATATGGTTTTTCCCTATGCCGTTACGTCAATAAAGACATTGATACCTTTACAGAAAGCAAGATTGCATTCTTCAAAGCATGTAAAGTTATTTAGATATAAACTTTTAATCATGATTACTACAGATTAATCCCAGTGGAATACAATTTGTAAACTCAAGAAATTCTTTGTATCTGCCCAATTCCTTTTCACTTTTTATGACTATACTTATAGTTTCATCATTTCACCTGTATTCATATTTTTTGAATACGTCCGGACAAATGAACGGACATGGCTATAAACTTATAAAAATAATCTTCTATAAAAATGTTTTTTTATTAATTAGATATGTATCTTTGCATTATAAATCTGAAAAACTATGCGTAGATTAAATAAGATTGGTCCACCAACAGAATATGGTGATTTCTTCGGAAGAGAAAAGGAAATCTGCAAGGTAAACAGACTGCTTGACAGTAGCCATTCTTTTTACTGTCCGTATCACGCCGCATTAGTAAGTCTTCATTGGCGAAAGTCTGATAGAAGAGAAAAAGAATCAGAGGTGGAAATGTGTTTATATCGATCTGGAGGAAACAATCACAGAAGATGGTTTTCTTAACCTTGTAATTGAAGCCTTCTGCAAAAATGGTATTTGGAAACAGGCAGTTAAAGGAATGTCCAAAGGATTGGCTTCTGTACTGGAAAGCATCGAGAAGATTTCTCTCGGTCCTGTTCAATTTGATTTTTTGGAAAAAGAAGACCAGGAAAATTTCTTGAAGGAGCTAATCAGGCTCGATGAAGACACATTTATTGTCGTTGATGAATAGACTCTTTTCCTAGCGATTCTCAGCATGTGTGAAGACAGAACTGAAAAAGTGGACTTTATCCTCAACTGGCTTAGAAGCCTGCTACGGGTTAGCAAAACTAAAGTCCGTTGGCTGTTCTGCGGTTTTGTAGGTCTGAAAATATTGAAATGAGCGATAAGTTTGTTGAGTATTCGTTGAACAAGTTGTATTGGAATATCCCTTATTCTATTTCTCAAAATAGGTAGAAGACTATGAGGACAAGATGACTTGGGAAGGTATAGACACGGCTTATCGTAAGTTATATTCAGAGAATTATTTGAGCATCTGGTCTGAGAGACTAGTCGAATATGGTGAATACGAGCTTCCTGCCCGGTAGATTCTGAAGCTACTTGCTAATCTACCGGAGAATATAGAACGGGAAGGTATGCTCAACAATTTGATAACTGGTCAGGATGCCTCAAAGATTGAGACTGTTGATCATACTTTAAGCAAGGTTCTTGAAAACATTCTAAAGAAAGACGCTTTGCGTATGTTCCGCTCACCACTTTTGAGAGATTATTGGTTTGACAGATTTGTTTAGTGATTAATGAATACAAGTACCAGCATATTGCATCAGCCTCCTTTATTTCTTGGCAATGTGATAAAGGAAGAGGCTGTTATCATAAACAATGATATTTTTACGTCCATCTTCAACTATTTGTTAAAGGAGGACAGGGATAAGATCGCACAGCCCAATTTGGTTATTGGTGAAAAAGGGAGTGGAAAGACCACATTGCTCAAAAGAATGTATTTCAGTATAGAGAACAGTGCCAAACGGCTTAAGCCGGTATTTATAGATGGAAAAAGCCTTTTCTCAACTGATGATATATGGAAGTTTTGTTCATTGCAGGATGATTACTACAGGACTGTCCTGTTGATTGACAATGTCCAGTACTATTTCGAGAGGACCGATAACACCGAGCAGTATAATTTGAGGGGAAAGCTCAATAAAGTCGGTGCACCTATTCTGATAGCGACGGCCGACAAGGTGCTGCCGGCATTCACCCGTTACGAGTCTGCTTTCTTCGAAGGATTTAAGATCTCTTATATACGGCCTCTTGTCGTCACTGATTATAGTATGTTCGTAGGGTATGAGGTGGATATGACACGTTTGGAAAACCTGATGTCTTACTTGCCTAAGACACCACGTTCTGTGCAGATTGCCGCAAAGATTATTGAAGATTCTGCAAGTCCCGAAATGGATATAATGCTTCTTTTAGACTATTTCTCTTTCTATTATCAGGCAAAGTATGATAGCTATGTAGTGCAGATTCAAAGAATTTTATCAGCTATTGCAAGGCCTGAAAATGGAGTCAATCTGCAGGAGATCCGTCAGATGACAGGTCAAGATAACGGGAAAATATCCCCATATCTCAAACTGATGGCTGACCGGAAAATTATAGATAGGACATCTCAAACCCAACGGGGAGGTATATATACCATTACAGACCCACTGTTTAAATTATGGTTGCAAACTAATGTATAATTCTTTTGAGAGAATAAATGTGATGTTTTTCATTCCCTTATTTTCTTTTCATATTAGTTTCTTTACCCCCAATAAGGTCATCCTGAAGTTTTAAGGTTTCGAATTACTGATATAAATTCTAAACTTTAGCTGTCCTATGCAGTTCTCCAATTGTGTAATTATACGTTCTTATGAATATAAGCACAGATGATTATTTAATAGTAAGAATAAACTGAGAAACGATTTTTTCGTATAATTGTTCAATCTTTTTTTGATGGATTTTCTGGGAAAAGACGTTATAAACGTTAATAGAATAGTATTTATGTTTAAGTTTAACAATGTCGTAAAGTTTTATGGATTCTAAAGTACATTATTAAAATTTAGTTTTCAATTTTAGGTAATTTCTTTATGATCATTTGGACAGGGTAATGTTATTCCTTTTTACTTATTTGGAAGCTGAATGTTGTATAATGAAAAACATTGTTATAAATATAGTTGAACAAATGATCTTGCAATACATTCAAAAAAAAGAGCTTTTATTTGTTGGTCGCAATACTTTATTGTACTTTTGTAAGAGTATATAGCTTTGCCAAATGATTTAGTTCTTATAAATATTCATTTTCGAGTAAGGCTTAAATTAAAACCCTTGAATGTATGGATATTCTTGCAAATATAAAAAAAATTGGTGAACAACGTCTTTATTTAGTTCCAGACTCTTCTGAACCAAATAAAAAATTCTATCTTGTGCTTTCTCAGGAGGATTTGGACTCTCCAAAAGCTACGTTAAAATTGACAGACAGTAATGGAAAAGCTGTTTTTGAAATCGTAGGTGAAAACCAATTCTCTTTCTATGAGAATCAGGAAAAAATGGATTTTATTGACCGCCTTAATGCTCTTGCAAATGATGTTCGCGAAGCACTGGCACAAGGTGTGGACCTTTCATCACTTGATTTGCCAGAACATGCTGGTAAAATGAAACCATATGATCCGGAACTTATTGATGTCCGGGATTCTCCAATATCCGTATTTCAGGCTTATACCATGATTTTAGATAAAGATATCAATCTTTCACCTGATTTTCAACGCAATGTAGTATGGGATTCTAAAAGAAAATCAAGACTTATAGAGTCTATACTTCTACGTATTCCTATTCCTGTGTTCTATTTTTCACAAGGGAAAAATGGTAAGTTGTCAGTCGTTGATGGACTTCAGAGACTCACAGCCATTAAGTCTTTTATGGATAATGAACTTAAATTATCTGAATTAGAGTATCTTACAGAATTGAATGGGTTGACCTATGCTGATCTTCAAAAAAAATATGATCTTTACTGGAGACGTTTCAAACTAACTAAACTTTCTGCAAATATCATACAGCCAGGATCGCCTACTAAGGTTAGATATGATATTTTTCGACGTCTAAATACTGGAGGTCGACCTCTTAATAATCAAGAACTACGTAATTGCATGGCATCACCTTCGCTACGTAATACGCTAAGAGCAATGGCACATAGCCCTGAATTTATGAAAGCTACTGGTAATAGTATTGATGATGTAAGGATGCAGTCTCAGGAAATGGTGTTACGCTTTATGCGTTTTTGGACTTGGATGAAGTGTAATGGTTCCATTGGTGAATATAAGGGCGAGATGGATACTGTATTGGATGATTTTACCGATGAAGTATCACTAAATGACAATTTTCCATTTGCGGAGTGTGAGGCAGATTTTAAAAATGCGATGATTAATGCAAACTATCTTTTCGGAAGACATGCTTTTCGGAAAGTTTTTAAAGGATTTTCGAATGATTCGACACGTTCTTTAATAAATAAAGCGTTGTTTCTTGCTTTCTCTGTGGTGCTAAGTAGATTCAATCCGGAAGATGTGAAAAATAAAGCATCACAAGGTGAATGGATAACAAAGCTTGCTGATGTGATTGATAGTGATACTAATGAAAGTCTAGAAATAATGAAACTTATTTCATATGGTACTAATGGTGCAAAAAACATAAAAACAGTGTTTACTGTAGCTGAAAAACTTGCAGAATCATTAAATTAATTATTTATTAAGAATCATGCTATGCCCAAACTGAGGATTGAAAATTTTAAATGTTATCGAAAAGAAGAATTACTATTTGGAGATTTGACTGTATTGGTAGGGACAAATGGTGCTGGAAAAAGTAGTGTAATACAGTCACTCCTTCTTCTACACGAGGCTGTCAAGTCTCCTAAAGAGAATCGCCGATTACCATTGAACGATTTTCGAAGTCAAAATTTAGGTTCTGCATCTGATATTGTTTTTAACAATGATACTTCGCTAGATATTAAATTGTCATGGGTAGTAGATAAGCCTTTGAAATCTTCCCGCGTAATATTAAGAAGACCAGATGGTGATGCAATGTTCAATATTGACAAAGTAAAGTGTTCTAAAGGAGAAAATGAACTAACAAAAGCTGAGTTTCACTTTATTTCAGCTGATCGTATTGGCTCCTCGATTGCTCAGTCAATGCATTCATCTGAGAATCTTAATATAGGTGACAAAGGGGAGTATTGCGCTCAATTGCTAGCTGATACATATTCTCATAAGGTTAATTCTTTAAGATTATATGATAATAACACATCTCCATTTATACTAGATCAGGTAAACCTCTACATCAAGGATTTGTTTCCGGGTGTAGAGATCGTAGCGAATTCTTCAGAGAAAATGCAAACAGCTCAGGTGCAAATTAGAAATTCTGTTCATTCGGAATTTGCCCTTTCTACTAACGTTGGTTATGGAATAAGTTATCTGTTGCCGATTATTGTTGCTGGTCTTATGTCAGATAAAGGATCGATGATGATTGTGGAGAATCCTGAAGCTCATCTGCATCCATCTGCTCAATCGCAGATTGGAAAATTCCTTGCAATGGTAGCAGCCACGGGTACTCGAGTTGTAATTGAGACGCATAGTGATCATCTTGTGAATGGTATTCAAAATTACGCATTAAGTCATAGTAATTTTTTACCTAATGTTATTATCAATAATTTCAGTATAGCTAGAAAAGCTGAATCTAATAAAGGATATATAAAGATAGACAGGATAAAACTTGAAGAAAACGGGGACTATTCTTGTTGGCCTAAAGGTTTTATGGATCAAAGCAAAAAAGATCTTTACGAACTTTATAATCTTAGGAGAAATATTCACAATAATAGAAACATGTGATGAATCTTAGCTATTATTTAGACTTAAAAAGTTTATGCAATGCTAATGCAAAGCAAATGGAGCTTTTTTTTCGATTAGCATTCGATATTTTGGCGGAATCCGAAAAAATTACAGATAGTTTATTTGAAGAATCTTTCATACGTGATGACGATGATGATGTTTTACTCCTAAATCATAAATCAGGCCAATCTCTATATGATATATTTTTCTGCACTCTTTCTGGAGAGATTGGTAATAGAATTATTCCTAATATTTTGCAGAATTTCGTCCCCCAAAATAGCGAAATTAACGACAAAATTCCATATGGAGAGGAAAATGGTAAAATCCACCCTAATGCAAAATTGGTTACTCCCCAGAAAACTAAATATCTTTGGCTATTATCAGAACTTGCCCATTACCACAAATTTAGACAACACCATATTTATGATAGGGTCTTGTCGAATAACTGCGATGGGTTTATTGTAGCATATTTCTCTAATATTTATTTCACAAAAGACGCTTTGAAAGCATATAAGAAACTTAGCTACGATGATAAAAGAACCCTTATTGATGATTTAGAGAAACTTAATAATTACATATTAAATCAATGGACGAATGATGCTACGTTTCCTATTAAAGATTTTTCAGAATCTACAGGTGTAGATGCTTCTGATGAATCTGATACAACTAAAGCTAATTCAAAATTGAAAAATCAAAGATTGTTCTCAATTCCCGATTTAGGTTCCATCTATTGTTTTCATCACATTAAGGTCTCAAACACTTATCGTATACATTTTTATGCTTGCCCTGAAACTAAAAAGGCTTACATAGCATATATTGGGAAACATTTAAAGACTGCAAAAAACAGATAGTTTTCTAAAATTAGATATATTCTGATATCCAAATTCGACGAATTACGGATTATTTTTGCCTAATTTTAGGGTATTCAGCAAATAGTATAGAAACAACCAGTTAATTCATGCATAAAGTATTGTGAATCCATTGACAGTTTTGCCCTCTGAGTATTCCATCGAAAATAAGGTTATGTCGCCAGAACGGTAGAAATTTCCAAACTAAGATATGCCAAAATACAAAAAACATTTGAAATAAAATACAAGATATAAAAGAGCCGAAAACGGTTGATTTCCGTTCACTTTTCCGTGTCTTTATCTTAATGACGATGTAAATCGTATAAGTTTTCTTCTTTCACACTGTTGCCTGAGTGTCTTTTTTGACGCATACTCTCACACTGTGGCTCAAAGCAGACACTGGTGTGCACCAGCCTGTCAAGGATGGCATCGGCTGCAATGGTGTTACCTTTCATCACATCATACCAATTGACAATCGGTAGTTGTGATATGATGATAGTGGCTTTCTGTCCGTGGCGGTCTTCGATGATCTCCATAAAGTCAAGTAGCTGCTGACCGTCAAGCACCTTCATTTCGAAAAGTCTACCAGTATAAGCAGGTCTGCCTGTGTCAGTCAGACAAAGAACCGGTGCAGTATACTGGATATGCGGGTAAGACTGACTTCCTCAAAGAGCAGGTAAAGGTTGTGATAGGTCATTTTACAGCCGTTCATGCAGGCCTGACGTCCGAGTACTGATTCCTGCCAACTTTTAACGGTTCCTGCTGCACCCGTAATGAGTACGTACATTCCGTTTTTACATAGTCACATGGGGCTAGAGCTTCTTTGCAGGTTCAAAAGTCTGTCACAGGTCCTGTCGTGAGTCTCGGGAGGCATGCTAGAAGAATTGAAGATACGTCTTACCACAATCAGACGTACGCTCTATATATGCCCTGACACCCAGCCCTCTGTATTTCTAGGAACTGCTGGTAAGATATTCTTTTACAATCGTATATTTCCTTTTGCTGTAGTCACGGATATAGGTTGCCACCAGTTCGCCCTCCACATAGATCTTCACTAGTGTGCGGGTGTATGCACATGTGCGTACTTGGATATGTGACTATACGGAACAGTGTAATAGTGCTGGTCACGTCCCAGATAGATGCAGCAGTTGTCTGGCACCTTCAAGTCCATGTATGAAACGATTTCAAAATTCCTCTCTGGCAATGGCATGAGATTAAGCTTGTCTATGGCAAGGAATTGTTCCTCACGCGTGTAAAGATGTTTTTGCATACATTTCTGGTTATGCGCCCTCAATTTGAGGGAAGCTGTCCAGTTGAGTTCTTCTAGGAAATAGAAGGTCTCGTTGCGGAGTTCTGCAAACACACACATTTAAGTTCCATCCACGTTTGTCTTGTACTTGGGGTGTACGGGACGGGCAGGGGCGACAATGGTACCGTAATGGTTTACCATTTCCTCCATCACTCGGTTTAAGTGAAGGCTCATATCTGTCGGTCTTGACCACGGCAGACTTCAGGTTGTCAGGGACAAGCATCTTTGGAACATCTCCAAGATACTTTAGACACTGGATGACAGCATATACTAAGTCCTCTGTACACTGTGAATGCACGAAGAGGATATAGCCATAGTCACTTGCCGGAAGTGTAGCGACAAACACCAGGCAGGGTACCAGCTCTCCAGTTTCCCGATCAACATATTCCATGGTGTTACCGGCAAAATTCTGGAACAGCTTTTCGCCGCCGGTACGCATGTCAACCAGGATGGTAGACGGAGCTTACTTTCCAGCCTCGGTATTTTGGTTGTAGAGGTAGCGGAACTGTATCAGACTGTAATAGTTGTCCGAATGTTCATTCCGATTATCTCTGTAGCCTTACGGTTGGAAACTCCGTTTTTCTTTAATAGAAGTAGTTGTTTAATCTGACTCATATTCTTACTCTTTTCTGCCATAGTCGTATTGTATGCCATTTGTTTATGCATAAAATATGTGATAAAGAATAATAGTGAACGGACATGCTCCGTTTTTACGCCCTTTTCAAGCCCATTTTAGATATAATTGTGGGTGGATGGAACCGTTCTGAGTAGGTACGGTATGCTCCGTTTTCTACAGTGCTGGAAAACGTGGGGTACATTGTAATGGACTATCGCCCTTATTGAACGGTGAACACTATCTGATGAGTGAGGAAATATACAAGCGGATTTGTTTCGGTAAACGGACGTTGCAGGATTACAGGTACATGTGCTGCTAAGGTATGTGGTATCTCGGGAAAAATCATTTATCAAGAAAGTGACATTATGAAAAGGTTTTATCAGAAATGAAATTTTGTTTTCTTGGAATCTTGCTTCTTGAAAGATTGAAGTATTGAAATGGACTATCTTGTTTTCTATATTGTTTGGTTGAAAGCCAGCAATATTGTTTTCAATAAACAAGATTGCTGGCTTCTTAATGAATCACAATTAAATTGAAATCCTAATGCCATTTCCAGGAAGGTTATCCTCTTTCAAAATATATTTGTTAAATGGTAGAATGTGTGTAGAGCGCCCTGCAGAGATAAATAGATTAAGGCAGGATAATAGATATTGGAAATTTCCATTTGGATTATTAATAAAATAAAGAGAGTCAGCATAGTGAATATCATGTCTTATACAATTCTTTTTTGAATCTAAATATATAAGAATTCCATCATTTAGTGAGACTATAATATTGGGCAGTAAATGTGCTGGTCTACTTTTAATCTCATCGATACATTTTTGTGTGAATGTATCGTTTTTTAATCCAATTTTTTCACATAATATAAATCCATAAATTTGGTCTAAAGGTTTTTCTTGTTGATTATAGATTTCAGAGTCTGCACCTTGTATAACTTGACGAGAACAATATTTCCTCCAACACGTATTATCTACTGAGAACCTATTGCTTTTTTTCACAGATTCAATTTTCCTAAAAGAATCTTCTAAGTCTTTTGTATCTAAAGTACTTTTAATTTCCCCTACAGCTATAACACTTTCACATGGATAATATGTTGTTTCAGGTGTATTATTGATAGAAAAAACGGGGCATATATCTTTTTCATATACTATAATATCCGTTTGTTTACTTGTATTTCCTTCTGAATCGATGACGCAACCAGTAGAAATTCCTACTGATTGTGGAAAAATTAATTCTAATTTATTACGAACTTCTTTTTCTCTTGCACTGCCAACTAAAACTGGTGTTGTTGCTTTGCCCGCTTTTTTGAAACCATTAATTAACTCCTCAGAAAGTTCTTTTATAAAATCGACTGAATTAAAACTTGCTTCCATAACATTAAATAATCTAAATTTACAAATTTATATAGTTTTAATCAGATTGCTAAAATTTTAGTTATAAAAAAGATAAAGTTCAAGTATGCTAATTTGTTCATAATATAATATCTGTTCATGAATTTTGAATAATAATATTATTATGAACATAATAGCAGACCTGCAAAAGCAATTTTAGTAGTTATTGGGCAAATAGATCTGGAAATTATAGACTTTTAGTTTGTATATTCAGTAAATGCCAATTGATTATGAAATGAGATAAGATTTTATTACCGTTTTTGAGAGACTTAAAAACAGTTTAGTTTGGTTTATTTCCTTTATATATAGATACTAAATTAAACTGATTAATATATAGAGTAGCACATGGAGTTATTTTTTACTATAAAGACTTGCCCGGTCGGTAATGCATAAGAGTAAAATATTATTTTTCCGTTTGATGGTAACTTTTATTTGCTAAATAAGATTGTTGCGAGAATTAGCCAACCCCTGTGTAAACTGATGACGATAAACCTTGCTGCAGAAACATCCTCAACAGTTTGGCGGTGTTGTACTTTTGCGACACCAGCCCCCAAACTTCTCAACGATGTCAAAACTGGGTCGTTTATTTTTATCCATCTATGAGCATTCAATTTGACACTAATGTAGTGAGAACAATTCCCATTATCAATGGGATGGCAAGCTGGTTTATGCACAACACATCACATATCTCAATGGAGATAACTGATACCAGCAGGATCGTTATAACCTATATTATCAGTACAAAGAATACAATCTTTGTACTCCACTTAATACCTAAAAATCAATTATTTACAGTTCAATATTCCTCAATTTTGTTTATATGGATATTTACGGTATAAAATTACCATATTTGTACCATAATACTTGTAACCTTTTGATAATCAGCTAAAGTTGTTTTAGAGGAGGTGAAATAAAATCGCTGAATAAGACGATTGAAATAATAGAAAAGGGTTGAAAGTCTATGACTTTCAACCCTTTTTATTTTTGAATGACTATTATTCTATATCGGAAAGTTCAAAAAAAAGTCTGTACGTTTTTTTTTAGGGAGATTTGTCGAATAAATTTTCTGGTAATGAAAATGTAGCTTATCTTTTAATACTCCTTCCCGTAAAGCGATATATGATAAAATAATGGAAAGAAGTTTGGATAAAGAAATGTCTTATGAAGAGTTTGCCGTATTTGATTTGCAGACTAGATCACAAACGCGCAGTGCTAAACCAACTGTAGGACCAAGTAAGCCATTCACACGTCCTCACTTTGTAAATAGAATGTTAGATAAGTAAAGCAGATGTATTCCATTCTGGCTTAGATACCAATTACGTTAAGTACAGTATTTTTCTAATCTTTTCCCGGTTGCCCACAATCCAAACGAGATCTCCTAATTGGAAAGTTGTGTCTTTATCCAGAGTAATCAGTTCGTCATTTCGTTCAATAGCTACAACAATACTGTCATGCTTCTCTCCTAAATGAGACTGCGCGATGGTCTGATTTAAAAAGCGGAATTCTTCGTCTACCGTGAAAGAGTGGAGAGTTATCTTTTTATCCACTGCATCCATATCTGATGTATTTTTTACATCTTCTATTCTATTTTTGAATTCCTGTAATTGCGTATCTGTACCAACTACTGTCAATTTATCCTGCGGATAGATGTGTTCAGAGCTTTTCGGTATATATATGTTCAGATCGCCACGAGTGATTGCGACGACATTTACTCCAAAATTTTGCCTGAATGAAAGTTCTCCTAAAGACTTGCCGATGTAATCGGAATAAGGCGATACGAGGATAGATGTCAAATCAAGGTCTTTATCATTGAATTCGCTATTGAAACTTGTTTTTAGCGGGTGCCGTTTTTTAGCTACCTCTTCCCGTCGGTTAAGATTGGAAAGGAATCTTGTTTCCAATCGTGAATATTGCGTGAGGTCTTCCCTAAGAATAAGAATCAATGCTACCACGGCTATGGCAATAATCACACTTATTCCCCAGTTTAGTTTAAAGTAGCTGATGACTACACTAGTGATAAAGAAAAGAGCAACAGATACACGTCCCAGAACCAGGGAAACCAGGCGTCCGTGATTGTAATTCTCGTCTCTCCATAGCTTCAGGAATAATTCCGAAGAGTTGTATTTGTTGGAGATGAGCGCCCATAAAAAAGGAGTCATAAGTAGAAGAGTACCCAGACACATCACCAGGTTGATCCATACAGTGACAGGAGCAAACATTTCGCTGATGGCGGGATAAATAATTTGTATCGACAGCAGCCAAATAGCAGTGAGCAGTACGCTATAGATAACAACTCTCCCAATCATGTTTTTTAGTAATTTCTTCCAGTCACTATCGTGGTTCATGGTCTTCTTGCCGGAAGCATAACGATCTAATGTCTCCTGTACTTTAGTAGGCAATATTTTGTAAAGCCATTCGGCAAAAGGATTGGCTAAACGGATAAAGTAAGGAGTCGTGAAAGTGGTGATAACAGATACAGCCACAATGATAGGTGAAATAAACGGATCAAGCACTTTGAGCGAAACACCCAGTCCGGCAATGATGAAAGCAAACTCTCCGATTTGTGCCAGGCTGAATCCGGATTTGATGGAAGTATTCAGTGGTTCTCCGGATAAGAGTACGCCAAACGAAGAGAAAATGGCTTTGCCGATAATGGTAACCAGTGTAATGATGATGACAGGCCAGGCGTATTCTACCAATACAGCTGGATTCACCAGCATACCGACCGAAACGAAAAAGATAGCTCCGAAGAGGTCTTTTACCGGTTGTATGATATGTTCGATGTGTTCGGCCTCGATAGTTTCGGCAAGGATAGATCCCATGATAAATGCTCCCAGTGCTGTTGAAAACCCTGTGTAAGTAGCCAATACTACCATTCCCAGACAAAGACCGAGAGAAACAATCAGAAGAGTCTCGTTATTCATCAACTTCTTTGCTTTTTTGAGAAAAGCCGGAATAACGAAGATACCTATGAGAAACCACAGGATTAAAAAGAAAACGACCTTGAGCACACTTATCAGTAAATCTTCACCTACAAAGTCCTGACTCACTGCCATTGTGGAAAGAAGCACCATCATTAAGATAGCAATCAGGTCTTCCACTACCAGAGTACCGAATACGATACCGGTAAAACGTTGGTTACGCAATTCCAGATCATTGAAGGCTTTGATAATGATTGTAGTGGATGACATAGACAACATTCCTCCCAGGAAAATGGAATTCATGGTGCCCCATCCTAATAATTGTCCCACCAAATACCCAATGAGTAACATGCTGATTACTTCGGTGATAGCCGTAATAAAAGCTGTGGAACCTACATTCATGAGCTTCTTAAAGCTAAACTCCAGTCCGAGTGCAAAGAGCAGGAATATAACACCTATTTCTGCCCATATATTGATATTCTCAATATCTCCCACTGTAGGGAAAATATTAATATAAGGACCTGCCAGCAATCCGGCAATAATGTAACCTAAGACTAAAGGCTGTTTTAGCCATTTGAACAACAAGGTTATGATACTGGCCGATATTAATATCAGCGCAAGGTCGGCAATCAAAGTTGGCAAGTGTGACATTAGGTGTGGGTTTATTTATTATAACATTCCTGATAGATAATATGTTTCCATCTATAAAAAGATGGAAACAATATAATAAATAGCTGCAGCTAAGAGTCCACTGACTGGAATTGTAAGAATCCAGGCAGTCATGAGGCTTTTGGTTACTCCCCAACGAACGGCAGAGAGGCGTTTAGTTGCGCCTACTCCAATAATCGCTCCTGTGATAGTATGTGTGGTACTAACGGGGATTTTCAACATTTCCGTAATGTAGAGAGTGAAAGCACCTGCTGTTTCGGCAATCACTCCTTCCAGTGGGGTTACTTTGGTAATTTTTGTTCCCATTGTTTTCACTATCTTCCAGCCACCGGACATCGTACCGAGTGAAATTGCTGTGAAGCACGAAAAAGCAACCCAGTCGGGAAGGTCATTGATACTGTTGATGCCCATGCCCAATCCCATTGAATGGCCGGCTATCATGGCAGCGGCAATAATACCCATTACTTTCTGTGAATCGTTCAAGCCATGTCCGACGCTGAAGAGGGCGGAGGATACGAGTTGTAACCTCTTGAACCATTGCTCGGCTGTGTGGGGATGTGCGCGTCGGCAGATGTAGAGGACAAACAGGGTGAAACCGAAAGCAATGACCATTCCGATAAAAGGAGCCAGAAAGATAAAGGCTGCAATTTTAAGAATGATGTTAAGCTGAATTGCTTCAAATCCGTTTGCCATAATGGCAGCTCCTGCAAAACCTCCGATAAGGGTGTGTGAGGAAGAAGACGGAATCCCTTTCCACCAGGTAACCAGGTTCCAAGTGATAGCCGCTATAACTCCTGCTAATATAATGGGCAGGGTGATATATTGCTCTACCACAGTCTTGGATACTGTATTGGCGATACCGAATCCACCTATTATATATTTGGCAATGAAAAAGGCTACGAAGTTGAAGAAAGCAGCCCATATTACAGCTTGAAAGGGAGTAAGCACCCTGGTAGATACGATGGTAGCTATTGAGTTTGCTGCATCGTGAAAGCCGTTGATATAATCGAATATCAGAGCCAGAATGATGATAGTCACTAATAATTCCATGTGTTCCGGCTTGCTTTATGCGTACTTTACAATCAGGTTTTTGAGAATCTTGCCTACATGCTCTGCGGCATCGGTCGTTTTTTCCAGTTCATGCATGATCTCCTTTATTTTGATAAGTTCAATGCAATCTTTTTCCTCTTCGAAAAGTTTGGTGATAAAGAATTCGTATACATCATCCGCCTGGTTCTCGATTTCATGCAGTTTGGAACAATATTCACGGAGAAGAGTCGGTTTCTTACGGAATGTTTCGAGTTCGTCCATGGCTTTGCATATATAGATCGCTTCCTCCTGAATCAAACGGCTCAACTCTTTGCCATTCTCTGAAATAGGACGGGGATTGTAAATAGAGATTCGTTTGGCACAACTGTTTATTCCGTCAATGACGTCATCCATGCAGGAAGCTAAGTCATGAATATCTTCGCGGTCGAAAGGAGTGATAAAGGTAGTACCTAATTCATCAAAAATCAGGTGCGTCAGTCTGTCGCCTTCCCGTTCCAGGTCTTTGATTTTTTTGTAGTAGTCCGAACGTTCTGTAGGTGAGTCATGTTGCAAGCTTTCTATTAAAACAACTGATGCTTCGCAGAGCACTTCTGATAGCTGTTTCAGTAAAGGGAAAAATTTGGGCTCCTTTGGAGTAAACCGGCTAAAAAAAGAATTTTTCATAAGTGTAAAAACTTTAAATTGTTTTTTCTTCTCTATTTATATTAGTAACAAATGAATACAGATTATAGTTTGCTGTTTTTAAGATTTTAGTTTGGCACGTACTACCTCTATAATGGCAGGCAATACAGAGATAAATATGATGACTACAATCAGTAACTTCAGGTTTTCCTGCACAAACGGAAGGTCGCCGAAGAAATAACCAGCATAACAGAATACGGCAACCCAGAGCGCACCACCAACTAAATTATACATCATAAAATAGTAGTAATTCATCTTTCCCATTCCTGCTACGAAAGGTGCAAACGTGCGTACTATCGGGACAAATCTGGCTAGAATAATTGTTTTCCCACCATACTTTTTATAGAACTCGTGTGTTTTCTCCAGATAACTTTGTTTGAATATCCTGGAGTTGGGATTATTAAACAGCTTTCGACCGAAGAAATGTCCTATCATGTAATTGCAGGAATCGCCCAATACGGCAGCGGCAAATAAGATAATGACAAGTATATGCACGCTGATGGGCATATCGGGTAATGCTGAAATGGCTCCTGCAACGAAGAGTAAAGAATCACCGGGAAGAAAAGGAGTGACCACTAATCCGGTTTCACAGAAGATGATAAAAAACAAGATGGCGTATGTCCAGGCATGATAATCACGCACAATCATCACCATATATTGATCGATATGAAGTATAAAATCCAATAAAAAGTCCATTTTATATACTTTGGTTATTATTGTAATGAAAGAATGTTATAGGCTTCCAGACCATAGTGAATTTTCTTTTCACTCAAATGGTGGATGCAAACAGAAAGTGGGGCATAAAAGACTTGAATTGTCCTATGCCGAAAAAAGATATAAAATGGCTAAATGAGTATGTGTCCTAATGAATAGATATGATATCTATCGGAATATTTAAAAAGATTGGTATAATATGAAAAACCTGTCCATTGATTTTGAGGAAGTTGAATCTTTAGCGAGCTTAGCATGCGGATAGTGACAGAAGGAATATTGAATCTTAGTATTTTTAAGGGAGAGAGGTGGCGGAAGGAAAATGGATTTAAAACGCCGTTATCGTTATTGTAATTTTGCTTTCCGGCGTATTCTTTTGTCTTGACTAGTTTCTGTTCTTGATCCAGTTGTATAATGCTAGCTTTAGAGGTGTATGAATTGGAATAGGTTTGTATGCCGTTACTACCGGCTTCTAACCGGTATGCCTCTTGTGCTTCGTCGGAAATCAGATGGAATCCCCAACACAGAAATACGCCTAATAGTATACAAAATATGTACTTCATCATAACCGCCGCAAAGGTAGAAACTATTTTTATATGAAATACATATTCACAAGCATAATTAACAATTATATCAGTGATTACCAGGAATTATTCTTTGAAGTTGCTTATCGTAAATTTCATCGGAGTATATGTTATCCCATTGGTACATTGTTTCCCGGCAATTTTATCGAAGCCCAGACTTTGATAAAAAGGAATAGCGTATGTGGATGAATTAACCGTCATTTCATTTACCGGGCAATGCTTGATTGCAAAATTGAATAATTGTTTGCCGATGCCTTTACGGTGGTGTTCTTTTCCGATGAAGAACAGGGATAGATGCTTCCCTTCATTCTTCGTTCCCATAATTCCTACTAGATTTTCATTGTCAAAAGCCCCGTAAATCACTAATTCATTCATAAGTTGCTCACTAAAGATAAAACTTTTGAATGAATTCAAACCTTCTTCATCGAAGTCTTCCGCTCCACATTGTATATATACCTCCAATGCTAATGAGGTAGCCCGGTCGTATTCGGTCTTGTCTAATTTGCGTATCATGGCGATTGCTTTTATCATTAATTTGCCGGGAAATTTACTATTAATTCCCGGATATAACATTGGAATATGATTTCTTTTTCTTTTTTTTTGTAAAAGCTGTAGGGTATTTCCAGTCTGAGCGCTCTTATAAATAGAAACGTAATTTATTTACCTTTAAAAAGCATCAGTATGAAGAATGTAGAAAAACACTTGGTTGGATGGCTGTCAGTTTGTTTGCTGCTTTGTAGCTTTCCTGTGTGGGCGCAAGGAGATGCCGGAGATTATCTGACAATCGTTGGTATGGTGAAAGACAAGCAAAATAAAAAAGCTCTGGAGAACGTAAATGTATCTGTGCATGGCAGTAATATCGGCACTGTGACGAATGCGGAAGGAGAATTTGCTTTGAAAATCAAAAAAACAGAAGCGTCGCGCGAACTGGAGATTTCACATATAGGTTATGTAAATAATCATATCTCTCTGGAGAAAGAAACACCCTCTAAGTTGACGGTTTGGCTGACACCTCATGCCAACCTGCTGAATGAAGTGGTGGTGTTTGCTGAAAATCCACGTATGATTGTAGAGAAGGCAATCAGTAAGATTCCTCTAAATTATAGTGATAAGCGTGATATGCTGACGGGATTTTATCGGGAGACTGTACAGAAAGGGCGTCGGTATATTGGTATATCGGAGGTTGTGATCGATGTGTCCAAAACAGCCTACACTAATAGAAATACTAATCATGACAAAGTAAGGGTGGTGAAGGGACGTCGCCTGCTTAGCCAGAAAGCGAGTGATATCTTTAGAGCACGCAGTGGATAAATTAAAAAAGCAATCGAATTGAAACAGGGATAGTTTTCTTATATTTGAGGTCAATCATAAAGATGCTGGATGAACTGCTCATACTAAAAAAGATAAAAGGAGGTGACATGAAAGCGTTTGAGGAACTTTTTCGTCGTTACTATTTTCCTCTTTGCTGTTATGCGGCAGGTATGTTTGTCGAAAGGCGTACGCGTAACATGCGAATGATTCCTCAAAAGGTGGTATATACAATTTCTTATAAACCGTGGCAAGGGACTTATTACATACACCATATCCGTGGAGATCTTCATTTCAAAGTGAAACGGACAAAAATGCTGTTCGGCAGCCGGGATCTTCATATCTGGTTTGAGATGATTACTTGCAAGGTGGATACCGAACAAGTGGTCGTATTTCCCCGTACAGACAGATTGCCCACCCGTACCATCTTCTCTGACACCTATTTCAAATATGATGAGAACTTTTGGAAGGACTTCAACGTGATCCCATTGGAAGAGGAAATCAGTAAACTGATAGAAAAGATCTCTTTGAAGATAGAAGAAATAGGTGATTGATTTGTTTTGTCATTCAATGAGATTGCTGTACCTTTGCATCCGGTTTAAAAGATTGTATGTTATGGAATTACCAAAAGATCCGATGATGTTGTTCAGCGTCATCAATATGAAGTTACGTGATTGTTATTCTTCACTTGACGAACTTTGTGAAGATATGAATGTGGACAAGGATGAATTAGTGAATCAGTTGAAAGCCGTGGGCTTTGAATATAGTGTGGAACACAATAAGTTCTGGTAATCATTTTCTTGTTTATAACTTATAGATAAACTACTAAAAGTGCCTTCATCGCCTTTACAAAGGATATGGAGGCACTTTTTATATCTTATGCGCAGCTTCTCTCTTACTCTTTCTTGTTAATAAAAGCAAAATGCGGATTCCCGTATTTAACTTCCCCGCTCTTCTGCGTTCTAACTAATAAAGCTTAGAAAAAGAATTGATGATAAACGAGAATAAAATTCGTGAAGCTTGTGCCTCGAATCGCGAACGGGGATTCAAGATGTTGATGGACTCTTTTCAGGTACCGATATATAATTATATCCGTAGACTGGTCGTATCTCATGAAGATGCGGAGGATGTGCTTCAGGAAGTCTTTATTCGGGTGTTCCGGCATATCGATCAGTTTCGCGAAGAAAGTTCACTGTCAACCTGGATTTACCGGATTGCCACGAATGAGAGTTTACGCTTGCTGAACGGTCGTAAAGATGAGGGAGTTGTTTCTGCAGAAGATGTTCAGGAAGAGTTGATGGGCAAGTTGAAGGCTTCCGATTATATTGATTATGAAAATGAGTTGGCAGTGAAGTTTCAGGAAGCCATTCTAAGTTTGCCTGAAAAGCAACGGCTTGTATTCAACTTACGTTATTACGATGAACTTGAATATGAAGAGATTGCCCGTGTACTGGATAGTAAAGTGGATACACTAAAGGTGAATTACCACTATGCGAAAGAGAAGATTAAGGAATATATATTAAACAGATAGAATGATGAAAAAGGATTTTGATTTTGACGATATTGGTAAACGGACACCTTACCGTACCCCCGATGGATTCTTCGAGGACGTGCAACGAAAGGTGATGGAACGCGCCGGAGTGAAGCAACAGCGGAAATCTCACATGAAGCTGATTATTTCTACGGTGATTACCATGGCGGCAGTATTGATCGGATTTCTGTTTGTTCCATCTTTGAGACAGGCAGATGAGGCGAAAACGTCTTCTTCGAAAGTGTTAGCTAATGGTACAGAATCTGTAGATAAATGGATTAAAGAACTATCGGATGAGGAGTTGGAGGAGCTCGTCAACTTCTCTGAAAATGATATATTTTTGAATTAAGTAACTCAATTATTATTTTAAACGTGAAGATTATGAAGACTAAATTTATTTATGTAATTTTGGCTGTCCTATTGATGGGAAGCCAGATGACTTTGTCTGCACAGAATACAGATAACAAAGAAAAGAAACAGCGCCCTACACCGGAACAAATGGTGCAGATGCAGACTAACCAGATGGTGAAAATACTGATGCTGGATGATGCAACAGCTACCAAGTTTACTCCGGTTTATGAGAAATATCTGAAAGAGTTACGCGAATGTCGTATGATGTCCAAACCGAGAACCGAAAAAGCGAAAAAACAAGGGATGGATGCCAATGCTAAGCAGGAACGGTCGTCCATGACTGACGACCAGATTGCAACCATGTTGCGGAATCAGTTTACTCAAAGCCGTAAAATGCTGGATGTTCGTGAAAAGTATTACAATGAATTCAGTAAGATACTTTCGCAGAAGCAGATTCTGAAGATTTATCAGCAGGAAAAGATGAATGCTAATAAGTTTAAGAAAGAGTTTGACCGCAGAAAAGGACAGAAACCTGGACAAGGACACCACCAGGGACAAAGAACTCGTAGTCCGCGTTCAGACCAGAAATAAAGATTAGGTTTATTTTATTATAGTTTTATTTTACTAAATCAACACAATTTGAACATAGACAGCCATATTTATTCTTTTCAGTACCGTTTGATTACTTGTTATGTCTTGTTACTGATTAGTTTGACTGTTTTTGCTCAGTCCGGCAAAGAACGTTTTTCCGGTCGTGTGATTGATACTGAAACTTATCAGCCGGTACCGTTTGCTACGGTCCGGCTTTTAGCTTTACCGGATAGTACATTGTTGGGCGGCGGCGCTACGGATGCTATCGGTAAATTTCAACTTTCCGTTTCCATTCCTAATCATGCAACTAAAGCGAAGTCTTTATTATTACAGGTTTCATATATCGGATATAAGCCGGTTTTTCATCCCGTTTCCATTTCCAGCAAAAGTTCTTCTTATGAATTGGGGGATATAAATCTGACTCCGGAAAGTTATGCTTTGGATGAAGCAGTGGTAGTGGGGCAGGCTCCAATGGCGGTGACAGAGGGGGATACAACGGTATTTAACGCTTCTGCCTATCGTACTCCCGAAGGTTCAATGCTTGAAGAATTGGTAAAACAGCTTCCGGGAGGTGAAATAGATGCAGACGGTAAGTTGCTGATACATGGCAAGGAAGTAAAAAAGATTTTGGTGGACGGTAAAGAGTTTTTCTCTGATGATCCGAAAGCCGCTCTTAAAAATCTTCCTGTGGAGATGGTGGAGAAGTTAAAAGCGTATGAACGTCAATCAGATTTGGCACGTCTTACGGGAATAGATGACGGAGAGGAAGAGATGATTCTGGACTTGTCTGTGAAAAAAAATATGAAACGGGGCTGGATGGAGAATTTTATGGGAGGATATGGAAGTAAAGACCGTTATGAATTAGCCAATACCTTGAACCGTTTTCGTGAAAACTCTCAATTAACCATTATCGGGAATCTGAATAATACCAATAACCAGGGATTCTCGGAATTACAGAATGAATCTTCCAGTTCAACAGGCAATATCCGTAGCCGGATGGGACTGACTACCTCCCGCTCATTGGGGCTTAATGCAACTTATGACTGGAAGCGCGTTAAATTACGTTCAAATATTCAATATGTTGGCACCGATCGTTTGGAAGATAGCCGCACCACAGTCGACAACTTTCTCCGGGAAGATAAATCAATCAATCTGGGCACAAGTCATAGCCGGCAACAGAATCACGAACTGGTAGCCAATGCTTCTCTTGAATGGAAAATGGATTCTGTTACTACATTGATTTTCCGTCCTCAATATCGTTTCGCAGCCAATGATAGAGAGAATAATGGCTTTCAGGAAGGGTGGGGGAATGATGTGTTGCTGAATGAGAGAGAGTCCTCCGGCACTAATCATAATTCCCGGTATAATCTGGCACTGATGTTGCAGCTTAGTCGGAAATTGAGTCGTCTGGGGAGAAATGTTGCTTTGAAGGTAGACTATGGTGCTAATGCTTCAGCTACAGAGCGGACGAACCTTTCTACTACCCGGTACTTCAAAAATAATACGAAGAAGATTCAGAATCAGAAAATAGAGGATGATGTTGACGGATTCAATTACCGGGTGCAGTTGGTGTATGTAGAGCCATTACCGTGGCGGCATTTCCTGCAACTGCGTTACAGTTATCAGTATAGAGTGAACAATTCTGATCGCTTTGTCTATGACTGGGATAAGGAATTGGAAGAGTTTGCTCCTGACTTTGATGAAGAATCCAGTAACCGTTTTGAGAATCAATATAGTAATCATTTAGTAAATCTTGCGATACGTACCTCGCAAAAAAAGTACAATTATAATATTGGTGTTGATTTTGAACCTCAAAAGTCTGTTAGCCATTCATTGTTGAGTGATGCTCCCGAAGATCAGTTGGAAAGAACGGTCATGAATTTTTCGCCTACTGTCAATTTCCGCTATAAGTTTTCAAAACGCACCCGTTTGCAAATTGTGTATAGGGGAAAAGGGAAACAGCCTAATATACGTGATCTCCAACCTGTGACCGACCGTACCAACCCTTTGAATATCCGTGTCGGAAACCCTTCGTTGAAGCCTTCATATATGAATACTTTTACGCTGAATTTCAATTCTTACAATACCAGACATCAGCGAAATATGGTAGCTACCGCTTTGTTCGAGAATACCATTAACAATGTAACCAATCAGGTGACTTATGATAGTGAAACTGGTGTACGAACTACGTCTCCGGTCAATATGAATGGTAATTGGCGGGCCATGGGTTCTTTTTCTCTCAATACCCCTTTTAAGAATCGTAACTGGATATTTCGTACTTACTCCTATCTGCAATACCGGAATCAGAATGGCTATACAACCTTGAATAAAGAAGAACCGGTGAAAACTTCCGTACAGCATTTAACGGGACGCGAACGTCTACGGATTACTTATCGTACCCGCCAAATGGAACTTACAGGGCTTGTTGGCCTGACTTATAACAATTCTTATAATGACGTACGGGAGAAGCGTACTGAAACTTTTGATTATCAGGCAGGGACCGAATTGCAGCTTTATCTTCCCTGGGGGATGGAGTTATATAATGACTTGACTTATTTTCTCCGTACCGGATATGGTTATGAGGGTTATGCCAAAGCAAATTTCATGTGGAACTGCCAGCTGTCAAAAGCCTTTTTGAAGAGGAAACAGTTACTAATCCGCTTCAAAATATATGATATTCTTCATCAGGACATTTCCATGATACGCACGATAACCGCTACTGCCATTCGTGACACTGATTATAATGCACTGGGTTCTTATTTTATGGTGCATGCTATACTTCGTTTGAATATGATGGGAAAATAATTAGAAATTAAATCTTCATTAGTTCGAAAACCACAGCAGGGTTTTGATTGTTGTATGTCCTACGTATAAAAACAATGTAAGGCTGGCTGAATGTTTCGACTGATAAAAAAGATAAAAGATAAAGGTCGTTGGCGTATTTTTAAACTGAAGTTGATTGATGCCCGACTGTACTTTGTCAGTATCTTCGTAGGATTACTGACAGGACTTGTAGCTGTGCCTTATCATTACCTATTACAGTTTTTCTTTAATCTCCGTCACGATTTCTTTGATTCTCGTCCCAAATGGTATTGGTACATACCTCTTTTTCTTTTGATGTGGGGAATACTTGTATTCGTATCCTGGTTGGTAAAGAAAATGCCGCTTATTACCGGTGGGGGTATTCCACAAACACGTGGAGTTATCAATGGGAGGGTTGATTATAAACATCCTTTTCTGGAATTGGTGGCAAAGTTTGTAGGTGGAATACTTGCATTAAGTACCGGATTGTCTTTGGGGCGTGAAGGTCCCTCTGTACAAATAGGTTCGTATGTAGGATATCTGGTATCCAAATGGGGGAGGGTGCTTAGCGGTGAACGGAAACAGTTATTGTCCGCTGGTGCCGGTGCCGGGTTAGCGGCAGCTTTTGCTGCCCCATTGGCTTCGTCATTGTTGGTGATCGAATCTATCGAGCGGTTCGATGCACCTAAAACAGCTATTACCACACTTCTGGCAGGAGTAGTGGCAGGTGGAGTTGCCAGTTGGATTTTCCCGATTAATCCTTATTTTCATATTGATGCTATTGTACCGGGAATGACTTTCTGGGGACAAGTGAAATTGTTTCTTTTGTTGGCAGCAGTCGTTTCTGTTTTTGGAAAGTTCTTTTCTGTCACCACTCTTCAGGTGAAACGTATTTACCCTGGCATTAAGCATCCGGAATACGTGAAGATGCTGTATTTGCTTTTTATAGCTTTTCTAATTTCTATGGCCGAGTTTAATCTGACCGGAGGAGGCGAACAGTTCTTGTTATCCCAAGCTATGCATCCGGACACACATATCCTCTGGATTGTTGGCATGATGTTATTGCATTTTGTTTTTAGCACTTTTTCTTTTTCTTCGGGTTTACCGGGAGGAAGTTTTATCCCGACACTGGTGACGGGAGGACTTCTTGGACAAATAGTAGGATTGATTATGGTTCAACAAGGTGTTATTGCTTATGAGAATATCAGCTATATCATGTTGATTTGTATGTCTGCATTCCTTGTAGCAGTAATCCGTACCCCTTTGACAGCTATTGTACTAATAACCGAGATTACAGGGCATTTGGAAGTCTTTTATCCTTCCATTGTTGTAGGGGGATTAACTTATTACTTTACGGAAATGCTTCAGATCAAGCCGTTTAATGTTATTTTGTATGACGATATGATTCATTCACCGGCATTTACGGAAGAACCCCGTTATACACTATCTGTAGAAGTAATGAGTGGCTCCTATTTGGATGGAAAGATGGTGGACGAACTTCGTTTGCCAGAACGTTGTATGATCATTAATATACATCGTGATCGTAAGAACTGGCCTCCCAAGGGGCAGAAATTAATGCCTGGCGATCAGGTTCAAATAGAAATGGACTCACAGGATATAGAAAAATTGTATGAACCTTTAGTAAGTATGGCGAATATTTATTAAGTATTTCATCTTTAGATTCTGGTCCTTGATATATAAAAATAGCTGAAAGAGAGATTCTTCCAGCTATTCTTTCAGTATATTAAATACTTATTTTTTCTTATACCAATCGGGGTTTGTACCATATTTAGCCCAGTCTATAAATTTAGGATAGATTTCACTGATAGGTTTTTTCTCGTTTTTATCGAAGTTTTTTAATTCTGCAATATCATTTACATTGGCATTTGACAGGTAGAATGCAAAAGGGTAAATATTCTCTTGATCCGATACATAGTAGATACCTTCGTTAGGTTTTGAACGGTCGTCATATTGTCCGAAGAGGGAAGTATCTACTTTAGAAGTCGGTTTTTGCATTGGACTATGAACTTCCAGGCGATTACCTTCTTTACTAGGACGGTATATGAATGCATCGATTGATGTTTCCTGCTTTTTATTCGAGTTTTTATCTCCGTATTTGAATGTTACTTTATATTCGGCATTCGGGTTTGTTTTGACGTTATCAGTCAATATGATTGCATTACTTTCACGAGTAAATTTGTCAGCTCCCGAAGCTACAGTAAAGTCCTTTTCATTTTCTTTTCTAATAAAGTATTCAGTTGACTGTGCGTTTCCCTCATTTGAAAGAGTGAAACCTAATCCGTTAGTAAATACAGTCGATTTATTATATAAAGTTTTAAGCGTAAATGATTCGCTTAAAATTTCATTATATATATTGAAAACTTTTTGATAAGTATACTGAACCAATACGTCATTCATATCGTAATCACCAGCTTTAGGCCATTCATCTTCAAATGCGTATACACCTGTCTTTTCGATGGTTGTATTTAAATCTTCATCTACAGGAGGAACATTGGTGATTTCAGGATTGGCTTTTAAGGAGAACACAACATCTGTAAAGTTCTGGTCATCCATGAAATCTTCAAAAGCGATAGCAATGTTGTTGTTTTTATCTTTAAACATAGCCGTACGTACATCTATATTGCTATTCACTTTAGTGCTAAATCCTTTGGTGGAGCTAGCATAAAATCCTGCGGTTTGGGTATAGCTATTGAAGCCTGTAAAATAGGTGTTCCATGCGTTACATGCTAGAACAAAACCGATGCTATATCCTTTGGGGAAATTTGTCCCTTCCGGATGTTCAGGATCATCAAAATATTTTAGCTGTACAGCAGTGCCTTCTTTTACGCCTTGTGGAGAAGCTTGAAGGCTTCCGTTATTCCAAGTCATTTGAGTGTTTGGGAATATAGCATATACCTTTGCATCTTTCAGGCTAGCAGGAGCTTGGTCAAGTCGGTAATAGTAGTAGCCTAATGAACTGTTCCAACAGGTCCATCCTTTTAATGCGGTTAGAACTACGGCTGTTTCGTCTTTTTCAACATATAAATCGGCAGGAGTGCGAAATCCCTCTGGACAACTTCCTAATGTATTTAATACTTTATTTACAGTAGTACGCAATTCATTCATTTCAGATTTACTCAAAGTGAGTTTAGGATCGTTACCTTTATAAGCATAATCAATAACCCCACTACGTTTATCAAATGAGCCGAGATTAGTATTCCATCCTAGATTATTAAACCGATTTCCATCAAATTTTGTTGATTCTTTATAAGACGCTCTAGTCGTAGGCTGTTCATCTGTGTCTGATACCTTTAAAACACCGTTAACTATTTTTCCGGGTATTGCCTGTCTGGCAAAAGGTGATGTAGAAACGATATACACATTAGATACATAAGCCGGCAATTCTATTGTTGTAGTGAATTTGCCTTGTTCATCTGTCCATGCACCATCTAATGGCTGAACATTTTCTTTTAGAATAGTAGTGTTTTCACCTTCAATCAATGGATTTCCATCATAAATGGAGAAAGGAACTCTTGATTCAGAATTAGAATAGTCAATTTCTACTTGTACTTTTTGTATAGTAGAAAAGTTAGAGGGGTTAATTTCTGCTCCTGGAGCTTCTTGGTATAAGTCTTTATCACTGTCTACACAGCTGCTTACACCCATTGCAATAATCACTGTACATGCTAACCAAAATTTCTTCATATGTGTTGTTTTTTGTTTATGCAATAATTTAGTTCGTTTTGTTTTAAAAGAAACCTGTAAGCTCTTTAAAGTTCAAAAGCTTACGGGTGCAAAGATATATATATTATTCAATACAATCATAGAAAAGTTGAATAATTTTCAAAAATATGTTCTATAACTTGTATTTTCCAGTCTTTTTATCTCATTATTCCATACTTCTTAGCCATGCAATTTCTTCTTTCCATTTATTTTCATCTGGGGTTTCGAGTATTAACGGAATATTATCAAATCTGGAATCTTGCATCAATCTTTCAAAAAAAACTTTGCCAATCAATCCTTCACCAATGCTGTCGTGGCGGTCAACATGGGTGCCTAATGCTTTTTTAGAATCATTCAAGTGCATACCGCGGAGGTAATTGAATCCCACTTCCTTGTTAAATTCATCAAAAACTTTATCATATTCATTGACAATGTCGTAACCTGCAGTATAAGTATGACAAGTATCGAGGCAAACACCTACCCGGCTCTTATCGTTTACCCGGTCGATGATATATTTCAGTTGCCAGAACTTGCTTCCTAAATTACTACCTTGTCCGGCTGTGTTTTCAATAACGGCTGTCACTCCGTTTGTTTTTTCTAAAGCAAGATTAATGCTTTCTGCAATAAGCGACAGGCAATCTTCTGTTGATATTTTATTGAGAGAGCTACCGGGATGAAAATTTAAAAGTTTCAAACCAAGCTGTTCGCAACGTTTCATTTCGTCCAGAAAAGCGGCACGGCTTTTTTGAAGTCCCTCTTCCTCCGGATGCCCCAGATTGATAAGATAACTGTCATGTGGCAGGATATATTCCGGTTGGAAACCGTACTTCTCACAATTCTCTTTAAAGAGGTTGATACTTTCTTTCGTTAAAGGTTTACTTACCCATTGACGTTGATTCTTGGTGAATAATGCAAAAGCATTTGCTCCTATTTCGCGCGCATTAATGGGGGCGAATTCAACGCCACCGGATGCGCTAACGTGTGCTCCGATATATTTCATATTTTGTTTTTTAATCTGATTCCAGTTTGCAAATATAACATTTTTGGAAGAACTAATGTTTGAAAAAACAATTAGGGTAGGTCGACTGCACCAAAAATGTTTTAATAGGAGTGGAGATGAACTAAATGGTAGCTTCCAATAGTTAGTAAGAGGTAAGCTGTCTTAATGCAGTATTTAACTTCCTGTTTTTTACTAATAATACTTTGAACTGCATTCTAGTTTACGTTCCACAACTGTTGAACGTAAATTCATAGGAATGAAGAAAATAGCAGTTCCAAGAAGAGTTACTAAAAATAGTATTGCGTTAGATTAATCCTTGTAACTATGAATTTAGTTCAAAACGCTCATAGAAAGGAAAAAAGTGAAATAAAGTTTGTAGTTCTTAATTTAACTTTCTATATTTGCGATATCCAGCTAGCTCCGGAGGGGGCGGTGGGGTGTTTTTTTTATTTAAGAAAGGCGTTTACCAAACGTTATCTTCTGAACTCAAATCTCGCAAATTTGAAATCTACAAGAAGATAAGGCAACGGAAGCGTTCACTAAGGATGTGTTATCAAACATTGTGCTTTGCATAATGTTCTGTATATCTCGTCTTGGCGTGGGCTAGCTGTGTTGCTTATCCTTGTAGATGGGCAATGCGAGAGCCTGAGTTCGGGATAAGCAGAAGTACAGACTCCCATGCCTTTTTTTATTTACTGCTCAATCCGGGGAGGCTATAAGCCATAAATAACATGCAAATGAATTATCATGCTCCCAATTCTTTGTTTTCTTATTTGAATGTAGCCTTTATTAAAAGTATCGGCTGTTTATGTGCTCTTTTCCTATGTATGGCTAGCTACGCGCAGGATGTCACTGTACGAGGAAAAGTTTCTACTCATGGAGAGGAAATGGCAGGTGTGACTATTGTTGTGAAAGGTAGCAATGGACAGCAGGGCACAGTAACCTCAGTTAATGGCAATTATTCATTGAAAGTGGATAGTAAAGGAACTCTTATCTTTTCGTATATTGGTTGTGAAACAATGGAGGTTCCGGTAAAAGGGCGTACTACGATCAATGTGGAGATGAAAGAAACTTCTTTGGCTGTTGATGAAGTAATCATTACTGTGCCTTACGGAACTGTTAAGAAATCTACATTTACCGGTTCGGCCGGAGTTGTTGATAAAAAGTTGATTGCGTCATCACAAGTAAGTAGTGTCTCAAAAGCATTACAAGGAAGTGTGGCAGGTTTACAATCATTCTCAACGAGTGGACAACCCGGAGAAGATGCTAGTATCTATATCCGTGGTATTGGTTCGGCCAATGCATCTACCACTCCGCTTTACGTAGTGGATGGCGTTCCCTACGACGGTGCTTTGTCTTCCATTTCTTCACAGGATATTGCTTCTATTACTGTGTTGAAAGATGCTGCGGCTGCTACGTTGTATGGATCGCGTGCTGCAAACGGTGTAATCATGATTACCACCAAACAGGGAGTCGAGTCTGCTCCGGTTATCGAGTTGTCTGCTAAATTCGGTTTTTCAAGTCGTGCGGTAAGAGATTATGACCAGTTAAGTACCAATGATTATTTTATGTTGCAATGGGAAGCTATGCGTAATAAATATATAAACGATGGTCATTCGGCAGAAGATGCTGCACAGCGATCTTCATCCGAGTTAATATCTGCTATTGGCATTAATCCTTATGGAAGCAAATATGTCCAGCCGGTTGGGGTAGATGGTAAATTGGTGGCAGGAGCTACACCATTGTGGGACGACAGTTGGGAGGATGCTTTAACGCAAGACGCACACTATACGGATTTAAGTGCTCGAATTTCAGGTGGAAGTAAGAATACGAAATATTACTTCTCGTTGGGGTATCTGGACGATCAAGGGGCATATATCTGTTCTGGCTTCAAGCGTTATACATTGCGTTCTAATATCACTTCCGATCTGCGTGACTGGTTACAGGTGGGTTTGAACGTTTCGGGTACCCATTCTATTCAGGATTATCCGAAGCAGGATGATACTGCAATCGGTAATATTGTATTGGCTGCACGTTCATTACCTTCATTCTATCCGGTTTACGAGCGGAATCCCGATACCGGTGAGTATTTGCTCGGTGACGATGGAAATAAAATCTATGATTACGGAAATTATCGCAAGAGTTCTTACCGCGGTTATAATTTTGTTCAATCTATGCCCTATGACAAGAATGAGATAAAGAGGGATGCGGCTTCGGTACGCGGATATTTGCAGATTGCTCCGATTAAGGGATTATCCTATAAGATGTCTTTGAGCATAGATTACAACAGTAAATTTTCGCATGATTATACTAATCCCACTTATGGAAAAGAACCTTTGGTAGGTTCGGTTAGTAAGCGCAATTATCGGACTACAGGTATGACATTCAATAATGTGGTAAATTGGGAGCATAAATTCAAAGAACTCCACAATATTCGTTTGATGGCAGGTCAAGAATATTATGAGTACAATACTTCCAACTTCGGAGGATCACGTTCCGGTGTCATTACTGATGGCTTTTTTGAACCGGACGCAGCTTCTACATTGACAGGTTTCAGTGGAAATAGCGATCAGTATAAATTACTTAGTTATTTCGGAAGTGCCGAATATGCTTTCAATCAGCGTTATTTCTTATCGGCGTCCATGCGTACTGATGGATCATCACGTTTTCATCCCGACAATCGTTGGGGAACATTTTGGTCGTTTGGGGCTTCCTGGAAAATTCATCAGGAGTCTTTTATGAAAGGTGTTGCTGACAAATGGCTGTCAAACCTAAGTATTCGTGCCAGTTATGGTGCTCAGGGAAATGATAATGTGGGTTATTATGCGTATCAAGAATTATACGGTATCGGTAGCTTCTTGGGTGAGACTACTCTTCACGCTTCTCGTCTGGCAACTCCTGATTTGTCGTGGGAAACGAACTTGAACTTTAATGTCGGTTTGGACTTCGGTTTTTTGAATAACCGCATCAATGGTACGATTGAATACTTTAACCGTGCGTCCAAAGATTTGCTGTTCAGCCGTGATTTAGTACTTTCCTCCGGTTTTAGTTCTATTGATGCCAATATTGGAAAATTGAAAAACTACGGTTGGGAATTTACTGTAAATGCTACACCTGTATTGACTCGTGACTGGACATGGCGGTTGTCGGTTAATATGACGACTTATAAAAACAAAATAGTGCAGTTGCCCACGGAAGTAATGTGGCAAGGTAGTAAGAAATGGGTACAGGGTGGTTCATTGTATGACTTTTGGTTGTATGAATGGGGTGGTGTAGATCCCGAAACCGGAAGTGCGCAATGGGCTTATTATGATGCTGACGGCATGAGGCATTTAACAGATGACTATTCGGCTCTGACTTCTGATAAGAAGGTAAAAGCTGGTAGCTCTTTGCCGAAATTAAGTGGAGGTTTCCAGTCAGATCTTACATGGAAAGATCTGTCATTATCTATGTTGTTCTCTTATGGTATCGGTGGAAAAATCTATAATAATGATATAACGATGCTGATGAGAGTAAACGGTGGTAATGGAGATAGTATGAGTAAAGAACTCTTGAACCGTTGGACACCAGAAAATACAAATACAAATATTCCCCGGTTGACACAGGATGGTACAAGCAAGTTTACTTCCTCGTCTACACGTTGGCTGGTAGATCGTTCTTTCCTTCGTTTAAAAACAATAACACTCAACTATAACTTACCGAAGAAATGGTTGCACCCACTGACTTTGAAAGATGCAAGCGTATTTGTGCAAGGTGAAAATATGCTGACATTCAGTAAGCAGCAGGGACTTGATCCGGAACAGCCGGTCAGTGGTATGGCTTCTTTCCGTTATCCGGCTATGAAGACAATTTCATTTGGTATCAATGTAAAACTTTAAAATGAATACAACAATGAAGATAAAACTTAAAAATGTATGTGGACTTATTTTGATGGTATGTGCAGTGGTGTCATGTGATTTAGATACTACTCCTACCACTTCATTGGATGCTCCGAATGTATATAAAGATACGAAGAATGCGGAACGTGTGTTGAGGGGCGCATGGAACTATATCTTTAATACGGGCTCCACTTATGCATCTATTGGTATGGGTTCCATAATGTTAAATGACGATTTTGCCGGTTCAGACGCTGTCAGAACAAGAAGCTATGGTTTCTCCGGCAGTTATAACCTGACAAACGGATATTCACGCGGCGAGTATAATGGCGTGCTTTGGGATTTGATGTATGATCCGATTAATAATTGTAACGGCATATTGAAGTATATAGACGATGTGGCGGGAACTAAAGAAGATAAGGCCAGGATCAAAGGACAGGCATTGGCTACACGTGGGTACGCATATATGATTTTGGCTACACATTATTCTTTTGCCATCGACAAAGATCCGAATGCTGTTTGCGCTCCAATATATACTGAACCAACAGATAACGAAGTAGCTTTGACAGGAAAACCTGCTTCTAGTGTATCAGAAGTTTTTGCTCAAGCTCTGAGTGATTTGGAAGATGCCTTGTTGTTTATTCCTGAAAACTATTCACATGGGAATGATGCGAATGCCCAGTATCAGATTGATTATTCTGTTGCATTGGGCTTGTTGGCACGTACTCATCTATATGCTCGTAGCTGGCAGAAGGCGTATGATTATGCGACGGATGCTTTAGCTATCAATTCTTATTTAATGAATGAGAATGAATATAAGAGTGGCTTTAATGATTATACCAATAAAGAGTGGATGTGGGGATTGTCATGTACAATTGACGATAATATGCCCTGTTATCTGTTTTATTTCAAGGATTGCACATCCGATGGTTATACAAACCTCAATGCCGATCCTTATTTCAAGGAAGAGTTTGAAGATGGTGACTACCGTAAGGATTTATTCGATTGGGGACAGACGGCTTATGGAGACTGGGCTATGTTGAATAAGAAATTCATATTTAAAGACCTCGACAATATGTTGGCGGATTTAGTATTGATGCGTACTTCGGAGATGTATTTGATTAAAGCTGAAGCGGCTGCTCATTTAGCAGGTAAAGAGGGTGAAGCACAACAGTTGTTACAGACTTTGCGTAATGCCCGTATGAAGGAAGGTAAAACTGCGCATGCAGTTACGGAAACCGGTGATGCGTTGATACAGGAAATATGGAAAGAGCGTCGTAAAGAATTGTGGGGTGAAGGTTTTGCTTTGACTGACCTTATCCGTAACCAACAATCAGTGGAACGTAAGGAATATGATGGAAAGATTACTGTGGGTGGCAAAGAAATATCGGTTAAGGGACATACTATTATTAGTTTACCGGATAATACTCCTTTTGTTCCGAATAGTAAATATTATCTGTTCCGCATTCCTGAAAAGGAAGAGTTGCAGAATACCGGACTTTATTCGAAATATCCGAGATTGTCTATTTATGATTTATAAATCCGTATAACTATAAAACCAGTCCCTTCTTCTTTTGATAATCAAAAAAGAAGGGGCTGATTTTGATATAAAGAGCATTGATTAAATTTCAAAATTAGGCAAATAGTCTGTCAGCACTTTACTAACTTGTTTCCCTTTTACTTGGTCAATAACAGTCGTCGCACCTTCCTTTTTACCTGCATCATAGTTTAAGGAAACTTTTTCCACTTTATTACTAACGTGAATAGCGGCTTTTCCTTTTTCCGTAAGGTTGCAAGTGATAGTCCAGTCACCTACTTGAATGGTATTGCCTTTGCGAACTAACTGCATATCCGGGCGATTATTTCCATGTATATCCATAACCGTTAAGAAACGGGCGGTTTTGCAAGGAACTGTTGTAGAAGAGAAATGCCAGTGATTAGGATATTTCACCGCTTTTCCTTGTGCATTCGTTACATTTTTCCAGTTGGTCGGAGCACAGAAGAAAGTATCTACCATTGCCTGTTCCGTTTTTGCCGAACTGAAAAGATGAGCAACAGAGATGCCACCGGCTTTATTTCTTCCGGTTACTTTCACTTCATTGGTCAGTTCCAGTATTTCCATCGGTAATTCTACAGTATGTAAAAGGTAACTCCATGTTACAGCTTCTTTTCCTTCCAGCTCATCATAAATCACGAAAATTCCGGTAGTTCCCAATTGGATGATATGACGGCGGAACATATCCAATTTATTCTCATCCCATCCTTTTTCAGGCGTATATTGCGTACCGGATAGTTCGCCACGTTTCAGCCATAGGGGAGAAGTCACTTTGCCATAAGCATTGGAAGCATCTCCTACCATATAAGCGATTTTTTCTCCTTCATACCAACGCGGGATCCAGCCATATCCTTCTGTTCCAATCTTTTGAGTCATTCCATTTACCAAAATACTGTTGTGTGCACGGGTGTTACGGTAAGAATACATACAATGATCGTCCGTAAAACCAGTACGATGTCCGCTGCTGTAAAAAATGGCTTTACCCCCATAGAATGTATTGAAAGCATTCTGATTGGCTAGTGCATGGGAAGTGGAACCATAAGAACTGGAGCGGAACGATAACATGGCATTCCTGTCTATATCTCCCAAAGAAGTATTCATCGTACCGATTCCTGTTTCATTGAATACTTTCGCCATGGGTAGCTCGGCAAGAGTATGTCCTTCTTTGGGGAGAGTTTTCTTGGTTGTACAACGATACCAGGTCAAATCTCCGGATTTTCCGAGGAAAGTCTTTTCCATAATATCCGGTTCTTTTTGCAGAATAGTACGTACATAAGCGGCCGCCCACGGATTATTACATTCACGTGCCAAGGCATCCGCATAACCTACTCGTGTACCGTTCGGCTTCATCTTGCTCTCGTGTGAATTGCCTTGTCCGGCAGATTTTGAGAATGGAGGCTGCTGGTAGATGACGTAAAATGCATTGTTGTTATACCACGGATCAGCGAAGAAATCGAATCCGCTGATACGGGAGTAGAAAGCGGGAACTTCAATCAATGTGCGAAGATTAACCTGGAAATAGGAATCACCATTGTGCCATCCTCCGTCAGCGTTGAGGCCCGGAAGACGGGATACCCATTCATTGTAGCAATAATCCACCCAGGTGGAAGCCATCGGTAGCTCACCATACGTAGCAAATGCCGCCATATTCAAGATACGGAAAGTCATTTGCCAGACATGATTATCAGCAATGCGGTTTTCCAAGTGATTGACATATTCATGATAGAACTTCTTTCCATTGTCACGAATCGTTCTTAGAAGTAGTTTTCTCTCATCCGGAGTCAACAGATTGTACCATGCATCATACGCTGAAGTACTCATGGACAGAATAGTAGAACGATTGAAATCTCCGGCAAAGTATTTACTGTTTTTCCAGGAAAGAATTTCGGAAAGCCGCTTTATACCTTCTTTGTAGTATACCTCGTCTTTCGTTAGCAGGTAAGCGCGTACCATGGCTTCGATATTTGCTTCTTCACGGTCTACAATCTTACGACTTTCCCGAATCAGGGCAGAACGATATTGAACAATGTTTGTCAGCTTGACAACCTGGGTTGTATCAATTTCTTCTTCCAGATGTTTCAGCGGGTGGTTCAGGCATTTATCGGCTTTTCGGATATAAGCCTGTGCCTCCGGATTGTTTTTATTCCGTTCGATGATATTATCCCAATCTTCGGTATCAAGCAAGATGCGGGGATGGTTTTTTGGTAATTTGGCTAATACTTCCTGTAGAGAAGGAGGGCTGAATGTACGTATGTGTTCGTCTATATAAAAATGATAAACAGGTGACCATTCTTCTTTTCCTTCTTTGTCAATGTAGGCATGTTGCCAATACCATTTCCCTTTTTCAAAGAGTTTGAATGGGTTGAAAAAGGCCCATTTTCTTTCGGCGGTAATCACTTCCGATTTGAATTCGGGGTCGCGTGCGATACGGATGCGGTAGGTTACTTCCGGTTTGTAGTCCTCTTCTTCAACTCCGTCCAATACGGCACCGAGGTGCGGGAACTTATCCGGCCACATAAAACGCGGAGGATTGACGGTAATATGCTGTCCGTCCAGGGGCGAAGGCGTTTCGCGGACTTCATGCATCAAGGTCTGTTGAGTCAGATGCATGATTCCTTTTTGTGCATACCCGTTGGCGAATAGCAAAAGGGTGAACAAGAGGAAAATAGATATTCGTTGTTTCATCATATAACTTTGCTTTTATTATTCATCGCTTTGTTGTTCAGCGTTGTTTGAACAAATCTTTCAGACAAATAGTCTTGTTATTAATCAGTGGACGTGCCCAGAAACCAATAAAGGTGATATATCCTACGAAAACAAGGATAAAGAGCATACCCGTGCGAAGTGATGTTGCATCTGCCAGCGTACTTACAATCATCGGACCACCGGCACCACCTACAATTGCCGAGCATAGTATACCTGCGAATGAACCGTGGTGCTGTGACGCAGAGTTCAGTGCTAATGAGAATACGATGGAATACATCATGGAGATACTGAAGCCAACAGCTGGGAAAGCGAGCATAGATACTTCTTTACTTCCGAACAATGCTGATAATAATAGAATGATCGTCAGAATTCCGGAAATCTGTAACAATCGTTTGCTGTCAATCAACTTGAGTAGGATCATGCCTACCAGACAACCGGCTGTCATCAATCCCCAAAAATAGCTCACGGCTTGTGCACCGTCTGTTTGCGGGTTAACTCCATGGTATTGTTCCAGGAAGGTACTCATAAAGATTGAAGTTCCTTGTTCCGTGCTTACATAGCAGAAGATTCCCAGGAAAAACAGCCATACATATTTCTGTTTGAATAAAGCCAGATATGAATCTTTAGATCCGCTTTTCTCGTCTTCTTTCAACTCGATTTTGGGAAAACGGGATACACCGACAGCAATCAGCATGACCAATAGCAGGATTGTAAATACCCAATAAAGAGATACCCACGGCATTTCCCGTGGAGTGACATCGGCCAACAAGTCGATAAAGAAACCCTTACCTGCTGTATATGTCGCCGGATTAAGTTCGCGAATCAGATAAGTATATACCAGAGGACTTAGGAAAGAAGCAATGCCAAACATAAATTGCGCCAATTCAGCGATAAATGCATAGTTTTCTTCTCCTCCTACGGTACGTTGGAGTGGATTCAATACCGTTTGTAACATGGCCATTCCTAACCCGATGATGAAAGAAGAAGCTAATAACATTGGATACGTGTGCATGCAGGCAAACAAGATGGTACCGATGAACGGCATCAGAAACCCACCGAATAATACCGGCTTTTCACCGAAACGGTCAATGAGCAATCCGGCAGGGATAGACATGATGGCATAGGCCAGGAAGAAAGAAGTCGGGATAAATCCCGCCATTGCCAGGTCGCTTAGATTGAAGTTGTGGATAATATCCGGAATGAGTGGACCTAGAATATTGGTGATAAACGAGATGGTAAACCAGAACGCCATAATCAGCGCCAGCATTCCTAAATTTTTTCTCATAATCTTAAATAGTTGATAGTTGATAAATGATAACTGATAGATGGAAGTTGATAATTAATGATGATTGAGTATTTGTATGTTGGAATAACTTTCATTTACTAACTATCATTTATCAACTATCAACTATCATTTATTTTTGTTTTCATTTGAAAAAGAGTGAAGCAGCTCCAATACTTCCGGCCTTGTTTCCAAGAGCGGCAGCTATGATTTGAGTATTCACGGCGCAGTCGGGGATAGCGTAACTGCGGGCTTTTTCACTTACTTTTTGAATATAAAAGTCTCCGGCTTCGGAAAGTCCTCCACCGATCACAATCTTTTGAGGGCTGAAGATATTGATAAACCCTGCAATTCCGTGTCCCAGAAAATCGCAGTGTTCTTCCAGCGATAGTTGTGCAATCTTATCTCCTTGTTTGTAAAGGCGGACGATCAGTTCTCCATTAATCTCTTCATCCGGGTAGGAGATACCTGCGTCTATTATCCGTTGACTGAAACGGCGTACCAAGGCAGAAGTGGAAGCGTAATGTTCCAGACAGCCGACGGAACCACAGGCACAAGGTTCGCCATTGGCAATGAGAGGCACGTGCCCCAGTTCTGTCCCCCGGTTGGCATAACCGTTGAACAATTTGCCATCAATGACTACTGCACCGCCAATGCCTGTTCCTACTGTTAGGAAAACAACATGAGTGGCTCCCTGTCCGGCTCCATACATTGTTTCTCCTAATCCCATCAGATTAGCATCATTTCCCAATAAAGCCGGGAGTCCGGTTTCCTTTTCAATACGGTCTGCCAGATGTATGTTTTCCCAACCGTTGATGTTTTCCGCACCTCCTAGAACAATACGGTTTGTAGAATCTACGATGCCTGGTGTACCAATTCCTATACCATTGATTTTGTAGCCTTGTTCTTGTGCAAAAGCTTTTACCTCATTGATAGCAGTAACCAACTGTCCGATGACAGCTTCTGCTGATACATCGGCTTTCGACGGTAACTTCCCTTGAAAGTAAAATACGCCTTCATTATCAATTAGGGCGTATTTTACAGAAGTTCCGCCAAGGTCAATTCCTATAGCGTATTCTTTTTCCATATCACCAAGTAATACTTAATACATAATACTTAATACTTAAAAAAATCACACTCTCTCTGCCCAAATCGGTGAACTCCAAGCCCATTGTCCGTCACGTTGGCGAACGCGTACATAGTAGTAATCCGTATCACGCTGCGGCTCTTTATCTTCCATGTAGTGTTCCAAAGTGAAGCAGCTTTCCGGCATAGCACGATTGAAGAGGATTGCCTCGCTCAACCAACCGATCATGAAGTGTGAGCGTGAACCTTCGAGCAATTCGCCCAATGTATGTTCAAACTTCTTGCCATTGAATTCGGCAATGATCTTGCCGTCTTTGGGCATTTCCACATCCAGAATGACGGCTTGCATGGCTGCTGTAGTTGTATTCGGATTCTTGCTGCTGTACATATCCAATTCCGTTTCCTTGTCGCCAACGGATACAATACGGTTGACATGCGTGTGGAATTCAGTTTCACCTTCTTGCGGAGAAGTGAACGCTGCGCCACGGAAACAAGGAGTTACACTATGGATCTGTCCTTTGTCTACTGACAGTTTGCCCTGCCAATGTACGTATTTCTCTTCACGATTCCAACCAAAATCAACTTTAACTTTGCAACGTACCGTATCACCTTCCGGAGCAATCGGAGTCAGAGGGCCGTTCATGCGAGCTAAAATCTGTCCATTCTTGACAATATCCACGTAGTCGATACAGCTTTCACCTGTGACGTTCAGATAGATACGGCGGCTGTTACCGCGAACTACGTCACCCATGAAAGCGTCGTTGAGGCGGAAGTCAATAATAATTTTATCACCGGTTGCGGCACATACGTGGCGGGTGCGGAGAGCTTCCCAAATAGCGTCGCGAGTCAATGACGGAGCCATGACACCGATACGACCGTCGCCATAGCTTCCCGGATAACCGGAATGTTGGTCGGTAGAAGCCATAATACCGAATTTGTTACCTAATTCAAGACCATATTGAATGGTTCCTTCCCATTGGCGCGGACCCATGTCGTGTAGATAAGGATAGTCTCCCTGGTCGCTTTCTGCCAGACCGTGGCGGGAATACATTTCTACGAATGGGGTAATATCTCCTTCGGTAAAGCATTTCCAGTTGTAACCACGATAGCCACCCTGATAACCCATGTGATGCGGAGTGATAAATACTTTGTGGCCTTTTGCCTTCTGTTTCCAGTCTTCGATAGAAGTACATTCCACAAGCGGTGCGTCAAGATCATAATTCAATGCAACATGGTCACCATGTTCCATGCTGTGGGCTTCGTATCCGACAAAAGTAAGGAATTCACCTTCTTTATTGTATTCATTCGTCATTTTTACGTACTTCTCATAACCGCCTTCACGCAAACGTTTGAAAGCTCCCGTGTGGTAATCGATTACCCATTTCAGGCGGGGATCATCTGCTCCGGGAATATCCGGCCACATAGCATGAGGAGTGACACTGACAAAATCCAATTGTGCTTTCGCTGCTTCAAAAGCATCGCGCATGTCGCCGTGTCCATATGTGATGTTGCAATGGTTGTGTAAGTCGCCCCAGTACATTTTGAGGTTACTGGCTGACGGCATAATTTTTTTTGCTTCTTTGCTTCCAGCTGTGCAAGAACCCAGTAAACTGCCTGAAGCTGCCAATCCGAGGAAAGACCAGCCTGTGTTTTTTAAAAACTTTCTTCTATCCATGGTTTTATCTAATTTATTCGGTTATGAGGCACGGATTACACGGATTTCACGGTTTTTAGAATGATGATGAGGTAAAACAACAGCGTTCATCCGTGTAATCCGTGCCTAAATTTATTATGTAAACTAATTATGAAGCATATTAATTCTTATTGATATGTCCTCTTCTTAGCGGTTTTGCATTTGCCGACGATCACCTTTAAAGAGGACTTTTTCCTTTTCATCCGGGTCAGTATCTTTGTACTGTTTTTGAGTATCCTGAAGCAGCTCTATCAGCTCTTCTTGTACTTTAGCATACTCCGGTTTGCCGAAGACGTTGTTCATCTCTCTCGGATCAGCTTTCATGTCATACATTTCCCATTCGTCAATATCATTGTAGAAATGAATCAACTTGAAATCTTGTGTACGGATACCATAGTGACGTTTTACAGAGTGTTCTGCAGGATATTCGTAGTAGTGGTAATAAGCTGCTTTACGCCAGTCGGCCGGGGTTTTTCCTTCGTTGACCAATATCGGTTTCAAAGAAGCTCCTTGAATATCTGACGGAATATCTACTCCGGCAAAGTCTAGGAAGGTAGGAGCAAAGTCTACATTCATACTGATTGCATTACTGGCACTTCCTGCTTTGATTGCTTTCGGGTAACGGATGATAAGAGGCATACGCTGACATTCTTCATACATGAAGCGTTTGTCAAACCAGCCATGTTCGCCAAGGAAGAAACCCTGGTCGGAGGTGTAGACAATGATTGTATTGTCCAGTTCACCAATCTTTTCGAGATAATTCAGTAGTCGGCCGATATTTTCGTCTACTGCCAGAACCGTAGCCAGATAATCGCGCATATATTGTTGATATTTCCAGCTGATTAAAGATTTGCCTTTCAAGTCACCTTTGCGGTATTCGGCAATGCGCCCGGCGTATACAGAATCCCATTTATCCTGAACTTCAATAGGCATACGTTTATATACACTATAAAGACGGTTGGTTGTATCTTTCAGCATCTCTTCACGAGTCATCAATTTGAGATCCCAGTCGTTTGTCAACGTGTGTTCGATAGACATATCCTGCTCACGAGCAGCTCTTCCACGACCTTCGTAGTCGTCGAACAGATTAGCCGGTTCCGGGAAAGTGGTATTGTTGAATATACCCAAATGACGGGGAGCAGGCATCCAGTTACGGTGTGGGGCTTTCTGGTGATACATCATGCAGAAAGGCTTGTTCTTGTCACGTCTTTCGAGGAATTTAATTGCTTTGTCGGTAATAATATCCGTAGCATATCCTTTTTCTACGATATGTTTTCCGTCTTCCCAGAAATCAGGATCGTAATAGTCGCCTTGCTCATGTTGACCGCTAAGGATACTCCAATGGTCGAAACCTTGCGGTTCGCTGATGAGGTGCCATTTGCCGATCATGGCAGTCTGGTATCCGGCTTGCTGAAGAAGTTTGGGGAATGTCTGCTGATCGCCGTTGAATGTACTTGCATTATCGGTAAAACCATTCTCGTGACTGAACTTGCCGGTGAGGATGCAAGCGCGTGAAGGTCCCGAAAGAGCATTGACAGCGTAACAATTATCAAAGCGAATACCTTCGTTGGCAATCCGGTCCATATTAGGAGTTTGGATTAGATTTCCTCCATAACAGGACATCGCTTGAGTGGTGTGATCATCCGTCATCATGAAGATAATGTTCGGTTGTCTGACTTCTTCTTTCTTTTGGCTGTTGCAAGAAACGAGGTTTAATGCTGCCAATGGGAGGAGTAGGGTAGAGGAGGTGTAATAGTTTTCCATAATGATGAAGAAGCCTCTCCCAAGAAAAGGGGCAGGGAGAGACTTTGAGGTTTTTTATAGTTTGTATTTTAATGACTGTTTCTTTCCGTTTACTTTCACTTCTACTTCCAGACCGTTTTCATCGAACGCTTTGTTCTTGAATTTAGCGTCAAATTTAGGGGCATCTGCGCTTTTCTTAACCGGGTAGATAACAGTGATGTAACGTACAGCTTCTTCACCGTCTTTTCTTACGTTGAATGATACATTCATACGTTTGTAGCGTTTGCGATAAGCTGTTGAACACCATCCCGGTTCTTTCTTCATACTCATGCCGGCAGGACCGAAGCATTGCAGTTTCATGTTGCTTCCATCCTCAAACTGTGTCAGGAATGTCATGTCTTCGCGGCTGTTGGCAATTTCTCCTTTCGGCATCTGATAGTGAAGATTGATAGAACCTTTACCGCTACCTACCATTTCATCTACAATGACAAAGTAAGTGTTATTAACGAAGAAAACAGAACGGCGGTGTTTCAAATTCTTATAACTCGGATTTTCAGTTACTAAAGTCTGGATAGCACCTTCCGGTTGCCACAACTTAGTAACAGATTCTGTTGTATCGAGATTCTTATTATCCAGGGTTACTGTGTTGTGAACACAAGTCTGACGGTGCCAGTTGCGTTGTTCCATTACTTCGCCTTCACCGGCGTATACATACGAACCTGAATCCGGGAACAAATTCTTACCGTTGAACCAAAGTTCAAATGTTCCGTTGTCCGGCTGACAGTGCCAGAAAGCTTTCGGACCTGCCTTTACTACCATTTGGGTAGCATCCATTCCCCATGAATTACGGAATACAAAAAAGCCTGATTTCAGGAAACCTTTAGACATATAATCCGGCAATGCACCTTCTTTTCCTTCTGTAGCAAAGTATTTGATTGTCTGGTTCTTCGGGAACAGTTTACTCCATGACTTGTAGTTTTTCACCATTTCTTTCTTTGTTGTCAACTTGGCGTCGCTGAAACATGGATTAGTGTAATCAGGGAAAGAAATGTTTGCATAGAACATAATCATGTTTTCAATGGTATCCAAATAATCTTGGGGGAATTCCTTACGGAATCCGTTAGCATCTGCGATACCTAAGGCTTTACAGAAAATGTTAATAGCTGCCAGATGATAATGTGGGTCAAGTTCGAACTGTCCACCATCTTCGTATACCTGTACGTGAATTTCACGGTTCAGAATGTCGATACCACTTTTTCTCCAAGCCGGAGCATCTTTGAATTCAGGGAAAAAGGCACCAGCATAAATCATGCGTTGAGCTTCAAACAGTAAATGGTTGCCTTGATCTGAGTAATTAGCAAGGATATGTACAGCATGTTTGTAATAGTTCACCAGGAATTCTGTCAGGAAGTCCGGAGTGAAAGAAGGTGAGGGAAGGAATAACTGGAACTGTGAAGTCTGGTCTTGCAGACGATTACTCACTTCCAGGGGACGCCATGCAAAACGTACGTTTTCTACTTCGCCTTTGATTTTTCCATCACTTACCAGCTCATATTCTTTCTTGTCCATCTTCACTAACGGATTTTTTTTAATCCAATCGATATACTGGTGTGCCCATTCTTTAGCATATTTTTCATCACCGGATATACGGTAAGCCTTACCCATCGGAGTGAACCATTTGTGACGGTGCAACTGCCAGCGGAGCTCATTATCTTTCACCGGCCAGTATTGCCAGTTGATATCTTCTCCATAATTGTAAGAAGGTTGATAACCTTTATGTACGAAGAATGTATGTTTCAATCCGTCATCCGCCCATTGCTGTTCTTCTTTGCTGATAGTCACTTTGTTCAGATTGATATCCGGAGTTTTTACGTTGGTACGTGCACGGTAATAGTCCAGTAATGCTTTGGCAGCATCCTCATCTTTACCCTTCTGATGCAAAGTTTTTACTTTCTCCAGTCCCGGATAGTCCAGGTTAAGGAGAGAAAAGACTTCGCTTTTCAGTTCTTGGGCGTAACCCTTGCTTACGAAACATGCGATTGCAAGCAGAACGATGTACTTTAAAGTTTTATTCATGATATAATAGGTGTTATAATTTAATGTATTAGATATCTTTATAGTTGATACCTTTCAGATCCATGAATCTCTTCAATGCTTCCAGATAATAGTAGTCAGCATAGTTCAGTGGAGTGTCTATTTCAGAACCATTCGGCAGTGAACCTACGGAATGCATCAAAATGAATCCTTGATTGTCACCCACTTTTGCGAGATATGCATCACTTGACAAACTTTTCAGAATCTTTTCTGCATAATCCAGATATTTCTGTCCGTCGGGAACCATCGTACTTAGTTCGATCATTGCAGAAGCAGTAACAGAAGCGGCCGATACATCACGTGGAGTTTCTTTGGTTACAGGAGCATCATAATCCCAGTAAGGAATAGCATCATCCGTTTTTACGCGGTTCATAATCATATCAGCTATGTCCTTTGCAAAGTTCAGGAATATGCTGTCATTCGTTTCGCGGTAGCAAGCGGTATATCCGTATATAGCCCATGCCTGTCCCCGTGCCCATGAAGAGTCATCGTTCTTGCCTTGGAAAGTTTGTTTGTTTTCCACTGTTCCGTCGTTGTTATAGCTTACTACATGCCAGCAAGTATAATCCGGGCGGAAGTGATTATGCATTGTAGTCATGGCATGCTTGATAGCGATGTCTTTATATCTATTGTCACCTGTTGCTTTTGCTACATTGAACAGAAGATCAAGGTTCATCATATTGTCGATAATAACCGGGAAGTTCCATGTTCCGAAATCCCATGAGCGAATAGCGCCGATGGAATCGTTGAAACGACCACAGAGGTTATCGGCAGTTTCTTTCATCACTGCAGCGATTGTATCGTTAGGTGAAAGACGTTCTGCATTGCCGTAACTACAGTTGACCATAAATCCCAAATCATGTGTACCTTTATAATAACGCACCGGATTCAGAAGATTTGTATATTCGATTGCTTGAGTTTTCAGTGTATCGTTTCCTGTTAGTTCGTATGCATACCATAATGAACCGGGGAAGAAACCACTCGTCCAGTCATAAACGTTGCAGAGGCGACGTTTGCCTAGCTGGTCAGCAGTGGGTTGTGCGCGTAGTGAATCCTTAAATGTTAATGAATCTCTTTCCAACTGGCGGCAAAGGAAATTCATGTCATAGCCGGTACGGATGGAACGTGGCAACATCCCTGTACCACTAACCTCTTCTGCGGAAAGTTGTAATTGGGCAGAAGCTACATCCAGTCCTTTTTTTATCCAACTGTAGTCTTCCTTTGGGGTTGTCTGGCACGACGCGAGTGCAATACTAACCGAAGCAAAGAGAACAAGTTTCTTTTTCATGTTATTCATTTTAAGTGATTGTTTTTAGAAGTTTTGTACTGATGCAAAAGTATGCGAAAAGCCTAATTTTTTATTACAGGATTGTCGAAAAGGCATTTAAATAGAGCTTTTCAAGTTTCGATTTTGTTGAAAAAGGTTTTAAATATCTCCAATATGCCCCAACCAAGGCATATTGGAGAATACTTTATTTAAATTACCATTTAGGATTTTGATTGAATAAAATACATAAATCCATATCTCGTTGTGGAATAGGGAATAACTCATGTTTACCATTAACTGTATATGTTGCCACAGAATAATTAGGAGAGCCAGCACTTTCCCACCAATAACCTAATTCTTTCGCAGTCTCTTGTATGGTATTATAATAAATACCCCAACGAACTAAGTCCATACGTCGATGACCTTCGAATGATAATTCATAACTACGTTCTTTACGAACTGCTTCACGGAATCCTTTTTCATCAAGCCCTTCTGTTAAATCACATGTACTTGTATTACCCGGGTTACCATAACCACGACGACGTACTGCATTAATAGCATTGTATGCATCGGTTGTAGGACCATGTTTCCATTCATTCAATGCTTCAGCATATAACAACAATACATCAGCATACCGTAAGAAGTACCAATTTACATTTGATTTATCATTATTAATGAAACTGTTGGTCGTTACATATTTCTGAATATCCCATTTGGCTGGGGTATAATTCTGTTTATTTTTTTGTGCTTTTGTCGGATCTGCATCTTTTGCAGCTGCACTTTCTTCCGTGTCACTAGCACTAGCTGCCCAAAGAGTTTTCTTTGTGTCAGTATATTGGTAGTTGGCTACGGACAAATCACGACGAATATCAGCTGTATTCTCTCTCCAGTCAAGTACAAATGTATGAACTACCTTTACGTTAGCAGCACAACTTCCACGAACACCAGCAATTGCAGTAGTTTTTACCCCATTCCATTTACCGATACGCCCTACTGGATCACTATTACCAGATACGGTTGGTGAGTAAAACGAAATTTCAATTAAGCTTTCAGTAGGATCCCAAACCCCATTACAAGTATTTTTCCATAATTGCTCATAATCTGTTAGTAGTCCATGTTTTCCAGATTCAATTAGGATACGTGCAGTTTTGGCCGCAGCCTCCCATTTGGATGTATCTTTCACTGGATCTCCTGCCCAAGTAGCATAGACTTTAGTAAGTAATCCTAATGCAGCTCCTTTTGAAAAACGGTATTCATTACTTTCACGATATTGGTCATCGATTGCATATGGTAATATATCAGATGCATATAACAAATCATCTTCAATGTACTCATAGACTTTTTCTGGGGCTGATTGTACATATGTTGCCGGATCTTGATTAGACATTTCTGTACTGGTCATCAAAACTACATTCCCAAATCGTCTTACTAACTCAAAATAAAACATAGCTCTTAATGCCCTGGCCTCTGCAATGTATATGGTTGCCAGTTTCTTATCAGTGTTAGTATACGATTCTATTTTGTTAGAAATACGTTCTAAAAAATCATTAGCCCTGTAGATACCTGTATAGAGTGCAGCCCATGTTTGCTGTACTTCTGATTGTGTTGTGGGAAATGAGTTCGTAGGAATTATACGAAAGTTTTCATTGCCACTTCCTTCTACCTGTGAAATGTCTGTTCCTAAATTGAATAGTATGGATAAATGATAACCATACATGGCATCTACAATGGTTGTACGGTATACGCCAAGTAATACATCCTTTGCTTCATCCGCATTGTTCATATAATTTTTCTTCTCTACTTCAGTTCTGGTTTCTTCCTCCAATGAACAAGAAAAAGGAAGTAAACACATTACTGATATGGCTATATAGTATATTATCTTTTTCATATTATATTTTTTGTGGATTAGAATTGAAGATCAATACCAAATGTAAATACTCTACTCTTCGGGTAGGCACCCCAGTCTAGTCCTGGAGTCATAGGGTTGCTGCTTGCACTATTAACTTCCGGGTCATAACCGCTGTATCCGCTTATGCAGAATAAATTCTGACCTGTTGCATATATGCGAAGCTTAGATGCATGAAACTTACGAGTCCATTTGTGTGGCAGTGTATATCCTAAAGTTATATTTTTTAAACGTAGGAATGAGCCATCTTCTATAAAGCGGGAATATACATCATTAACAATATATCCATCCTGTGAAGGAACTTTATTTGATGCATTTGTCGGACTCCAACGATCGGCAACTTCAGCCAACATATTTCTACGGCCACTTCTGGATTGTGTAGCATACAAACGGGTAGCATTATATATGTCATTTCCATAATTGAACTGGAACATGAAACTGAAGTCTATACCTTTGTAATTAAATGTATTTGTAATACCACCATACCATTTGGGCATAGCATTACCAATAACGGTACGGTCATTAGTAGTAATAATGCCATCGCCATCCTGATCTTTATATTTCACAACACCCGGCTTAACACTACCATATCGTGCATTATTTGTGATTCCTTCTTTCAGAATCAACTGATTGTCAGGAGTTGTGTAAAAATCAGAACTTTGATAAATACCGTCAAATTCATATCCGTAAATAAGACCAAGTGACTGTCCGACTGTTGCAATATAGTCATATGCAGTAAAGTTGCTGTCGAATCCAGAACGTGCATACATTGACTCTACTCCTGAAGCTAATCCCTTCAACGTGTTTTTGATAAATGAGATGTTGAAGTTGGTCTGCCAAGTAAAGTTACGTGTCTGAATATTAGTAGAGTTAAGACTTAGCTCAATTCCTTTATTCTGGATCTTACCAATATTCTGCATTTGTGAATCGAATCCAGTAACATGTGCTAATGACTGTGCTAATAATAGATCTTTTGTATCTTTGATAAAGAAATCAGCTGTAACATTTAATCTGTTGTCAAAGAATCCTAAATCGACTCCTAAGTTAACACTGCTTGCGCCTTCCCATTTTAAATTAGCATTTTTCAATTGTTTGGGAGTTAGGACAGTAACAGTGTTGTTGCCAATTCCATATTTGTTTGCTTCATATAAATCCATGGAAAGATAATTGGAAATACGGTCATTTCCTACGATACCCCAACCTAGACGGACTTTAAAATTAGATACCCATTCAACATCTTTCATGAAAGCTTCTTCCGAAACACGCCATGCGGCTGAAAATGAGGGGAAGAATCCCCACTTATTTTTATTAGAGAATACAGTTGATCCATCGGCACGTACTGTAGCTGTAAATAAATACCGATTATCATAGTTGTAGTTTCCACGTGCAAAGAATGATAGAAGCGTTTTCTCGCTGTAACTACTTTCAACTCTACTCGGAGTAGCTCCCAGTCCCAGATAGTCGTTGCCTAAATTGTCAAAAGGGAAATCCATTGCTTCACCTAGTAAATATTCTGTGCTTTTAAAAGAAACTTCATGACCTAACATAATGTCATAGTTGTGCTTTTTTACCTTCTGTTTCCAAGTAAGGTTGTTGGAGTTTGTCCATCGTACGTCACGACCCATTTGTGTGCGTCCATAAGGTTTTTGACCATTACGGTATGCTTCTTTTGAACCATCTTTGTAGAATATATCTGTACGATTGTTGGTTGTATTGTAGGTCCCTGAAGTCTTGAATGTCAGTCCTTTAATGATCTGCCATGTTGCCGAAGCGTTTCCGGACCACATTTCTGCACGTTTATTATTTGTTACCGACTCGGTTTGTTTAACTGGGTTTACTTGGGCTAAACTTTCACCTGATTCGAGCATTTCAGGGTCAATAGCTGAAGCTAGGAGTTCTTCGTCTGTCAGTTTTAGTCCACCCGTGGGACGGGCACTTAATATTTGTGCAAGCATATTGAAGCGTCCGGAATCACCGGATGTACCTACACCTTCACGGTTTGTCAATGCATAGTTAACAGTAAAATTGAAGGAAAGGCTTTTACTTAATTTCTGATCAAGACGGAATTTACCTGTTGTTTTATTAAAACCACTATTTTTGAAAATACCATTTTCAATATAGCGTGAGAATGATGCATTATATTTAGTATCTTCCGTACCTCCCATAATTGATAAACTATGATCTTGTGACCACGTCGGATTGAATGTTTCATCTTGCCAGTTTACACCGCTTACACCAATATAGTCATCCAGGGATTGATAACGATAAGGGTTTTCGTCATCATCATTTCCTGTTTTAAAATAACTGTCGGAGTATTTAGAGTTTACTTCTCCTTGTAATTTAACGAATTCATATGGAGATAGGACATCTAATTTCTTTGATATTTTACGATAACTAGCTGAACCATTATAGTTAATAATAGGTTTCCCTATTTTTCCAGATTTAGTGCTGATCAATACGACTCCATTTGCTGCACGTGCACCATAAATAGCTGAAGAAGATGCGTCTTTCAGAATCTCAATAGACTCAATGTCAGAATTAGACAGATAGTCAATATCATCTACTTCAAAACCATCGACAATATAAAGTGGAGAGGAATCTCCCGTCAGAGTTCCGACACCACGGATATTAATACTGAAACCAGCACCTGGAGTACCATCTGTTGATGTGATTTGTACACCTGCGATTTGTCCTCCTAATGCGCCTGCCACTGAACTGGTTTTAAATCCTTCTACATCTTTGGCTGCTATAGAAGCTACGGAACCTGTTAAGTCACTGCGTTTCATTGTGCCATAGCCAACTACAACTACTTCATCTAGAGTTTGGTTGTCAGGAACCATTTTAATGTTGACGGTAGGTTGCCCGGTAAATTTAATTTCCTGTGTTTTGTATCCAATATATGAGAATGTAATAACAGCACCTTTATTGGCTTTAATTGTATAATTACCATCAAAGTCAGTTATACTTCCAGTTGAAGTTCCTTTTACTTGTACAGTAGCTCCGATGAGAGGAGTATCTGTTTCGTCTACAATAACACCTTTTAAAGTGGCATTCTGGGCATATAGGCTGATCGTTAGGATCAGTGTCAAGAGGGTGAACCACCCTCTTGTGCTAATTGATTTTATAAAATTTATATTGTACATAACGAGTATTTTTGCATGTATTTATTAGAATTTAGTATCAAACCAGATAAACATAGGAGAAACTCTTGCTCCACTAGCAGCTCCTTGAGGATCTTCTCCTTTGACGCTGTAAGTCATTTGACCAATCATTGCTCCATTAGCATTGCCATCTTTTGTGCGCCACATATTAGGATTAATATGTACCTTAAAGTCGGTCTGATCTATGTATCCTAGAGGTTTACTCAAATCTGTTATATTATCAAAATATGAGACAGGTTTTCTGGATGTACCTGCATCTATACTATATGAATTCCATAATGTAGATAAGAAATTGTTGACTCCTTGTGCTAATTGACCACTTATATGTGAATCGGGACCTGCTATGTTATAGTAGAAGAAATCACGTCTATAGTCTAATCTGAATGTTGATTTGTCTATATCGGTTCCTAAACTTGGAGCTTCAGATACACCACCTTTCATCGGATTAACTTGGAAGACAAATGGAGTGTATTCTAATTGTACATTATTATCTGATAAAGTAGAGAAGTGGAAGAATACGGGTTGACTTACAGAAACTGCAGTTTTTCCTTCTCCTGCTGTAGCTGTAACCATAACCATACCACATTGTCCGGCTTTTAAACCTGTGATAGTAATTTGTCCGGTAGTAGCATCGATAGTTGCTTTTGTATTGTTGGGATTATGCTTCAATTCAACCTCCCATTTTAACGATTCCAATCCACCCGATGCATCTGTTGAAACTGGCGTAGGTTTGACTGTGTTGAGTTTAGCACCAGCTGCAATTCTAAATTGATCAGCGTAGTTCTCTATTGGCTGTAAGTTTAGATTGTTTCCATAACGGAAGAAGGTGAAATAATTCGGATTTTCTATAATCTTCAATGTAAATGTCGCAGTTTCTGAACCTTTGGTATTTGTTGCCATCACTTGAACGGTATACTGTCCGACAGGAATAGTATTACCTTTTTTAATAGTGATGTTGCCATCCAGATCAAGATTTAATTGTCCTTGAAGTTCAGTTGCGAGGTCTATGAACTCATATTTCACTTCATCACCTTTGAAGTTGTCATTCTTCTGAATATCAATTTCTACAGCTTGAACTTCTTCTACATTAGTATATCCGAAATTGGCTATCGGCTCTATAAATTCGACTGCATTTAATGTGAGTACATTTTCAAATACGACCCCTTCTGTAGAGTATTCGTTTATAACTTTGACACTGATTTCGTATTTTTCTCCATCTTTGAAACCATGATGCGCAGCCACAGACAATACTCCAGTTGTTGGATCTATAGTAATTTTGTCTGTACTTGGGCTTATTGAGCTGATGCTGTAAGTCAACCCTTCTGTAGAACCTTTCAGTACTGGTGGGTTGCTCTGGAAAGTTGTTTCCGGACTAAGCTCTCCCTCTTCTTCTATTTTACCTTCATTGGGAGTATATGTTAGAGACAGAGGTCTGGAAGTGACATTAATTTCCAATGCATTTTCAAAAATACCCATTTCAGGATCTTCTCCAGTCGCTGCTGTTGTTAACTTGAATGATAAGATGTATTTGCCAGGTTGGATATTCTGGTTACCTTTGATAATTGATATTTCGCCGGTTTCCGAAACTGTAAAATAAGTGTCTGGGTCTTCTATTATAGTTTCATTCCATACAACGGAAGCAATTGTGTAGTTTGTAATGGAAATATGATTACCTTCCGTTGTTATTTGTGAGGTCGGTAATTCTTGACTGCTTTCAGTATCAATAATATCTGCATATTCTACCTGAAGTTTTTCAGGAATGGCTTTGATGCCATCTGGCACAGGTTTCATCATATTGATTTCTACAATATCTGCATATTCGTATCTGCTACCATTAGAATAGCAAGAGATAGATAACTTGTACAAGCCTACTGGAGTATTGCCTGTACTATTTAATGTGATTTTTCCTGTTTCTGAATCAATGGTAAAGATATTGCCAGAAAAGGCTTCTCCATCGAGTGTTATTTTGGTAATACTAAAATCGTATGGAGTACTACCTTTGTAAGTCGGACTACTGATAATTCCTGTCATGGAAGGTCCGATATCAGTCATACCTGTGTAGTAAATAGTAAACTTCGTAGAGTCAGTGGTTTCCGTATCAGTACAAGAACTATTGACTACTGTCAATATGATTACTATGAGTGTTCCTAGTAATCTTGAAGTAATGTTTAGTAATTTAGATCTCATATTTTAAGAGTTATTAGTTTATAAGGTATATGATAATGGGTATATAGTTCCTCCTACATTTACTTCTATAGATACGCTATTTTCACTATATCCGTTATCTGTGAAATGAGCAGATATGTTATTTATATCAGTGCTTTTTTTAACTGGTATGATAACTGTGATATAACGTGCTGTTTCATTAGATTCTTTATTCATATCTATAGTATATGATTGCCGGTCATTATAGTTACCGTCAACAAGATATGCTATGCGTCCTGTAAAAGGTGAACAGGTTATCTCCTTATTGGCAAAAGTACGTACAATGATATTATTGTCATTGCTAAATGCTGTATGAACACCGTTTTCTTCTTTGTCCATAACTACTTCGGTACTACTACCTTCACAAAGATTAAAGCTTAGATTTACAGTACCTTCAGCACTCCCAATGCCTTCGTCTACCAGTACGAAAAATTCTTTATTTACATAAAATACAGCACGACGGTGTTTTAAGTTGTCATATCCTTGATTCTCAAATACAACAAGTTCTGTTGCACCTTCTTCAGATTTTAAAAGTTTGCCTTCGGCCTTTTTTATGTTTTGCTTCCCTAATGATAATGTATTATGCTTGTCAATACCGCGAAACCAATAACGTAGTGTGTTGTCGCCACCAGTACTGTAATAGGTACATACTCCTGAATCGGGGAAGAAATTACGCCCATTGTGATAAAGTTCAAATGTTCCATTGTCAGGTTGATTATGGCTGTATGCACTGATAGAGTTGGAGGCGTCATTACTTTTATTATTACTTAAAATCATGACAGTAGAGCCATACGTCCAGCCGTTGCGTAATACGTAATATCCTGCTTGGTCAAATAATTTCATATCGTTATTTGGAGTATGTCCTTGGGGAGTACCACCGTTACCTGCAGTTTGCATGTATTTAAGTTCCTCACTGTTAGGGAACATTTCTACATATTGTTTGAAATTTGTATTTTTAAGTACATTACGTGTCCGACTCCATGAATCATTAAACATGGGTACTACATTATCAGAACCTTTGCTAAAATAGTTGGGATAAGTGAAATGCATTACTACTTCAGCTGCTTTGCGAAGTGGTTCTGTAAAATTACTAGGCAATTTACTGGAAAGTTGGTTTGCCTCTGCTAATTTCATAGCCTCATAGAAATCTGCTACAATACTTATATGATAATGAAGAGACATTTCTTTATGCCATCCATCACTCATTATCTGATTTTGTACTTCTTCACTAAGTATTTGGTAACCAGTTTCCATCCATTTTTCAGCATTTTTGAATTCCGGCATTAATGTTCCGGCAGTTGCCAGTGCATTAGCTTGTGATATCAGAATATTACCTCCTGATTCATAAGGATAATCAACAAGAAAGTCAGCTTGCTCTGCAAACTCTACTAAAAAAGTAGTAAGCCATTCTGGTGTGAAATTAATAGAGTTTTTGAAGTATTCCAATAATTGTACTTGATCATTGATACGGGTTGCTACTTGTAATTGCCACCAAGACGTTGTGTTTGTACCGCTTTCCGGTTTAGGATTTTGGTCTATCCAATTATTATATACCTCAATCCATGATTGAATGTATTTTTCATTTCCGCTAATTCGATAGGCTTTAGCCTGTGGAATAAACCATTGATGGCGATGTAGTTGTTTCTGATACTCGTCAGAGGCACCTTCTGGAGAAAATGTCCAATTAATCGTTCCATCTTTCTTTAAAGAATATGGTTTCAATGTTTCTTGATCTTCATAGAAATTGTTTACATGAAAGCGATAGTCCTCCAATGCATAATCCGCTTTTGTTTGATCTGCTTCTGAGATTGTTACATTAATTAAGGACAAATTGGGATTAGTAACATTGGTTCTTGTTCTGTAGTATTCCAATAAAGCATTGGCCGCGTAATAATATTCCCCTGTTTCATAGAATTCTTTCACTTTTTCTAATCCGGGATAATTAAGGTTGATAATGTCGAATACGTTGGTATTTACAACATCATTGGGCTTAGAATCGGGAAGTAGATCTATATCTACATTTCCTCCGGTTAATAGATCGTCGTCATCGTCTGCGCATCCTGTAAAAGCGAAAAGCGCACATAAACAAATAAAGAAGATGTTCTTCATACTTTATTAGGTTTTAATTATTAAAAGTTATATTTTACTGTTTGCAAAATTAGCTTATTAAATTATAGACTATAGTCTACCTTGTTCACACTTTGTTCAAAAATGATTTTTTTGATATTAAATTTGTTGAATCATATGTTATTTCTGTCTAAAAAGCTGTTGTGGAACTGATAGAAGGCTATTTTTGTATCGTAATGTAATCTAATCTACCAGTGTTTACAAGGTTGGTTTTGTACATTTTTAGGTGTTCTATTGGATGATTTTTAATCCATAATGATTTTTGGAAGTATGAGGAATCGGAGAAATAATAAAATCAGGTTTTTCTCCTTTGGAGTAAATGAATACCTCTTCTCCTTTTTTTAAATCAATCCGATAAGTATTGCTTTCGAGTGATTGTACAGTGAAGTCTCTTTCTCCTTTAAAGATAGGGTTAACTATATCAGTCGTTATAATGCAAGGTTCTCCAGCCAGACTTTTGATATGGATGAATTGTGTTTTTCCCTGTTTTCTGCTAGCAGAAACTTTGAACGCTCCTTCCGTACGCAGACCGGAATAGGCGATGTCTTTCCATGCATCAGGAATAGCTGGAAAAATGCGGATTTTTCCACCCCAACTTTGTAGTAGCATGTCGTGAATACTTTGAGCACCGGAAAGAGGCGTTTCAATAACAGGACCGCTCTCCCTATACATGGTGGTTGGACTGAGAAACTTGCCAAATAATTTGTTTAAATAAGTTAGTGCGTCATTTCCCTTTCCGATGGCAGAGGATATGGAAGATGCACCTGTACATGAATAACCTAAGAGAGCTTTGGGCTTGCTTTGCCAGAAAGTGAGTGATTTTTCAATCGTTTCGATACCGCCCGGCTGTTCTTTATTGATAAGGTACAGCGGATAGATGGCGAGTAGATGCGAATAATGTCTATGAGAGAATGCATATGGCATATCTTTCCCAATAAGTAATCCATTCTTATCCATAGGATAAGGAGTTAGATTATAAAGGACGTCTTTCCATGTATTAGCCAATGGATCTTGAATGTTCAGACGATGGGCTGATTCCAATAGAGTTTGGCATCCCCAACGTAATAATGCAAGATCAAAATTACAATCTTCCGTACTATCGTACTCAGGAGAATAAGTTGCCGGAAGGTGAAATTTCCCATCTTCTCCTTTTTTAAGAAAATGCAGGTAGTAGTTGATTGACTCTTTTAATAAAGGAAATAGTTTATTCCGTAGAATGTCATCATCCATTTTATGACGGTAGATAAGCCATAGGTTGTGACAGGCCCATGGGAGCAGGCCTACTTGCGCTTTACCTTTTCCGGGAATACCTACTTCTGTAGTCATACATTCCAAATTGGAAGCGACTCCTATGCCTAATGAATTATGACGATAATTAGGATGAATGTTGAGACGTAACTGGTCTATGTGATTGTAAAGTGCATTTTCTAAAGAGGCTGCGAGATCTAAATGGTCGGAAGCATTTAGTGCCCAGTATGTGAGCTGTACATTGAGGTTCCACCAAGCATTTGGCCAGGGAGTTTCCGTCAGCCATGGACCTGTATTGTCTATTAGAGCACGGTCGCTACGGGTAGCAGAAGCTAGTTTGTACATTTGAATCCAATAAAAGTTCTCTTTTTGTGCTTCCGGTAATGTGATGAAGCTACTTGGATAAAAGGAATTCCACCATTTACGATGTGTCTTTTGCAAGGATGGATAGCCTTCGCTTATAGCTTTCCGGATTTCAGTTTTACATATTTCACTCGAATTATTTTGAGGATATGTATGTGTAAGGTTTATCCATAAGGTACGTTCCTTTTTAGTTGATTGAGTCTCTTTCCAGCCTACTGTTGTTTCACCACCTGCCAATAACTTCTGAACAGATAAGTTGATATCTTCTTTTCGAGTGATTGTTGGTGCAGGATTGAGTTCATAGTCTTTGGGAATTTTATTGATTTGTCCCCGCCTTTTAAAAAGTAGATAGCGGGGGCTATTGGCTTCAGCCGCTACCCATTCCCATTTGAAGTCATGTTCTTCTCCTTCTGTAGTTGCTTTTACTGCTATTATCATATTGTCAGCATGGGCAAAGGTTTGTAGGTGGATAACCCCTTTGGTGGTGATAATATCTGTTGATGCTTCGGCATTCCAAAGGTCAAGGCGCATCTTACCGCTGATTATTTCTCCTCTAGGATGCAGGGCAAAGTAACCGGTAAGTAGTCGGGGGATCCCGAATACATCTCTTTTTGTACGATGGTCATGCACATCACAGTTACCGGTTTCCAGACGCAAGTAGTTTTCACCGGGTGCTTTGTAGATCATTAATCCTAATTTGCCGTTGCCTAGATAAGCTGATTCATACCAGTATTCTGGCAGCTTTTCCCATACCATATCTTGCTGGCTCATGAATTCAGGCCAATTAATATCCTGTTTAAGAGTTGTAGAATGGGCGTCTACAGTGAAAGAACAGATTAAAAATAGAAAGATACAGTTAAGGTATTTACGTCGAATATTCATAGTGCTATCTCTTATATTAATTCTTAAGTTCGTAATTTAGATTATATGTTTCATTATCAATTGTCACTTCAATAGAAACATTATCTGAATCTGAAGGATTATCTGTGAATTTAGCGTTAATCTTGTGATTGAAAGCTGTTGTTACCGGATATAATATGGTAATATAACGTACGGATGTGTTTTTCTTTTTCTCCATAACTAATGAATAAGCTTTTCTGACAGAGAATTTTCTATCTGTCTGATATGAGATTCGTCCCTCAAAAGGTTTTAATACAATGTCTTGATTCCCAAAACTGCGAATAAGCAAGTTGTTATTATCTTCAAAAGTTGTATGCGCACCCATCTCTTGAATATCCAAATTGACATTGTTGACTGATGTCTCGTCACAAAGATGGAAATATAATTTGGAATATCCGGTAGCTGCTCCAAAGCCTTCATCTACAAAAGCGAAGAATTCGACAGGCTTTTTCACATAGAAGATGGCACGGCGGTGTTTGAAGTTACTATATCCTTGATTTTCTGTTATTATTAGTTGTTGGTTATCGTTTTCTTCTGATAATAATAGTTTGCCTTGTGCCTTGTTGATGTCTTCGGTTCCGGTGGCTTCATGCTCTTCCAATTGTCCCAAAACCATAGTATTGTGCGCTTTGGTCTGACGGAACCACCTGCGTAATTCCATTACTTCCGTATCATTTTCTTTCATATATGAACAAACGCCGGAATCCGGAAAGAAGTTGCGACCATTGTGATATAGTTCGAACGTCCCATTGTCGAGTTGGTTGTGACTTGAATCTTCTAATTTGGAAGATACATTGTTGCTGTGTACCAACATTGTTGATTGGGGAGTCCAGCCATTGCGTAATACATAGAATCCAGAGTATTCGAACGTTTTGATTTTGGTATCGGGTGGAGTTCCTTTTCCGTATGTTTTCATGTAGTCAAGTTCTGAATCATCCGGGAACATTTTGGCATATTTTACGAAGTTCTTGTTCAGTACACTGCGTGTTTTTATCCACGAATCGTTGAATGCAGGACTGCAATCCTTACTTCCTTTAATGAAGTAGCTAGGATATGTAAAGTGCATGACGACTTTAGTGGCTTTCAGCAAGACGTTGTCGAGTTCTGGAGAAAGCAGGTTGTCCGGTAGCTTATTTAATTGGATTAATCTCTTTAAATCATATAGCCCGTCCACTATACCTATGTGATAGTGGAGTGAGAGATCATTCGTCATCCCATCTCTTAAAAACAATTTTGTGGTTTGCTCATTAATGATGTTACATCCTGTTTTTTGCCACTGTGGGGCATTTTTTAGTTCGGGGAATAAGGTTCCTGCAAAGACTAATGCTACTGCTTGGCTTAGTAGAATATTGTTTTCTCCGGTGTATTTGTACATGGACAAATAGTCGGCGTGTTCTGCAAAGTGTATGAGGAAAAAAGAAAGCCATTCGGTTGTGAAGTTGGGAGAGGACTTGAAATGCTCGAATGATTCTGTTTGTCCCATGATACGTGTGGATACCTGAAGTTGATACCATTTGAACTTGTCCGGTTTTCCATCAGGTTTGGGGTTCTTGGCAATCCAGTCGGTATATACTTCTTTCCATGAATATATGTATTTTTCATCGTGAGAGTTTTGGTAAGCTTTCCCTTGAAGGGGAATACAGTTATGACGATGTAATTGTTTTTGATATTCATTGTCGGCTCCTTTGGGAGCAAATTCCCAGTTAATTGTTTTATCGTTGTTTTGCAATGAATAAGGGATCTTTCTGGTTTTGTCTTCCAGATAATTGTCATTGACATAAAAGCGATATTCGTTTATTGCATAGTCGGCATATCCTTGTTCCGTTTCATTAAGGGTAGTAGATAGGTTTGGATTTATTATCTCTGTTCTATTCTTGTAATAGGTGAGCAGCTTTTTCAGGGCAGCATCACTGTCATCGGTTTCATACAGAGATTTTACCTCCTCCAATCCGGGATAATCAAGATTGAGTATTTCAAATAAATATTCTTCAGTATTCTCTTTCGGAGGTGTCGGTTCCTCTTTTGACGGAATGTCATTGTTCTCTTTTTGAGGGATATCATTATCAGTACATCCTACGATTGTAAAGACAAAGACTAGCAATATATTAATCCGGAAACCGTTTTTGAAATTCATAGTATAAATTTTAGTTTGGATAGATTTTAATTTATATGAGAGCTGGTTATTAACTCTATGCAAATATATGGGGTAAAGTAGCTTTGTTGCTAATAGTTTTATCGAATAGTATATCAAATTTGTGCAATGATTCTGCTTGATATATATAAAGGACAGTATTCTTTCTCTAAATGATGCAGAAGTATTAACGATTTCATCTAATTGAATTTTATAAATCATGCTATCTTTTTAGTAACTTCTTTTAATTAGTTTAGTCAGTTACAGTTAGACAACTCGCTGGTTGCAGTTGTGTATCTACTTAGATGGACAAGTGTAACTTGATGGTTGCACAACTGCAGTTCACTAATGAAAGCAATAGACGGAATTCTTGGATAATGGATTGATAAATAAAGTATTATATGCAAAATGCAGTTTTCTTTCGGAAAAAAGCAAAATCATCCTGTTCTTTTTTGTAAACTAATCTTTATTTTACTCTATTTTTAGGGTTAAATAGCTGATTTTTAGTTCTGCCACATTTTTATATTTCCCCCTATAATACTTAGAATAAATACAATAATGTGGCAGGTTATGGATTTATGATTTCTCTGGAATTATCCTTTTGCTTTCTTGATATACTCCGTAGGCAAACATCCGAAATACTTCTTGAAACTCGTAGCAAAGTAAGAAGGTGTATTGAAACCTACCATTGTGCTAACTTCTGCTATCGTGTAGCGACCATCTTTTAATAATTTGGCCGCTTCATTGAAACGGATCTTTCGTATAAAGTCAATAGTCGATTCGCCTGTAATAGCTTTCAATTTGAGATGTAGATTAGAACGGCTCATGTTCATTTCTCTGGCAAACTCGTCAGTAGAGAATTCAATATTATCCATATTTTTTTCTACAATGGCTACGGCACGTTTCAGTAAGGCTTCATCCATGGCGTTAAACGTAATCTTTTCCGGTTCCACTTCCAGAGATTTAGAATACCGTTCAAGCATACGTCTGCGGGTACGCATCATATTCTGTATCTTCGTAGTCAGGATAGCCAGCGAGAATGGTTTCGGGATATAATCATCCGCACCCATTTGCAGACCTTCCATCTGGTCTTTGACTTCGCTTTTAGCAGACAGGATAATCACGGGAATATGACAGGTACGGATATTTTGCTTCACATTCTTACATAATTTAATACCATCCATCACAGGCATCATGACATCAGTTACAATGATGTCAACTTCATTGTCTTTCAGTTTTTCCAAAGCTTCTTCACCATTCCCGGCTTCCAGCGTATTGAAAAGTTCGGCAAGTCCGCTACTAAGATAATGGCGGATTTCATTATTGTCCTCTACAATAAGAATAGTGCCACGCTTCTTGTCACCGGCTTCGATCGTTTCGCTTTCGATCTTTTCCGTATCAATGAAATACATTTCTTTCGAATTGGTGGAATATACCTGACCTTCCTCATTCAGACTGTCATTAGAAGCCAGTTCGGAGGACTTATAGGTATTTATGTCTTGTGGCAGATAAACAGAGAAAGTGCTGCCTTTGCCCTCTTCACTGTCCAATTCGATACGGCCATGGTGTAATTCTACCAGACGTTGTACCAATGAAAGACCGATACCACTTCCTACGTGCTCACTCTCTATCTGATAAAAACGTTCGAATATTTTTCCCTGTTTGTTGATAGGAATGCCGATGCCGGTGTCACTAACCTGCAGTACCAGCCAATTATTCTCCTCTTTCAATGTCACAGTGATGCTTTGACCGCTTTCCGTATATTTGAAAGCATTTGAAAGCAAGTTATTAACAATCAGTTCCAGATAATTAGGATCAAAAAGTTCCTCTTTATCTTCCAATTCAGAATGGAGAGTATAAGTAATCTTTTTGTGGCGTGCCAGTTTATCATAGAACAAGAAATTATCTTGTATTAGTTGATGCGCATTCTCTTTCTTAACTTTCAACTCGAAAACTCCCAATTCGGCTCGGCGATAATCCATCAGTTGGTTCACAAGATGTAGCAGACGATTAGCATTACGTTGGATATATTCCAGTTGATTACGAGTCCAACGGTCACTGATCTTATTGATTATTTCTTGTAAAGGAGCCAAGATAAGAGTCAACGGCGTACGAAGTTCATGGGAAATATTGATGAAGAAGCGCATCTTCATCTGGTTGATTTCTTCTTGATGCTCCTTGTCTTTGCGCTCGAGCTCCAGTTTTGCCTCCATGCTCTTCCGCATCCAGAAGAAGCGGAAGACGAAAGTGATAAAGCCGATAAAAACAGCAAGGAAAAGCATGATTGCCCACCAAGTCTTGTACCATATAGGGAGAACTATGATTTCCAACATTGTAGGTACGGTATTCCATTTTCCGTCACTATTAGCTGCTTTCACCAGAAAATGATAAGTACCTTGCGGCAAGTTGGAGTAGGAGACAGTACGTTTGTCTGTCAGATAATACCACTCTTTATCATATCCTTCCAATTTATAAGCGAAAGTATTGTGTTGACCTGAAATATAGTTGGATACCACAAATTCAATAGTGAAAGCTGTTTGCCATGATTTTAGCGTGATACTTTCTGTTTCATTGATATTCTTAGTCAGGATACCGGTTTCATCATCCGGACGGACTGTCTTGTTAAACAGTTGAAGTTTAGTGATAACTACCGGAGGAGTGTAAGGGTTGTCCAGTAGGAGTTCCGGGCGGAAAGTTGTGATACCGTTGATACCCCCGAAGTACATTTGCCCATTAGAGGTGCGGCAGAATGAAGAAGTATTAAACTGATTACTCTGCAACCCGTCGGATTCCGTAAAATTACGGAACTTCTCTGTCTCCGGATTGAAACAGGAGATACCGCGGTTGGTGCTTACCCAGAGACGCCCGAAGGTATCTTCCAGAATACCGTAGACCACATTATTGGGTAAACCGTTAGCTGTTGTATATCGTTTGATTTTCTTCTCTTTTTCATTAAAACTGTAGAAACCTTCACGCGTACCTACCCAAATGATGCCATTGGCAGCTTCATAAATGCAATTGGTAAACATCTTTGTTACAGATGATTCCGGAAGAATAGGAGCTTTTTCTATTTCGATCCCTTCCTGCTGAAAGACTGATATACCTTCTTCGCCACCGATCCAAAGACGTTTACGGGAATCTCTGAACAGGATTGTGATTCGTTGTGAAGTAAATGGCGTACCGTCTTTTTCTTTATCTATGGTGGTAAAGCTCCGTTTCTCCGGATTAAAACTAACCAGCGCACTTAAAGTTCCTAATAAAATACTACCCTCCTTGTCAGGAAGAATGGCATATACATTTTCATTGACCAACTGGCTATTCAGCTGATTAAAACTTTCCATTTGTCCACTGTTACGGTGGAGAACAGTCAGACCACCCGCATGTGTTCCTATATATACAAGTGATTTTTGTTCATCTACATATACGGCTTTGATATTGTTGGAACCAATACCGATTTCCCGTTCGTCTTCCTGTAGAATATAGTGTGTAAATTGTTGTGTCTTTGGGTTATATAGATTCAATCCACCATCATTCGTTCCTATCCATAAGTTCTTATTCTTATCTTCGGTAATGCAACTGACTACATTGTCACTTAAAGAATTCTTATATGGAATACGCTGAATATTCTTGAATCTGTTGCGGATCGGATGATAATAATTTAGTCCTCCGAAATATGTTCCAAGCCACATTCCGCCCTGCGAATCCATAAAGATACTGCGGACCGAACGCTGTGACAGACTCCCGCTTTCTACCGGACTGCTGCTATAAGAAACGAAAGAATCGTTTGCTTCATGATAAATGTTTAAATCATTGAATGTTCCTATCCATAGGCGATTTTGCGAATCCAGTGCCAGGGAACGGATATAATTGGAACTGATACTTTTAGGATTGGAAGAAGAATGATGATAAGCTTTTACTTCTTGCGTTTTCGGATTGAGTAGAAGTAGACCGGCTCCTTCGGTAGCTATCCAGATGCGGGTAGGGGATTGCTGTAAAATGGCCTGAATCTGTTTAGTTCCTGTTATCGGACTAATTTTCTCCAGTTTCTTTCGGGGAATGGAATAGCTGTAAAGCCCGTCAACAGGGGTACCGATATAGATAATATCACCATTCCGGTAAAGAGCAGAAGCCACTATCTTATGCATGGCTGTGCTAAAAGAATCATCAACGAATCGTGATTCTTTAATATCGAACATAGTCAGACCTTCCTGTGTACTTATAAGCAACTGCTCAGGCGAGATTTCTGCAATACCATTGATTTGCTGTTTCTTGCCTTTTTTCTCATAGAAGAAATTCCTGAACTTGTCTTTCTCTTCGTCATAATATGACAAACCATCCCGTGTACCGATCCAAACCCGTCCCTGACTGTCGGTCTTTACGATTCGGGAAATATCATTAGCGATACTGTTCGGATCATCTTCATTATGCTGATAAACTGTAAATGAATACCCATCGTACTTGTTTACTCCGTCATAAGTTGCGAACCACATATTGCCTCGTTGGTCCTGATCGATAGAGAATACGGTACTTTGTGACAATCCTTCATTAATAGAGATATAGGAGAAGTTGATTTGCTCCGGAATATCAGAAAAAGCATAATTAACCCCTGCACATAGAAAAAGTAGACAGATTGTTATTTTGTTAAGGCTGCTCATTATTAGTTCATAAGATTAATAATGGCATCAAAGATAGTGAAATCTTTGATATACCCCATGAATTGACCGGAAAACTATACAATCTTTCCGCCCCGCGTTAAATGTCTTTTTTCATAATGAGGTGATTCTCATTGTCGATACGTTGGTATGATATTTCGTTCATAATGCTTCGTATAAGGAATATTCCCAGCCCCCCGATTGGACGTTCCTCCAAAGAAAGCGTAACATCTACCTCGTCTACTTGTGTCGGATCAAAAGAGGCTCCTTTGTCCGTTAATAGGAAAACGAGTTGTTTTTCGCTGTAAGTTACTCTTAATAGGATGGTGTGTTGTTCTTGAGTCGGATAGGCATACATAATTATATTGGCTACGGCCTCTTCCAATGCCAGATTAATATTCATTGTCGTTTCAAATGACAAAGAAAGTTCCTCTCCCAGTTCTTCGATGAAACTGGCTAAAACTGAAATTTCATTTAAATCGTTTGAGATCTTTATTTCTCTTTCCATAATGATATGTGCTTAATTGTTTGTTGTCCCGGGTTCATATTGAATAAGTAAAATAGTCAAGTCATCGCTGGCTTCTGCTTCTTTGACATGCTCTGCTATAGAGTCCACTATACCATTAACAGTGGTGCGTACATCAGACGTGCTATTATCAGACAATGTTTTCAATAACTTTTCGTCTCCATATAGTTCTTTGTCTGTATTTTCAGCTTCTGTCACTCCATCGGTGTAGAGGAACAGTTTACTTCCTTTCTCCAATGTTGTTTCATCTTCGGTATAGGCAAATTCTTCAATGACACCGACAAATATCTGTGTTTTGAATTCAAGGAAAGAAACCTGTCCGTCCGGACGAATCAATATGGGAGGATTATGTCCGGCATTACACAGTTTCAGTTTACCTGTTTCCAAATCAAGGATTCCGACAATAAGCGTAACAAACATGTTGGATTCGTTATTATCAGAAATCGAGTTGTTCATATCCGTCACAATCTTAGCCGGCGAAAGTACCTGTTGTGACAAGGTGCGGAATAAACTACGGGTGATAGCCATAAATAGAGAGGCGGGCACTCCTTTCCCCGAAACATCTCCGATTAAAAAGTAGAGGTGATTGCCATCCATATAGAAATCATAAAGGTCTCCACCTACTTCTTTGGCGGGATGGAGTATAGCATGTAAATCTATATCATTGCGTTCGGGATAAGGAGGGAATATCTTAGGAAGCATCCCCATTTGAATTTCCCGTGCTATGGAAAGCTCGCTTTCAATCCGTTCTTTGCTGGCAGTGGTATCTCTTAGTTCACCTACGTAGGTAGATAAAGAGTGTTGCATGAAGACAAGTGAATCATGTAAATCCTTTATTTCATCTTTGGAATGTACTTCCGGCAGGATAACATCAAACCGTCCGGTCGCAATTTCCCGGGCTGATTCGGAGAATTTCTCCAGTGGACTGACAAGGCGTCGGATAATGCTGTATATGATTAGAAATAAAGCTATCATACCAACCATAAAGGTATAGATGATTTTCCGTGAGGTGTTATCCAATTCCTGAAGAATAATCTGGCTTGGACAAACAGTACATACCGACCATCCTATTTGAGGAATGGTTGTGTAAAATGCATACGAGTCGACTCCTTTATTATTGAAGCGCATAGTTCCGGTATGTCCTGCCAGCATTTCGTGTCCGATCTGTTCCTGTGCTAGATTTTCTTTGGCGAAAGCTTCGGAGAATATCGTTTCATTCATGATCTTGCTTCGGTCCATGTGAGTCAGAAAGCTTCCGTTGCGGCTAATTAAATAGGTGTAGCTGGAAGGATAAGGCTTCAGTAGACTGATTGTATCAGTGAATTGTGTCAGGGATATATTGGCAGTGAAAACTGCATATAGTTCCCCTTTGCTGTCAAACAGAGGTTTGGCATAAGTACTCATGATGAAGTTTCCCCCTCCGTCGTCATAGTAAGGCTCACTCCAATAAGGTTGTTTAAGTAACTGGGGAATAAGATACCAATCCATGCATGGATAGTCATAATTCTGACTGCCCAATACCTGATAGGTTATTTCTCCATTTATTTCATCCTTAAAAGAAGCATAAGGCATGAAATATTTCCCTTTTTCCTTATAATAGTCGGGAACAAAAGCTATGCCGCTTCCGACGATGAACTGATTGTTTCTTACAACAGATTCTATAATATTGTGTAAAGAGTCCGGGTGATCAATATTCTTTTCCAAGACCCAGACAGATTGGTTGACAGTCGTCTCAACAGACAGTAGCTGACCGCTGATTTCTGTAGCAATGTTACTTAATAGTCCATGAGTGCGTTCGATTGCAAAGCCCGTTACTTTCTGTTGGCTATAATAATAAAATAACGCCATGATAGTAGCAAAGATAATTAACGTAAAAGATAGTACGTAGATACTTAGCCGGGTTGCAAAAGAATGGGAGAATGTGTATTTCATGAATGAATGTCTATTATTTTACAAAATTTTCATAACGGATATCATTGGAATTTTGAGTTTGATCCGGCAACAAAATACTTGTTGCCAGATTAAACTCTTCCCGGCTTAGCCGATAGGGACGTTGCCCGCTCTTCTTGTTTGTTTGTAACCTTAGTATCTCATCCAACATTTTACGTTGGTGATACCGGTTGGTTCCTATGTTGTGTTGATGCACTTGTTCCATTACGATGTCCAATGTTTGTTCGCGGTGTTCATTTGCCCATTCCCAGCCACGCATGCTGGCACGGGCTAATTTCTGTACTGCTTGAGGATATTTCTGATAGAATTCTCTGCTAACATAAAGTCCGTCCTCCGGCAGGTTATATCCATAATCCGAGAAATGCATGATATGAATTGAATCAGTCTTTACACCGGCTTCAATTAGTTGTAGAAACTCATTGTAACTTCCTACGAGACAAATATCCACAGCTTTTGATAGGAAAATGTTGACTCCCCCATTGAAACGTATCCATTCCACCTGGAGTTGATATTTGTTGGCTATTTGATCCAGTAGTTCTTGACTAAGATGATTCCATACCCCTATTTTCTTATGTTGCAAAGATGAAATACCCTTGAGTGGTGAACGACTGACAAGCATCAGACTGTTTTCCTGTGAGGTTTGCAAGATATTGACTACCTGTGCACCTGCAAAATATTCAGTCAGGGCATACGATAGGTTCATAACTACCGCTTGCGAATATCCTTTCTGCAGGAAAGAAAAAGAGCTTGCCGAAAGCGAAGGATGTACTACGTGTACGTCAAGTCCTTCTTCCTTGTAGAATCCTAGTTTGTCAGCTACGTAATAGCCTGCAAATTGTGCTTGTGCCGTCCATTTAGGTGTGAGGTTAATCGACTGCGCATTCACCGGTTCTGTCAGAAAGAACAGAGATAGCAAGATACAGCAAATAATAGATGCTTTTCTCATTATAAGTGGGATTAACGAATGATAAAAAGGCCGGAACAGCCTGTCATATCGAATATTTTCCGTATTTCCGGACGCATAGCTTCCAATACAAGTTGTCCGCTGTGTTGCTTTACACTTTTCTGGAGGGTTATCAGACTTCTTAAACCGGAACTGCTGATATATAGTAATCCTTCGCAGTTGATTATTATATTAGGATTCTGAATGCTTAGCAGAGGTTGGATGAGAGCATTGAATTCGTTCGTATTGGCAGTGTCCAATCGTCCTTCAACAGTGAGTATGATAACTTCCTCTATTTTACATAAGTTCGTTTTAAGAGTTGCTTCCGGTTTGAAATCCATGTCTATTTTTTTAGTCAGGATTAGTTCGTTTTGACTGTCCGTCGAATGATATTCTACTTTATCCATGGTGCGGCGAATCAGAAAGAGCCCCAAACCTTGTGTCAGTTGCTGTTCCAGAGATAGTGCATCTCCTGATGCTTCATTTTCAGATTTTGTGGGATCGAATGAAATACCATCGTCAATAATTTGGGCAATCAGTAGTCCGGGTGCCACGGAAGTTTTCAATATGATTTCACCTTTTTGATTTTGAGGGTAACCGTGATGGATAATATTGCTTATTGCTTCTTCAATAGCAAGATTGAGACTCATTGTAATGCCGGAAGGTAAATGTAATGATATGCCTAATTCTTCGATGAATTGGGCAATTATTGCAATTTCCTCTACCTGATTTTCGATAGTGATTTCCTTTTCCATATTCTTTAAGTAGCGCGTCATATTATAATTTATTCTTGTTTGGGGTGAATGCTGCCACAAAAGTATTAGTAAAGGTGAAAAGTCTGAAATATATTACCCCCAAATAGTTCCCATTTTAGCTAATCTCCCTATATTGGGACGCTTTTTGCAAGTGGGATGCTCCCGTTCTTTTCGCGAAAAGACTACTTTTGTCGCTCAAAACAAAAAAACATGGTAAACGTAATTGTTCTCTGCATTGAATTGTTGCTGGATATTGTGGGCTTGGTATTGGGAATACTTGTTTATTCACGTTCTTCAGACAATAATGGACTTACAAAAGCATGGGGAGTATTGGCTATCACTCTGTCCCTTCTTCTTTTGTGTGATAATCTGGAATGGATGTGGATTTTCAGTAGAGGAGGTGAGGAGACGATTCCGCGTTTTACTGAAGTTCCGATGAATCATCTTTCGATATGGCATATTGTCCGGGTGATTGTCTTTTTTCAATTCTTTTCAATTTTTCCTATAGCCTCATTGAAACCGGGATGGATGACTTTTTCAAGAGTCGTCAGTTTATGTATTCCTATTTTGCTGATCACATGTATAGCTTGTTGTTATGAGTTTTTCAACGGTCACTATACTACTCTAAAATCTTTTGCCTCCATTCGGGAGAATATTGGTGAACAGGATGTACGGGTAAGGCTGATGCTGTTTATAATCAGTGTAATTACTCCTTCCGTAAATTTCCTCTTTCCATATATGAGACGATGGATCCCAGTCCGACGTAAACAGAGTAAGGCAATGTCGATTTATATGATGTGTTTTGCTATCATCATGTCCGGCTATATTTGGCTGATGCTGGGTACTAGTGGATTATGCTTTAACATGTTCGGTTATATTGTAATCCTTCCCGTCCTTTTTTTAAATATACTATATTTGCGTAATGAGAATCCGCTTTCTTTACCTCCCCAGCCTGTAGAAGAGTTGGAGATGGAAGAAATAGAAGCCATTCGGGAAATTGCAGTTTCACCTGTCGTTCTTGAACTATCCAATCAGATGCAAAGTCTTATGAAACATAGTAAATCGTTTACTAATCCTCTATATTCCTTACAGGATTTCTTGAATGATTTGAATACGAATGAAAACAGACTCAATAAGGCTCTTCATTATGATGGCTTTTCCGGTTTCAGAGATTATATTAATTTCTACCGTTTGCAGTATTTTAAAGAACAGGCACAGCTGAAAAAAGACCTTACAGTAAAGGAATTAATGTTTTTGAGCGGCTTTACCTCCCGTTCCAGTTTTTACCGTTATTTTGCGAGTGTGGAAAAAATGTCTCCCAGTGAATATATGGAGATGCTCAATAGAGAAAATTAATAAGGAGTGTGGGAAAAGAATCACCACAGATCATAGAATTAGCACGGATTTGATTGTAATTCAAAGATTATCAATGCAGAATCGATGTTTCTTTTATGTAATCTGTGGTGAAACTTGAAACTAACAGGTTATTTATTTAGCTAAATCTCCTATTTCGTCTAAATTCTTCTGAATATCATCATCAGTCAATGAATAGTTTACCAAGTCACCGGCCAAATACTTATCATAAGAAGCCATATCAATCAGGCCATGTCCGGAAAGATTAAACAGGATTACTTTTTCTTCTCCTGTCTCCTTGCATTTGTTAGCTTCGCGGATAGCCGCTGCAATAGCGTGGCTGGACTCTGGAGCCGGAATAATACCTTCAGACTGTGCAAACAGACAACCTGCTTCGAAAGATTCCAATTGCTGTATATCTACTGCTTCCATCAGATTGTCCTTGAGCAACTGTGAAACGATGACACCTGCACCATGATAACGAAGACCACCGGCATGAATATGGGCCGGAGCAAAATTGTGTCCCAGGGTAAACATCGGTAGCAACGGAGTATATCCGGCTTCATCACCGAAGTCATACTGGAACTTACCACGTGTCAGTTTCGGGCAAGAAGCAGGTTCGGCAGCAACAAAACGAGTCTTTTTTCCTTCCTGTATCGTGTGACGCATGAATGGGAAAGAGATACCTCCGAAATTGGAACCACCTCCGAAACAACCGATTACGATATCCGGATATTCACCTGCCATTTCCATCTGTTTTTCAGCTTCCAGTCCGATAATAGTCTGGTGAAGAGTAACATGGCTAAGTACAGAACCGAGCGTATATTTACAGTTGGGAGTCATTTGTGCCAGTTCGATAGCTTCCGAAATAGCTGTTCCCAACGAACCCTGATAAGTGGGATGTTTAGTTAGAATATCCTTACCGGCACGGGTAGACATGGATGGAGAAGGAGTCACCTGTGCTCCGAAAGTCTGCATGATGCTGCGGCGGTATGGTTTCTGTTCATAACTGATTTTTACCTGATAAACAGCAGCTTCCAAACCGAAAACCTTAGCAGCATAAGAAAGAGCGGCTCCCCATTGTCCGGCACCGGTTTCAGTGGTGATGTTGGTCACCCCTTCTTCTTTGCAATAATAAGCCTGTGCCAATGCAGAGTTCAACTTATGTGAACCGATAGGGCTGACACTCTCATTCTTAAAATAGATATGAGCCGGAGTACCGAGTGCTTTTTCCAATCCGTAAGCACGAACTAGCGGAGTACTGCGATAGTATTTATACATTTCGCGCACTTCTTCCGGTATTTCGATCCATGCATCGGTCTGATTCAGTTCCTGATGACACAGTTCCTTAGCGAAAATCGGATACAAGTCTTCCGCTTTCAGTGGTTGTTTGGTTCCCGGATGTAACGGAGGCATAGGTTTGTTTACCATATCAGCCTGAATGTTGTACCAGTAGTGTGGAATTTCTTCTTCGGGTAAAATATACCGTTTTCTTTTTTCACTCATAATATTGTAGTTTTTTAGTTTCTTGTTGCCAAAAGTACTCAAATTTTTAATATTCAGAAAATTTTGTCAACAAAGAATCGGTTCTAATTGTTATTTTACTTAAGTTTGCACGACCCTGTTAAAAAAGATGATATGAAGATTTATCATAAGTTTTTATTGTATCAGAATAAACTGCTAAAACCCTATGTACGTATCTTGTTGGGACTGGTAGAAGCACTCACCTATCTGGCATCTCTGTTGTTGATTGTCGGAGTAGTATATGAACACGGCTTTCCCTTATCCATAGATGAAGTGGCGAATTTGCAGACATTGTATAAAACAGTCTGGATCATCTTTCTGATTGATGTAACTTTACATATCTCACTGGAATACCGGAATACTAAAAAACAATACCGGCGATTGGCCTGGATATTAAGCGGATTGTTATATCTCACTCTAATACCCGTCATTTTTCACCGTCCGGAAGAAGAAGGAGCTATTTTGCAGATTTGGGAATTCCTGCATGGGAAGTTTTATCATCTCCTGTTGCTATTAGTCCTTTCCTTCCTCAACTTGTCCAATGGGCTGGTGCGCCTGTTGGGACGGCGTACCAATCCGTCCTTGATATTGGCAGTCAGTTTTATGGCTATTATCCTGATTGGAGCAGGCTTGTTGATGCTTCCGCGCTGCACGGTGAATGGCATTACTTGGGTGGACTCTTTATTTACGGCTACCAGTGCCGTATGTGTTACAGGGTTGGTTCCGGTAGATGTATCTACAACATTCACCACTTCCGGATTAGTTGTCATAATTCTATTGATTCAGATCGGCGGATTAGGAGTGATGACATTAACCAGCTTCTTTGCCATGTTCTTCATGGGGAACACTTCCATTTACAATCAGCTCGTTGTGCGTGATATGGTTAGTTCCAATTCGTTAGGCTCATTACTGTCTACCTTACTATATATATTAGGTTTTACTTTAGTGATTGAAGGGATTGGCATGGCCTCGATTTGGTTTAGTATTCACGGTACGTTGGGAATGACTTTGGAAGGGGAGTTAGGTTTTGCTGCTTTCCATTCTATATCAGCTTTTTGTAATGCAGGCTTTTCTACACTTTCCGGTAATTTAGGGAATCCGATGGTGATGACCAATCATAATGGACTATTTATTTCTGTTTCTTTACTGATAATCTTCGGGGGGATCGGCTTCCCCATTCTTGTCAATTTCAAGGATATTGTATTGTATCACCTGCGTCGTTTCTGGAAATTGGTCTGTACACGCAAACTGGATCGTCACAAAATGCAGCATCTCTATAACCTGAATACGAAAATTGTGCTAATCATGACTTTCCTGCTTTTATTAATCGGTACATTAGCTATTGCTGCTTTTGAGTGGAATGCTTCCTTTGCCGGTATGCCTTTGGCAGACAAATGGACTCAAGCCTTCTTTAATGCCACTTGTCCGCGAACAGCCGGTTTCAGTAGTGTCGATCTGGCATCGTTGAGCGTGCAGACTTTATTGGTTTATCTATTCTTGATGTGGGTTGGCGGTGGTTCACAATCTACGGCAGGTGGTGTGAAAGTGAATGCTTTTGCGGTCGTGGTTCTGAATCTTGTAGCCGTATTGCGTGGTACTGAACGGGTAGAAGTGTTCGGCAGGGAATTGTCTTACGATTCAATCCGGCGTTCCAACGCAACAGTAGTCATGTCATTGGGAGTGTTATTCATCTTTATTTTCACATTGAGCATACTCGAACCGGGTGTTTCCATCATGGCATTGACTTTCGAATGTGTCTCTGCACTTAGTACTGTGGGATCCAGTCTGAATCTGACCCCTCATTTGTGTGATGCCAGTAAGTTGTTGGTATCCTTGTTGATGTTTATCGGACGTGTGGGATTGATAACATTGATGTTGGGAATTGTAAAACAGAAAAAGAATACAAAATACCGTTATCCGAGTGATAACATTATAATAAACTAAAGATATGAAGTATATTATTATCGGTTTAGGAAATTACGGTCATGTGTTGGCCGAGGAATTGTCTGCGTTAGGACACGAGATTATTGGTGCGGATATTAGTGAAAGTCGTATAGATTCAATCAAAGATAAGGTTGCTACAGCTTTTGTCATTGATGCCACTGACGAACAATCATTGTCAGTGTTACCATTGAATAGTGTGGATATAGTGATTGTAGCGATTGGTGAGAATTTTGGTGCATCGATACGTGTTGTTGCTCTGTTGAAGCAGAAAAAGGTTCCCCGCATCTTTGCCCGTGCTATTGATGCAGTACATAAAGCAGTGCTTGAAGCCTTTGATCTTGAAAGAATCCTGACTCCGGAAGAAGATGCCGCCCGTAGTCTGGTGCAACTGCTCGATTTCGGCACAAACATGGAAGGGTTCCGCATTGATCAGGATTATTATGTTGTGAAGTTCACGGTTCCAGAAAAATTTGTAGGATATTTTGTGAATGAGTTAAATCTGGATGAAGAATTTCATCTGAAAATGATAGGCTTGAAACGGGCAAATAAGATAACCAATTGCCTGGGTATTTCTCTGACCGAACTTCATGTGAAGAATGAATTATCGGCGGATGAGAAAGTGGAAGAGGGAGATGAGCTGGTTTGTTACGGCAGATACCGAGATTTCCAAACTTTTTGGAAAGCTATTTAATTTATTGGATTTCCGGTTTGCATTGATGGATCGTTACGGGATGCACTTTAACTTTGCATGCCGTAGATGTGAAATCAAGCTGCACAATCTGGCTTTGTGATGTTGCCGGTTTTCGTTGGTCGAATACAAAGTTGCCCAGACTATAAAAGATGGGCTTACCATTGAAATATTCCTCTTTCTGAATGACGTGCGGGTGATGTCCGATGATAGCATCCGCACCTGCACGAATGAGTCGGTGTGCTCCCTTTCTTTGGCTCAGAGTAGGGGAAGATTGATATTCGATTCCCCAATGGAGAATTACGACCACATAACTTTCGGGATTCTCTCGCTTGAAGTTTTTGATTTCCTCTTCTATTTCTTCCGTGGTTTGCTGGCAAATACCGGGATCATTTTCTAAATATACCCAATTCTCCAAAGGAAGTGTAACTGAATTGAAGAGTGCTACTTTAATTTTTCCTTTCTTTATCACTACAGGTTGGCAACTCTCGGAAGAAGTATTACCATATCCTATCGGAGTGATTCCTGCCGATAAGAGATGCTGATAAGTATCTGTCAATCCGTTTCGCCCCTGATCCATAGTATGATTATTCGCTAAAGCCGCATGACTGATGCCGGCTTTAACCAATTCTTCCATCCATCTCGGTTCCGCGCGAAAGATATATTTCTTGTGTAGTGGTGAACGAACCGAAGTGACGGGACATTCCAGGTTGATTACCGTAGCGTCCATTTGATGAAAGAGAGGAGCTACCGACGCAAATAAATCTTCGACACCTCCCCGTTGAATCTGTTGGCGTACCCCTCTGTCCAGAAGAACATCTCCGGTGAAAGCGATAGAGAGACATTCTTCTGACGGGTGCTGGCAGGCAGTAAGCAATAACAGACCTATACTACCTATAATCCGGTTAATTCGGGAAAAGGATATTAGCATCCTGAACTATAAAAAACTCTGTCATCTACTTTAGGTTCTTTCTCCAACAGGATATTTTTCATCCATTCCGGGACGGCAGGCGCTTTCTTTTCTTCCAGCATTTTCTGCCACTCTTCGTCCGTGAGCCGGGTATCCAGTGGCTGGACAAACTCGTAGTAACTAAATGTGGCACCACGGGTAAGATAGAGATTACCCTCTATTTCTACTATCACATAGATATTGTTGGCATTTCCTGTTGCCACATGCAGTACTCCATTCTTATCACATCCCCTCACGTTGCGTGTATAAATATCAGCCACTACAGCTATCGACTTGTCCGGACCTTGCACTAATGACCAGTTATCCAGATGTAAATCCGGATCGAGCACAGACAGAGTGAAATATTCTATACTACTTCCCATATACTCAAGAGTGCGATATTCCTGTTCGGTCAGTTTTTCTCCCCGCAGTTCCTTTTCTGTTACTTGAATCAGAAAGCTGACATAGTCCTGCAACTGCTCTGTCTTTCCTTTCAAGTCATCCGTCAGGCAATTGCTTTGTTGCAGAACCAGTTGGGTGGCTTGCAGAATCCCTGACATTTTCTTCCAGAAAGGAAGATTCGGTTCTACATACCCCACTACGATCGGATCAGGAGGTCCGGCACCTCCACATTCTGCAGCCATGGGCTGTTCTCCGTAAAGGATCGCGTCATGCTTCAATTCAGCCCAAGATGCCAGAGCTGTATTCAGGTTCTTGTATCCCCATTCGGGTGTTTGCATAAATCCCGGCTGGCTCTTGTCCGTTTTCTGCATGGTGAACAGACTTTTCATCCATAATTCGTAGACAGATACTTGTGCAGGCTGGGAAGCTTTGAATTTATCTTTCAGTTTTTGTAATTCTCCGGTATACTGGTTCCAGTTGCCCGGTTCTTTGTAAAAATCAGTCAGTAAAGTCTCGGCGGAGTTTACTCCGAAAGCGGCAAAGACATCCAATCCTTTCGGATAAGCACGTTTGCTGTTTGGGGTGACATCTACCAATTCCTGAAGTACTTCATTATCTGCCAGATATCTTTGTGGCATAAAGTTGATTTTGTCCCGGCAGGAGATTTCTATTTTAGGTTTGATCCTATTCTTGCTTTTTGCCAGTTCAATGAGCGCTTGATTCACCTTTTCTATTTGAACCGGAGTCAATGCATCTTCAGTATATTCTGCTTTATTTTTCTTCAGAATCTGTACAATATCGAGAAGAGAAAGATTATCAGTCTCACCCATCAGGAAAGTAAGTGGTGTATAGACGCGTTGGTATAGTTCCATTAGTGGTGTCCTGGTCATATCCTTATAACTAGATAGTACGGTAGCCTGAAAGATTGCTTGTTTGAGCTGTTCTTGTTGTTCTCTGCAAAAGCAGGCAGTTTGAAGCCACATCATAGCCTGAAAGTATGCCTGTAATTGGGGTTCACGGGTATAATGTCCGCGTGGTTTGAAAAGACTGTATGGGAAGTATGCATCTTTGTATGAAAGAAACTCCGAGAAATCATCTTCTTGTGCATTAATATGTTCTATTTCCTGTTGATATGCTTTTTGATACTTAGCAGGGAGGTTGGGCGTTTCCTTTGTCAGCAAATAATAAGGGATAGCATAAAAAGTAGCGGCATATTCTGCCATATCTTTCAGAGATTCGTCTTCTGTCTGGCGGGAGATGCTTATGCAAGTTGCGTTGAGTGATAGACATAGTCTTTCCAAAGTAGGAATGATGTGTTGTTTCTCCAGACTTTTCAGTACATAAGAGAAATACATGTGAAATGCCTGTAAATATAAGTCAGTGGTGATGAAATTGGGCACTTGGCGATAATCATTTTCTTCGTAAGCATGAAACAACTGTAAGTTACTTCCTTCTGTAATGGCAAAGTTGTTCTGTTGCAACTTGGCTAGTAATGCCTCGTCTATATCTTTGAATTGGAACAGGTTGACTATATTATTTGCATTTCCTAAATAATAAGAGTCTCGTTGAGTAAACTGTTGCTGACGCATTTCTGCCATGCGAGCATCGATGCGTTCTACGAAAGCCTTCTCTTCAGCCGTCAGTTTGACTTCATCATAGTTTTCCGGAAATTTATTCTCTCCGTCTGCCTCCGATTCATCCCATAACTTCCAGACAAGATCATTATACCATTTCGTATTGGCCGAGAAGAAAGCATTGATGTCCGCTTCCATAAAATGATAACCATGTATAGCGTATGGATAACTACGTAATAAACGTAACTCCTGAAAAGAGTAACGACTGATATCCTGCTTCAAATCAATAGATTGAGGTAGAACAGTATCGGTCAATAATGAGGTGGCAGTCATAACAGTATCTTGTGCCGATGCCGTTGAGGTGTTTTTGTTCTTGTTCTTGCATCCGCAGAGAATAAGAATTAGTGTACAGGACAGTAATAATAGTCGTCTCATGTTTTTCATTATTCTATAAATTACTATATATAAATGATAGTATCTAACGTTAACGTTCAAGAATGCGTTTGGCCTCCTTTTCTTCTGTCTCGCGTTTCAGATATCCCTTAAAATCCAGACCAAAACCTCTCCATGCATATTCCGCTATCAGAAATTTTCCACTTCGTTCCCGTTCCATGGTACGTATCAATACAGGAGTATGTTTACGAATCACTCTAAAATCTTCCAAAGGTTGTGCTACCCTCGAACCTAACCAAAGTGGGCGGATATACGCTTCATCTGCAATCCGGTAAATGAATAACCGCTTGTCAGGTTTGGGATCGAATCGGGTAGGCTTGATAACCCCCACAATAATTTCCGGCATCCCGTCTCCTGTAACATCTCCATAATCAAATTGATAGACAGGATAAGGCAATTTCCAAACAGAGTGGGAGGGTTGGTCTGTATTCAAATGAATGACATAGAGCGAATCAGATTCTTTGTTCAGAGATACTTCCATGTGTCTTTGATTTACTTGCCATTCAAACCTGTTTTCTTTCCGGCATGAACAGAACATCAGTAAAAGACCTGTAAAAATAAGGAAGTGAATCCTGTGCGACATATCTGTAACGTTTTCTTTGGCAAAGATAGACATTAACCTGTATTTACTTGCCTCTTTTCTCGTAAAAGTGAAAAGTCCAGTATATTATATATGAAAACCACCGGACTTCTCTTTAGTTAAGAAATCCGGTGGCTTATCAGATATTATAAAGCGTATGCCTTATTTCGTTTGAATACGAATATTTCCGGCTTTCACTCCATTTGCTTTGGCTGTAAATACAATTTCTCCGGCAGTTTCACCAGCTTGTATGATAGCTGTCAACATTCCGTTGAAAGTATGCATCTTCGGAAGATGGAATTGTTCCAGATTTGTCGGGTCGCCATTGGCTGCAGCACGATATTTACCGGTTCCCTTTGCAGAGAAGTTTATCTGACGATTATCAGTAGGGCATAGGTTACCATCTTTGTCTACAACTTTCACAGTCACATACGCTAAGTCTTTTCCGTCTGCAGTCAATTCGTTACGGTTGCTGACCAGTTCGATGTGATGAGGCTTTCCGGCAGTGCGAACCACTTTTTCCGCTACTGCTTTTCCATCTTTGTTATAGGCTATTACTTTTACTTCTCCCGGTTCATATACAGCATCCATCCACATCAGACGATAGCGGTTCTTCAACGAACTATTATTCTTGCTTTGTTTACCATAACTTTTACCGTTGATAAACAGTTCGGCTGTAGGATAGTTGGTATATACAAATATAGGAGTCACTTCACCTTCACGTCCCGGCCATGTCCAGTGAGGCAGAATATGCAAGGTTTCCGCATCCTTGTTCCATACACTGCGATACAAGTAATAGCGGTCTTTAGGCAGACTGGCAAGGTCGATAATACCAAACATGGAACTGTGATTGGGCCATGCATCCGTATCATAAGGTGATGGCTCGCCCAGATAGTCAAATCCTGTCCATACAAATTGTCCGATTGTCCAATGGTTATCGTCGGCCAGTGCAAAGTCCTCATCCGGAATATTTGACCATGAACAGGCTTCCACATCATAAGAGGAACATTGATGGTCTTCATATTTGGCGCTTTTCTTATCCTCTACCGGGAATTTGTATACCCCACGTGAACTGACAGTAGAAGCAGTCTCACTACCCAGAATCAGATTCTGCGGGAGTTGGTCATAAGATTCTTTATAGCGTTGGGTACGGTAATTAAGTCCCGGAATGTCAATCATTGCTGCAAATCCGTTCGCAAGTACACAAGTAACCTGATCCATTCCGCAGGTGACAGGACGTGTCGGATCTTCTCGGTGGCAAATGTCTTGCAGGAATTTAGCCACTTTATAGCCGACGGGGCTACATTGGGTCGGTACTTCATTACCGATACTCCACATAATCACACACGGATTATTCCGATAATTATGGAGCATATTCACCATATCACGTTCCGCCCATTCATTGAAATAACGGTGATAACCGTTTTCACACTTGGCGATGTCCCATTCATCGAACGGTTCAATCATCATCATAAATCCCATTTCGTCACACAATGCTACGAGTTCGGGAGTCGGCATATTATGAGAAGTACGGATAGCGTCACATCCCATATCTTTCAGCAATGTAAGTTGATGGCGAAGCGCTGCCACATTAATAGCGGCACCCAGCGGACCTAAATCATGATGATTACATACCCCTTGGAATTTGCGATGTTTTCCGTTCAGATAGAAACCCTTATCAGCGATATATTCAAAGCTGCGGATACCGAAACGGGTCGTATAAGTATCCACCAGTTTATCATCTGCGTAAATTTTGGAAACAGCCTTGTAGAGCGACGGACTTTCCGGTGACCAGAGCTCGGGCGCATTTACAATAAAGTTTTGTTCGAATGGTTGTCCGTGATTAATGCGGTTCGTATTCTCTTTGCTGGTAACCACTTTTCCGTCCGGAGAAAGAATCTCTGTCTCTACACGGATTTGTGTTTTCTCACCCGCATTGTCAATCTTCGTTTGAAGACGTATGGCTGCAAAGTCCTTACTAACATGAGGAGTTGTGATTTGTGTTCCCCATACGGGCACATGCACTTTCTCCGTTACGATCAGATGCACATTGCGATACAAACCTGCTCCCGGATACCAGCGCGAGGACTGCGGACGATTTTCCAAACGTACGGCCAGCGTATTGTTCTTTCCGTCTTTATTCATTAGGGGCGTCACATTACAGTGGAAAGAGTTGTAGCCGAAAGGCCAGAAACAAGCCTCTTTTCCATTTACATAGACACGTGCTTCGCTCATGGCGCCATCAAAGAGCAGTGTCACCTCCTTATCGGCAGGAGCATCAAAACTGGTTCGATACCATCCGGTGCCTACATAAGGGAGCCCACCGGTACGTCCTGTTTTCAAGGAAGCCTTTTTCTCGAAGTTCTGTGTCACAGCTACATTCTGCAGGTCATTATTCATATCGAATGGACCGAAAATCGCCCAGTCATGTGGAATAACAACCGACTCCCATTTTGTGTCATTAAACTCCGGCTGGCTAGCCTCTTTAAAATCTCCTTTACTGAATTTCCAGTTTTTCTCGAGCAGCGTCTCACTGCGTTGCGCTTGCAATGTGCAAGCGGTGCCCATCAAAAGTACAGCTAATAACTGTTTTTGGTGTTTCATGTTCATTTTTGCTTTTCAGGTATAAAATATTTTGGATTCGGGGTAAAGTTATAAAAAATGATTCAATAATCTTATCTCTTGAAAGCATTAAATGCGTTAGTGGGTTTACCGGTATCGTCAAACAAGCCTTTGTGATAGCCTTTCCAACCACCGTAACTTTGAGGTTCCCAAGTGAAAACACCGAGGCATTGATCTATTTCTTTAGCTTTAGTCATGAAATCGGTAAAAAACTCTTCAGCTTCTTCATAATTCCAGTAAATACCAAGCTCACACATCATGACAGGTGTATGATACCGTTCAATCAGGCTTTTCATATTAGCAATACAATCATTGTTTAATTGTCGCCAGTCTTCGGTATCCGGTTCCGGATAAAGAGACATACCGATTACATCCCATTTTCCCCCATCAGCTTTCAGACCGTCAAACAGCCAGATATATCGATTGGGATTATTGCCCTGATCAATATGTACGATAACTTTAGCTTCCGGATAGATTGTTTTAACGGCATCGTATCCTGCTGTTACCAGTTGAGCGAAGTTGGCAGTTTTTCCGCTGCTAGCAGCTCCGTCGGGTTTTAACATGCCTGTACGTGTCTCGTTGCCCACCTGCACCCATTCCACATCGATGCCTCTTGCTTTGATTGCACTTAATACTTCAGTGGTATGGTCGGCTACTGCTTGTTTTAATTCATCAAAGGATAGGTCGGCCCAAGCTGCCGGTTTTTCTTGCCGTCCCGGATCCGCCCAAATATCACTATAATGGAAATCAATCATAATACGGTAGCCTAAGTTGTGGGCGCGCCATGCCTTAGTCACTACATCGTCTTTATCACACCATCCTCCCGGATTAAAGAAACCTTCCTCTTCCGACCATCCCTGATCGGGATTTACCCATACACGTAGCCGGATGGCATTCATGCCCAGATCCCGGAGTAGTGACATACATTCATGTCCGTTTCCTTCAGCATCATAGAATTTGTAACCTTCCTTTTCCATTTCTGTCAACCAACTGACATCGGCTCCTTTGGCAAAACCGGACATGTCATAGGCTTGATCTTGATTTTCCGGAAATACCGGTTTATCATCATTGTCGTCACAGGCTGTGAAGAAGGCTCCGCACAGTAGTGCGGAAGCCATCAATATATTTTTGAATCGTTTCATAATTATATACTGTTATCTAAAGGTTATTTATTAGAAGCGGAATAAGTGCCGTCTATCAGATTGACTGTGATAGTATAAGTTCCGGCAGTCAATGGGATACCCTCGTTACTGTTATAATATAGTTTTCCATTGCTTCCTCCATACGCTCCGGTCCAGTCATCTTTTATATAAAACTTGATTCCCCAGTTAGAATCTTGTGATAACGTAATCGTTCCCGAATATTCTCCGGCAGTTCCTGTTGTGGCGATAGGATATAAATTGTTATCCCCCTCTATTCCATAATAACAATAGATGTTATTTCCAACTGCATAAGTTTTATAGGTCAACTCTTTTAATGAAACGTCAAACAGATAGAGACCGGCAGCGGGTGCAGGAATATTCTTTGCACTTCCATTAACAAGAGTTCCACTTTCTGCTGTACTTTCCGAATCATCATTAGCAATGGTGTACATTTTGCTGGTATCCCAGGCATCTCCTGATGAGAACAGGGTCATCGCATAATTTCCGTATTGTGAGTTGACATCCACTATACCTGCATATTTTTGTTCTTCCTTATAGTACACTTCAATTTTATGATCGTATGTCCAGTCGCTACCTTGACCGATTCCCGGTAAATACAAATATTGTCCCTCTTCCGGTTCCGGCTCCGGTTCTGCAGAACCTTCTTCTACTGATACAGTCCATTGTTGAGGGTTACTTAGATCGATAGAAAGCGTACACTCTCCTGCCTGTGGCACATTAACTGTTATGTCTCCGGCTGTTTCTCCGAGATTTAACGCTGTGCTGCTGCCGCTGAATGCCATAGGAGTATCTTTAGCCTTCGTGTCATCAATGTCGTATCCACCGTTATCATTCGGATTGGCGCATGTATGATCGTATAATTTCCCCGTTCCACTGATTTGGATAGTCATACTTCCGGTTGCATTAGCATTGAATGTAGCTGTCCATTTTCTGCTCGTTTGGTTAAATTCCATTGTTGCATCGATATCTCCACTGACGTTCAATGTTGGTATTTGTATTCCGTTCCATTGCTTATTATTCGTGTCAATTGTGATATAATAGCAACCTCCAACTCCTGGGAACCAACATTTCCAATCCCCTGCTGTAGTTAGTAGGAACGGCATTCCGGTTTCGTTGTCATTTCTCCAGATCGTTCCGTTGGCTTCTTTAATCAGGAAGTTGTACCAGGCATTTACTCCTACAAATCCTTTGTATACACCATCTGTATTTACTGAAAATAAACTCATACCGGTGTCTGTGCCGTTTTGATCCAGCATGCTGGCAAAACGCATATCCAGTTCATAAGGAGTGATGGTGATTACTTCCACATTGCTATATGCCGGTTCGATGTTGTTTCCCGTTGTTCCTTTCAGTCTGAAATAGAATTTAGTGGCTACATTGGCTTCAACCCCCAGATTATTGGTGACAATATTTAATTCAGCTCCATTGTAAGTCTTGGAAAGAGAGGTTTCGGTAGACTCAACGATCGTTCCGGAGAAATCTTCGTTTAATGCAACCTGTATACTTGTTTTCAATAAGTTGGTTGGTTTGAAATCCGGATTGTTGATAGCCAATGTCCGGTCGGTCCATGCCAGTGACAGAACATTTTTTTGTGCGATATCTTCCGTCAATACAATGTTGTTTGTAGAAGCTATCAATTCATTTTCTGTCAGGCTCGATAAATAATATTTATCTGCGTCATCTTCACAGGCACTCAATATAAAGAGAGCCGCCAATGAAAGGAACAGACTATTTATTGTTTTCATATATCGTTTGTATTAGAGGATGATTAATAATTTTCATTATATAAATTGGGATTAGCCGTCAGTTCGGTAGCCGGTATCGGATAGATATTATACTTGCTATTTACAGCTACGCCACCTTTTTCACCACCTTTCCATTGCCACAGATATTTGTCGGTAGTGAACATTCCGAAACGGATTAAGTCGGTACGACGGTATCCTTCCCAATAAAGTTCACGGGCACGTTCTTTCAGGATAAAGTCCAGTGTCAGATCGGCTTCCGCTTTACTATGAGAGTCGTCGCCATAAGCACGTTCTTGCAGCTTATTGATATATCCCAATACGGTTCCTTTATCACTACCCGTTCCGCCACGTACCACAGCTTCCGCCATCATCAGATATATGTCTGCCAAACGGAATAAAGGATAATCTGTATTTACACCACCATCTGCAGTGTTGGAAGCGGTTGCTCCGGCATCTGTCAGGTTAGTCCATTTTTCTACAAAATATCCGTTTGCCTGATTATCTATCACATCCAGATATTGTGTTTGTCCGTCAGTGAAGAACATGTAGCGCTTATCATCAGTTCCACTAAATAAGGCCGGAATTTCTCCGCGTACACGGAACATTCCCCAACCGCTTTTCACACCATAATTTTCAGGAATCTGTTTGTCGGAAGTATTACTTACGGCACCACAGACAATATATGTGGAAGAACCCCAAGATACGGTATGTGTGGCGTCCACAGGTAAGGTGAATATAATTTCGTTAGCAGTACGCTTATCATTATCCGCATTGAATAGTTTGCTGTAGTCATCTTCCAATGAATATCCCTGTGCGATAGCCTGTTGACAGGCAGCGATACATTCTGTATACTTCGACGTTTCAATATACACCTCTGCGTTCAGATAAAGTTTGGCAAGCAATGTGTAGGCGGCTCCTTGTGAAGCACGTCCATAAGGACAATTCCCTTTGCTAAGCATATCATTTGTAATGGCATTTAATTCAGATTCTATATAACTGAAAATTTGTGCAGACGTATAACGTGGAGGCAGATAACCGACAGTCGGGTCATTCTCTGTTATGAACGGGATATTACGGAATAAGTCCATTGCATGGTAGTAGAATAAAGCACGCATGAAACGAGCTTCAGCCCGGTAATGGCGGATTTCAGTTTGATCCTGTTCGCTAAATTCTGCCAGCTTTTCATCGGTTGCGTTACGGAGAAATTCATTGCATAATGCTATGTTATAATAAATCCGATAGTACATGTCCGATACCCAAGGATCATTAGCATCCCAACTTAAATAAGTCAATCCACTCACATTATCACCCGACAACCAGGTAGAGGCCACCTCGTCTGTTCCACATTCCTGCAGGTTGAAGAAGCAACGTATATAATCCTGTCCACTGTTACTGCTCAAGTCCGGATCACCCCCTTTTTCCTGTCCGGTGGTCACCATGGCAGCATATATCTTACCTAAAACGGCTTTATAGTTTTCAGCATTGGTATATATCGTAGAAGATGTTTCGTCTTCATGCGGATATTGGTCTAAGTCGCCTATGCAGGAGTTCAGCAATAATGCACTGCAAAAATAGAAGGCTGTATATAATATCTTTTTCATGATTCGCTTGTTTTTTAATAGTTAGAAGTTGAAACCTACATTCAGTGAGAAGGTGCGCGGACGTGGATAGAAGGAATTATCCACACCATTAGGAACCTCCGGGTCGACACCGCTGTACTTGGTGATACAGAATACATTCTGAACCATAGCACTCACATTCAGGCTACATCCTTTGCAGATTTGACCGAAATTATAGTTCAACGATAGATTATCCATTTTCAGGAAAGAAGCATTTTCTACATAATAGTCGGACAAGTACTGACGGGTCTGGAATCCGGTTTTCAGATAACTTGTAGACAGGTTATTCAATTGATAGGAGTTGTAGCTTACTGTTTCCCAGGCTCCGGCATTCATAGCCATGGCATTATAGACATAGTTGCCGATGTTTGCACGCAAGCTTGTACTCAAAGTCCATTTTTTCCAGCGCAGTGAAGTACTGAAACCGAGAATGTAATCCGGAGCGGGAGAGTGGTAACGATATAAATCGGAAGAGTTGATTTGTCCGTCTCCATTCACATCAAGATAGGCACCTTCTACCGGTTTTCCTGTTTTTTCATCATAGAGTTGATGATAAACGTAGAACATATAAGGGGCGTATCCCTCACTTAACGTTTGTACTTGGTAACTGTCGATATATGGACCTACAGAAGTATTTGTAGCGACAGCTCCGGCAGATAAAGACAGATTTTTTACCTTCATTTTTTGCCAAGTCATGTTGAAACTGACATCCCAGTTCCAGTCTTCTGTCTGTACAGGAGTTGCATTTACGCTGAATTCAATACCCTGACTGTCCACATTTCCCACATTGGTGGTGATGTTACGGTCGAAAGTGGTACCTGCTGCGGCGGGAACTGTTGCAATCAGATCTTTAGTCTGGCGAGTGTAGTAGTCAAAACTACCGGTAATACGGTCTTCCAGAAAGCCGAAGTCGAATCCTATATTCCATGAAGTAGTGGTTTCCCATTTCAAGTCAGGGACGTAAGAACTGGGACGGTACGTATGAATATATTCATTTCCCATGATACCTTCCGCACCATTTTGGCTTTGAGTATAGATAGGTAGATAATTGTAGTTACCAATACCGTCCTGTTGTCCGGTCACACCGTAACTGGCACGAATTTTCAGATTGCTCAATACCTTATTATCTTTCAGGAAAGATTCTTCCGTCACTCTCCATCCCAAGGCTACAGAGGGGAAAGTACCCCAACGTACATTCTTGGCAAAGCGTGAAGTAGCGTCCCGGCGGATGGTGGTGGTTAACATATAACGTGAATCGAACGAATAATTCAGACGACCGTAGTATGAAAGTAGTACATGGCGTTCGTCTTTAGCCTTTGAAGTCTTTTGTATTTCTCCCAGCGTGTTCATTTCGTAGTAAAGCGGAGTCGTAGCTTTCCAGTACTGATAATCGTAACCGGCTGTTACGTCAAAACTACTTTTAATCGATTCTACCAATTTGTTGTAGTTGGCATACAAAGTCAGCAGGCGATTTTCTTTCTTCTGCGGACCGTAGCTGTAATCCAGACCGGAAGTGGTGTAATTCTGTGCAGCTTCTGCCGGAACATATACACTTCCCTTACCTTGTGCATAGTCGTAACCTAATGTAGCGTGCAGCTTTAAGTCGGGGAAGAAATGAACACGATAGTCCGCATCGATATTTCCGATGAAACGTCTTACGTTACTTTGGGAATCATTCATTTTGATAAGTCCTACCGGGTTCATTACAGCACCGTTGGCTGGTGCACCTGTATTGTCTATTGCTTCCGTGTATCCTCCAAAAGTATCCAGTCCTGAATAAACGGGGATGGTTGGGTTCATTGTAGAAGCTGCCCAGATAGCATTCGTGTTACCAAATGTATTGTTATTAATAGACCCTTTCGCATTAATATTCAGTTTCAAGTGGTCTTTGAAGAAAGAGGGGGTCACCATGATGCTTCCCGTGTAGCGTTCTGCGTTGTCTGTGCGTAACAAACCACTTTGATTGTAATAACCTACTGATATACGAAATGGCCAGTTTTTAGCAATTTTTCCGGAAATACTAAGATTATTATCCGTACCGAAAGCATTCTGATAGATTTCATCATTCCAGTCCGTATGGGCTGTGCCGAGTAGAGATTGTTGGGCAGTCGTTCCTTGCGTACGGATGGTGTTGACAAATTGGCCATAACTTAGCATATCAGCCAGCTTAGTACGTGTCTGGATGGAATTTGTCGTACTGAATGTAATCTTCAGTTTATCCGAACTTCCTTTCTTGGTAGTAATCAGAATAACTCCGTTGGATGCACGCGAACCGTAAATGGCAGTCGAAGAAGCATCTTTCAGAATGGTCATACTTTCAATATCGTTCGGGTTGATGAGGCTAAGGAAGTTTCCGTCATTACCGCTGATGCCTCCCTGTTCCAAAGGAACGCCGTCCAGTACGATCAAAGGGTCATTACTAGCGTTCAGTGAAGCACCACCACGCACACGGATCGTACTTCCCGCAGTAGGAGAACCACTGTTGGACATGATTTGCACACCGGAAATCTTACCATTAATCAGTTGCTCGGGAGAGCTGACCAATCCCAGGTTGAAATCCTTGCTGCTGACGTTAGTCACCGAACCTGTCAGGTCGCTTTTACGCTGCGTACCATAGCCGATTACTACAACGTCGCTCAATACCTGTGAATCACTTTTCAGCTGGACATTCAAAGTAGTACTGTTGGCAGGAACAGGTACTACTTTTGTTTCATATCCTACATAAGAGAATTGCAACTCTTTGCTGCCCTGTGGCACATTGAGTGTATAATTACCGTCGAAATCGGTCACTGTTCCGGTAGAAGTACCGACAATGAGGATACTTACTCCGATCATCGGTTCCTTGTTCTCGTCAATCACTTGTCCGGTGATTTTCTTGCCTCCTTGTTGGGCGAAGGCAGGAATGATGCCTCCTAAAAAGGCTGTACATAACATAAGTAGTACAGTCAGATGGCGTAGATTTAAGATATTCCTGTTCATAATTACTGTGTTATTGATAATAGATTTATTTTTACTTTTTATTTAAAAATCAGCGGCTTTTCTCTTTCTGTCTCTTCCGTTTGCTCCCCCCTTTCAGAAGGCTTCAAACGTGGTTCAGACGGAAGATTCGTTCCTCACCGAGGAAGACCTTGTTCCTCACCGATGAACGACCCTTTCCTCACCGAGGAACGAAGGCTTCGACACCGGGGAACTTTAAGAACGATTATTCCAACCAGATATTTCCTAGTTCAATCTCAACTAACTCTTTCTTGTTTCCTGACATTGATAACTCCAGCTTTTCAATCCTTTCCGGTAAAAATGCGATTTCCGTTTCCGGATGGAAATACTGTTTCAAGAATGTCGGATAAGCTACCGGCAACAATGCCGTGTCTGTCTGGCGTAAATCTTTCAACGGTATCCGTATGATTCCCTCCGATGATGGAGCAGGACAAGGGCTTTTATAAGTATATCCGTCTGACGTTACGAAACCGGCACTGAATCCTTCCGGAAGTGCTTTCGTGCGATTTACCCGGATACAGAGAACGCTACAATCCTTTACTCTTTCTTTTCTTTCTTCAATCAGGTTCTTTACGAACGTGCGGAGGAAATAGTGCGGATTTTCTCCTTTAGGAGTAAACCGGAACCGGAGCAAAGGTTTTTCCACCGGAGAAGAATCAACCAAAGTACGTTGGAGATCATTCCATTCGGGAAGCGTGTATGCTTCTATCCGGCTATCTGCGTCCGTAATAGTCAATAGTGGTATCGCACTATCTGGGGCAACAACACGAGTAGTCCAATAGGCTCCGGAAGTATAATTCCAGTCCAGTGGATTTCCCTTTATTCCCGATGATGAATTCCTGTAACCGGAATTTCCTGTGGGATAAGTGCGAGTGCTGTTGCCCCGGCATACGATGATGTTATACCTGAAACAATCATCCTTTATTTCTGTAGCGGGTATTGTTGCCTGATAGGTATATCCGCCTGTACGTTTCATCTTGATATATGGATTGTGCTCATTCCAAAAAGATATCTTATCGGTGTAGATAATCACAGAATCCGGGAATTCGGTTCCTACCACCTGTGCACTAATCGTTAAATCCTTATTTGCTTCAGTGGTTTCCGATGGAGTATGAACGACTTTATAATCCGTCACACGTGGAGCAGGAGCCACATATTCTCCGATGCGGATGGAATTCCATTGAGAGTCTGCCTGCCAGTTCTGTTTGGGCGTACAGTTTTTACGTTTCAGCAGATAGGTACCCGGACAAAGTCCGCGGATAATCCCGTCTGTCACATCTCCTTTCTGCTGATTTCCTTGATTGAGGGCCGTAAAGGTAAATTCCATTCCTAAATCAGGTATTTGCAGAGCCATGTCCCAAGCACCATAAGCGATGGTAACCACTTCTTTATCAAGTGACGGTTTGGCAAACGGATCGTTCACTACTACCGCGTCCGGCATCACTTCCAGTCTCCAGACTCCCGGTTCGAGGCAATCCATGAAATAAGCACCTGTTCCCTCATAACGAATAATCGGAGAACTGCCACAACCGGCAATGGAAACAAGTTGTGACGCATTTTTGGGCCGGGTGTTGGTATGATTGGAATAATAGAATTTCTTTCCATTATTTAATTCGCTCAAGTCCTCCGTATAACTGACACGAAAACCGTCACCAAATAAAGTGTCCTGTGGATAACTGCCGTATGATTCACTTCTTTTCAGATTGCGTGCAGCTTCGGCGGCTATCTTCATACTGATAGCTTTATGAGGCGTATAGGCAAGATTCAAGAAATGAGTCTGATATTCCGTATTGGCATAAGCGATATCCATCGGATCATACGCAAACTGGGTAATCCATTGGAAGCCTGCTGTACGGAAAGTACGTACCATGGCCGGATACATATAAGAATACATGATATCTGCCGGATCGAACTCATATACCATCCGTGTTTTCTTATCGAATCCTTTCACTTTATCGGAAAAGGGAATATCATAGCGGTCTATAGATGGAAGGAAATTTCCCTGCTGTGTCTGTCCGGATACCAGTCCGATGGGATACCATTGATAAGTAGTTCCCTGAATGGCAGTTTCATAATAAGCCTCTACTACATATTCGTTGTGGCTTACATTATAGAATACAGGTTTGCGGTTTCCTGTTTTATTGATCGCTTTGAGCATCCGGTTGATATAGGCTTTTACCTCTTTCTTCGTACCGGAATGACAAGGTTCATTATTGATCTCGAATCCTACGATGGAAGGGTCGTCTTTGTAAGCTAACCCCGTATATGGATTGACGTGCTTCACCAAACCATGAAGATAGGTTTCTTGTGCAACGATAGCTTCCGGATGGGAGTGCATATCGCATTTATCATATTGATAGGAGAAACCGACCGTCTGTATGTTTCGTTCGGGATATCCGTTCCCGAAGTTGGTCTGTGCGGTAATCACAATATGAATATTGCGCTCTTTGAGTTTGGCAATCAGATAGTCCATCAGGTCGAGATGCTCGTTTTCGAGGAGATTTCCTTGTCCGTCTGTCAGTTCCACATCCCATAAATGAATACGGTAAGCATTCAGCCCCAGACGGGAAATATGATATACATCTTTATCTATGGCAGCTTTGCGGTCCAGTCCCAAATATCCAATGGCACGGTAAGCATGGGCGAAAGGCAGCGTATAATTAACACCGAAAAAGGAAGCCTCCCGGCGGGTGTCACTCCAGCGCATCACCCCATTTCCATCTATATATATAATAGGTGTAGAGGATGATTTGCCCTGCACTTTGACAAAGGCAGATATCAAACAAATAAAGGTAAGGATCAACAGTCTTTTCATGCTATCAAATTTATCGGTTTATTGACAGCAACAAAAGTAATTTATTGGTCATTTCAATAAAAGCACAGATTGGACATATAAGGATAAAAATAGGACGAAATGCTCCAAAATGCCTCTACAGGTCTTCATTAAGGTACTGACGTGGCGTTTTTCCGAATTCTGCCTGAAAACATTTGGAGAAATAAGAATGATTGGAAAAGCCTACCATATACATCACTTCGGCAATGGTAAATTTCTTTTGTTGCAATAACATGGCCGCCTTTTTCATCCGGATCGACTTGATGTATTCCACTGGAGACATTCCGGTCAGTTGTTTGATTTTCCGGTAAATCTGCTTATTGCTGATACCGGATAATTCACAAAGTGCGTTCACATTCAATTCTGATTCAGAAAGATGGTCCTCAATCAGGCGGATAATGTTCGACAGAAATTTCTCATCTTGCGATTCAGCTTCGATTGGTTTAAGCACAGGCAACGATTCCAACTGCTTTTTCACCTGTGTCGCCGGAATCTCTTCTTTCTCTACGGCGATGACAGGGATATTCAGGCCAATGGAAGTTCCTTTTCCTTCGTTCGAGGTGACTCCGTTGATGTGACCGCCATGAAGCTCCGTGTAAGTCTTGACCAGATAAAGTCCGATACCCGTACCTTCCTTATTGCCGGAATGTGGAGACTGGAAAAAACGCTGGAAGATATAGGGAATATCTTGTTGCGGGATTCCGGTTCCTGTATCTGAAACACAAATATCCAACAATTCCGTTTCTTCACGATAGAAAAGAGACAGACGGACGCTTCCACCATCCGGGGTGAATTTGACGGCATTTGAAAGCAGATTATCTAAAATCACTCCAAGTTTGATGGCATCCATATCAGCATAAATCTTGGCTTTATTCGTCTCGAAATGGAATGTGATCCGTTTGTTTTCCTCATAGACAGAAAACAGGCTATGGCTGAATGACACAAGTTCGATGCGCGACAAAATCAGCAGCGAATCTTTATTATCCTCTATCCGGTTGAAGTTTAATACCTGATGAATCAATGAGTTTATTTTCATTGCATTACGCTGCACCTCCTCCAGTGTCTGTTTCTCATGCACTTCTTCTGCAACGGGGAGCAATTGACTGACAGGAGCGATAATCCGGCTAAGCGGTGTCTTTAATTCATTAGACAAATTGGTAAAGAAAGCCATTTTCTGGCGTGATTGCTCCAGAATCTTCTCTTTTTCCATCCGTTCCATTTTCAGACGGTTCTTGACACGGAAGAAATTGATAACCCAGGCAATGAGGCTCAAGAATAAAAGAATGTAGACTATCTTTGCCCAAAGTGTGTAATACCATGGAGGGAGAATTTTAATATTCAGGATATATGGATGCTCGGAAGGAGAACCGCTCTTTTCTACTTTGCTGATTACCAGCTGATAATCCCCATAACCCAGATTACTGTACGTAATGCGATTCGTGTTGGATTGCAGGAAATTCCATTCTTTGTCCATACCTTCCAGCCGATAGACGAATTCATGTTTTTCTTCCAGCGAGTAGGGGAGGTCTGAAAGTTCGAAAGCCAGGTTGTTCTGGTCGTATTTTAGTTCGATAGCATCGGTATAGCGGATGTTGGGAATATTCTCTCCGGTATGCGGAGACATCAGTTGATTGTTGATATATAAGGCAGTCAGTAAAATGGAGTGTTCCGGCTGACTCATGGCTTGTATTTCGGGACGGGATATGCCGAACCCATCTGCACCCCCCAGATAGATATTTCCATCTTCCGGATCAAACATGAGACTGGTGAAACGTTTATCCGTCAGGCTTTGCTGGCGGGCATCCATTGTTCTCCGGTCGATGATCCAAAGTCCGTTAGTGGTGGAAACCCAGATGTGTTCTTTTACAGAGGTCATAGACAGAATCTCGTTATTGCTGAAATTGCCGAAAGAGATACTTTGCTGACTCGAGTCTTTGGGATTGATACGCATCACTCCTCCGTGAAATCCTACCCAAAGCATGCCGTCTTCATCCCGTAAAAGGTAGTTCGGGCTCTTCTCGCCACTTAATTCATCGGCAAACAGCTTTGTCACTTGTCGCGTACGGGCATTGATTTTGTCTATCCCTTTGCTGTTGTATAACAATACCCATACATTACCTTCCGCATCAGGGACAATCTGATTAATGAACATCCCCGACAGCCCATTATGAATGGAATAATTTTGATCGGCCACATACGATTTTCCGGCAGATTGTATCAGTTTATGTTTGTCCACAACAAAGATACCTCCGAGACAGGTGGCGATCCAAAGTTTCCCGTCAGTATCTTCAAACAGGTAATAAGCCCAGTTGGTATTATAAGTTCCTGTACTGTCTACGATGTTGTAGTGTACAAATTGATGGGTATTATAGTCATAGCGGTTGATACTTCCGTCTGTGGCTATCCATAACTGCTGTTCTCTATCCTCGTAGATGTGCCGTATCCGGTTGTGGGATAACGGATGGTTTTTATCTCCCATTCTATACCAGATAGCATCGTGTTTATTGCCTGCAGGATGGGTGAACCGGATCACTCCGTTTGTACCTCCGAACCAATAGAATCCTTTGGAATCCCGGAACAGGGAATAGAACTGATTTCCGTCTCCTGTGCCTGTGATTTGAGAAATCGGTACAAATTGCAGCGCACTGTTATAGCGTGACAGGGAAATGCCGTAATCTGTTCCCAGCCAGATATTATGTTCCTGATCCGAGAATATGTTCCAGATAATATTGTTGGTTAGTGACTGGATATTGCGTGAATCGTGAATGATATGCTGCAAAGGCTCTTTGTCATTCTGGTATACATAAAGCCCGTTGTCTGTACCTGCCAGCAAATTTTCATCTCCGTCCAGTGCCAGTGATTTGATGGAGTTGTTATGAAATACCTCTATCGCCTTCATCTCTCCTGTAGTGGGATTGTATTGGAAGAGATAACCTTCCATCCCGATCCAGATACATTGTCGGGTGGTGTCTTCCAACAGAGAATTGACAAACAAATTGCTGCCTCCCCGGTTAACAGGCAAAAGGATGTTTTCAAATTTTCCACTTGCCTGTACATAGCGGCATAATCCGTTGTAAGTACCTATATAAATTTGATTGTCCTTTGTCTGAATGATGGAATAGATGGTGTTATGAGACAACCCACTCTGTTTGCTATCGAAGTGATTCAGTTGACGGCTTTTTAACTGATAAGTATATAATCCGTTCAACGAACCTATCCACAACGTATCTCCCTGAAGCACCATGGTACGGACATCCGTTGGAAAATCAGTATCCGGTTGCTCATATTGGTCTGTTCGATAGTTGTAAATAAGAATCCCGTTATCTGTTCCCAGATATAAATAAGTATTGTCTGCTATAATACCGCAGTAGATACGTGTGTTAGTGCGTTCTCCATACGTGAAATGCTGTTGTGTGGAATAACCGTCATAACTGAATAACCCCTTGTTGGAACCCACCCATATCAGTCCCTCGCTATCTTGCAGGAAGCAACTGATCACCGAAGCTTCAGTCCCGAGATAGATGTTGTCGAATTGCTGATAATTTACTTTTTGCCCATATACATTGCCACTGGTACAGTAGACAAGGATGAGAAAAAGAATTGTTGTAATTCGTTCGCGCATGGTGTTAGGTTTGCAGGTTTTTAAATCTGTAATTGTTGTAAAAGTATTCCTTCTTTCTTGCAAATGTAGGAAAAATGTCGGTTACACTTGTAAATATCCCGCTCTTTTTGTTCCTTTGCTATCTATTTATAAACAGAAAACTTACATATGAGAAAACTAATTTATTGGCTTTTATTGCCGTTGGCAGTGGCTGTGAGTGCATGTGGCGGTAAAAAAGGATCTTCAGATAATAAGTCGACACTGGCAATGATGGATAGTGTGGATGCTCACGGATTGCAGCGTATGCAGACGTCTAAGAGCGAAACCGACTTTAAGTTTAAGGGAAAAGATTATCATTCCCTCGTTTCGCGTACTCCGGATGAAAATCTGCCCCATGTGACAAACGAGATGGGAGATACCTATGTCGACAATAAAATAGTGTTGCACCTGACGCGTGGTAACGAAACCGTGTTGAACAAGACCTTTACCAAGAATGATTTTTCATCGGTAGTTGATGCGAACTTCCTGTCTAAGTCCATATTGGAAGGCATTGTGTATGACAAGACTACTCCGCAGGGAATTGTCTACGCTGCGAGTGTTTGTTATCCGCAGACAGATTTATATATGCCGCTTTCCATAACGGTCACCGCTGATGGAAAAATGAGTATACAGAAAGTGGATATGCTTGAAGAAGATTATAACGACGAAGCGCCCAATTAGGCTTGTAGGCGGGTGTTGACAGTAAAATTGCACAAATGTGAAAACATTTGAGACAAAAGAAAGGCAGCCGATGGGGTTGCCTTTCGTATTTTTGCACCGTCAACAAACTTAATACCGAATAGAATGAAGAAAAACATTTTTGCTATCTGTGTGGTAGCAGTAGGATGTACGGCACTGACCGCTCAAACCAAAGATACACAAACATTGGTTCCGCTTACCGAACGGGTAAATGTGCAGGCGGATTCGGCACGCGTCAATCAAATTATAGACGATTGCTGGGTAGCAGTAGGGACGAAAAAGTCTCATGCAATTCAACGCGACTTTACACGTCTGTTCAATGGTAAGCCTTCTTATCGTTTTGAATTGAAGGAAGATGATAACACCCTGTCAGGATATGCCAAAGGGGAAACAAAAGGGCGTGCGGAATTCTCTTATTGTTATGCAACTTCCGATGATTTCAAAGGTCTGCCTGCCGATGTTTATCAGAAAGCGCAGATCACTAAAACCGTATATCATCATGGGAAAGGCATTTGTCCGCAAGGAGCTTCCCGCGACTATGAGTTTTCCGTATATATTCCTTCTTCATTGGGTAGTGATGTCTCGACAATTTTTGCTCAATGGCATGGAATGCCAGATCGTACATTGGTACAGACTCCACAGGGTGAAGTGAAAAAACTGACGATTGACGAGTTCGTTGAACTGGAAAAGACTACGATTTTCAAAAAGAATGAAGGGCACGAGAAAGTTGCCAAGCTGGATAAACAAGGTAACCCGTTAAAAGACAAGCAAGGAAATCCTGTATATCAGGCCGGAAAGGCTAACGGATGGCTCGTGGAACAAGGAGGCTATCCTCCATTGGCGTTCGGGTTCTCCGGTGGATGGTTCTATATCAAAGCAAATTCCGACCGTAAGTGGCTGACGGATAAAGACGACCGTTGCAACGCAAATCCCGAAAAAACACCGATTATGAAACCTGTGACATCAGACTATAAAGCATCGACCATTGCTTACAAAATGCCTTATGCCGATTTTCCGAAAGACTGCTGGATTACATTCCGCATTCATATTGACTGGACAGTTTATGGCAAAGAGGCGGAAACGATTGTAAAACCGGGCATGCTTGATGTGCAGATGGACTATCAGGAAAAAGGGAAAAAGGTTAGTAAACACATTGTAGACAATGAAAAAATCATGATTGGACGTAACGACGATGATGGTTATTACTTCAAGTTCGGTATCTACCGTGTAGGTAATAGCACTAAGCCGGTATGTTACAATCTGGCAAACTATTCAGAAAGGTAATTAGTCAGAAGGTAAAAAGAGAGTGATATCCGGGTGTCCTTTTGTGGGCATCCGGATATTTTTTAATTCTCTTACCGTTTATTCGTCAGCGCAGCAATGATATACTTTCCTGGTGCTTGATACTTTCTCTTTCGCCTGTCTTTTTTCCTCTTCCAACTGTTCCCGTTTGACTCTTCTGATGATTTCCCCTTTCTGATGTGCTCTTCCCTCTTTTTTCAGGTTTTGAGCACCGTTTTCTACTTGTGTTTTAGACTCTCTGTGAGTTGTTTTTTTACTAGCCATAATTTGCTAATTTTAACAAAGTTAATAATGCTGAAAAAATAAGTCTACATTTGGTAAGCGTGTGCCAGGTATGCAAAAAGATTTGTTTTTTTGCTGCTTGCCAAATGGTATATATATAAAATAACTAGTGATGCAAATGATGAACAAAAATGGATTTAGCCGATGTGCAGAGTTCTACATCGGTCGTTTGCGGAAGGAAGGGAGGCATTCTACAGCGCATGTCTATAAGAATGCCCTTTATTCTTTCAGTAAGTTTTGTGGTACGTTGAATATGTCGTTCAGACAGGTCACCAAAGAACGTTTACGACGTTATGGTCAGTATCTTTATGAGTGTGGTTTGAAGCCTAATACGATTTCTACGTATATGCGTATGCTTCGTAGTATTTATAACCGGGGAGTAGAAGCGGGTAGTGCACCTTATGTGCCTCGGTTGTTTCATGATGTTTATACGGGAGTAGATGTTCGCCAAAAGAAAGCTTTGCCTATCGGTGAATTACGTAGACTTCTGTATGAGGATCCCAAATCGGAGCGTTTGCGTCGAACGCAGGCTATTGCTGCCCTGATGTTTCAATTCTGTGGAATGTCATTCGCGGATTTAGCTCATCTGGAGAAATCAGCTTTAGATCAGAATGTGTTACGGTATAACCGTATCAAGACTAAAACTCCGATGAGTGTGGAAATACTTGATACTGCAAAGGAAATGATTAACCGGCTTCGTAGTAACCAGGATTCTCATCCTGATTCTCCGGATTATCTGTTTGATATTCTTCGTAGCGATAAAAAAAGGACGGATGAAAGAGCTTATCGGGAATACCAGTCTGCCCTTCGTCGATTCAACAACCGTTTAAAGGACTTAGCGAGAGCTTTACGTTTGAAGTCTCCTGTCACTTCTTACACACTTCGCCATTCTTGGGCAACGACCGCGAAGTATCGGGGAGTATCGATTGAAATGATTAGTGAATCATTGGGACACAAATCTATAAAAACCACACAAATCTATTTAAAAGGCTTCGGGCTTAAAGAACGTACAGAGGTAAATAAAGGGAATTTATCTTACGTTAGGAACTGCAATATTAGTAAGTGATTTGTATTTAAAGTGTTGATAATTAGAAGTAAAATATGTGTGTTACTTCTTAGGTAACGGATTTAAAATTGACGCAAAGATAGACAAAAACACAAATAGAAAACAAATATTCCTCCACTTTTTTTCGTTTTATCTGAAACATAGGGCAAAAAACTATCCGAACATGAAATAATTTTATTTTCATGCTCTATGCTTTTTATTGCCTGATCCCAACTATTTCTAGTTGAGTATTAGGCTTTTCCATATTTTACGCCTTTGTCATGTGTGTGATTTCTATTTTTCCAGTAGTGTATGTTTTGTGTATGTATTGTCCGTTACCTAAGAAGTAACAGATGAACATGGGGTAAAAAAATATGATTTTAACAAAACCGAAATCAGTAAATGCCGGGCCTAGTAGTGGGACAGGGGAAGGCGTAGCACACTCAAAACGCTGGTATGTAGCACTCGTTCGAATGCATCACGAGAAGAAAGTTGCCGAGCGTTTATCTAAGATGGGAATTGATTCTTTTGTTCCCGTTCAGCAGGAAATTCATCAATGGAGCGACCGTCGTAAGATGGTTGAATCTGTTCTTCTTCCAATGATGGTATTTGTTCATGCTGATCCATCTGAACGTAAAGAAGTTCTAAGCTTTTCTACAGTGAGCCGTTATATGGTGATGCGTGGAGAAAGTACTCCGGCAGTGATTCCTGATGAACAGATGGCTCGTTTCCGTTTTATGCTTGATTATTCAGAAGAAGCTATTTGTATGAATAGCTCTCCTTTGGCACGTGGCGAAAAAGTTCGTGTTGTGAAAGGACCTTTGACTGGACTGGTTGGTGAATTGGTCAGTGTTGATGGTAAAAGTAAGATTGCAGTTCGGTTGAATATGCTTGGCTGTGCCTGTGTAGATATGCCTATTGGTTATGTTGAATCTGCAGACATTCATGTGGGCTAATTTTTCTAATTTGAATTGATCGATGAAAATACAAACGCTTTTTCGTACTTTTTTTCTATTTTTGATACTGGGAGTTTGTTCTCCCTTGCTGGCTCAAAACATGAGCGACTCCCAAGTTCTTGAATATGTCAAGGACGGCATCCGCCAGGGTAAAG